>Ga0268299_1000311_pt1 | contig 169488 bp, 152 predicted proteins | sample NOBtaG_FD_193484 | JGI IMG/M metagenome (GOLD analysis project Ga0268299, IMG submission 193484) | Activated sludge microbial communities from bioreactor in Nijmegen, Gelderland, Netherland - NOB reactor | ecosystem: Engineered > Bioreactor > Aerobic > Activated sludge | place: Netherlands... | reverse complement strand
TCGTCAAAATTGTCTTTTTCTCTTTGTGAACAAAACATCTCAACCCACAGTCCAAATTGTCCGCGAGCTCGTTGATTTGTTCATTAGTCATAGGTTGAGAAAAGTTTCTGGCCAGCTTGCCCACAACATCCGTGTATAAGCAATTGCCAAATACTTAGGCTATACGTATTGCCGATATAATTCTTTTGTAGGCCCTTACAGCGTCCACCCGCTCCGATACTCCCTCTTCACGAACTGGTTAGCCAGGTCGAAATTCGTCACCTTCATATTGTCACCGTCCCACAGAAGCTTGATGCCGCGGCCGGGGTAGTCGAACTGGTCAGGCTTCTCGGCGCGGGGGACACGGATGTCAATGCTGCGGATGGCCAGGTTGCCCATGAGCACGGCCTCGGTGAGCGGACCGGCAATATCAAACGGTGAGCTCAATTCCACCTTGCCGTAACCTGCGATGCAGGCTTCAACCCAATGGGCATAGTGTCCTTCGATACCGCCGGGAACGCGCTTCAGTGTCTGCGGCAGGACTACTTCCTTGTTGCGCGAAGTGGGGAGTAGGTTGGGCTCGAGAGCGTACGTGGCGCAGGTCATCTTGCCCTTGGTGCCAATAAACAACACACCGTTGCCCTTGTCATCAGAATCTCCGAACGGCTCGTTGGGCCCCAGCTCTTCTGGCCGCTCGGGCTGGATGCCGCCATCCATCCAGTGCATCTTCACCGCCGGCTTGCCGTTGCGGGCCGGGAAGGTGAAAATAATATGTGATGATGGAGGCCCGCTCTCAGGGAAGTAGCCGCGGCGGAAAGGCCCGGTGTACACGGTTCCAACACTGGCAGTAACGTCAGTAGGATAACCAAGTCCCAGAACACTGAATGCCGGCTCGATGATATGACAACCCATGTCACCCAAAGCGCCGGTGCCGTAATCCCACCAACCCCGCCAGTTGAAGGGCACAAGTCCATTGATATATTCTTTCTTTGGCGCCGTGCCCAGCCACAGATCCCAATCAAGTTCGGAGGGAACCGGCGCAGTCTCCTTCGACCACGCAATGCCCTGTGGCCACACGGGACGGTTGGTCCAGCAGTAAACGGTATGCACATCACCGATGGTGCCGGCATTGTACCATTCTTTCAGCTGTCGCGCACCGTCACCCGAACTTCCCTGGTTGCCCATTTGTGTAACGACCTTGTATTTCTTTGCTGCCTGTGTCAGCATGCGTGCTTCGTACACATCATGAGCCAGGGGCTTTTGAACATACACATGCTTGCCCATCTGCATCGCGGCCATGGCCTGCACAGCATGGTTGTGATCGGGTGTGGAAACGCTCACGGCATCGATGTTCTTGCCTTCTTTCTCCAGCATTTTGCGGAAGTCCTTGTAGTAAGGCGCCTTCGGGAATCGCTCCCGCGTTTTCGCGGACTCGCGGTCATCCACATCGCACAGCGCGACAATCTCGGCTTTGCCGCTGTTGAAGAAATTCCTAAGGTCGCTGGTGCCCTTGCCGCCAGCGCCAATGCCGGCAACGTAGAGCTTGTCGCTGGGAGCAGTATAGCCTGGACCACCCAGTACATGCCGGGGTACAAGCGTAAAACCTGCTGAGGCGAGGCCGAGGGTTCTTAGGAAATCTCTGCGGGTGGTTGAGGTTGATGGTTTCATTTCGGTTCAGGGTTCTGGGTTCAGGGTTCTGGGTTCAGAGTTCAGAGTTCAGGGTTTCAACGTCAAGGATTTAAGTTCAGTCGTAAAATGTAGAATGTTAAATGATTAATGTAAAATGTAAAAGAGGTCCTAACTTTTACATTTTACATTCTACGTTTTACATTTTTCGGTTTTGGTCTTAATCCTCATGTTTCACGGTTTCTTTGAGGGTCTTCTCATCATATTTCACGCCATACTGGTCAAGCACATCCTGAGGCACGCCGTCCCACCGGTTTGGGCTGTTCCCGGCATAGCCAAGATCTTTGATGCCGATCTGGCTGGTGAAGAATCCTGTAGCGGTAAGATCGCGCATGCGGTTGAAGAACGCAACCCCTTGCTGCATTTCGGGCGAGGCCTTTTCAGGGAATGCGATGTCATCTACCACCTCGATCTGTTGGGCCGATGTACAATCAACAAAGGACTGGTTGAACCGCTTTGCGCACTGCATGTCGAGCCACTTCAGTCCGCCGCGCATGGGCAACTGATGGTGTGGCATGTCTTTCACAATAAACTCAATGAAATCCGGAACCTTCGCGTCGGTAGCGCTGCCGGACACGTCATCCTTGGGAATGATAATATCCGCCAGAACGGAAATGGTCTTCATCTCATGCTCATCGAAATACTTCTCGGCCATCAACTCTTTGAACCGTTCCATCTCATGCGGCTGACGGTCGGGGCCGGCAATGGCTTCGAGGGCGGGGGTTCCAGTTGCCGCTTCTTTTTCGGCGGGGGAACACGATTCGAGCAGGACGCCTGTTGAGACGGTGCCGATGGCAAGGGTCTTTAAGTATTTTCTTCTGTCCATGATGCCTAAAGTTAAAATCTTCCACTTACCGATTACTGATCACCGATTACCGATTTATAAATTCTGCTTTTTCATCTCTTCCATGATGTATTCAGATGCACGCATTGAGAGAGCAAGTATTGTCCACGTGGGGTTTTTATCAGCTTGCGAAACGAACGGACCGCCATCCACAACAAACAGATTCTTGCAATCGTGGGCCTGATTATATTTGTTCAGCGCCGACTTCTTCGGGTCGTTGCCCATGCGGACAGTGCCGACCTCGTGGATGATCTGACCGGGTTGCGTGAGGCCGTAGTTGTTTTCTTTGCCGGGCGAAGGAGGCACGATGGCGCCCATCTTGTGTGCAATCTCCTGGAAGGTTTCTTGCATGTGTTTGGCCTGGTTGATTTCGTGGTCGCTCCAGGTGTAGTTGAAGCGCAGCACGGGGATGCCGTATTTGTCGACGGTGGTGGGGTCAATCTCGCAGTAGTTGTCTTCGCGTGCGATCGCCTCACCGCGGCCATCCATATAGAAGCCGGCGCCGTAGAAGTAGCGGTAGTCGTCTTTCAGCGAGGCACCGTAGCCGCCGGCTAACTTTTGTACGCCATCACGTGCCGGATACTTTCCATTGGTATTGTGCATGCCGAAGCCAAATCCATATCCCGGCATGCCCATGCCACCACCGTATTCGATGTGATAACCACGGGGGAAATTCAGTTTCTTGTTGTCAAGCCACCACGGTGTGTACACATGCAGTCCGCCGACACCGTCTTCATTGTATCGCTTGCGGCCAAAGAGTTTTGGGATAACGCCTCCGAGTCCTCCGCCGGTGGAGTCATGAAGGTACTTGCCGACGATGCCGCTCGCGTTGGCGAGGCCTGCGGGGTGTTTTGAGGATTTGGAGTTGAGGAGGAGCCGCGCCGATTCGCAGGCACTGGCTGCCAGCACCACCACCTTGCCGGATATGACGTACTCCTGCATGTTATTCTTGTCGACGTAGGAGACACCGGTCGCGAGGCCTTCGTCATTAGTGATCACTTCCCTGGCCATAGCGTTGGCGATGACATCGACGTTGCCTGTTTGAAGGGCCGGGTTGATCAGGACAGAGGAAGATGAAAAGTCTCCGTAGATGGTGCATCCGCGGTTGCATTGCGCGCAGTAGAAACAGGCCTTCCGGTCAGGGTTGTCAGGGAGGGCTTTGGTAAGTATCGACAGGCGTGAGGGGATGACGGGGATGCCGGCAGATGTGGCAGCCTCTTTGATCAGTAGCTCATGCAGTCGCGGCTTTGGCGGAGGGAGAAAGATGCCGTCCGGTTCGTTGGGTATGTTTTCTTTTGTGCCGAAGATTCCAATGAGGCGGTCAACGCGGTCGTAGAAGGGCGCCACATCGTCATAGCCTATGGGCCAGTCGTCGCCGAGGCCGTCGATGCTGCGGTGTTTGAAGTCTTTGGGACCGAAGCGGAGGGAGATGCGGCCCCAGTGGTTGGTGCGGCCGCCGAGCATGCGGGCGCGGAACCACATGAATTGGGTGCCTTTTGTTTTCGTAAACGGCTCTCCAAGAAGATTCCATCCGCCGTAGGCCGCGTCGAAGTCACCGAAGGAGCGGTCATCCGTGCTTGCCCCGCGCCGCGGCGACTCCCAGGGCCATTTTAACTGTGTTACATTCTTGCGGGGATCGTACATGGGCCCGGCTTCCAGTAGAGCGACTTTGATGCCTGCTTTAGAAAGCATGTAGGCAGCCATTCCGCCACCGGCGCCTGAGCCGACAATGACAACATCGTATTGTTTCGAGTTCTTCTTGATTTGAAATGCGGACATGCAGCTACATTAAGAATGGACGATGGACGAACATTTAAATGTAGATGTATTTTCTCCAATTTAGAAAGTGAAGTCGATGAGTGGTGGTTTTTCTTTCTATGGGAGAGAGGCTGTTGGGTGTTGGCTTTTGGCTATTGGCCTTTGGGTCTTGGCAGTGCGCAGTGAATTGACTTGTTTGGTTCCAATTGGCGTTAACCTGAATTTGCCAACAGCTAAAAGCCAATAGCCAACAGCATTTCCTTCGAGGGACTACTTCTTTCCTATATTCTTAGGCACTGGATCGAACCCGCTGGTACCCCATGGGTGACATCGCCCGATCCGCTTCGCCCCAAGCCACATACCTTTCAAAGGCCCCCATTCCTGGATGGCCTCGATAGCATATTGAGAACAGGACGGCGTATGACGGCAGTGCGCACCAAGCAGCGGGGAGAGGGTTGCTTGGTAAAGCTTTATTGGGAATATGAAGAGCTGTTTTAGCATGGAGAGGCTATTAGCTATTGGCTGTTGGGTATTGGCAGTTCGCGGTAAATTGACTTGTTTGTTTCCAAATGGCGTTAACCAGAATCTGCCAACAGCATTAAGTGGCTTTTAGCTATTGGCTGTTGGGTATTGGCAGTTCGCAATGAATTGATATGGTTGTTTCCAATTAGCGTTTACCAGAATCTGCCAACAGCTAAGAGCCAATCGCCAACAGCTACTCAACCGTGTATCCGATTTCCCCGTCCTTCCCATCCTTCAACTGAACCCCAATCGCCTTCAGGTCATCCCTGATTTTGTCCGAGAGGGCGAAGTTCTTGTCGGTCCTGGCTTTCTTCCTCAACTCAATGAGCACTTGAATAGTTCCTTCGAGGAGTTTGTCGTCGGAGCCGGCTTCTTCCTGGAGGCCGAGGGCGGCTTCCATAAATCCGATGTAGGCATTCTTGAATTTTTCGAAAACTGCTGGGTCGACCTTGCTGATGTCTATGTTGCCTGACTTCATATCGTTGATGCGCGAAGACATTTCAAACAGTACAGCCAGCGTCTTAGCAGTGTTGAAATCGTCGCTCATGTTTTGGTAGCAGGCGGCTACCTGCGACAAGAGTCCTTCGTTCAGCTCTTTGTCGGGCGTGGCCTTGCCGGGGTGTTCAAGCGACTTTACTAGTTTCAAAGCATTGGCCAGTTTCTTGTAGCCTTTCTCAGCAGCGCCGAGTGCTTCGTTGGAGAAATCGAGGGTGCTGGAGTAGTGCGACTGCAGCATGAAGAACCGTACGGTCATCGGACTGTATCCACGCTCGAGCATCGGGTGATTGCCTGTAAACAATTCCGACGGCAGGAAACTGTTGCCAAGCGATTTGCTCATCTTCTGTCCGTTGACGGTAAGCATGTTGGAGTGCAACCAGTAGCGAACCGGCGTTTTGTTGTTGGCGCCCTGAGCCTGTGCGATCTCACATTCGTGGTGCGGGAATTTAAGATCCATACCACCGCCGTGAATATCAAAGGTCTCGCCAAGGTACTTTGTACTCATCACCGTGCACTCGATGTGCCATCCGGGGAATCCATCACCCCAGGGTGAAGGCCATCGCATGATGTGGGCAGGCGACGCTTTCTTCCAGAGGGCGAAGTCTACTTTCTCACGCTTCTCATCCTGGCTGTCAAGATCGCGACCGCTTTCCATGAGGTCGTCGATGTTTCTGCCAGAAAGAATTCCGTAGTGATGATTTTGATTGTATTTCTTCACATCGAAGTAGACGGAGCCATTGACTTCGTAGGCGAGGCCCAGGTCGATCAACTTCTGCGTGATCTGAATTTGCTCAACGATGTGACCCGTTGCAGAAGGTTCGATACTCGGCGGCCGGATGTTGAATGTCCGCATGACATCGTGAAAGTCTTCGGTGTACTTCTTCACGATCTCCATGGGCTCGAGCTGCTCCAGCCGTGCCTTCTTGCCGATCTTATCCTCGCCTTCATCGGCGTCATTTTCCAGGTGGCCTACGTCGGTGATGTTGCGCACATACCGCACTTTGTAGCCCAGAAACCTGAAATAACGTGATACGATGTCAAAAGTCAGGAAGGTCCGGGTATTTCCCAGATGCACATTATTATAGACTGTGGGTCCGCACACATACATCCCGACAAAGCCGGGAACGAGTGGCTCGAACTTTTCCTTGTTTCCGGACAGGGAGTTGGAAAGATAGATCGGGTAGGTATCGTAGGCGCTCATCGACAGGCGAAAACGCGAAGCTAAGGAAAAACGTGCTAACGTGTTAACGTGTTTGGGTGTCAACGTCTTTGCGTGTTAGCGTGTTTGGGAGTCTCCTACATTGCCATCCATTGTTTTCGGTTTCGGCGGAAGGCCAAGCCTCCGGCCAGCATCACGGCCGTCGTGCCTAGCCCGACCATCAAGCCAAAGTTTGCCCCCGGGATTCGCGTCACCACTTCCGATACGAATGCTGCGTAGAGCCCGATTACGGACCAATACATACCCGCCACGTGCCAACGCTTCCAGCCTGCCACACGCATAAGAGCAGGCAGGAATCCCATGGCAAGGGTGGCAAGGCTGAGGACGGCGGCGTAGTGGAAGGGTCCCCATCCTCCGAACAGTCGGTAGATCCCGAGGGATGTGCCATTGAGTACGAGCATTGAAAAAACGTAGGCGTATCCCAACTGTTTGTGAATTCTGCTACCCTTGATTTGAATCAACACGATTGTGCCCAACAACAGTGAAGCGACTGCCGAGGCCAGGTGGATGTGTCCGATCATGGAATGTGTGAGCATCGGTCAGGCGGTTATTAAATTGGAGGGCCGACGATTCTCAATCGACAATAAAACGGCACCGAGGGCCAGCCAGGCCGCATTGGAGAGTCCGACGATCGCATAGGTTTGATCGGGATAAAGGAATCCCAGCGTATAGCTCGAAAGTGAAATGACGAAGGCCATAATGAGGTAGGCCGGGCTTCGGTACAGCCAGTGGTAGAAAACAAAATGCGCTCCGGCGAGCACGCCCATGAAGACAGGAGGGAAGTGGACGTTGGCTCCGGCACTGATAAAGAAGACAGGGAAAAAGAAGAGTTGAAACACATTGGCCCAAATGCCAAGCGGAGTCAACGGGTTCTTGAAGAAGATATTGATGTTGAGCACCTTCGCAAGAAGCACGCTGATGGGGAACAAGATTCCGGTGCCCCAGATGCTCACCATGAATGCGCTCTTTGGCGGAAGATAAATGCCGGCGAGTCCTACACCCAGCCAATAAACAACGGCGGCCATGATAAAGGTGATGCCCCGATGGGAATGTGATGCGAGTTCTTCTTTAAGTTGATCGAGGGTTGTCATGGATTTAAATTGAGTATCGGATATTCAAAATTGGCTATTGGAAGTTTGAGACGAGGGAAATGCGACCGGGTGTGATCAAGTCGTGGTTGATCCAGCATCAACAGAATAAAAATCACGATGATACCCAGGAGGATCAGCAGTGCTCGCTTGATTCGGTCAAACCGTTTCATTTCTTTTTTAAATTCATTTCGATGAATTTCATCCAGGTTTGTCCGTCAGCGGAGTATTCGCCGGTTTCATGCCAGGTCTTGGCATTTTCATCAAGGTTAATTTTGTAGCGCGTTTTACCACCCGGAACATCAAACCCCCACTCGAATTGGTTTGGGGCCAGTACGTTGAAGTAGGCCTGTGTAGAGTAACCTTCCTTCACAAACGATCTGAATTTGTATTGTTGGTCAGCAGGATCGAAGTTGATGACTGCAAAAGCCTGGAACCCAATTTCGCCCGAGGGTATCCGGCCGGTGCCCTCGATGGTCAAAACCTGGTTCTGGAGTTGCCATACAATGTGTTCCGTTTGGTTGACTTGAATGGGACCTTCACGGCGCTGAATGCTTGCGGTCCCTTCCCAGTCGCCGGCAAGGAAAGCGAGTTTGGCCATGGCATCACGGCATTTGGCGGACTGGTCGGGACGTTGTGCGGCCACCTGAGTTGAGATCAGGATGGCGAGCAGGAGGATTAGTTTTGTTTTCATATGTATAAACTGGTTTATGTTGTAAACTCTATGGACAAAAAAATTACTTTCTTAAGTACCCTTTCAGACTTTGCACGTAATCGTCGAATGCTTTGATTCCCTTGCGGGTGACACGGCATCGCGTCAGTGGTTTTTTTCCGTTGTAGGTTTTTTCAATGGTGATATAGCCTGCGTGTGCGAGTTTGTCGAGTTGCACGCTGATGTTGCCAGCCGTTGAATTTGTCTTTTCTCTCAGGTAGGTAAATTCCGCCGACTCCACACTCATCAGGATCGACATCACCCCCAGGCGCAGTTGCGAATGAAGTAACGGGTCGAGATCCTTAAGCATGCGTCTCTTTCTGATATTTTAAAAGATACCCCGGCAACAGATAGCCCAGGATCATGGCCACACCCCCCACGAGGTATTGGTCGATAGGAGGCAAGAAATAGCAAATAACACCCGCCACCCAAAACACGATGCCTCCCAGAAGCAAAGGCCGGAACTGGATGATGATTCCGGACATGAAGGTGGCAGCACCGACAGGCATCAGGATCAACGCGTTGACCATCCAGTTGATTTTCGCACCAAATACCCAAATCGGACAAATCGTGATTGCCATACTGATCCACAGCCACATGCTGATCTTGTCCAGATGGGTCGTCACGGGCATCGTACGTCCCTGCCTGGCTCCATATATCATGGTCACCACCCAGGCAGGAATGCAAAGCGTCCATACCGCCGGTGCGTAATATCCATACGGTGTGAACATCATCACGTAGTACATGGCAAAATTGCATGCTGTAATGACCCAGCCCCAGAGCAAGAAATAGAAACTGCTGTTGCTGACTTTGCCCTTGGCCTGCTGAATCATGCCTTCGATGATCGCCAGACTCTGTTCCGGGCTGATTTTGTCGTTTTGTGCCTCCATATATTCTTCTTTAACGGGATAAATGTAAAGTAGTTTATGTTATAAACCAAATATTTTCGAAATCATGTTTTTACTGGTTATAAAGCAGGGTTGCCGCAGGTGGCCCGACGTCCTTGTTGCCATTGGCCACAGACTCAACGGGACCAATTATTTATATATCTTTCTGCTCCAACCCAGAAAACCTATGATGAAATCCGCATGGTTCTTGATCTCCGTTTTTGTAGCCTCCTTGGCTTGTGCCCAGACGGAGGTCCAGCAAGTTGAAAAACTGAAAGCCGAAGCTGCGCTGGAAGTCGAAAAGAACGCTGTGCTGGGACAGCAAATCAATGATATGTTGTTCAGCTTCTCGGAATTGGGCTTTCAAGAGTTTGAAACATTTACCTACCTCACCAACCTTCTCGAAAAACAGGGGTTCAAAGTCCAGCGTGGAGTTGCAGGCGTCCCGACGGCCTGGATCGCCACCTGGGGAAGTGGTAAGCCGATAATCGCGCTGGGTTCTGATGTCGACTGCATTCCCAAAGCTTCCCAAAAACCGGGCGTTGCCTACCATGACCCCATCGTTGACGGCGCACCAGGTCACGGCGAAGGTCATAATTCGGGGCAAGCGCTGAATATCATCGCTGCTCTGGCGATGAAGAAAATCATGGAAAGGGAGAAGATAGCCGGCACACTGATGCTCTGGCCGGGAATCGCGGAAGAGTTGGTAGGAACCAAAGCATACTATGTTCGCGCTGGATACTTTAAGGATGTGGATGCCTGCATCTTCACGCATGTGGCCAACAATCTTGGCGTTGGGTATGGTGATGGTGGCGGCAACGGACTGGTAAGTGTGCGATTCACCTTCGAAGGCGCTGCAGCGCATGCGGCAGGAGCACCGTGGCGCGGCCGGTCTGCCCTGGATGCCGTAGAGTTGATGAACATCGGTTGGAATTTCCGCCGTGAGCACCTGGAATTGACGCACCGGTCACACTACGTTATCTCCGACGGAGGCGATCAACCCAATGTAGTGCCATCAAAAGCATCGGTTTGGTATTACTTCCGCGAGCGCACATATCCTGACATTAAGAAACTCTTTGACATTGGCGTGAAAGTCGCTGAAGGCGCCGCCTTGATGACCGACACCAAGTTCACCCATGAGATCCTTGGTTCCGCCTGGCCCGGACACTTCAATAAGCCGATTGCATTGGCCATGTACGAGAACATGAAGAAGGTGGGCTTGCCAAAGTGGTCTGAAGAGGACCAGCTATTGGCCAAAGCAACACAACTGGAATTGAAAGCACGAAATGCAGATGGCCTGGCCACGAAGATTGATACGATCGGTCTGCCGGCACCTGTTGGTTCCGTAAACGTAATGGGGCGTCAGCTTATGTCGATGGGCGGCGGCTCGGATGACATAGCCGACATCAGCTGGTCATTGCCAACGGTGGTGTTGCGCTATCCATCCAACATCCCCGGACTTCCTGGTCACCATTGGTCAAATGCTATTTCAATGGCCACCCCAATTGCGCACAAAGGCATCGTCTACGGCGCGAAGGCCGAGGTAATGACATTGTTGGATATGTTTCTCAAGCCGGAAATCCTCAAGAATGCATGGGAGTACTACCGCACCGAGCAAACCAAGGATCAGAAGTATGTGCCGTTGATCGGTGAAAAGGATCAGCCTGCCATTTACCTCAACCAGAAGATCATGTCGGAATATGCGCCTAAGCTGAAGCCATTTTACTACAACCCTGCCAAGTACAAGACGTACCTGGATCAGCTAGGCATCAGCTATCCAACCATCCGCCCCGACCAAAAGGAAGCAGTCGGCAAACTGGGCAAAAAGTAATCTGGACATCCATCATGGCAATTCAGTCAAGTCATCCTTAAATCAAGCAAATCAAGGTAGTGTTTACAGGTATCATTGAATCGACAGGTACGATAAAGAAGGTTGCATCGGAAGGAACAAACCGGCACTTCTTTGTTCACAGTGACCTGGCCCATGAACTACGTGTCGACCAGAGCGTGAGTCACAATGGCGTATGTCTCACGGTAACACGTCTTGAAAACGGCGGTCACTGGGTCACAGCTGTTAAAGAGACGTTGGACAAATCAAACCTCAGCCATCTGAAGCCAGGCGATCTCGTCAACCTCGAGCGCAGCATGGCAAGCAATGGCCGCTTCGACGGGCATATCGTGCAGGGTCATGTAGACACAACGGCCATAGTAACCGCCATTGATGACCAGCAGGGGAGCTGGATATTTACATTCCAGCACGATGCAGCCAATGGAAATATCACCGTTGAAAAAGGTTCCATCTGCGTGAATGGAATCAGTCTGACCTGCTTCAATTGTACCGACCGACTCTTTTCCGTGGCGGTCATACCCTTCACCTACACCCACACAAATTTCAAGAATGTCAAGGTAGGGGACCAGGTAAACCTGGAATTTGACATTATTGGAAAGTACGTCCAACAACTCCTCGCGAATACGCGAGTGTCCTCCTGAGTACTCTCGAAGCGTGACGACCAGTCTCCCCCTTGTCATCCTGAGCGCAGTCGAAGCGTGACGAAGGAAGCACCCATCCGAAGTTGGTGCGGTCAGCCTTCGTCTCCGCTCCCGCCTGCGTAGAACTACGGCGGACAGGCAGGCTGACATTCGTCTGCGCTCCCACCTGCGTAGAACTACGGCGGACAGGCAGGCTGACGTTCACACATTCGAGGATTCACCCCCTTGTCATGCTGAGCGAAGACGAAGCATGACGATAGAAACACCCATTCCCTGTCATGTTGAGTGCAGCCGAAGCATGACGACCCGACACGCTCTTGTCATCCTAAGAGCAGCCTAAGGACCATGTAATAATTCCCCTCAGATTGCAGAAAACCAATCTAACCGAATCCCGTAATTGCTCCCGTAAATCGATAAGGAGATGTTGGACCAATTGCTCAAGCTTGTTGAACAGAATGCTAAACAAGCCATTGTTGATAACAAGGCTATTCCTGATCAGCTTAACAATGCTGCGATCAAGGAAGTCACAAACCAGATTTTTAACGGTCTGAAGGGTCAGGTGACCAAAGGCAACATGGAGCAGGTGATTACCATGTTCCAGGCGCCCAATGCGAAAGCACCGAGTCCTGTCATGGATTCCATCATAGAAACAGTGACGACAAACCTGGCCGGCAAATTCCAGATTGCTCCCGATGTAGCGCGAACGGTAGCCAATGACATTGTTCCTTCGGTGATGAATCAGGTTATTAAACGAACCATCGACCCCCGCGACATCGACTTCGACCTTCAGCAAATGCTGCGCGGCATGACAGGCGATATGAAACTGGATATTTCCTCGATTGTCAAGAATACGCCGAAGACAACCATTGGAAACATCGGTGGTGTGTTTTCCAAGCTTTTTAAGAAGTAAACATCCACTCAGCCTTCTGCTGACTTGCCAAAACGCCTCCTCAAACCTTTCTGCAAAAGGAATGCGGCGTAACCACACGCGAAGCCGATCAAAAGCCCAGCAAGGATGTCGCCCGGGTAATGTACGCCAAGGTAGATGCGTGTATACGACATAACGCCGGCCCAAAGGAACATCATCCACGCAAACGAATATTTTGGGCGCAACAGCAAGAAGATAAACATCGCAATGCCCATGGTGTTGGCAGCGTGCCCGGAGGCGAAGCCATACAATCCTCCGCGATAGCCGTTCACCAGATGCACCATGCCCTCCAGCGATGGTTCATGCGAAGGGCGCAAGCGGGCAAAAAATGGTTTCATGAGTCCGGAGGTTATCTGGTCTGAGAGGACAATGCTGACAATAATTCCAACAACGATAAACCATGCTTGCTTCTTGTAGTCACGGAAGATCAGAAAGAGAAGGAAGGCAAACAGCGGAACCCAGAATTCTGTTTTAGTCAGGTAAAAGGCAACAGGATCCAGGACGTCGGCATGAATGCCGTTCAGAAAAAGGAAAAGTTGTTGGTCCCAGTCCTTGAGTTGCTGCAGCATGCCGCAAGATAAACCATAGGCGGATATATTATTGCGGGGGCGGCGAGACGTATCTATATTTAGTGGTCTTAACCCAAGTTGGAAATGAATCACTACGATCTGGTAGTCATTGGTGCCGGGCCTTCCGGCTATGCCGCGGCCATGCGCGCCCTGGATTTTAAAAAGAAGACATTAATAATAGAGAGAAGCCGTGTGGGCGGGGCGGGTATCACCAACGGCGCGCTCTCATCAAAGACCTGGTGGGAACTTTCGCGGGAGGCGTCGGCCTTCCGGAAGAGCCTCAAGCGGTACAACATTCCCATGCCATCGATCAATTACAAAGAAATCCAGGCGGAGGTAAAGCGTGCTGTGCAAGAGCGCAAGGGTTTGCTGGAAGAACAAATGAATATGCTGGGCAAGTCGAATGGCAGTTTGTTTGAATTCAAAAAGGGTGAGGCGCACCTCATTGACAAAAATACCATCACCATTGCAAACGGTGCCCGGACCGAAACGGTCAAGGCTGATTACGTTGTGCTGGCTACAGGCAGCCGGCCGCGCTTTCTCCCTGAACTGCCGATCGACGAAGAGATCGTCATGACCAGTGAAGGCATCGAAGAGATGAATGACTTTCCTGAAAGCATGGTCATTGTCGGTGCCGGGGTGATTGGTTGTGAATACGCGACCATCTTCAGTGGGTTTGGAAGAACCAAGGTGCATCTCATCGACAAGGGCGACCGTATCCTGCCTTTCGAGGATGAGGATGTCGTGCGCATTATTGAACGAAACATGGAGAACAACGGCGTGCTCATTCACCGCAACTCGAGACTGGTGCGGATGGAAAAGGTGAATGGCCGGGTTGAATACGAATTGGAGTACACTGATAGCACGCGGCAGATATTCAATGTGGCGAAAGCACTGGTATCGGTGGGTCGTGTGCCCAACCTGGAAGACCTTTGGGATGACAAGGTTGGCATCCACGTGTCCAAGCGAGGCATCGAGAACAATGACACACAAACGAACATCGACAACATCTTCGCAATCGGTGACCTGACGGCGGATATTTCATTGGTCAATGTCGGCGAGCTCGAAGGGCGGTATGCGGTAGAGCGGATGTTCGGAAAGCCCGACCGCAAACTCGTGTATGAAAATATCAGCACCATCATGTTCCTGAGTCCCGAAGTGGCCGGGGTAGGTATGAATGAAATCCAGGCGCATGAAAAAGGATTGGAATACAAAGTGGTGACGCTAGAGTACAGCACCATCCCCCGCGCCATCGCCAAGCGCAATACCCAGGGCTTCATCAAACTGCTGGTGACCAACGACAATGACATGAAGATCCTTGGCATGAAGGTGGTTGGCAACCATGCCTCCAGTGCCATCCAGGCCGTAGCGGTTCTCATATCCATGAACCGCGGTATCGAAGAACTCGCCGAGTGCGTTCACCCGCATCCGTCGATCACGGAAGGTATTCAGGAGTGTGTGCGGATGCTTATGGGAAAATCAACGCTGAAGCCGGGGGCGTTAAGTGGGAGGCTGTCGTGTAGAAGGTGCATTGGTGGGAAGTATGAGGATATTGTGTTTTAAGAGACCCTGCTCCACAGAATATCACGCAAAGCCGCTAAGCCGCAAAGGGAGGTGCGTGTGCTGAGCAGTTCTTTGCGTCTTTGCGAGAAACATCTTGCGAAGAAGGGATCTCACGCAGAGCCGCCAAGCCGCAGTTAAGACGCGAAGGGTTGTGTGCTGAGCAGTTCTTTGCGCCTTATTGCGTCTTTGCGAGAAACCTCTTGCGAAGAAGGGATCTCACGCAGAGCCGCCAAGCCGCAATTAAGACGCGAAGGGTTGTGTGCTCATCAGTTCTTTGCGTCTTTGCGCCTTTGCGAGAAACCTCTTGCGAAGAAGGGATCTCACGCAGAGCCGCCAAGCCGCAGTTAAGACGCGAAGGGTTGTGTGCTCATCAGTTCTTTGCGTCTTTGCGCCTTTGCGTGAAAAAAATCTCAATAAAACGTAGCAACATCCGCCAACTTCTTCCTCTCCAACTTCGGAACAAACGTCTCGTTGGCAGCATGTCCCACAGGAATGAGCAGGAACGGTCGCTCGTTCTCCGGCCGGTTCAGGATCTTCGCCAGGAAGTTCATGGGACTCGGGGTGTGGGTGAGGGCAACCAGTCCGGCGTGATGGATCGCCGCCAGCAGCAACCCGCAGGCAAGGCCGACCGATTCGGTTACGTAGTAGTTGTTTCTCTTTTCTCCACCGGGGAGAATGTCATACGCTTTCTTGAAGACAACGATCAAGTAGGGCGCAATTTCGAGGAACGGTTTCTTCCAATCGGTTTGCAACGGCTTCAGGTCTTCAAGCCACTCGGGCGTCATGCGACCGTTGTAACTTTCATACTCTTCCTTTTCAGCTGCTTCGCGGATCTGCTTCTTGATTGCGGGGTCTGACACGACACAGAATGACCACGGTTGCTTGTGTGCGCCGGAAGGAGCGGAGGAAGCCGTGAGAAGAATATTCTCGATTACACGGCGGTCGACCGGCTTATCAGAAAAATCCCGGACGGTTCGCCGGGTATTGAGCCAGCGATTGAAATCGTTGCTGCGTTGAAGTGTCTCCGGTTCGGAAAACGATGTGGGGTTGTAGCGGATGAAGTGAAATCCATCCACGATGCGTGTGTCTTGATTCATGATTGAAAGATACAACAAGTGCTAAGTGTTCCCACGAAGGGTTTCACGCAGATCACGCGGATTTGAATACACGCAGATCAATACAAATACAAAATCAGCGGAAATCTGCGTATTAAATCTGCGGCAATCTGCGGGAAGTGCATTTGGTCACTAGGATGGATGCCTCCCCCTCAAAACACCCACAACGTCTTCCAGCCTACAATTTTTTGCAGCCAGCAGGACCAGGGTATGGTATATCAGGTCAGCGGCCTCGCCAAGGAACTTTTCACGATTGTCGTCTTTCGATTCAATGACCAGCTCCACCGCTTCCTCACCAACTTTCTGCGCCATTGTGTTAATACCGCTGTCCATTAGCTTGTTCGTGTACGATCCGGTCTTCGGATTTTGTTGGCGGTCCAGGATGACCTTTTCCAGGAAGGCTAAGCCGGGTAACTGGTTCGATTCATTGAAACAGGTGTCTTTGCCGGTATGACACGTCGGACCTGCTGGTATTACCTTGAGTAACACGGCGTCATTGTCGCAATCTGATATCAGCTCGACCACGGTAAGAAAATTTCCCGATGTCTCTCCTTTGGTCCACAATTTCTTCCTTGTGCGGCTATAGAACGTGGCGCGCTTGGAGTCCACGGTCTTTTGGAGGGCCTCTTCATTCATGAAGGCGACCATGAGTACTTTGTTGGTATCGGCATCCTGCACCACACAGGGGAGGAGTCCGTTCATTTTCTGAAAGTCGAGAGAGATTGTCATACACCTTGGGTTTGACGCACGGGAACACCGTTGCGTGAGAGATAATCTTTGAGTTCGGGCAATGCGACCGTGCCGAAGTGAAAAACACCCGCGGCCAGGGCGGCATCGGCATCTCCGAGGCGAAAGACGGAGAGAAAGTCTTCCTTTCTCCCTGCGCCGCCTGAAGCGATGACGGGTATGTCGAGTAAGATGCCGAGCTTATGAATGGAATCGACGGCGAACCCTTGTTGCGTGCCGTCGTGATCCATGCTGGTGAACAGGATCTCTCCGGCACCTCGTTCTTGTGCCTCTTTTGCCCAGCTGAATAATTTCCTGTCGGTCTGCTCGGTTCCGCCATGGGTGAATACTGTCCACTGATTATGCAACTTGCGGGCATCGATAGCGACCACCACGAGTTGTGAGCCAAACTCCTTCGCCAGCGCTTCGATCAGCCCCGGATCCCGGACGGCAGCAGAGTTGATACTTACCTTGTCGGCGCCAGCTTCGAGCAAGGGAGCAACGTCTTGAATCGTCGAAATTCCTCCGCCTACAGTAAAGGGAATGTCGATATGCCGTGCAATTTCCCTGACGAGAGCGACAAATGTCTTCCGTCCTTCCTGCGTTGCGCTGATGTCGAGGTACACGAGCTCGTCGGCGCCTTGTTGGGCATAGCGGGCTCCAAGTGCAACCGGATCACCGGCATCGCGGAGGTCGACAAAGTTGATACCTTTTACTGTCCTGCCGTCTTTGATGTCGAGGCAGGGAATGATTCGTTTGGTGAGCACGGGGTCAGATGTTTTTAAGGTCCCGTAGTTCAATCTTGTGTTCATAGATGGCCTTTCCCACGATCGCCGCATACATATTGATGTAGGCGAGTTCGGCGAGGTCTTCTGTTGAACTGATCCCTCCGCTGGCGATGAGCTTCAGGTTGGGATAGCGCTTCTTCAGTTTTTTGTAAAGGCCGAAGTTAGGTCCCTGCATCATGCCATCGGAGTTGATGTCGGTGCACGTAAGGTATTCAAGCCCCTGCTTTTCAAAGACAGCAACGAGTTCGTAGATGGTGAGCGATGTCTGCTCTGTCCAGCCGTGCGACAGCACCATTTCCTCTTTCACGTCGGCGCTGAGGATGAAGTTTTCGGGGCCGTACTTTTGGAGCCAGAGTGCAAATGTTTCTGGTTCACGGGCTGCGATGCTGCCGATATTGATCTGATCGATGCCCAGGTCGAGCAGACGTTCGACTTCCTCCTCCGTTTTCACGCCGCCGCCAAAGTCTACTTTCAGCGCTGTATTCGCCTGGATGGACTCAATGACACTCCAGTTGACGACTTTGCCCTTGCGTGCTCCGTCAAGATCTACGAGATGGAGGTATTCGAGATCTGCGTCTTCAAACTCTTTGGCTACTTCCAGCGGGTTCTCCCGGTAGACCTTGGCTTTGCCGAAGTCACCCTGGGTGAGGCGTACGCACTTGCCTTTAATAATATCGATGGCAGGAATGATCTTCATGCGCCTAGCGGATCGTTATAGAACCCCTGCAAAATGCGTGCGCCATTTTTCCCTGACTTTTCCGGGTGAAACTGAACGGCGAAGAAGTTGTTCTTGCGGAGTGCTGCGCTGAAGGGTTGGTCATAGGTGACCCGTGCTACGGTATCGGGATTCAGGGGTACAAAATAACTGTGCACAAAGTATGCAAATTTACCTTCCATGGGCTCGCCAACCCAATTATTTGTGTTATGCAGGACGTTCCAGCCCATGTGCGGTACTTTCCATGGTTTACCGGAAAACCGTTTGACATCCGCCTCGAAAATGCCGAGGCAGGTCGTGTTGTTTTCTTCGGAGTGCCGGCACATCAGCTGCATGCCCAGGCAAATGCCAAGCACTGGTTGACGCAAGGATGGAATCAAAACGTCCAGCTTTCTTTCGCGCAGGTAAGCCATCGTTGTGCTCGCTTCCCCAACGCCTGGAAAAATTACCTTGTCCGCACCGGCTATGGTTTCAAGATGGTCGGTGATTACATAGTTCACGCCAAGCCGGTCCAGGGCAAAGGCTACCGATTGGGTATTTCCCCCGTGATATCGGATGATGGCTGTCTTCATAGTGTTCCTTTGGTTGTCGGCAGTACATCCGTCAGGTCATCAGCGACGGCCATCCGCACGGCGCGGGCAAAGGCCTTGAAGATGGCTTCGATCTTGTGGTGCTCGTTGGCTCCCTCGGCATGGATGTTTAGTGTGCACCTTGCGTTATCGCTGAACGACTTGAAGAAATGGAAGAACAGTTCTGTGGGAACGTCTCCAATTTTCTCGCGATGAAATTTGGCATTCCATTCCAGCCAGGGCCTCCCTCCGAAGTCAATCGCCACCTGCGCAAGGCAATCGTCCATAGGAAGGCAAAAGCCGTAGCGGGCCAATCCACGTTTGTCCTGAAGCGCTTCGTTGAATGCACTACCAAGCGCAAGGGCGGTATCTTCAACGGTGTGGTGTTCGTCGATATACAGGTCGCCGGTGGTGTGTACTTTAAGATCGATGTTGCCATGACGGGCAATCTGATCGAGCATGTGGTCGAGGAAGCCCAACCCCGTTTTAATATCCGATCGCGCTGAAGCATTTAATGTCAGTTTGATGTCAACATCCGTTTCCTTGGTTGTTCGGCGGATGGCGGCCTGTCGGGTACGGCCAAGAACTACATATCGTATCTGTTCCCAGGAGGGACTGATCAAGGTGCAGTATTTTTCAAGCCCCTGTGAAATGATTTGTCCCCGCTTCGTTTCATCGCCCAACAGGATTCCCTTGGTTCCCAGATTCTTGGCGAGTTGCATGTCGGTAATGCGATCGCCGATCACGTAAGAATTGGCCATGTCATAGTCACCCGACAAGTACTCACCGAGCATGCCAATGCCCGGCTTTCGCGTGGGTAGATTTTCTTGTGGAAATGAGCGGTCCACGTGAATCTGCTGAAAGACGATCCCTTCATTCTTCAGGAGGGTGATCATCTTATGCTGAGCAGGCCAGAAGCTAGCTTCGGGGAAGCGATCAGTACCCAGGCCGTCCTGGTTGGTCACCAATACCAGGTCATACACACCCGCCCGGGCGATGCGGCTCAACGCGGTGATGACGCCGGGGATGAACTCCAGCTTTTCCAGACTGTCGATCTGCTCGTCGGGGGGCTCGACGATCAGGGTGCCGTCGCGGTCGATGAAGAGTATTCGTTTCATAAGGATGCTAACACATTGAGCAGTTTCTTGTTCTGAGCGGGGGTGCCTACTGTGATGCGCAGGCAGTTTTTGCAGTGCAAGGCGTTTGAACGGTTTCGGACCACGACCCTTCGGTCGATAAGTGCATTGTAAGCATTGGTAGCATTCGTGACTTCGACGAGTAGAAAGTTGGCATCGGAAGGATGGACGCGCTTCACAATGGAGAGGGTACTCAACACTTTGCTCAACCGTTCCCTCTCGCGCTTGAGGATGTTTATGCGCTTCCTGACAGACGATTGGTTCTGCTGAATTTCACGGATCACCCTGTGTTCGGTGAATACGCTGATGTTGTACGGAGGCTTAATCTTGTTGAGCAACCCAATGATTTGGGGATTGGCCAGGCAGATACCAAGGCGAAGGCCCGCCAGTCCCCATGCCTTGGAGAAGGTTTGGAGCACAACTAGATTTTGGAATCTCCCGAGCTGGGCCGTCCAACTTGCAGTCCCGGAGAAATCAATGTACGCCTCGTCGATAATCACCAGGCCGTTGAAACGGTTGAGCAATGTCTTAATGCGCTCGGTACTCAATACGTTTCCCGATGGGTTATTCGGACTACAAAGGAAGATCACTTTAGTATTGCTGTCGGTCGTCCTTAGAATGGCTTCCAGGTTCAATTCGAAGTTGATGTGCAATGGAACTTCCCGTACATCAATGTTATTGATCGCAGCATACGTCGCGTACATGCCGTAGGTTGGCTGTGGGATAATGATGCTGTCTTTGCCGGGCTCACAAAATGTACGCATGAGCAGATCAATGGCTTCGTCGCTGCCGTTGGTGAGCAGCAACTGTTTCGGCCCAACCTTTTTTAGCTTGCCAACGACCTCTCTTAGCTTCTGTTGTTGCGCATCCGGGTATCGGTTGTAGGCGGAGGCAAAAGGATTCTCGTTGGCATCCAGGTACAACGATGCCTTTCCGCGGAACTCATCGCGTGCGGAGGAGTAGGGGGTGAGGGCGAGGACATTCTTCCGCGCCAATGCGCTTATATCGATGGAACGAATCATAAGAGTCTTACGGAAATGGCTTTCTTGTGTCCTTCCAGACCTTCGGCCGCTGCCATGACCTCTACAGAAGGCCCCAGCCTACCCAGGCCTTCGCGCGTCAGTTGTTGAAACGTGATCTCCTTTGTGAAACTTGCGCAAGAGATGCCGCCGTAGATCCGTGCGTATCCGCCGGTAGGCAACGTATGATTCGTTCCGGAGGCGTAATCACCGGCAGCCTCGGGTGAGTAGGGGCCCAGGAAAACAGATCCTGCATTGGACACCAACTTAGCGAGTTGATCAGAATCTGTCGTGTTGATGATCAGGTGTTCCGGTGCATAGGCGTTGGAGAACCTCATCGCCTGGCTTCTGTCGGGGAAATAGATGATGAAACCGTTCTGTAGCGCCTTGGTAGCGAATGATTTCCTGGGTAGTGTTTCCAGTTGTTTAACCAGCTCCTCCCTGACCTTCGGAATGATTTCTTCATCCAGTGCAACCAATACCACCTGACTGTCCGCGCCGTGTTCGGCCTGTGAGAGAAGGTCGGCGGCGATGAACCCCGGATCGGCCGTTGCATCAGCGACGATCAGCACCTCGGACGGGCCTGCGGGAAAATCGATGCCCACGCCTTGCTGGCTGACCAGTTGCTTGGCCTTCGTCACATATTGGTTCCCTGGACCGAAGATCTTATCTACGGCAGGTACAGAAGCTGTGCCGTAAGCCATGGCTGCAACAGCCTGTGCGCCGCCGATGCGGAACACATTTTTTATTCCGCAGACACGTGCAGCGAAGAGAATGGCAGGGTTTAGACTTCCGTTCGGAGAACCTGGCGTACACAGGACTACCTCCGGACAGCCCGCCAAAGCCGCGGGAATGCCTAGCATGAGGACGGTGGAGAACAAGGGAGCGCTTCCACCGGGAATATATATCCCCACGCGCTGGACTGGAACGGTTTTCGTCCAGCACGTAACACCCGGCATGGTGTCAAGCCTTACATCAGGAATTTGACGTGCTGCATGAAAGCGCCTGATGTTGTCTGAGGCCACGAGGATGGCCTGGACCAGTTCTTTGGGCAGGAGGTCCTTTGCCGCCGCGAGTTCATCTTCAGAGACACGAAAATCCTCCCGCACCATGTTGTCGAACCTGCGTGAATACTCGCGCACAGCTTCATCACCGCGGTACCGGACATTTTCCAGAATCTGCCGCACCTCGTCATCCAGAACCGCGATATCCAACGCCGGCCGAAGCAGCAACCTTGGCCAATCTGATTCTTCCGGATCTAAAAGTACTTTCATAATATCGTGCACCGTTTACTGATTACTGTTCACCGTTTACCGATTACTGTCCGCTACCTTCGAGTAACCTCAGGCAGCTCCTACTACTTACTACTTACCACTTACTACTTACCACTTACTACTTACCACTTACTACTTACCACTTACTACTTACCACTTACTACTTACCACTTACTACTTACCACTTACTACTTACTACTTACTCCCAACTCCTCCTAAGCAATCATCTTCTCAATCGGAATCACCAGTATCCCCTCAGCCCCCGCCTCCTTCAACCGATCGATCTTATTCCAGAAGTCATTTTCATTCACCACCGAGTGCAGCGACGACCAGCCTTGTTTGGCGAGTGGCATGATTGTCGGACTGTTCATGCCCGGAATAACCGAGGTGATTCGCTCAATGGCATCGTTCGGGCAGTTGAGAAGTATGTATTTGTTGTTGCGCGCAGAGTTCACCGCCTCGATACGGAAGAGCAGTTGACGAAGGATGTTTTGTTTCGCGGCACCGAGTTCGGGGCTTGCGATGAGCAGGGCTTCCGAGGTCATGATTCGCTCCACTTCCTGCAGGCCGTTGCTTTGCAGTGTGCTTCCTGTGCTCACAATATCAACGATGGCGTCCGCAAGTCCGATCCCCGGTGCAATCTCTACCGACCCGCTGATCTCGTGGATGCCAGCCTCGATTTGGCTTGCTGACAGGAACTGCCTGACGATATTCGGATATGATGTGGCGATGTTCTTGCCGGCCAGCCACTTCACACCAGGGTAGGATTGTCCCCGCGGTATGGCCACTGCTAGCCTGCATTGCGCAAAGCCCAGTTTCTTTACCGGCTCATGTCTGCGTCCCTTTTCACGCACTACGTTTTCACCAACAATACCCACGTCGGCCACACCGTCTTCGACATACTGGGGAATGTCATCATCGCGAAGGAAGATGAGTTCCACGGGAAAATTGAATGCCGGTGCCTTGAGTTGCTCCTTGCCGTTGTTAAAGTGTATTCCGGTTTCCTTGAGCAGTGCCAGTGAGCCGTCCCGCAGGCGACCGGACTTTTGAACTGCAATGCGAAGTATGGGGTTCATCGTTTACTTACTGAGTTTTATGCTTGGGGGAGGTGACAAAAAAAGAGGCTTGCGTGTCGGCAAGCCTCTTTTCGAATAGATATATCGATCAATCAAAACATAAGCCTGCCATGCCCGGAATGGGTATGATGGTGGCGATGGATGTTTTGCTGTTTTTTCATACGACAGTGCGAATAAAGTGTGGGGTGGTGAGATTTCAAAGAGTTACTGTTGAAATTTTGGGTTTTGTTTAATGGGAAAGTGGGAGCGGGGGAACGCGTAGCCCAAATCCTGTTCAAAGGATCAACAGTTCAACAGCTGAGCTCACCGTTCACTGCTCACCGTTCACTGCTCACCGTTCACTGCTCACCGTTCACTGCTCACCGTTCACTGCTCACCGTTTACTGTTCACTGTTCACCGTTCACTGCCACCGTTCACCGCTCACCGTTCACTCCCCCTCACCAAAACCGATACGTTACCTCAACCCCCAAACTCCTCCCGCTCGGCTGCAAAATCACCATATTATACTTGTCGATCGCCTTGCCAAGTTTGACGTGCGCTACGGCGCTAATACCCAACTGTGCTGCGATGGTACCTCCGAAAACCCACCAGAAGGTGTTTGGATCCACGTAGCCATTCCTGGGCAGGCTCAGGAAATAGATGAGGGGAATAATGGTAACGACGGAGCCGGCGGCATTCCAGTTCTTGTAGGCTTTTGTGTACTGGGTAACCTCAGCATCGTTGACGGCCATCAGAGGTACTTCCAGCGCCGCTGGTGAACTGACCTTTTTGAAATCATAAAAGTATTTCCATCCCTGCTGGTGGATGGGCTTGAGCTCTATGGTCTTGTACTTCTGGGCAACAGCCAGGAGTGGCAGCGCGAACAACACAATTAAAACCAGAGTTTTCTTCATAGCTTTATTCTTTCGATCGGCATGAAGATAGGTTTTTTTTGTATTTCCCTTATGTTTTTGGTGACCTCGTGCACACCCTCGAAGGAGGTCAGGCTGCAGCAGTTTTTATTAAAGGGAAATGGCGCTCTCCGTGAGCAAAACACAACAGAAGCGGCGCGCTATTTCACGGAGGCGCTGGTTCTTGACCCTTGTTTTGTGGATGCCTTGAACAACCTGGGCACAATATCCTTCCAGGCAGGCAACTGGGAGGAGGCCCTGGGGTATTACAACCAGGCCGTGACGTGCAATCCCGAATACCTTCCGGTTTATTTCAATCGCGTCAATACCTACTATGAGCTGAAAGAGTATTTTAATGCACTCCAGGATGTAAAGGTGATCAAGCAGCAAAAACCTGACACGGCCGTTGTACATTTCGCAGAAGGACTCATTGCCACCAAGATGCGCAACTTTGACGCGGCACTGGATGCTTTTGATAGAGCTATTGCCATTGACCCTGGGAACGAAGAGTTTCTGATCAATCGCGGCACGGTCAACTACTACCGCCGGAAGTTCGAAGAAGCTGAAGCCGACCTGCGCCGGGCTGAGAAGATCAATCCAGCCGAGCCGAATATTTACAACACCCGTGCGATGATTGCCATCAGCCGTGGCGACCACAAGACAGCCCTTACGGAAATTGAAAAAGCGATCCGCATAGACCCTGATCAGCCGTACTTTATTAATAACCGCGGATTCATCTACCTGATGTTGGATCGTTTGCCCGAGGGTCTGACAGACATCGACAGAAGTATCTTGATGGACCCCTCCAACGGGTGGGCCTATCGGAACAAGGGCGTGTACTACCTATTAACGGAGAACTATCCACGCGCCGTGAGGCTTCTTGAGCAAGCCGATGGTATGGACTCGTTTATTGAGCGACTGCATTTTTATCTTGGCATGGCATATTTAAAGTCCGGGAACCTGCAGGCGGCCTGCGAGCAGTTCGAGTTGTCTGACCGCTCCGGCGATGGCATGGTCACGGTTGATCTGATAAAACTATGCCGGTAGGATTTGATGAGCTGGTTGAGCGCCTGAGGCAATCATTGAAGGGCCCGTTGCCGGGAGCGTTGGCGCATGAGCCGCTTCGTGCCACGCCCATCGGTGAACTGCGGCCGAACTTCGAACATCGTACACCGCCCAAGCCGGGGAGCGTATTGATCCTTTTGTATCCCGACCGCGGCGAGATCAAGTTCCCCTTGACGAAGCGACCCGAGTATCTGGGTGCGCACAGCGGACAAGTGAGTTTTCCGGGAGGCAAGGCCGAGCCCGGGGAGACCGTTGTGGAGACGGCGTTGCGGGAGGGAGAGGAGGAGATTGGTATCCGCTCGTCCGACATTGAAGTGATCGGTCAGCTGAGCGAGTTCTTTGTGATTCCTAGCAACTTCTTGGTCACGCCGGTGGTGGGTATCCAGCGGTCGCGGCCGGTGTTCAGTCCTGACCCCATTGAGGTGGTGCGTGTCCTGGAAGGCACCATCGGCAACATCATCCGCGACGACGCGGTGGCCGTGAGAGACATTACCGCGGCCCGCATCTACAACCTCCGTGCGCCGCACTTCCTCATCGACGATGAGATCGTGTGGGGAGCGACAGCGATGATGTTGAATGAGCTGCGCGAGGTGGTGCGGGGGATGCGGTGATGAACTGGCTCAACAATCATAAAGTGTTTGAATCCGGATATTTCCGGATTATTCCGGTTTTACAACGGATTTGCCTTCACGTTTTGTCCGGCCAGGAGAAAATGTTGATATTCAGGGTCTCCAGATATAATAAGTATATAGGCAATACGTATACACGATTGTTGTAGGCCATTTCTTATGAAGTATCTCCCAACAATTGCATTAGCGATTCTTCTCTTGTCAACATCATGGACAATTAGACAAGTCCAAGGAAGATTTACATTAAAAGGAAATTGGTATACTGACTTAGAAAGCAGAACAAATCCACTTGATATTCAGGATATCCGTAGCTCGAATTCAACAACAAACTATTGTGAATATTATGTTAGTGACTCAACAATCACTTTCTGTGAAGGCTCAACGCTACTTTCCTACGATCAGAAATACTTCATTAGGGGAGACTCTATCTACAAATGTCTTCGTCCCGATAAGAATTGTGCCTACATCGCAATGTATAAAATTGAAAGCTTCAGCTCGGACACCTTGAGACTGACTATTCACCCGAAATACTCAAATAGGCAACCAAATATCATCTGGGTGAGGCTTCCAAAAGGACAGTTAGGTACCTACGATCATTCGTGGTCCGACACTTCGAAATATGAATCTACACTAGGTAAAGTTTACAGTGATTTCTCGCGAAGGAAGCGTAAGTACTATTCTTCAAGGAATCATTGATGTGCGTTTCTGAAACGGCCTACAACAAAGGCTATTTGCAATTGCGGGTGTTCGCAGTAAATTGAAGGAAAGATTTCAAACGCAGTCTCGGTTCGTGGAACTTGCCCAACTGGTCGGGCTTGCCAAGCTTGTTCCGGCGCCTTTGGCAAGCCCTCCTACGACCCGCAACTGCAAATAGCCAGACGATATCTATGATCAAGTCAAGTGCTTGATCAACTATTTTCCAGTTTCAGTTGGTATGGCGTTCCACGCTTGATTACGGCCACTACGCGGTGGAGTAGTTTGTTTCTTACCGCATTGATGGCAGACATTTTGTTTTTCCCTTCCGCTACTTTTCGTTGGTAGTAGTCATGGAGGTCAGGATTGTGTTGGACGCTGCTGACAGCGGCCATGTGGAGTACCTTTTTGAGTTCATTGTTGGCAAATTTGGATACTCCAGTCTTTCCCCTTACCGAAGTTCCGCTTTGGTATACAAACGGAGCAACGCCACTGTAGCATGCCAGTTTACGGCTGTCGTTGAGGCGTTGAAATCCGTGTGTGTAGACCAGCAGCATGGCAGCTAGCACTTTTCCAACGCCCTTTATGGAGAGCATCAGGTCGTACTTGTTTTTCAGCTCCTGGTCCTGACCGATCTGAGTGAGGATCTGCTCATCTACCTTGTCAAGACTTTTCTCCAGGCCCCGCACAGCTTCCCTGTTTATCCGCTCGATGTCTTTGCCGGAACCGGGGTCCACCTCTTTGAGTTCCTGGGTGGTGGTTTTTAAGCTCTGGAGCGACTTCATGAGCCGGCGGCGGTTGGCTTGCAGGTCTTTGAGTTTTTCTAGTGTCAGGACGCTGATTTTCATGATTTCCGCTTTTCCCTGGTGAAGGAAGGCGTAGCGCGCAATGCGTTGAGCATCAATTTTGTCTGACTTGCCACGCAGCAACCCCATGCTTCGCTTGATCTGCAAGGAGCTTTCCAGCCAGACCTTGACATTGCGGCCTAGGAGATAGTGGACCAATTGTCGGGTGTAGAGTCCGGTGTGCTCCAGGCAGCAAAGCGTGGTTTCATCACATTCCGAGCCGGTCTCCTTACACCAGCACTTCAGATGACGGAACCCGGAGAGGTTGTTGTGGAACTTGCTCTCAAAGAGCTGCCCATCTTCGGAGCGGATCAGACAGGTGTCGATGCTGTCTTTCGAGACGTCAACACCCAGGATCCAGCTGAAGCGTTGAATTTCCGATGTGTTTTCCATAACTTTTGGTTTAGGTAAATAAAAATGTGAGTGGTATGGATCGAAACCTTGATAATAGGCCCTCACGCCTTGAATATCTATCTGATCCCAACGCTCACGGATAAGAAAAGCAGCCGGACTGAATCGTTTGATAAGCCACAATCTTGGTTGTGCGCATAGTGCTCCGGTTGCTTTTTTGTGGATAAGTGGATAACCCGTCTGGTTACCCACTTACCCACAAAAGTTATGATGATTATTGATGATTCGAATCTAAAGGTTGGCGGCAAGCCAATAAAAAATTAGAGTTAAATGACACCAGACTAATAAAACAGATCAAACATGAAGAGACTTCTCCTGACAATTTTGACCCTAGCGCCAGCGCTTTCCTTCGGACAAACAGATAAAAGTGTTTCAACAATGGATTTCGTTCAAATCAAGGATAACAAACGAGCGGAGACAATGTATTTTTACGAGAATAATTGGAAAATTTACAGAGACATCGCAATTGAACGAGGACATATTAAATCATATAAGTTACTAACAACGACTAAAGACTCTACTGCAAATTTTGACCTTATACTTATTACTGAATATCGAGACAGTTTACAGTTTAAAGCAAGAGAAGATAATTTTCAGAAAATATTAAGGGAGGTACGACCAACAGGGCCAAAATTGTTAAACTCTTTGAAACCAAACGACTTTAGAGAGAATGTGTTTTCTAGACAGGCAGAAACCCTGTTTTCGGGTGACAAGAAGAAAAGTAAAAGGAAATAAATTAGCACAACCGGCAAATTAAATGAGCTTGCCCACAGACAGTTTGTAGACAGTAAAACAGATTCGCACTTGTTGAGAATTTTGCAAGAAACTATTTGACAGTTTTGTATCTGGAGACGAATAGCCAGCCGCCAACAAAAGCTATTTGCAATGGCTGGGTGAAGTGTATGATAAAGTTTTATCTTCGTCATTACGTTAGGTCACGGTGGACAATAACGTTTTCAAAAGCCAGCCACTTCAAATAGCCAAACGTTAGCGCCACCTTAAAACCAATTCTACCAACTAAAAATATTGAAATGACAAATCCGCAAGAAAAAGTAGTGTGGATAACGGGTGCTTCATCTGGCATTGGCAAATCTATGGCTATTGAATGGGTGAGATTGGGATATAAAGTAGTTCTTTCCTCACGACGTAAAGAAATGTTGGATAAAGTGGCTGACGATATTAAACACTCTGGTGGGGAAGCATTGGTAGTACCCTGTGACATATTGGAAGAAGCTGCTATTGAAAATGCAGTGCAACAAATCATTTTAGCCTGGGGCCGTTTAGACGTAGTTATTGCCAATGCCGGCTTTGGTGTTTTTGGAAGTTTGGAAAAGCTAACAGCCAAAGATTGGAATAGACAATTACAAGGGAATGTTACTGGCTTAGCCATAACGGTTAAACATGCCCTGCCACATTTAAAGAAAACCAATGGAAGGATTGGTTTAGTGGGTAGTGTAAGTGCATATCTTCCTAATCCTAACTTAGGAGCCTACGGCGCTTCAAAAGCTGCCGTACACTCAATTGGTCAGACTTTACAGGTGGAATTAATGGGTACAGGTGTGAGTTGCACTACGTTGCATCCCGGATTTGTGGTTTCGGAAATTACTAGAATCGATAATAACGGAGTTTGGCATCCTGAACGACCAGATCCACGTCCGTCAAATTTGATTTGGCCTACAGATAAAGCTGCAAAGGTGATGGTAAGGGCTATTTTAAAGCGAAAAAGAAACTATGTTTTCACTATACACGGAAAAATATTTGTATGGTTGCAACGATGGTTTCCTGGATTGATGAGATTTATAATTTCAAAAAGTCCAAAACCAGATTCCTAAAATCAAAAAGCAGGTCTTCTATGTACATTAAAAAGAACTATGGATTCTGGATGACCTTTGCCTGGTCTATGAGGCCATTCTTTTGGGGTGTATTCTATGGACTTGGCGTTTGCATCGTATCCTATTTTGCTGGATTTAATATTTCAATTCCATGGAGCCCCATTGGTGTTATTGGTATAGCGGTTGCATTCTATTTGGGTTTTAAAAACAATAGCAGCTATGATAGAACCTGGGAGGCCCGTAAAATTTGGGGAAGTATTGTTAATAATAGCCGAACCTTTGGAGCTGCAACAACATCCTTCATCAAAGGGGAAGGCGAGTCTAAAATTCAAAGGGAACTGATTTATAGACATATTGCCTGGCTTACCGCTCTCCGATTTCAATTGCGATTGACAAGACCATGGGAGCATGTTGAAAATAGAGCTCATGGATTCAACGCGCCCAACTTTAGTGAAGTATCCAAAGACCAGTTGGATAAGGAAATCGCTTTTTTCATTTCAGCAGAAGAAATCCGCGCGCTCTCAGGAAAGACGAATAAGGCTGCTCAAATAATGAAGACCCAGGCTAACCGACTCCAGGAATTAAAAGACCAGGGATATTACGATGACTTCAGACACATGAGGCTCCATCAATTAATAATGAATTTTTATGCAGACCAGGGAATGTCGGAACGAATTAAAAACTTCCCATTTCCGAGACAATATGCTTCTACCGCCCTGTGGATGACATTTGTTTTCGTTGTATTTGTTCCTTTCGGATTGTTGGACGTCTTTACGACAATAGATATTCGGGTTTTTTTATTGTGCCCTTTCTTGTCCGGACTAATTATCTGGGTTTTCTTTTTGATGGAGAAGATAGGCGATTATTCTGAAAACCCATTTGAAGGCACCTACAATGATGTTCCGATTACATCGATCTCCAGGGCTATTGAAATTGACCTAAGAGAAATGATTCAAGATGAGAATATACCAGCGCCAACAGAGGAGGTGAATGGATTTTTGATGTAAGTATGGGAGTATATGCCAGAAAAATGATGGAGTAAAAGGCTAACCAGAATGTTGATTTTGGCGAAACATTTCTGGTGTTGATCCCACATATTTCTTAAAGAATCTTCCAAAGCATGAGTTGTCATCAAAGTTTAGCGTAAAAGCTACTTCTGCCACCGACAAGTCCTGGGCCCAGCTACGGACGCATACACTGATTGTTGCTGATTCTTCCCAATTCAAAATGGCATGGGACACCAGAAGTGAAACATTCACTTACTGCGGCGGCTCATTTATGTTCAACCAGTACGCTCCGACTTCAGAAATTGCTTTGTCGAACAGATCCGACGCCACAGGCTTTACCACGTATCCGTTTGCTCCCAGGTCATAGCATTCCTCAATGTCCGGGTACTCCCGGGAGGAGCTGAGCACTACAGTGGGAATGCGCTTGGTCCTGGCATCCTGTTTGATTCTCATGAGGCATTCTTTGCCATGCACGCGCGGCATTTTGAGGTCGATCAGGATAAGTTTGGGTATGTTCTTAATCTCCCTTCCGTGATACTTTCCTTCACCAAAAAGGAAATCCAGGGCTGCGCTACCATCCTTAACACATAACAAGGGGTTGGCTGGGTTGCTTTTATGAAGTGCACGGGTGACCATTTCCGTGTCGCTCACATTGTCCTCAACCAGGAGAACTTCAATTTCATTTGTCATAAGTATTTTGTTTTAAGAGAGGTAGGTTGTCCGAAGTGCTTTTTATCGTTTCTACACCCGCAAGGGTTCATTCGTTATAAGCCAGTACAAACCGATGTCAGCAATGGCCTTATGAAATTCATCGAACGCTACGGGTTTGACAACATAACCGTTGGCCCCCAAATCATAACATTCCTTAATGTCGACATCCTCCCTGGAGGAGGTGAGCACCACCACTGGGATTTTCCTGGTTCGATCATCTTCCTTGATTCTCATCAACACCTCTTTGCCACTGACTTTTGACATTTTAAGATCCAGCAGAATGATTTTTATGTTGAGGTCTAATCCACCTCCCTTATACTTTCCTTCTGAAAAAAGAAAGTCCAAGGCTTCGTCTCCGTCGTTTACGTGCTTAAGGCGGTTAGCCAGGTTACTTTTTCTCAGCGCCCGAATAGTCATTTCGGCATCACTGGCATTGTCTTCTATGAGTAGTATGTCAAATTGCTGATGGTCCATGTCCTTGTATCTTGACTAGTTAACAGTTTTCATTCCCTATTTCAGGAGGTCACGTTCCTGGGCAAAGAAAAATTGAAGACTGCCCCCTCATTCACTTTTCCTTCTGCCCACACTCTTCCCCCATGTTTGGATATGATTCGATGCACAATGGCCAGGCCCACCCCCGTTCCCTCGAACGTTTCATCGGAATGCAGTCGCTGGAAGACGCCAAACAACTTGCTGGCATAGCGCATATCGAAGCCGGCACCGTTGTCCTTGATGTAGTAATCGATTTCGTTGCCCTTAACTCCGGAGCCAATTTCAATGATGGCTATGTCCTTCAACTTGGTGTATTTGATGGCGTTGGAAATCAGATTTAACCATACTTGTTTTATGGCAATGCTATCCCCTTGAGCGGGCTGTAATTCGCTTATGGTAATTTGAATGTTTCGGTTTGAAAACTCGTTCCTTATTTCAGTGCAAAGGCCGGTAACCAGTTCGTGCATGGGAATAGTGACCTTTACCAATTCCTTCCGTCCGAGCCGGGAGAAGGTGAGCAGGTCGTCAATGAGTTGGCCCATTTTGGTGGCGTATACCATGATGTTGTTCATCACCCGGTTGGCCTCCGCACCAAGATGAGCTCCATGGTCTTCCTTGAGTATCCGGGCGTAGCCATGAACGGCCCGAAGGGGTGTTCGCAAGTCATGGGCAACAGAATATGAAAATGATTCCAATTCTTTGTTGGCCATCTCCAATTGTGTGGTACGCTGAATTACCTTCTGCTCCAATTCTTCATTCAATTGGCGAATGCCATCCTCCGCTTTTTTAAGCTCCTTGTTGGCAATCGTCAACTCGATTGCCCGCTTTTCTTTCTCTTCGTTTTGAAAGGCAAGCTCCCTGTTGGCAACTGTCAACTTGGCTGCCCGTTTTCCTTTTTCATCATTTTGAAAGGCAAGCTCTTTGTTGGCAATCATCAGCTCAGCCGCGCGCTTTCCCTTCTCCTCATTTTGAAAGGCGAGTTCTTTGTTGGCAATCGTCAGCTCAGCGGCTCGCTTTCCCTTCTCATCGTTTTGAAAGGCAAGTTCTTTGTTGGCAATCGTCAGTTCGGCAGCGCGCTTTCCCTTTTCTTCATTTTGGAAGGCAAGCTCCCTGTTGGCAATGATGAGCTCGGCTGCCCGCTTCTCCTTTTCCTCGTTTTGGAAGGCAAGCTCCCTGTTGGCAATGACCAGCTCGGCTGCCCTTTTCTCTTTCTCTTCGTTTTGTAATTCCATTTCGCTGGTGGATGCGATCACCTCATCTGTACTAATTCCTCCCGCCATTTTATGGTTCGATTGGGTAGGGTTGGCTGAACCGGTGTCCATGCAGCTTGTAATGAATTTTAGTTGAACAAAGAGGAGGGATCAACGCCTTCCCATTCCATCCGTACAATGAAAAAGCATGCCACCAATGGTATCACTTCGAACTAAAATTTGGGTGGAGCAATGGAGGATTGAGGAAAATATTCCACATTTGACCGGATTTATACGGCCAATGTGTGCCAGATGGTCTCAGCACGGAACCATAGCCACGACCGACTGGTTAGCCTAAACAATTGACAGAATGATAACATCTAAGTACATACTAGTTTTTGCTTTGAATCTGTTGACTCTTCTTGACTCAAAATCACAATCTTATACTGATCTAAGTGAACTGACAGGATTTTCGATTAAGGCATATTATAGCCCGGGTAATGAGGAAAGAGCAAGGGTAATTGTTGGGCGATGTGAGAGGACAATTGAGTATTTAAAGGGACTCGTGGGTTTTAAGCCAAAAGTGAATCTCTTCATATTGAATCCTGAGCATTGGAAAAAGTACGCGACATTTCCAGTATATGGAATGCCACATTATCCAGACAGTGAGCGATTGATTATTGCGTCAGAAGACAACGACTTTTGGAAGAGTTTCGTCCCACCGCTTGACCAACTGCCAATGGACTTGGCCAATCAGATTAAGAAAGCCTATACGACTTCTGACGGCACCTTAAGTATGATGGCATTCTTTGACCTTTTAGCACTTCACGAATTAGGACACGCATTCCACGAGCAAGGAGGATTGACTATGCAACGGCTTTGGATGCAGGAGTTGTTTTGCAATATCATGCTCCATACTTACATAGCTGAAAAGGAACCAATGAACTTACCAGCATTGGAAGCATTCCCCGAAATGGTTGTGGCCGGTGGTTCAACTGGTTACGAGTTCACCACTCTGGCTGACTTCGAAAAGCGATATGATAATATGGACCCAAGGAATTATGGTTGGTATCAATGCCGTCTTCATGTTGCGGGTAAGCAAATTTACAGTGCAGGCGGACAAGGGGCATTCATAAAACTTTGGAAGGGACTAAGAGAAAACAAAGAAAAAATGACGGATGAACAGTTTGCTTCGTTCCTAAATACGAAAGTAAGTCGAGAGGTTGCCAAAGTTCAAACAGACTGGTGAAATATTACTAGCCGCCAACATCGTGTATAATCATGGAGGGGTTTAGTGTAAATTTGTAGCTTAGTTTTTCAAGATACCTTTGGTTTCATTAGACAATGACGCACTTCGGAATGAACATTCAACAACTAATCAAAGATTACATTACTTCACTGCCTGACACAAAACGTTCAGACATGGAAGCCTTGCATAAACGCATCCTTAAAGCACTTCCAAAAGGCAAATTATGGTTCTTGGACGGTAGAGACGACAAAGGAAAAATTGTCAGCAATCCTAATATTGGTTATGGACTTCAGACCATAAAATATGCTGACGGTAAAACGAAAGAATTTTACCAGGTTGGAATCAGCGCAAACACGACAGGAATATCTGTTTATATTATGGGTATTCCAGATAAAAAGTATTTGCCTGAAACCTATGGAAAGACGATAGGTAGGGCAAGTGTAACTGGCTACTGTATCAAGTTTAGAGCACTTAAAGATATAGATATTGACATACTTGAAACAGCGATTCGAGACGGTGTTAAGCGGACGTCTTAACTGCTGTAAATTCTAACAGAGTGACAGAGCAATGAAGATGAAAAACCAATTTGTTTTAACAGCTCTGTTTTTGATTTACTTCACGTTTTCTTCATGTGTCGATAGGAAATCTAGTGCCAACGAAAAGGAGCAGAACCCTTTTGGAATTGCGTCAAATACAGAGTCTCAAATACTGAAGCCATGCCACTGGACATTTACAGTTGAACAAAATGTTGATGGTGAAGTCATGCTTGTCAGTACAGCGAAGCTTGATTCCGGATGGCATTTATACTCTCAACAAATCCCCGATAAGCGTATTGCAACAGAATTTACTTATGAAAGTTTGTCTACCTATGAGGTTTTGGGTGATACAGAAGAGGGTAAACCAAGCAAAAAGTATGACCCCTATCTAGAGATGGAAGTTCTCTATTTTGAAAAGGAGGCAATATTCAAGCAAAAAATTAAAGTACTGAGCGGGACAGATTTTACAATCACTGGCACTATTGACTATATGGTTTGTCTAACCCAATGCGTCAATTCTGACGAGGAATTCTCTTTCAATGTAAAAGGAAGTCCATTGGGAAAATAGATTGCCGGTATAAGTTGGTTCTTGAGTAACCATGCGGCAATCCCGAGCGTCTAACCTCAGCATACAAACTCAATCCTATGCTGATAAGAATTTGCATTGTCACCGCATGCTTTGCTTTTAGTTCATTGCATGCACAGCAAAATGTAACGCCCAAGTATGGCGACAACCCAAAAGCAGGCAGTTTTTACAATCATGAGGGTGTAAAAATATACTACGAAATCTACGGCCAGGGTAAGCCCATGGTATTGCTACACGGTAATGGGGGTTCGATCGGGAGTCGCGCCAGTTTAATACCTGAGTTTGCTTCGCACTACCAGGTAGTCGCCTTTGATGCCAGGTGCCACGGAAAAAGTGATTGCCCCAAGGGCTACCTCACTTACGAACAAATGGCCTCCGATGTGAATGCCGCACTAACCCACCTGAAAATTGATTCTGCCTACATCTGGGGGCAAAGCGATGGTGGCATTATTGGTTTGCTCATGGCGATCAACTACCCGAAGAAAGTACGAAAACTGTTAGCGTCAGGCGCCAACTTACGGCCCGACACCACCGCACTGGATCCTGCCTTGGTGCCCATACTGGACAAAATGTGGGCAGTTGTAAAAAATGACAGTGTTCGAAGCAAACAGTTCAGGCTTTTGGTCGATCAACCCAACATAAAGGCTTCCGACTTGAAAAAAATCAAAGCCGATGTCATGATCATGGGAGGTGACCGTGACGCTATCCGCAACGAGCACCTGTTGGAAATGCATAACAACATCCCTGGCTCGCTACTCTGCATTTTGCCTGGGACCACGCACTTTCCTTATCAGGATCGCACCAAATGGTTTCTGGATATTCTGTACGACTTTTTTGACAACCCACCACGCAGAACCACAACGGCTCAATTGTTTAAGTAGAAGCATGCAGAGGGTGTGCTCACCGAAGCCTGCAAGGAAGCAGGGTGGAGGCTTCCCGTCCCTTCCCTGATAGTTTCAGCCGCTCCCATGCAACCTTTGCCCAATCCGCGAGTATTTATTCAAATAACCGGGTCGCATGCTCAAAAATTACCTCCTCGTCACCGTCCGGAGCCTCCGGAAGAACGGTTTCTACTCGTTTATCAACATTTCGGGCCTCGCCATCGGCATCACGTGCAGCATCCTCATCGCCTTGTGGGTGTTCGACGAGCTGTCCTACAATAAGTTCATTCCCAAGTCGGATAGGGTCTACCAGGTCTGGGTCAACGCTGTTTTCAACGGCGAGATCAACTCCTGGACCTCCGTTCCATTGCCCACCTACGAGGCGATGAAAACGGCAGACTCCCACATCACCCGCGCCGTGGTCACCGACTGGGGGGGCGATCATCTGCTCACCGTCGGGGAAGACCGGATCACCAAACGCGGCTTCTATGCCAGCGAAGAATTTCTGGAAGTATTCGAGTTCCCGCTCCTGGCCGGCGACAAGTCGCAGGTGATGGATGATCCACGGTCAATCGTCATCAGCGAATCCCTGGCCAGGTCCTTGTTCGGCGATGCGGACCCCCTGGGCCAGACCATCCGCGTTGACAACGCGGAGGACCTCAAGGTCACAGGCATATTGAAAGATGTCCCCAGCAATTCGTCTTTCCAGTTTGACTTCCTCCTTACATGGAAATTCCGCGAACAGATCAGCGATTGGGTGCGCCGCAACACCACCAACTGGGGAAACTACTCCTTCCAGGTCTTCGTGGAGCTTGATGACCCGAAGCAGGCGCAGGCCGTTGGATCGAATATTAAATTGATTCTGCAGAACAACGGCGAGAAGGAAAACAATCCGGAATACTTCTTGTATCCCATGCTCCGCTGGCGACTTTATGGTGGCTTCAGAAATGGCGTCGAGCTTGGTAACATCAATGATTATGTCCAGATGTTCAGTGCCATTGGCGTATTTATCATTGTCATCGCCTGCATCAACTTCATGAACCTGGCCACAGCTCGTTCCGAACGGCGTGCCCGTGAAGTTGGCATTCGCAAAAGTGTTGGGTCGCGAAGATGGGAACTGATCTTCCAGTTCATCGGCGAGTCAACCTTCATCGCCCTCATCGCTTTTTTCATCGCTGTGTTGATGGCCCAGCTGCTTCTGCCAGCCTACAATCTACTGGTGGACAAGAAACTTTTCATCGACTATACCTCCGGCGTTTTCTGGGCGCTGTCGTTGGGGATGGTCGGCCTCGTGGGTTTCGTGGCGGGAAGTTACCCGGCCCTGTACTTGTCTTCCTTTCAGCCGGTCAAGGTGCTGAAGGGCAAACCCACCATCGGCAAGGGCGCCAGTACACCGCGCAAAGTGCTCGTTACCCTGCAGTTCGGGTTCTCCATCATCCTCATCATCGGCACCATCGTCATCCTGCGTCAGATTCAACTGGTGAAGAACAGAGACCTGGGCTATGACCGGGAGGGACTGCTGTCCATCAACTACAACAGTGAGGTGGAGAAGAATTACCGAGCCATCAAGCTCGACCTGCTCGCCTCCGGCGTTGTTGAGGGCGTTACCAAATCCAACAGCTCCATCACTCAAATCAATTCCAACAACTTTCTGGGCTGGCCCGGAAAGCCAGAGGATCTGCGGGTCATTTTCTCCACGATCGCCACGGAATATGACTATACCAAGACCATGGGCATCAAGATCCTGGAGGGTAGGGATTTTTCCGAGGACTATCCGGCCGATACGGCATCCATCCTGATCAACAAGACTGCCCTGGAACTCATGAATCTGGAGGAGCCGCTGGGCACCGAGCTACCGCTGTGGGGTGGAAAGCGGAAACTCATCGGCATCCTCGACGATGTCCTCATGGGTTCCGTGCACGAGCCGATCAAACCGCTCTTTGTAATCCTGGATCCGGATTGGATCGATGTGGTGTCGGTCCGGCTCAAAAAAACCAATGACATCCAGGGTTCTCTTAACGTTGTCAAAGAGATCGTAGAAAAGCACGCACCGGCCTATCCTTTTGAATACCGTTTTGCCGACGTGGAGTTTGAAAAGAAGTTCAAGACTGTGAACCTGACGAGCAAGTTGGCCACCACATTCGCTGCGCTGGCCATTATCATCACCGGTCTGGGACTTTTTGGTCTTGCCGCCTTCACGGCCGAGCAACGCACAAAAGAGATCGGCATCCGCAAGGTGATGGGGGCTACAGTGCCCAGTCTGGTGCGATTGATCTCCAGGGATTTTTCTGTGCTGGTCATTATTTCCTTCTTTCTGTCGGCCCCGCTGGCCTGGTGGCTCATGACGAAATACCTGGAACGCTACACGATCCGTACCGATGTAGCCTGGTGGGTGTTTCCGCTTACCGGTGCTGTGGCATTGGGATTTGCACTGCTGATTGTGAGCACACAAGCACTGCGAGCGGCGCACGCGAATCCGGCGACCTCGCTGAGGAATGAGTAGGGGAGGGGCGCTGGGCCCTGGATGCTAGGCTCTGGACGGTCTGAGGAAAGGTTATTTGATTTCAATCATTATCGGGCGTGTCGCCGTCATAATCATCCTCATCATCGTCGTCGCGACTCCTTTCAAATGCCTGGTTGAGCCGGTAGCTAAATGTGAACAGCAATTGGCGCTAGAATTGCTTTCTGTGTCTCAGGCTTTCATTACTTTCAATGAGGTAGGCATCATGGATTCCTACATGGCTTGTATCCGGATTATTAATTGGTCTCGGATTACTTCGATCGACATCGGGACACCCTTCACGAAATAGATAACTGATTTTTGGTTGCGGGCTTTCGAAAAAGACCTGGTTTAGCACTAGAATGAACTTCCTCTAATTTTTCACAAATTCATTGCGAAACCAATTAGTTGCATTATATTTGCAACCGAAGGGTTGCATAAAACAACGACAATATGAGACGAGACATCTTTCAGGCCATCGCAGACCCGACGCGGCGGGCCATCATCACCCTCATCGCCTTACAGGCTATGACGCCGAATGCCATAGCCGAACATTTCGACACATCACGACAGGCGGTCTCCAAGCATCTACGCATACTCACAGAGTGTGAATTGGTCCATAAGCATCATCAGGGCAGAGAGATCTACTACTCACTTGAGATCAAAAGAATGAAAGAAATAGACAAATGGCTCGAGCAGTTCCGCAAAATCTGGGAGACCCGTTTCCATCAACTTGACAACTTATTGACAACCATTAAAAAACAAAAAAAATGAACAACAACCTTCTATTTGACTTCACCGTAGACAAGGAAAACAAAACCATTTACGTAAAACGTGAATTTGATGGCGACCTTGGCCTGGTTTGGCAGGCTTGGACGACCCCTGAGATGCTAGACCAATGGTGGGCTCCCCAGCCATATCGCAACAAAACCAAGTCCATGGATTTCAGAGAAGGCGGTGCGTGGCATTATGCAATGATAAGTCCGGAAAATGAAACCCATTGGGCCAGGTTTGACTACGAAAAAATTGCAACAGAAAGGAGCTATTCAGGCCTGGACGCCTTTTGCGATGAGCAAGGTAACATCAACACCGATTTTTCAAGGATGCACTGGAAGAATGACTTCTCTGAAGTGGCCGCGCGTACTACCGTAAGCATTACCATCGTGGCCGATACGCTCGAAACCCTTGAGAAGATTATTGCCATGGGCTTTCGCGAAGGATTTACCATGGGGATGGATCAGCTGGATGGACTGTTAACAACACTAAAAATGCAGGCCAGATGAAAAGAGCGTTGGGCATGCTCCCCGCAATACCTAATCCCTATAACCGGAAAATCACGACAATGGTCAAATGGATTTAAAAACTATTGGCGAACTTTGAACAAGCCGACTCCGGTCAGCGGAAAATTGTCCGCGAAAGTTGGAGTAACGCAAAATTGATAATTGGACAGGTATGAGATGCCTATTGATAATCTTTTTCAATGTTCACTTTGCTGCCGCAAGCCAGGATTATCAGCAGGAGATCATTGACCAGGTTTGGAAACCATTCATAAGAGCCAGTTCGGAATTCGATGGTGAGGGGTTTATGGCCGTTCAATCAAAAGACCTCGTGCGGTTTGGTTTGGATGGAAACACCATTCATGGATTGGATGCCTATGCGAAAAGCATTCTGCCCGGATTCAAGCGACTGAAGGAGGAGGGAAAGGTAACCCGAACAACGGAAGTTCGCTTTACAAAGCGGATCACCTCGGCTGAATTCTCGTATGAGGCTGGATATTTCAAATCCACCACCAAGATGGCCGATGGAACCATGCGCGAACGGTTCACCCGGTTCTATTTCATCATGCGAAAGGAGACTGAGGGCTGGAAAATTTTGGTTGACTCAGACTCTAGCGGTGCCGATGTGACTGAGGAGATGTTCCAACAGGCGAAGCCTATGAGTCCGGAACCAGAGCGATAAAGTCGGATGCCCCATCGGTGTTTCGCCTTCCGTTCAGTTTACTATTTGCCCATTTTGAAGTGATTCCTTAAGTTGATCAATATTTTCAACCTTTGGAGATCGACCACATCACCATCCTCGGCCGCATCCTGAACTCCTACTCGCCGGTAACGCCCGCGGGAGCGAGGGCTATCCTTGAGAGCGGAAGTATCGAGCCTTTTAAGAAGAATGAAATCGTATTCCCCGAAAAGCGCTACAACGCATTTGAATACTTCCAGTTGGAAGGGATCTCCCATCGCTTCAATACCGACTCCGACAAACAAATTCTGACAACGGGTATCTTTCAGAATGAGATCGTCATCACCCCCCATTTCACCCGCACCCAAAATGGCCAAAGCATCTTCGCGCTCCAGGCATTGACGGACTGCCTGTACCTGAAGGTCCCGGCCGGTACGTTCAGTGACCTGATGAACAGCGACGAGCAGATCCGCCGCTTTGGGCGAAGCGTGGTGGAAAGGGAATTTGTCAAGGGTTTGAATTACGAGGTTCTTTTCCGGTCTTACACCGCAAAAGACCGCTTAGCTTTCTTCCGCTCGAACTATCCAAACCTGGAGAATCTTATCCCACATACGGTGATCGCCTCGTTCCTGGGGATTACGCCGGTGTCGTTCAGTCGCTTGCGCAACGATACTGCGCGTAGGTGACAATACACAGCATGGTAGTCTAACCTTGACGAGATAGTCCTACGCTCTTCCGCCTATTCTACTTGCTGATTCTCCTTTCTTAACATTTGATAAGTGCCTTCTTATCATTTGATAATCTCCTCGCTTTTCCAACGCCGTTAATTTGCCTGTGTAACGGTTACACGACGGACTATCAAAACAAAAAACAAAAACTTTTATGAAACAGTTTATCATGATCATGGCCTTGAGCCTTTGCATCTCACAGGCCGCACAATCACAGTCAGGGGAAAAGACAAAGGAAGTTCAGTTCTACCTCACAGGTGGTATGAAGGCTTTCTCTCCCAAAGCGTTTGGCCAAACCAGCAGCGTCGCTCCGTCCATGGTGCCTATGCTCGGTGGCGGGGCCCTGTGGCAATCAGGAAGGATCCAGTTCGGCGCTGAATTCAATTACCTGGATGGCAAAAAGGACACTGATGATTTCGAATCCATCCTGACGGGTGTTAACGGTAACGTGATCGTCGGATACGCTTGGGACGTAAGCCGCTCGTTAAAGCTCAGCGCGCAGTCTGGATTCACATACAGCCTGCACCACCTGGCCGTCACGAATAATACCTATGCAGGACCTGACCGGCTGAACGCCACCATCTATCATAACCTGTCTTACAGCGTCCCGGTTTCTGTCATGGTCCAGCGCGTAGGGTCCGGTGGATTGACAACAGGGTTGCGTTTGGGTTATCAGATTGGCGTAGGTCCCAACGAATGGCGCTATATTGAGGGAGCGAACACCGAAGTGTTTACCTCCGGTGCTGACGGTTTCTACTTTCAACTGGTCTTTGGCGGCTTGCTGGGGCGCAACGGAAACAGCCGATGAGAAAGGCTGTTTTCCTGATGCTCGGTCTCATCGGTCTTTCGGCCACAGGACATCAAAACAGGTGCACAATGAAAACCATCAAACAATACTTACAAGCGCAGGTCGAGGGGAAAGAAACACCGTCTATTCAATACATGTTCTTTGATATGGATTCCATTGTATATGAATACCGGTCGGGACTGAAGGATGTGAAGAACAATGAACCTGTGGATGAAAACACACGGTACCATTTGTTCTCGGTCACAAAGACGTTTGCTGCCCTTGCTATACTCCAGTTGGCCGAGTCCGGCCAGCTGGAGCTTGATAAGCCGGTGGCAGACTACCTGCCGGACTTTCCATACCGAAATGGAATTACGGTGGAGCAATTGCTAAGCCACACCGCAGGCATACCGAACCCCATACCACTGCGGTGGATACACCTGGAAGGTGAGCATGCGGACTTTCAACACGATGCCTTCTTCGCGAACATCTTCAAGCAGCATCACGACCAGAAATTTGAACCTGGCACTGCTTTCAAGTACAGTAACCTGGGCTATGTAATTCTTGGCCAGCTTGTGGAGAAGATCTCGGGTCAATCGTTTGAAGAATATGTGATGAAGAACATCGTGGAGCGAAGTGGGATAGACAGGAAGGACCTGAATTTTGCCATCGACTCGACCAATCACGCCACCGGGTATCAGAAGTGGCTGTCGTTCAACAATGTCATTTTCGGATTTCTGATTGACAAAAAGAAGTTCATGGGACCTAAGGAAGGAGATTGGAAACCATTCCAGTCATTCTACAACAATGGCAAAGCGTACGGTGGGATGTTTGGTACCGGCACGGCACTGGTGAAGTATGCGCAGTCCCTGATGAAGCCTGAATCTGAACTACTGAGCGATCACTTCAAGCGCATTCTCTTTACCGAACCGACTATCAACGGCAAGCCAACGGGTATGGCACATTCATGGTTCACCGGGACCCTGAAGGGCAACCGTTACTATGCACATGCTGGTGGCGGGGGAGGGTATTACGTTGAGTTACGGATCTATCCGGAATTGCGAGTCGGTAGCGTAATCCTGTTCAACAGGTCGGGCATACGTGACGAACGGATGCTCGACGAGACAGATCAAAGCTTTATCGCCGAACGTAGCATTAGCAGCAATGACCACCTACTGGCGAAATCGATTGAACTGTTAAACCATTAAACTGTTGAACCTTACCTGGTTGAGCATCTCCCAAATTCATAGCGTGCAGCAGGTAAAGTTTCCCTACTTTCAAGCAAAATTGAACCCATGGATCATCGTCGCAACATACCGCTCGAAATGGATAAGAGCGAATTCAAAAAACTCGGCTACCAGCTCATCGACACGTTGTCTGATTTTCTGAGCACCATCGATCAGAAACCGATCACTTCGGGCGAGACGCCCAGACAGATTCAGAAAATTCTTGGTGAAGCCGGATTGCCAGAACAGGGCAAGCCGGCCTCTGAACTGTTCTCGCGAGCCTCGGACCTCCTGTTACAGCATTCGCTCTTTAACGGTCACCCGAAGTTCATGGGTTATATCACCGGTTCGCCTGCGCCCATCGGGATCCTGTCAGAGTTGCTGGCCTCAACGGTGAATCCCAATGTCGGTGCCAATATTCTCAGTCCGATGGCCACGGCCATTGAAAAGCAGACGATTCAGTGGCTGGCGGAATTTATTGGTTTGGGCCCTGGTTATGGGGGCATCCTGATGAGCGGCGGCAATATGGCCAACTTCAATGCTTTTCTGGCAGCGCGAACTGCGAAAGCACCGAAGAACCTGAAGGAAGATGGACTTGCCAAAATCGACGACCTGGTGCTGTACTGTTCAAAGGCAACACACACATGGATTGAAAAAGCTGCCGTCTTGTTTGGCCACGGTTCCAAAGCCATCCGCTGGATTGCTACAGATACTGTCAATCGAATGAAGACCGATGTCCTGGCAGCAGCCATTCAAGAAGATCTGCGCAACGGCAAGAAGCCCTTCCTGGTTATCGGCACGGCCGGTGACGTGAGCACAGGGGCTGTAGATGATTTTTCGACTATTGCAAAAATATGCAAGGATCATGATCTCTGGTTTCACATCGATGGGGCGTACGGAATTCCTGCCGCAGTGTTGCCGGATCAGCGGGCATTGTTCAAAAGCATTGGAGAGGCCGATTCCATCGCGATCGATCCGCACAAGTGGCTGTACGCTCCATTGGAGGTGGGCTGCACGCTGGTAAAGAATCCGCAGCACCTGATCGATACTTACAGCTCGCACCCGGTGTACTATAATTTCAGCGCCAGCGAGGATATGCCCGCGACAAATTTTTACGAGTATGGCTTTCAGAACTCCCGAGGTTTCCGGGCACTGAAAGTGTGGATGGCGTTGCAGCAGGTGGGAAGGATTGGCTACGTGAACATGATCAACAACGACATCGTCATGGCCAGACGTTTGTTTGATGCCGCAGCCAGCCACCCGGAACTGGAAGCTGTTACAAATAGCCTGAGCATTACGACGCTGCGTTATGTACCAGCTGGGTACACGGGTGACGAAGATTATCTCAAAAAGCTCAATGAGTCACTGCTCAACGATCTGCAGCGTGGGGGCGAGGTCTTCCTATCGAATGCGGTGGTGGAAGGGAAGTACTGCCTGCGGGGGTGCATTGTCAACTTCAGGACGACATCCAAAGACATCGATGAAATCGTGGAGATCGTGGTGCGTGATGGAAGGAAAGTTCATCAACGAATGAAAACCTAGCGTCCTCTGCGTTTCCTTTGCGGACTTTGCGTTGAAATGCGTTTAAACGCGGAGGTCACAGAGGAATGCAACGCGGAGTGAGCAGAGAGAATATACCGAGAAGTTCGTGATACTTGCTAAAGTTTGGATTTGTCCGACGGAATTGATTTATCTTTTCGTGGCCAATTCAACACAGCAATGAAGAACCTCAAACAGGCAATTCTGATTTCCTGGCTCCTCGTCGGCACCCTCGATATTCTTGCCGCCATCATCCAAACCCTTATCGGAGGAGGAAGTATTCTTAGATTGATGCAGTTCATTGCGAGCGGAGCATTCGGTGCTGCGGCTTTTGAGGGAGGAGTCGGATATGCGGTGGCCGGACTTGTGCTTCATTATTGTATCGCCTTGGGATGGACGATCCTATTTTATGTTGCCTATCCCCGGTTGTCTTTCCGGAAGGTGAACAGAATAGTACTCGGCATTGCCTACGGTACTTTCGTGTGGCTGATGATGAATCGTGTGGTGCTTCCATTGTCGGGCATAAAGATGGGTTCATTTGATCTTCAGCGGGCAACCATAGCAGCCCTTGTGCTCATCGTGGCCATCGGCCTGCCGCTTTCATTCATGGCCGGCAGGTATTTTTCGGGACGCGCAGGAAATTGATCTGTGTGATTTCGCACTTCATCAGCACTTACTTCGGATAGTTACCCGCAGATCTCCGCAGATTTTTACTTGACCTTCGCAATGAAATCAATCAGTGCGGGAATCAACGTCGCATTGAGAGGTTTGTCAGGCTGTGTGTAAGTCTTGATGTTCTCCGAACGTTCCATGGGAGCGTCACGAAATACGTGGTTCATCCCATCAACTGCAAAGTACCGTGCGTCCGGTCGGGCCTTTTGCAAAGCCTCTGCGTCCTTCATGGAAACCTGGATGTCGGTGGTGCCCTGCACAATCATCACCGCCATGGAGAGCTTGCGAATCTCCTGCCCGGGATCGTATTTCATCCAGGAGATCAGATACGGTTGGATGCTGGGTCTGAACAAACGCACCAATAACGGGCTCACGAGTTTAGGCCGCAGTCCAAGTTTGAGCGTGTCAATAATGTTGCCGGCATTCTTGATCATGTCCGGTGGGTTGTTGGGATTGGCCAAGAGTTGTTCCTTCAGTATCTGGTCGACGGGACGGCCGGCGCCGGCCAACGAAACGAAAGCATCGGCCCTTCCCTGTTGTTGACATGCGATCATGCCAAGTAGAGAGCCTTCGCTGTGGCCCAGCACAATAACCTTTGTGAACCGGCGATCAGCTTTCAATTGAATAAGCCAGCTAGCGGCATCGTTGGCGAAGTCTTCAATAACAAGTGCTTCTTCGCTCTTTGTTGCAACCGTGCTTTGACCGATACCGCGTTTGTCGTACCGCAGCGAGGCAATACCTTGCGCGGCGAGTCCTTCCGCCAGCATTTTCAGGTAGTCACCCTTCATGGCTGGGTTATTGCCGTTGCGATCCGTCGGTCCCGAGCCCGCGATGATCAGGGCAACGGGCATTTCTGCTTTGCCTTCCGGAATCAAGAGTGTACCTTTTAGTACTCGCACAGCGGTGGAGTCCTTCACCTGCACTTCCGTCCACGACTGCGCTGAGGCGAGTATCTGGAAAAGAAGGAAGATGATCGTTATTAGGTTTTGCATGGCATAAGGTGGTCTACGGGTCGAAATGCATTTAAACGCAGAGGTCGCAAAGAAATACACGCAGAGTGCAAAGAGAATGCGAGGGACATCTACAGATCCTTTGGCGTCCTTTGCGTGAATTTCTCAGCGAACTTTGCGTTTAAAGCATTCACAACAATAGAGGTGAAGCCATCGGTATAGATAGCCCTCTCAATACCGTTCGGAAATTTCTAACGTCTGCCTTTCTTCTTCGCCGCTTTCTTGGCTACCTTCTTCACCGACTTCTTCTTGGCTTTGGCCTTCGGCTTCGAAGCCTTCTTGACGGCTTTTTTGGCCGGCTTCTTCTTGGCCTTGGCCGCCGCCGTTTTCCGCGCTGCGGCTTTGGAACCGATCTGGTTCAGCGCCGAACCAGCCCGGAACCAGTCGATCTGGTTGGCGTTGTAGGTATGGTTGGCTTTGATCGTATCCTTGGTGCCGTCCTTGTGGTTCAATACGATGGTCAACTGCCGGTCAGGAGCAAAGGAGGTAAGATCAGTGAAATCAAATGTGTCATCTTCCCTGATCTTGTTGTAGTCATCCTTGTTGGCAAACGTAATACCCAACATGCCCTGCTTCTTGAGGTTGGTTTCGTGGATGCGTGCGAAGGATTTTACCAGGATCACCCGCACACCGAGATGACGTGGTTCCATAGCTGCATGCTCACGCGATGAGCCCTCGCCATAGTTCTCGTCACCTACAACAATAGAGCCGACACCACTTGCCTTGTAGGCGCGCTGCACTTTCGGCACTTCATCGTACTGACCATTGAGGCCGTTCTTGACGCTGTTGATTTTCTCGTTGAAAAAATTTGTCGCGCCAATCAGGAGGTTGTTTGAAATATTATCCAGGTGCCCCCGGTACTTCAACCACTTGCCTGCCATCGAAATATGATCCGTTGTGCATTTGCCTTTGGCCTTGATGAGCAGTCGAAGTCCCATGAAGTTCTTGCCATCCCATGGTTTGAATGGTGCGAGCAGCTGCAGGCGATCTGATTGGGGATTAACCTTGATCTGCACCTTGCTGCCGTCTTTGGCGGGTGCCTGGAATCCGGGATCCTTTACATCAAAACCTTTCTTCGGCAGTTCATCTCCCTTCGGGGCATCGAGCTTCACTTTCTCCCCACGTTCGTTGGTGAGGTAGTCGGTGATGGGGTTGAAAGTGAGATCTCCGGCAATGGCGAGCGCGGTCACCAGTTCAGGTGAACCGACAAACGCAAACGTGTTGGGGTTGCCATCATTGCGCGACTGGAAATTGCGGTTGAATGAGTGTACGATTGTGTTCTTTTCTTTCTTGTCGGCGCCCATCCGGTTCCACATGCCGATGCAGGGTCCGCAGGCGTTGGCAAATACGGTTGCCCCGATCCGGTCAAATGATTTGATGAATCCGTCGCGCTCGATGGTGTAGCGAACTTGTTCAGAGCCTGGTGTAATCGTGAACTCAGCCTTGGTCTTCAGACCTTTATTGGCCACCTGAACCGCAAGACTTGCTGCGCGGGCGATGTCTTCATAGGAGGAGTTCGTACATGAACCGATCAGGCCGACTTCAACTTTCGTAGGCCAGCCGTTCTTCGCAGCTTCTTCCTTCATTTTCGAAAGGGGCGTGGCGAGGTCTGGGGTGAAGGGACCGTTGAGATGTGGTTCGAGCGTCGAGAGGTTGATCTCAACTATCTGGTCGAAGTATTTTTCAGGATTGGCATAGACCTCAGGGTCGGCCGTCAGGTGTGCTTTGATCTTGTTGGCCATCTTTGCCACTTCGGCACGCCCTGTGGAGTTGAGATAGCGCTCCATTGAGCTGTCGTATCCAAAAGTTGAAGTCGTGGCGCCGATTTCTGCGCCCATGTTGCAAATGGTTCCTTTGCCCGTGCAGCTCAGTGATTGTGCGCCGTCTCCAAAATATTCTACGATCGCACCGGTTCCACCTTTTACGGTAAGGATACCAGCCACTTTCAGAATGACATCTTTTGCTGAAGTCCAGCCATTGAGTTTTCCGGTGAGTTTGATGCCGATAAGTTTTGGGAATTTCAGTTCCCAGGCCATGCCGGCCATGACATCCACGGCATCTGCGCCGCCCACGCCGATGGCCACCATACCCAGGCCGCCGGCGTTTACTGTATGGGAGTCAGTCCCAATCATCATGCCTCCCGGGAAGGCGTAGTTCTCGAGCACCACCTGATGAATGATACCGGCGCCTGGTCGCCAGAATCCGATCCCGTATTTATTGGAAACCGACGAGAGGAAATCAAACACTTCCTTGCTCTCGGAGTTGGCCGCAGTTAAATCCTGTTTGGCGCCGCTTTTGGCAACGATCAGGTGATCGCAATGCACGGTAGAGGGTACGGCTACTTTGGGCCGTCCGGCAGACATGAACTGCAGCAGCGCCATCTGGGCCGTAGCATCCTGCATGGCGACACGGTCAGGGGCAAAGTCTACATACGACTTCCCGCGCCCGAAATTTTCCAGCTTCTGGCTGGCAAAGAGGTGCGAGTACAATATCTTCTCGCTGAGGGTCAGTGGCTTTCCGACCATTTTCCTGGCTTTTGCAATACGCTCCGGCATGGCAGCGTAAAGCTTCTTAATCATGTCCAGATCAAAGACCATAGGTTTGGGTTTTCATGAAATGCTAAACTACGAAAAAGTACCAAAGTGTCAACGTGTTTGGGTGCCAATGTGTTTGGGTGTCAGCGTGTTTGGGTGTCGACGTGTTTGCGTGCCAACGTGTTTGGGTGTCAACGTGTTTGGGTGTTTGTGTCAATGGGGTTGGGGATCACACAAGTTTACCGGATTCAATTTGTCAGGATTTCCTTTGGTGAAATTCGTTGAGCAAATTTCGGTGCCGTGCAACTTTGTAGGAAAAGTCAATGGCAAAGATTGACCGGTTTCAGGATCTAAATTGTTGGAAAGCAGCAAGAGAACTTACGAGACTTGTTTATGCGCTGTCACGGAGTGGTCCGTTGTGGAGAGACTTCAACATGCGGGATCAGGTAAGAAGCGCAGCACTTTCTTCGATGAGTAATATTGCAGAGGGCTTTCGAAGGATGAGTGACAAAGAGTTCATCCGTTTCCTGGAGATATCAACATCCTCAGCTGACGAAGTAATGAGTTTGTCCTACGCTGCTGACGACCAAACCTACTGGACGGAAGAGCAGTCCTCACAGGTCCGCCAGTTGGCCGACAAAGTGATTTCACTCAACCTTGGATTGATCAAGTATCTCCTAAGCAAAAGAAAGCAGTGACCTGGCCCACCCAAACACTCAAACACGTTGACACTCAAACACTTTCTCAGCTATTGATAAAATTGAGAAACTCCCTTTTGACGTTCTCATCCTTGAATTTTCCCGAAAAATACGCCGTTCCCGTCTTGCTGTTGGTATCGCCTACCCCGCGCATGGCTACGCACATGTGGTTGGCGTCGATCACAACGCCGACGTGTTCGGTTTGTAAAATGGCCTGGAGTTCCTTGCCGATTTGAACGGTAAGGCGTTCCTGCACTTGCGGACGGCGGGCGTAGTACTGTACGATGCGGTTGATCTTCGACAGGCCGATCACCTTACCGGAGGAAAAGTATGCCACATGGGCCCGGCCATAAATGGGAACCAGGTGGTGCTCACAGTGAGAGTAGAAGGTAATTTCTTTCTCGACGAGCATCTCCTCATAGTTGTACTTGTTTTCAAACAACCTGGCGTGCGGCCGGTTTTTTGGGTTGAGGCCACTGAATACTTCCTTGACATACATCTTGGCAACCCGCTTGGGCGTTCCGTTGAGACTATCATCGGTGAGGTCGAGTCCAAGCGTTTGCATGATCTCGCGAATGTGTCCTTCGATCTTGTCGATCTTCTCCTCGTCGGTCAGATCAAACGCATCCGGTCGCAGCGGCGTATTCCACTGAGCCTTGTCACGCTCGATGACAGGGTTAATGTGCCGGATATTCAACGAAATTTCTTTCTGTCTCATAGAGTTTTACTTTAAGCTCCAGTCGGTTGTCGATCTGTTTCCGCAGGATGTTCCAAATCACAACGGCGATATTTTCTGCTGTCGGATTCAGGTCTCGGAAATAGGGGGTATCTAAGTTAAGATTTTTGTGATCAAATTGTCGAATGACATTCGCATTAATCAGGTCACTCAGCTCCTTGAGATCAAATACGTACCCCGTTGCGGGGTCAGGATCGCCTGTGAGTGTGACGATTAGCAAGTAGTTGTGGCCATGGAAATTCGGGTTGTTACACTTGCCAAAGACCTTGTCATTCTTCTCGTCCGACCAGGCGGGGTTGTACAGCCGGTGTGCGGCGTTAAAGTGTTCCTGGCGGGAGACAGCTACTTTCATTTGTAAGTAACAATGATTGTGTGAATTGGTTCAGGTCCGTTAACCTAATAAGACAAAAGAAGAACAAAAAAGCCCGGTAAGCCGGGCTTTGGTCATTTTGCCGTGAGGCGTTAGCAATATTCGTCAAACACTTCCAGGAGGTGTTCGCCGATCATCTGGGCGTTGCGGCCTTCGATGTGGTGGCGTTCGATGAAATGCAGCAGCTCTCCGTCGCGGAAAAGGGCGATTGATGGTGATGATGGAGGATAAGGCAACGTGAGTTGGCGTGCCTTGGTAACGGCATCAGTATCCACCCCGGCAAAAACGGTGGTCAGGTGATCCGGTTTCTTCGTCGCCTGCTGGAGCGCCCACTTCACCCCCGGACGTGCTGCGCCGGCAGCGCAACCACAGACAGAGTTGATCACGAGGAGCGTCGTGCCCTTCTCAGTCAATATCTGCTTCTCTACTTCAGCGGGTGTCTTCAATTCTTTGAATCCGGCAACCGTAAGATCGGTTCTCATCGGTGCAACCAGTTGTTCGGGATACATGCTCATACGTTGTTCTTTATTTTAGTCAAGTTGATAATCAATTCCTTATTTCATCCTAAAGTCCAATCTTGCAATCCTACAAATCATCCTAAAATCCTATTAATCATAGGAATCCTAGCTCAAGTTTAGCCGCTTCACTCATCATGTCCTGCGAATAGGGCGGGTCCCACGTTACTTCCACAGTCACCTCGTTGACTCCTTCAATATCCTCAATCTTCTGCTTCACTTCTGATGGGATTACTTCTGCTGAAGGGCATGAAGGAGAGGTAAGCGTCATCAGGACATGCACGTTGTTGACCGGGAAGATGCTGACTTCGTAGATGAGCCCGAGTTCATAAATATCCACGGGGATTTCAGGATCATAAACGGTCTTCAGCGCCGCCATCACTTTTTCGCGAAGATCATCGGCATGCTGGTCCACGGGCGATTCGGTATGTTTTGCTTCTTCACTCATGCCTTTATCCCTGATGCTTTTTTGAATGCCGCTGCATATTGCTTCATCCGCGTGATCATTGCTGCAAAACCGTTGGAGCGTTGTGTGCCTATGAAACGGTCCATGCCGATCCTTTGCATGAAAGTCAGTTCGCTGGAAACAATCTCATCGGGCAAATGTCCGTTAAAGATGCGAATAAGCAAACTGACCAGCCCCTTGGTTACCGCCGTGTTACTGTCGGCAGCGAAATATACGCGATCATTGTTCATGGCAGCTGTAAGCCAAACTTTTGATTGACATCCCTTCACAATGTTGCCTTCCACTTTTTCGTCTTCAGGAAGCTCAGGCAGTTTCTGACCCAAATCGATAAGGTACATCACAGACATCTCCCGGTCACCTTCCAGCAACGCGAATTCATCAATGATTTCCATTTGTGTCTCCTCAATCGTCATCCGAGTATTCCGGTTATCCGGGAAAGGCCTTCGATCAGTTTGTCGATCTCCTCCCTTGTGTTGTAAACAGCCAACGACACCCGAACAGTTCCTTCAATCCCAAAATGGTCCATTAGGGGCTGTGTGCAGTGGTGTCCCGTGCGAACGGCAATGCCCCGCGCATCGAGCAATTGACCCACATCAAATGGGTGGATCCCCTCCAGAAGAAAACTCTGAACGCTCACTTTCTCTTTTGCGGTACCGAACAGCCGCATACCCTTGATTCTGCCGAGCTGCTGAACGGCGTATTGTTGCAGATGACTTTCATGCGCACGGATTGTCTCTTTGCCGAGCTGGTTGATGAACGCAAAGGATTCATTCAACGCAATGACATCGGCGATGTTGGGTGTTCCAGCTTCAAATTTGTAGGGGATGTCGTTGTAAGTGGTCTTTGCAAACGTCACCTCCTTGATCATCTCGCCGCCGCCCATGTAGGGAGGCATTCGCTCGAGGTGCTCACGTTTACCGTACAGCACACCTACACCGGTAGGACCGTACATCTTGTGTCCCGAGATGCAATAAAAATCGCAATCGAGTTTCTGAACATCAATATCAAGATGCGCGGCGGCCTGGGCTCCGTCAATCATCACAAATGCGCCGACGTCGTGTGCCTTCTGAATGATTGCCTCTATAGGGTTAATGGTTCCGAGGCTGTTCGAAGCATGGTTCACACTGACAATCTTCGTCTTCCGGGAGAGGAGCTTCTCGTACGCGGCGATATCCAGTTCACCGGCTTGTGAGACGGGGATTACTCGAATCACCGCACCTCTTTCCTCAGCGATCATTTGCCACGGAACAATATTGGAATGGTGCTCCATTCCGGAGATGATGATTTCGTCGCCGGGGCGGAGGATCATGCCACCCATTGAGCGGGCGACCAGGTTGATGGCTTCTGTCACTCCTCTGACAAATACTATTTCTTCTTTCTCACGGGCACCCAGGAACTGCCGTGCACCGGCGCGAGTATCTTCAAAGGCTTTCGTTGCCTTCTCTGCCAGTACATGGATGCCACGGTGGATATTGGCATTGTAACCGGTGTAGTAGTCGGTCAGTGCCTGAATAACCGATCTTGGCTTCTGGGTGGTTGCCGCATTATCGAAATAGACGAGCGGATGCCCGTTTACAGACTGGCTGAGAATCGGGAATTCTTTCCGCAGCGCAACGACATCTATTTCCGCGATGTGGGCGCCCGGTTTCATGATGGATTGGTAGGGTGAAGTTTCTTGAGTATCTGGTCCAGGATGAATGACCGAAGTGTTTCATCTTTCATTCCTTCAAGCGTTTCACTGGCAAAAGCGGTGAGGAGCATGCCGCGCGCAGCATCTTTTTCTATGCCGCGAGACCGCAGATAAAACAAGGCTTCTTCGTCGAGCTGGCCCGTTGTGCACCCGTGCGAACATTTCACATCGTCGGCCCAGATTTCCAGCTGCGGTTTCGTGTGAATCGTGCTGGTATCACTGAGTAAGATATTCCTGTTGGACTGAAATGCATTGGTTTTCTGGGCATCGGGGCGGACGAAGATTTTTCCGTTAAAGACGGCCTTCGCCTGATCGCTCATAACGCCCTTGTAGAGCTCGTTGCTGTGCGAGTTTGGTTTGCGGTGATCAACCACCGTGTGATTGTCTACCAGGTTGTTGCCGGAAACCAAATAGGCGCCATGAAGGTGGGCGTCAATACCCTCGCCGTTCAGCACCAAGGTCAGGTTGTTCCTGATCATCCTGCCTTCCAATGTGCAGGTGTAGCAAGATACCTGTGAGGATTTTGCCAGATCAACGCGTGCATTATTGACGAGGATTTCTTCTTTTCCTCCTTGCTGGATCATGACAAAGCTCAGGTCGGTATTTTCTCCTACTTCAATGTGCGACCGCTTGTTATTGAAGTAGCCCTCAGTGCGGGCAATGGTATATTCGAGAACGGCCAGCTTGCATCCAGGGCCGGTTGTGAATTTCCAGCGGGGATTGGCGAAGACAAACGACGGGCTGTCGAAATAGTAGACGAAGGCGACAGGATGTTGTAATGCAACGTTTTCCCCAATCTGCAGATGAACCACCTGTGCCGCAAAAGCCTGGTTGAGCAAGTCGAAGGGATCGTGATCGGCACTCGATTCCTCCGACTCCTTGAGCGTCACAGACAAATTCATGTCCAGTATGCTTGAGGCTTCAGGTGCGTGCACACCGTTGACAAAAACAATCCGGTTGCACGGCAATTCCGGGATCAATTCAATCGTGCCAGTGACTTGGCTGACGGAGTGAAGTTGGCTCAGGTTCACCTTGCCTTCGAGTGCACGGGTTACCGGCGTGAATCGATATTCTTCGGATTTAATGGTTGGAAGTCCTTTGCCGGAAAGTAGTTCCATGGCTTTGCGACGGCGGACATGCTCATGCAGTCCACGTTGAACAAAGGCCTCTTGGAGAGATGCCAGCAGGTTCTTCTTGTCAGTGACCGTTTCCATACTCAGGCCGTGGCTAGTCCGGCTTTGATCCAATCGTACCCTTTTTCTTCGAGTTCGAGGGCAAGGTCTTTTGTACCTGATTTTACAATGCGGCCCTGGTAGAGAACGTGCACAAAGTCAGGCACGATGTATTCAAGCAATCGCTGGTAGTGTGTTACTACAATGGTAGCATTGCTTTTTGAGCGCAGTGTGTTAACGCCATTGGCTACGATTCGCAGTGCGTCGATGTCGAGGCCGGAATCGGTTTCGTCAAGGATGGCGAGCTTAGGCTCCAGCATGGCCATTTGGAAGATTTCGTTTCGCTTCTTCTCGCCACCGGAGAACCCTTCATTGAGCGACCGGTTCAGCAGCGACTGTTCGATTTCCACAAGCTTCATCTTCTCCTTCATTAGTTTCAGGAAGGCAACGGCATCGAGGGGCGCCTCACCACGGTGCGTACGCACCTGGTTCAATGCTGTTTTCATAAAGTTGATGGTGCTCACCCCGGGAATTTCCACGGGATATTGGAAGGCAAGAAACAGACCTTCACGCGCGCGCTCTTCCGGAGCGAGGTCCAGCAGGTTCTTGCCGAAAAACTCGACCGTGCCTTCGGTGACCTGAAATTCTTCACGTCCGGCGAGGGCGGCCGCCAGGGTACTCTTGCCTGAGCCATTGGGTCCCATAATGGCATGTACTTCGCCGGCGTTTACGGTAAGGTTGATACCGTTGAGTATCGGTTTGTCTTCAATTTTCGCGTGCAGGTTCTTTATCTTCAGCATAATACGTTTGGAAAATTATCCTACACTGCCTTCGAGTGTAAGGGCCAGCAGTTTTTGGGCTTCGACGGCAAACTCCATGGGTAGTTGGTTGAGAACTTCCTTGGCATACCCGTTGACGATGAGTGCGACAGCGGCTTCTTCAGCGATGCCGCGCTGCTGGCAATAGAAAATCTGGTCTTCACCGATCTTGGAGGTGGTCGCTTCGTGCTCTACGCGCGACGAACTGTTCTCCACATCGATGTAAGGGAATGTATGGGCGCCACACAGGCTGCCCAGCAGGAGGCTATCGCACTGCGAGGAGTTTCTGGCGTTGATCGCACGTTTGTGAATGTGCACCTGACCGCGGTAGCTGTTCTGTGACTTGCCGGCGGAGATACCCTTTGATACAATACGTGACTTGGTATGCTTGCCGAGATGGATCATTTTCGAACCCGTGTCGGCTTGCTGATAGTTGTTGGTAACGGCTACCGAATAAAATTCACCGATGGAATGGTCACCTTTCAAAATGCATGAAGGATATTTCCATGTGATGGCTGAACCGGTTTCAACCTGCGTCCAGCTGATCTTTGACGAATCACCGGCGCACAATCCGCGCTTGGTAACAAAATTATAAATGCCGCCAACGCCTTCCTTGTTGCCGGGATACCAGTTCTGAACGGTGGAATATTTCACTTCGGCGTTCTTCATGGCATAGATCTCCACGACAGCGGCATGCAGTTGATTTTCATCCCGCATGGGAGCGGTGCAGCCTTCCAGGTAGCTGACGTAGCTGCCTTCTTCGGCAACGATGAGCGTACGCTCAAATTGTCCGGTGTTCGCGGCGTTGATCCGGAAATAGGTGGAAAGTTCCATCGGACAACGAACGCCAGGAGGGATGTAGCAGAATGAACCATCGGAAAAAACTGCCGAGTTGAGCGCGGCGAAATAGTTATCCGTCGCGGGTACAACCGATCCCAGGTATTTTTTGATGAGGTCGGGGTGTTCATGGACGGCCTCGCTGAACGAGCAAAACACAATGCCGAGTTCGCCCAGCTTTTCTTTGAATGTTGTAGCTACTGAAACGCTGTCGAATACGGCGTCTACGGCGATGCCCGTGAGCCGCTTTTGCTCGGTAAGCGAGATGCCTAGCTTCTCGAATGTCTTGAGCAATTCAGGATCAATTTCGTCGAGGTTTTTCGGCGTCGCCTTTTGCTTGGGGGCCGAGTAGTAGATGATGTCCTGGTAGTTGATGGCAGGGTAGGTGACATTGGGCCATTTGGGTTCCGTCATGGTTGTCCAATGACGGTAGGCCTTCAGCCGCCAGTCAAGGAGCCATTCCGGCTCGTTTTTTCGCTTTGAAATGAACCTGACGATATCCTCGCTCAGCCCTTTTGGGGCAGCGTCCGCTTCAAGGTCAGATACCCAGCCGTGTTCATACTCACGGGTGGTTATTTCTTGAATAATATGGTCATCCTTAGCCATTTACGTATTTAGACTAAATTCAAATAAGCCCTAAAATTAAACAATAATACCCCCGGAAGGTTCAGAAATGCCCGATTTATTCAGATAAGGTGAGGTTTCTATCAAGGCTTTCCTCCAGGGAAATCATTGTTTCCGTCCGATCAATTCCAGCTACCTGTTGCATTTTGCCGTGCAGCACTTCCTTGAGGTGGTTGGTATCCCGGCAATGGATTTTGACAAACATGGAGTAGTTTCCTGTAGTGTAATGGATGCTCGTAATCTCAGGGATTGCTTTAAGTTTTTCCAACACTTTCTCGTATAATGAACTCTTTTCCAGATAGATACCGATGAATGCGGTGATGTCGTAGCCCAGTTTGGCATAGTTGATTTTGAGGGTCGTCTTCTCCACAATACCCGCTTCCATCATCTTGTTCATCCGCACATGCACGGTTCCTTGTGAAACAAAGACCTGCCTGGCGACTTCAGTAAAGGGTTTCTTGGCATCCTTGACCAGAATCTCCAGAATTCTGAGGTCAGTTTTGTCAATTGTATAATCAGGATGGCTTTTTGTTGTCATTTTATCATGTTTGTTACAAATATGCTGCTTTATTTTAAATGGATTTCAATTATGCTGTACATCTGTTGAGTCTTGCATCATTGATCTGTTGTTTTGAACTATTAATTACACACTGTAGGGTGTTGAAATTTGGCAGACAAGCCCTCCTGTCTCGGGGGTGAGGATCCCATTCGGCCGAAGTGCTGGATGGGGCGGGATAAACGCAGAGTAGGTTCGCCGGGCGGACCAGGATTGACCACTAACGGTACTCTTTTGCTCTGTGGCTAACTGCCTCGTGAAGGTTCGAGCCCTTCCTCTACAGCAATCCAGGGCGGGTGTGCATCTCGATGCGCATCCGCTTTTGATTTTATGCTGCTGGCTTTTTTTTCCGGAGGTTTGTTAGCCATCTTCGTAGGTTATGACAAACCAATTTCCCTGGATAAGCCGCTACCCCGAAGGAATTCCATCCACCATTGGTCCGATGGAGTACAGCTCGGTAATCGAACTGTTTGACGTCGCCAGCAAAAAATTCGCTGACAAGATTGCCTATGAAAACATGGGGCACTCGCTTTCGTTCCGTGACGTCGACAAACAGTCCACAGCCTTTGGCGCTTACTTGCAGAAAGAACTGGGGCTTATCAAGGGCGACCGCATTGCCATTCAGATGCCCAACGTATTGCAATTCCCGATTGCCTTGGTCGGTGCGTGGAAAGCTGGGCTTATTGTTGTCAATACGAACCCGCTGTATACACCGCGAGAGATGGAGCACCAGTTTAGCGATGCCGGAGTCGCGGCCATCATTATCCTGGAAAACTTCGCGCACAACCTCGAAGCCATCCGTTCAAAAATTCCTGCCAAGCATATTATTGTCACCGGCCTCGGTGATATGCTGGGCCCGGTGAAGGGGCGCATCGTCAATTTTGTTGTGAGGCATATCAAGAAGATGGTGCCAGCATTCAATATTCCGAAGGCCATCCGTTTTTTGGATGTGTTGGAGAAGGGCAGAGGCCTGACCTTGGACAAGCCGTCTATCGATATTGAAGATCTGGCTGTGCTTCAGTACACTGGAGGAACCACAGGTGTTGCCAAAGGGGCGCAGCTGTCACACCGCAACATCATTGCGCACAACATGATGGTGACGCATTGGTTCAAGCCTTACCTGATGGCGGGCCGCAAGGATGTGATCATAACGGCCATTCCCATGTATCACATCTTCGGACTTACGGTCAACGGCGTACTGATGTACTCCTCGGGGGTGAAAAATGTACTCATTACCAATCCCCGGGATATCCCCGCATTTGTCAAGGAACTGAAGAAGCATAAGTTCACCATACTGACCGGAGTCAACACCTTATTCAATGCACTTCTGAACAACAATGAATTTCTCACGTGTGATTTCTCTCAGTTGCATGGCGCCATCGGCGGTGCCATGGCCGTTCAGGATGCTGTGGCCGTTCGCTGGCAGAAGGAAACCGGAACGCCGATTGTTGAGGGGTATGGATTGAGTGAGACATCGCCTGTACTATGCTGCAATCCACTCGATGGCAAGCACAAGCGCGGGACCATTGGACTTCCGATGCCATCAACCGAAGTGGCCATTTTTGATGACGATGGCAAGCAGCTTCCGCAGGGAGAAACAGGAGAGATTTGTGCCCGCGGTCCGCAGGTAATGCGAGGCTACTGGCAGAAAGACAATGAAGGTGTCTTCTTTGAGAAGACCTGGTTCCGCACCGGCGATATAGGTTTGATGGACGCCGAAGGCTTCTTCAAGATTGTTGACCGAAAGAAGGATATGATCAAGGTTTCGGGCTTCAACGTATATCCCAACGAAGTCGAAAATGTCGTGGCATCCCATCCGAAGGTCCTGGAAGTTGCCGCCATTGGAATCCCGGATCCTAAGTCAGGCGAGGTGATCAAGGCATTTATTGTGAAACGAGATCAATCCTTGACGGAAGATGAGATTCGTGCGCATTGCCACGAAAATCTTACAAACTACAAGGTTCCTAAGTTCATCGAGTTTCGTAAGGAGTTGCCCAAGACTAACGTGGGGAAAATCCTTCGGCGTGCCCTCAAGGAGGAGGAGGCCATGCTACGGGCATAAAAAGTCCGTTTAAGGGTACGGCATGTTCTTTGAGAAGCTTACCTTGACGCCCTCAAATACAATTACCCACCGAAAAAACTGCAAACACCCATGAAGTTATCCGGACTTGTTTTAATAGTATGCCTTTGTTTTCTGACATCATTTTCCCCAGCACCGGGGGATCAGGATCTGCGATACCCTGAGGAGAAGCACTTGAGCAATGTCCGGCAGCTTACGTTTGGCGGGGACAACGCAGAGGCCTACTGGAGCTTTGACAGCAAAATGATCAGTTTTCAGTCAAATAATAAGAAATGGGGGCTGGCGTGTGACCAGATATTCTACATGCCGCTGGAGGGCGAGAACCTGCGTGACGGAGCCAAGCCCGCAATGATTAGTACTGGCCAGGGGAGAACAACTTGTGCCTTCTTTATGCCTGAAGGTAAGTCAATTCTGTACGCATCGACCCATCTGGGTGGTGCGGCCTGTCCACCTGAACCCGAACGCGTTCCAGGCGGTAAATATCTGTGGCCCATTTACGACACCTATGACATTTTCGTCGCCGATCTAAAAGGGAAAATTATCAAGCAACTGACGAAAGAGCCAGGCTATGATGCTGAAGCGACAATATCTCCGAAAAGGGATAAAATCGTTTTTACCTCCACGCGAAATGGTGACCTGGACCTTTACGTGATGGATATCGACGGCACGAATGTCAAACAGATCACAAACGAACTGGGCTACGATGGAGGAGCATTTTTTTCACCAGATGGCAAGAAGATTGTCTTCCGCGCGTCACGATTCACAACGGAAGAAGCCAGGAAGGAGTATTTGGACAATCTGAAGCAGGGTCTCGTAGCGCCAACAGCCATGGAGATATTTGTCTGCAATGTGGATGGCACCGATCTTCGTCAGGTGACGAAGTTGGGCAAGGCGAACTGGGCACCGTTCTATCATCCCAATGGAAAGAAGATCATTTTCAGTTCCAACCACAAGGGAACGCGGGGCTTTGAGTTCAACCTTTTTATGATCAATGAAGATGGTACGGGACTGGAGCAGATTACCTATGACAAGGTCTTCGACAGTTTCGCGATGTTCTCGCCCGACGGGAAAAAACTCATCTTCTCATCAAACCGCAACAATAACGGTACGAGGGATACCAACTTGTTTGTAGCCGACTGGGTAGACTGAAAAGGATCAGAATAACCACGTCAGTCCGAAGAACTGATCGATGATCACCAGCACTGACAGAATACTGAGCACCACGGGGCACACCCAGGAGATGGTGAAATCAAGGTAGCTTCGGACAAACGAAGTCATGTAGCCCGGGTTGCCAAGGGCAAGTTCATCGTGCATATTTTGAATCTTCCATTGGTTGCGGATAAAGATGCACATGATACAGCCTCCGGTGATCAGCATGATATTCGTGAAGTCGGCGACAAACGTGAGGAAGTCTGGAGAATTGTGAATCGGAAGCCTGTTCAAAGCGGGCACGAGACCCTGGCTGACCAGTGAGGGCATGCCGAGCACAAAAATCAGTCCCGCGAGTCCCCATACGACTGTCTTGCGCGGCATCTTTTTCTGATCAACAAAGTAGGCGGCGGGAACTTCAAGCAATGAAATTGTTGATGTGAGAGCCGCGAAACAAATGAGGAGAAAGAAAGCTCCTCCGACTATTCGTCCTGTCAGGGGCCCCATCGACTGAAATGCTTCAGTGAGAATAACGAAAATGAGTCTTGGGCCTTGGTCGGGTGCAGCGCCCAGCGAAAACACCAACGGGAAGACCATGAGCCCAGCAAGAAATGCGACCATGGTATCGGCAAAGGAGATAACCGCAGCCGACTTGACCACATTCTGATCTTTGGTTACATAGGATCCGAACGTGATCAGGCATCCCATTCCCAGTGACAGGGAGAAGAAGGCTTGGCAGAGTGCGTAGAAAACTGTCTTGGCGGTTATTTCACTTAATTCGGGAATTAGGTAAAATCTTACTCCATCCATGGCATTGGGAAGTGTCAGGCCGTAAACGATGAGGGACAAAAGAATCACATAGAGTGCGGGCATCATGATTTTGTTGGCTGCCTCAATACCCTTGGCAATTCCTTGCGAAACAATGACAGCCGTGATGACCATGAACGCCAGCGAGAAAAAGAAGAGTGGCCCTACTTCGTTGATGTACGATCCGAAGAATGCGTTGAAGTCGGAATTCTCCAGCAAGTTGCCGAAAGCGATTTCGATGAAGTAGCCAAAGGCCCAGCCGGCCACCACATTATAGAATGACAGGATGAGGATGCCGGCAAGAATCCCATACAGACCCAAGTATCCCCAGCGCTTGCCCCCCAATTTTTGGTATGAACCATAAGCATCACTGCCCACTTTTCTGCCGATGGCGATTTCACCGACCATGACCGGGAAGCAGAGTGTGAAAATGCAGAGGAGGTAAATGAGGAGGAAGCCTGCCCCCCCGTTGGTTCCCGCCAGATAGGGGAATCGCCAGATATTCCCGAGGCCAACAGCAGAGCCGGCTGCAGCGAGAATGAACCCGATTCGACTTGAAAAATTACCTCGGCTGGACATGGTTACATTTGATTTGCGGGCAAAATAGACCTATTACCAAAATAATCAAAAGTGACCGATGACAGCCTGGCAATTATGTTTGGGGTCTTGGTACAGATTATGCTAAGAAAGCTAACTTTGTAAAACCTGATTTTTTGACCTGAGCATGGACGCCCCCAAGAAACTCACCACGCAGGAAAAGTCCTTACAGATCAACCTGAACAAGAACATCTACGGTTCCTTTGCCGAAATTGGCGCAGGGCAGGAAGTCGCCGCCAACTTTTTCAAGGTTGGAGGCGCTTCAGGTACTATCGCCAAGACCATTTCAGCATATGACATGAAATTTTCGGATGCCATCTACGGCATTTGCGACAGGTATGTCTGCGAGGAGCGGCTGATCAGCATGCTGGAGAAAGAGTACGATTTGTTGCTCGAGCGGCTTCCGCACCGGGCTGACAAGGTTCGTTTCTTTGCATTTGCCGATACCGTTGAGAGTCTTAATTATGAGCGCACCAATCAGGGTCATGGTTGGATCGGTCTGCGGTTTCAGACTGCCTCGCTGGGTGCGTTTAATGATTGCGTTGCCCATATCAAAATGCACGACAACGATGCTCTTCAGCAGCAGTTTGCTGTAGGAACCGTAGGCGTCAATATGCTCTACGCCTGCATGCATCTCACAGATCCTGAGGAGATCATGATGTCACTGTTGGACGGACTGACTACCCGACGTGTGGAGATTGATATGCTCCGCATCAGTGGCCCTGACTTCAAGCATGTGGACAACCGCCTGATGGCGATGAAACTTGTTAAGAATGGCCTGACCAAGGCAGCCATGTTTGGGCCTGATGGAACGGTTCTTCAGCCATCCGAAGCGCTTTACAAGAAGAATGTCCTGGTGTTGCGCGGTCGCTTTCGCCCGGTAACGCATGTCAATGTGGACATGCTGCTCTCGTCGCGAAGACATTTCAAGACCGAGCCCGATGTTGACCGGTCGAAGATTGTCGTGTTGAGTGAACTAACGCTCAACGATCTCAGTGCAGACGGAAAGATTGATGAAAAGGACTTTTTGCATCGGGCAGATATCATTTGCTCATTGGGTCAAACAGTTCTTATATCAAATTATTTTGAGTACTTCCGGCTGGTGGACTACCTGTCGAGAACGACAAAAGGCAAGAAGATGGGAATCATCATGGGTATCTACGCCCTGCAGAAGGTGTTTGAGGAGAAGACCTATGAGAACCTGCGGGGTGGCTTACTGGAAAGCTTTGGTATCTTGTTCGGCACCAACATTAAACTTTACATCTATCCTGCCTGGAAGAAAGATTCGCATGAACTCTTTACACTGAAGGATTTTGAGAATGGACTTCCTGAAAGCACTCGTGATCTGTTTCGTTACCTGATGAGGAATGGTAAGCTTGAAGATGTTCGCGACGCCAATGTCGGCAACCTGCACATCGTTTCAGACAATGTGCTCGCCATGATTCGGAAGGGAGAGGTAGGCTGGGAAAAATTTGTTCCGCACAAAGTTGAGTCGGCCATCAAGGAACATGGCCTCTTTGACTATCCCTATCAGAGCGATCGTGTGCAGGTAGAAACGACCAAGTAGTTACTTTTCTGACTGTAGCCTGGCGAAGTAGGACTTGGCCTCGGCCATCACTTTCGGGGCAAGAGCAAGTCCCGAAAGCATTGTCGGTACAGCCATGAGCGCATAGGCGATGTCTATCACGTTGATGACGTCGGTCATCGATGAGACGGCACCAACAACAATGGTAGACAGGTAAAAATAGTTGTAATACTTGCTGGCCTTCACACCCACAAGAAACGAGAGCGCTTTGCTGCCATAGTACGAGTAGGAGAACAAACTGGTGATGGCAAAGAAGAATGCGCATAGCAACAGGATATACTTCCCAAAACTTCCCAGGGAACTTTCAAACGCCAAGGCGGTCATACCTACGCCAACGGCATCACCTTTCCAGGCGCCGGTAACCAAGATAGCAAATGCTGTAAGTGAGCAAACGAGAAGTGTATCGATGGCCGGACTCATCATGGATGCCAGTCCTTCCCGGATCGGCTCTTTTGATTGTGAGGCTCCCAAAGCGAGTGGCGCTGTGCCGATGCCTGCCTCGTTTGAAAACGAAGCACGGCGAACACCGGCGACAATAAGCCCACCCACGATTCCGCCGAAGGCAGGATGCGCATTGGAGTACTGACCGGTGAATGCATCGGTAATCACCATCCACAAGTAGGAGGGTACCTGGTCGATGTGCATGATGAGAATGGTGATAACCGCAAAGAAGTACAGAATGATCATCAAGGGAACCATTTTTCCAGCCCACTTTCCGATTCGCTGGATTCCGCCGAGGATGACCATGCCGGCGATTACTGTGAGGGCCAGGCCAATGATGAACTTCATAGCGTTTACGTTCAGACCGAACAACTGAAGCGACCATGCTTTGGTTTCCGGATTGGAAATGCCAATGTCGATAATGGCCTGCGTAAGTTGGTTGGCCTGAAAGATCGGCAGGCACCCCACCATGCAGCAAAGGCAAAAAAGAACCGCCAAAGGCTGCCATCCTTTGCCCAACTTCTCGCGAATCACATACATGGGTCCGCCTTGTATTTCACCCGCTGAGTCTTTGCCCCTGTACATAACTGAAAGCGTACTGGTAAAGAAGTTGGTTGACATGCCTATAAAGGCGGTGACCCACATCCAGAACAAAGCGCCGGGACCACCCAACGTGATCGCTGCCGCCATTCCTGCGATGTTGCCCATACCTACTGTCGATGCAAGGGCTGTTGACAATGCCTCATAGGGACTAATTTGCCCGGGGTCATTGGGGTTGTGATACTTTCCTCGGAGCACCGCAATAGCATGCGTGAAGTAACGATAGTGTACGAGCCGTGAATAGAAAAAAAAGAACAGACCTCCGACTATCAGAAGTACGAGGACCGGATTCCAAACGGCCGTGGCTATGGTGTTGATGAGTTCGCTCAAGCGTGGGATGGGTATGTTGGTGTGACGATGACAGTTAGCATAATGATTTCTCCGGCCGTGAATGTACTAGGTTCAGGGGATTCTAAAAATTATGTGCATAGATCCGTTATGGTTTTGACCGCGAATGGGTGAGGAGGCCATGGGAGACCCCAGTCCAGCAACTCAATTCCCAAAGCAGCCGCGCGCCGACGTTGGCATCCCAATCATCATTCACGGCAGGAGCGACTTCATTGAGATCAAAGCCTACAATGGTTCGGCCGCTGGTTGCAATGGCTTTGAGAAGATCCACAGCATGATAGAATTCCATTCCGCCGGGAACCGGTGTGCCGGTATGCGGGCAGTACCGTGGGTCAAGGCCGTCAATATCAAAGCTGACATAGACCTTTTGTGGAAGTTCCTTAATGATATCTGTGCAGATTGACTCCCATGACGTTCCGGTATTAAGTCGGCTCTTCAGATCATCATCGAAAAAACAACGAATTCTTCCGCTGGCGCGCTGGATCAGCTGATACTCGGCTTCGCAGAAATCACGTACACCCACCTGCACCAGTTTGCTCACAGCTGGAGATTTCAGGGCATTGTGCATGATCGAACCGTGTGAGTATTGAAATCCTTCATAAGCCTTGCGCAGGTCTGCGTGCGCGTCAATTTGCAAAATACCAAAACGCTCATGCTTCCCGGCAAGTGCGCGGAGAAGCCCCAGCGGCGTGCTGTGATCACCGCCCACCAGGCCGACGATTTTTCCGGCAGCCAGGAAGGCGGATGCAATGGAATGAATGTAGATGTTCAGATTGTTGCAGGCTTCATTGACCTTCTGTGTGATGAGTTCCGGGCTAACCTGATTGGCCCGATATTGATCCACCAGCACACAGAGCGTGTCATTTGTTTCTTTCAGGGATGCCGGTATTTCGGTCATGCAAACGCCAAGCTTCCATGCATCCGGTATTTCCCGCATGAAGAAATCAAGCTGTCGCGATGCCTTGAGTATGGCTTCAGGACCTTGCGCAGTTCCTTTATGGTAAGACACGGTAACTTCCCAGGGTACAGGCAGTATGATCAATCGCGCTGTGTCCGGGGTAAAAGGCAGGCCGAATAGTTTGCCCGGAAGGCCCGGTCCGTTCACATCAAAACCATCCAGTAGTTGATCGGAGGCAGCCATCAATGATTCAGTTGGGAGAGATCGATTTCATTTACAGATGTAGTGAATTCCATCCATGTTGTTGCTGAAGAATGAAAGCATGCGTAGCCACCTGGATACAAGTCGATCCCGCGCTTTGCCCAGATACTGGCCAGCATGGAAATGGCAGGGTTATGACCAACCAACAAAGCAAAATGGACACTCGCAGGAATCTGGAGCAATTGACCTGTCCAGTCATCGCTTGTCGCCTCATAAAGCTCATCCAGGAAGGTGATGCTCGACATAGGAAGTTGCAGGGTTTCATTGAGTATCGCCACGGTGCTCCTGGTTCGGATAGCGCTGCTGGATACTATATAATCGAGCTTAAGGGAGGACTTCTGAAAAAATGATCCTGTTTTTCTTACATCCTGCTCACCTTCGGGTGTCAGCGTACGGTCATAATCACGCTGACCGCCTTGTTTACCAGCGGTTTGCGCGTGGCGGAGAAGAAGAATTCTTCTCATCGCTGGACGGCAAAAAAGGTTCGATTAACGCGCAAAACCATCTGCAAATATTGTCATCCAAAATTGATTTTTTAAAAATTTGTGATATTTGGGGCCTTCGGGACTAAATTTTTTGAATGGCAAAGAACCTCGTGATTGTTGAGTCGCCCGCGAAAGCCAAGACGATTGAAGGATATTTGGGTAAGGACTTTAAGGTATCATCCAGCATGGGCCATGTCCGCGATTTGCCGAAAGGTAATGGTGCCATTGATGTTGAGAATAACTTCCAGCCAACGTACGAAGTGAGTCCCGATAAGAAGGAAGTAATAGCCAAGCTCAAAAAGATGGCGGATGAGGCGGAGGTTGTCTATCTGGCGAGCGACGAAGACCGCGAAGGAGAAGCCATTTCCTGGCATCTTAAGGAGGTGCTTGACCTTAATGATAAGAAGACACGGAGAATTGTATTCACTGAGATCACCAAGAAGGCCATCCTCAACGCCATTCAAAACCCCCGTGGCATTGATATTGACCTGGTGAATGCGCAGCAGGCCCGGCGTGTCCTGGACCGTCTTGTAGGGTTTGAACTGTCACCCATTCTCTGGAAGAAAATAAAAACTGGGCTTTCTGCCGGTCGCGTGCAGTCGGTGGCCGTCCGCCTTGTGGTTGAACGCGAACGGGAGATTGAGCGCTTTGACACGAAGTCGTCGTTCAAAGTATCGGCCATCTTCGATCTTGGAAAAGGCAAGCAACTTACCGCCGACCTGGGTGAGAAGTTTGATTCAGAAGATGAGGCCATCAAATTTCTGGAATCTTGCAAGGGTGCCACGTTCACCATCAGCGATCTTCAGAAGAAGCCTGCAAAAAAGTCGCCTTCGCCGCCTTTTACGACGTCTACGATGCAGCAGGAAGCCGGGCGAAAGCTGGGGTTTTCGGTATTGCAGACCATGGTGGTCGCGCAGAAGTTGTACGAAGCAGGGAAAATATCCTACATGCGCACAGACTCCGTCAATCTTTCCGACGAGGCTGTGCAAGGGGCAACGCGCCAGATTGAAACGGCGTATGGAAAAGAATTTGTTTTCAACCGAACCTACAAAGCAAAAGCCAGTGGAGCGCAGGAAGCGCATGAAGCTGTTCGCCCCACTGATTTTTCCGTAATGGATCCTGGTATGGATAGTGGTGCCAAGCGCCTCTACGACCTGATATGGAAGCGGGCGATCGCCTCCCAAATGGCAGACGCTGAACTAGAGCGTACCACGGCTACAATTTCCATATCGACAAATCCGCGGACGCTGACCGCTACAGGTGAGGTGATTCGATTCGAAGGTTTTTTGAAAGTTTATCGTGAATCGCAGGATGAAGACGAAGATGCTCCTGATGAAGGCAGCCGCGTTTTGCCACCGCTGAACATAGGACAAGTCCTTGACCTGAACCACCTTGATGCAACGGAGACTTTCTCAAGGCATCCGGCACGTTATACAGAACCCACGTTGGTCAAGAAGTTGGAGGAATTGGGTATCGGCCGCCCATCTACCTACGCGCCGACCATCTCCACAATCCAGAAGCGGGGATATGTGGTAAAGGAAAGCCGTGAAGGTGTGGAACGAAAATACCGATCATTCTCCCTGGCCAACGATGCGATCACTTCGCGGGTTGATACGGAGATCACCGGAGCAGAGAAGAACAAGTTGTTTCCCACCAACATCGCCATGATCGTCAATGACTTCCTGGTCGAACACTTCCCCGATATCACCAACTACTCATTCACCGCCGAGATCGAACAGGAATTCGATGAGATAGCCAGCGGCAAAGTAAAATGGCAGAAGATGATTTCGGACTTCTACCATCCGTTTCACAAGATTGTTACCAAGACAGAACTTGTAGAGCGCTCTTCTGTGCAAAATAAGAGCCGTGAACTCGGGGTCGATCCCAAAACCGGTAAGAAGGTGTACGCCAAACTTGGTCGCTTTGGCGCGTATATCCAGGTGGGTGAAAATCCGGAAGACGGAAACCCGGAGAAACCAAAGTTTGCCAGCCTGCGCCAGGGACAGTTTCTGGAAAACATCAAGCTTGAAGATGCCATGGAACTCCTGAAGATGCCCAGGGACCTCGGCATTTTCGAAGAAAAACCTGTGGTGGCCAACATCGGGCGCTTCGGACCCTATGTCCTTCACGACAAGAAGTTTGTGTCAATACCCAAAGGGGAAGATCCTTACACCATTACGCCGGAGCGCGCGGTGGAATTGATTCATGCCAAGCGGGAGACAGACAAGAACCGAACCATCAAGCTCTTCGAAGAAAATCCGGACATTCAGATTCTCAACGGGCGTTTTGGGCCTTATATAAAAGCGGGTAAAAAGAATGTGAAAATCCCCAAGGACAAGGTGCCGGCAGATCTTACATTGGAGGAATGCCTCACCCTCGCCGAGAACGCGCCTGAGCGAAAGGGGAGATTCTTCCGTAAGAAGAAGGAATAACCGCCGGTAACAAAGAATTTCCCCTCGCCGATTCCTTTTCAGGTTTATGACAGCGGATGTTTATCTTCGTTGAAAACATCTGTCATGAGAATACTCATCCCGCTGGTACTGCTTCTTCTGTACCTTCCAACCTTTGGTCAGCCTGTCCTTGATAACTTTTTGAGCGCTCCGTCAGCATCCGGGCTGGCAGTGTCCAAAGACGGCAAGCAGATGGCATGGATCATCAATGATCGTGGCCGTCGCAATGTTGTCTTAAGAAATGCATCAGGCCAGATCAAAACTGTCACCACCTACGATCAGGACGATGGTCAGGAACTCGCTCAGCTTGTGTTCTCGCCCGATGGTCAGCGTCTGTTGTTTGTTCGTGGCGGTGACCAAAGCAGGGAAGGGTATAGCCCCAATCCCTCCAGCCTTGCCGAAGGTGTCGACCAGGCTATATGGTGCCTTGTTCTTGGCACTAATGATTTGTTCAAGGTGGCTGTCGGATCAGATCCGGTTTTTTACCCGGACGGAACCAGGATCCTTTTCGCGAAGGGTCCCCAAATACAGACCATTGCACTGGAGAAAGGAGCAAGTCCATCACAGCTGTTCTTTGCTCGGGGGAATAATGGTGATCCTAAAGTTTCGCCGGATGGCAAGGAGGTACTTTTCACCAGTAATCGCCGCGACCACAATTTCATCGGTGTCTATACCCTGGCATCGAAGAAAATTCGTTGGATTGCTCCGGAAGTCAGCACCGACCGCCTCCCTGTCTGGTCGCCGGATGGCAAGCGAATTGCGTTTATCCGAATGCCCGGACTGAAGGCAGAGGAATTGATCAGTTTCGTTGGTGGCCGCAAATTTTCTGTTTGGGTTGTCGATGCGCTCGATGGTCAGGGAAAAGTTGTCTGGTCATCACCTTCGGATGATGGAGGATTCGCCCAGATGTACCCCACACCCGCGCTCTATTGGACAAAAACCGATCGCATTCTATTCTTTTCGGAGCATCAGGGGTGGGACCATGTCTACTCCATCCGTCCCGATGGCACTGATCTGAAAGATATCACCCCTGGAAACGGCGAGGTGGAAAGCTATGTCCTTAACGACACGGAGTCAATCATTTATTTTGACGGAAACCGGGAAGACATCGACCGGCGACACATCTGGAAGTCGGGTGTTGCGGATGGCAAAGTAGCCGCGGTAACTACTGGGGAGGGCATTGAGATGTATCCGTCTCTTGTGAACGGAGCATTGTATTGCTTCCGATCAACGGTGACTACACCTCCGGCCCTCGTCCGTTATGATGAATCGACAAAGAAATTTGAATCACTTTTGACAGCTCCTGTTGTCAATCCTCAGGTATTTGTGAAGCCTGAGCAAATAATATTGAAGGCGCCCGACGGAACGACGGTTCATGGTCAACTTTTCGTGAACCGCAATCTGAAAGGAAAACGCCCCGGAGTTGTATTCATGCATGGCGGGCCCATCAGGCAAATGTTGCTCGGCTATCATTATCGCGACTACTATGCCAACTGCTACGCATTTAACCAGTATCTCGCCAGTGTGGGTTACGCGGTCATAGCCGTGAACTACCGTGACGGAATTGGTTATGGGCGTGACTTTCGTCGCGCAAAGGATCAGGGCCCCTGGGGTGCCAGTGAATATCAGGATGTGGTGGCGGCCGGAAAGTATCTGCAAACATTGCCTGAAGTGGATGCTGCCAGGATCGGACTTTGGGGAGGCTCCTACGGCGGCTACCTGACCGCCATGGGGTTGGCGCGGGATCCAGAGCTATTCAAAGCAGGCGTCGATCTCCACGGCGTGCATGACTGGGGATTCCGTGCGCGTGCGTTTTCACCGGGAGGCGGTTGGGGTATTACCGATACTGATATGGGTACCGCCTACCTTCATTCACCGGTAAGCGACCTTTCAAAATGGGTAGCTCCTGTGTTGTTGGTGTGCGGTGATGATGACAGGAATGTGCTGTTTCAGGAGACCACCGACCTCGCAGAGCGGTTGCGAGATAGAAAAGTTACGGTGGAAATTCTCGTGCTGCCCGATGAAGTGCATGGATTTCTGCGGTACGAGAGCTGGAGCAGGGTGTTTGAGTCAGCACGCGGCTTCTTTGACCGTCATCTCAAAAAGTAGCTGGTGAAAAAGCTGGTGGTACTGACAGGTGCTGGCATCAGCGCTGAAAGTGGTCTGGCTACCTTTCGCGATGCTGGCGGATTGTGGGAGGGACATAGGATTGAGGATGTTGCAACACCAGAAGCATGGAACAAGGATCCAGCACGTGTCCTGGAATTCTACAATCAACGCCGAAAGGCAGCACTTGGCGCCAAGCCCAATGTGGCCCATGAGATCCTGGTAGAACTGGAAAAGCGTTTTCAGATTACGGTCATAACGCAGAATGTCGATGACCTTCATGAGCGCGCTGGATCCAGCAACATTATCCATCTGCATGGGAAGCTATTCGAGTCGCGAAGCACACTTGATCCTACTCTGGTGTATCCTATTTCGGGTTGGGAATTGAAACTGGGTGATTGTTGTGAGCGAGGATCTCAGCTAAGACCCAATATTGTCTGGTTCGGCGAAATGGTTCCCATGATGGATGTTGCAGCCGAAGTTGTGGCGGCTTGTGATATCTTGCTGGTGGTGGGAACATCGCTTGTGGTGTATCCCGCTGCCGGTCTTGTGGATGTTGTTGCTCCGGAAGTGCCGGTCTTTATTGTCGATCCCCGGATTCCGGAGGGGCGAACACGGCCTGGAATACAATTTATCGCCGAGAAGGCGAGTGTTGGTATGAAGCGATTCCAGGAATTATCCCGTGGGTTATGCTAGCGCGGAGAGCTGCTTGATGTGGGTTGGGCAGACTTTTTGATCATATACCCTACGGAGGGATTGATGCCGTATCGTCTCAGAGTGGTTTCCAGCGAGTCAAGTCCGATTGCCAGGCGTTTATCATTGACATGGGTACGGTCACGCACGGGCCAAAGGAACACGGAATCGTAGCGTGCCCCATGGGCATCAGTTTTGAAATCAATCCAAATCTGCGTGCCGTATTCCTGTGGTTTCTTTTCAATCAGAAGAATTTTGTCCTGGTATTGTGCCACGTCACGCATGCGCAGGTCGCCATTCAGTCCGGCCCCAAGGATCATTTCAAAGTACGTCGCCCTCGTTGAGTCGTCGGCATGCTGAATCACCGTGAAAGGTACCTGCGAAAGGTCGCCGACCTTTGTTGCTGGAGGATAGCCATAGCGCGTGAGAATTTTGTCAACTTCTTTCAGATTGGATGAATCGAGCACACGCTGCTTATCCCAAAGGTCTTTGATCGAACTGGATTGCCATCCTTCCCGCTTTCCAACGGAGTCCATTTGATCACGGTATTGCCGATCCCTTTGCTTGATGGAGGCCAGATCTTTCCGCACATTTTCCCAGGTAGAATCAGAAACGCCGCACGATGAACAAATCAGGACCAACCAAATTACAGGAGCAATGGTTATTCTGTTCATGGGTTTAGGGATGTCTGCGGAATTAGTCTGCGCTCAGTTCCTTCAGGAATTCTTGAAACTTCCGTGTGTCGTAACGCATACTTCCTACTTCCTTCTTAACCACCTTGCCGTCTTTGGAAATTACGAATGTTGTGGGAATCGAAGGTACCTGAAGCAACTTGGGGAGTGTGCCTGAAGGGAGGAAAGCGTTAAAGGTAAACCCCTGATCAGCGATGTATTTAGTAACCTTGGGAAGGTCACGGTCCCTGTCGATAGAGAGCATGATGAAGGCAATCTTGTCCTTGTCGACGGCCTCGTATAACTTCTGAATACCCGGCATTTCGGCCCTGCAAGGACCACACCACGTTGCCCACATATTCAGGAAGATTACTTTTCCTCTATAATCTTCGACCGACACCCGGTTTCCAACCAGGTCTTTGAGTGTAAAATTGTAGTCAAAGGAGATGTCTTCATTGATTTCTTCTTCGTCAGCATCCCGGAGCCCCACTTGCAACAATGTCCACTGCGTAGCGAACGAAGCGGCCCCGATAAGTCCGGTAACCTGGAGAAAATAGATGGTGATTCCTGCCAGAAGGACTGGCTTGACGAGACCCAAGATGCGCCTGAGAATCTCTTTGGTGCGACTTTTGTGGGACATCAAAAAATCTTAATTATTGACTAATTTGGTGCAAGTTAGTACGCAAAAATGAATAAAAGGACCATTCTAACTTTCATTCTATTCACTACAGTCGGCTCATTGGTCTTTGGCCAACGCATTAAGTACAAGGATTTGTTTGTCCTCCTAAGCGCCAAGCAGTATGCCGAAGCGGAGCCATTCCTTAAGAAATACCTGAGGGACAACAAGGATAATCCGAATGCCCACCTCTATATGGGTCTCATTTATGAAGACAAGGTTTCCAAGATTGATATACTCAAGGAGACAGAGCGCTATGTTTCCCAGATCGATTCCGCAGTTTATTTCTTCGGATTGGCGAGTAAGGGGATGACGGAAAAGGAAGTTTCTAAGAATGAGGAGTGGTACCAAATGTATAATCGCCGGGATGTGCGGACGGGGAAGTTTGGTGTCAAGCATTCGGATGTTATTCTTGACCTGGAGCTCCGGATGAAAATGAAGGAGCGATCCAAACAGGCGGTTATATTGAAAGCGCATTTTGTCGCCGCAGAGAAGGCTTACCAGCGGGCAGCGGTTGTTTTTGGGGACATTCAGAAGCACTACCCCGACATGAAGCACCTCTACCTCCAAGCCGACGATTCTCTCGGCATCAGGCTGCGACAGCTGGCCTCTATTGCTGATTCATGCCACATCCACTTTAATGATTACAAAGCTACGGCTAAGACAATGGGTAAAACGGGTTACAACCAGGACTTGAATCCACAAGACATTACAGACTTCAAGCGGGAATTGACACCTGTCGACTTTTATACCGATGACATCAAGATCCTGGATTTTAAACGGTGGGCATTATCAACGTTAGAAGTTATCGAGAAGGAGATAACTCCGTTGCGTGATAAACTGGTTGCCCGCGACAGTGAGTTGAATAAGCTTCAGCAACAGCTCAAAAAAGACTCGGTATCTGTCCGAACCGAGGTGCAAACCCTGCGCGCCAATGGTTTCCCGGAATTGGTTCGCATTGACCCCAACCCAATGCCGCTGCAGCTTTTCCGTATGAAAGAAGCAGAATTGGAATTCGGCTCGCAGGTAGTGGAAAATCGTCCGTTACGTGATTCAAGCAACATCGCCATGCAATTAGAAGGCCTGAAGAAAGAGATTCACTTTGCGCGGAAGTTGGATAGTCTTGCCGGGAACTTGGTTGAGCGCAACCTCGAAGGGGAGTCTGCTAATTACCAGCATTTTGTCAAGACAGCGTATGGCACTTCATCACTGCTAAAAACGTTCATTCGCAGCACCAAGGAATTGGCTCTCCGGGAGATCATTCAAAGGGAGGCCTCCATAACCCGGAAGGAGGCGGCATTGCGTTGGATTGTCGACGGAACAGACAGCATCCCGCTGTTCTTGGATGTTGCGGTGAACAGCCGGTTCAAGCCACTTGTCCTTCAAAAAGATACCTTGACAGCTGGGCTTAATTTTACGGATTCAGTGGGAACCGGGTACTTATATACGATTGCACCATCGCGTAAGCCGGCAGTCAAGGCTGTGTATCCGGTTAGCAAGGATGCGTTCAAGAAGAGATACCTGCCAGTCACAAAAGCCATTGCCACACAGGATGCGCAGGGCCTTGTTTATTTTGTGCTTTTTTACCAGGAGGCGAAGGTGAATGACAAGTACCAGGCTACATTGGCCAAGATCTATAAAGTTGAAGGCCTTGCTTGGGCAGTCGACGTCACATTCGATCAGATTCCAGTTGAAATGGTATTCGCCATGGAATCCTCCGAATTGACTGTCAAGACGAAGAGTTCCATCGGAGAGATGTTTATTGTTAACTTCGACCGCGACGGCAAGTTGCTGAAATAGCAGACAATTCTTTTAAAAATCGAAATAGCGGGTGATGGAAAAGGAAATGAAGCCCGTATTTTCAAGTGAGAGTGTTTCACCAGGCAGGGCTACGGGGACGTTGTAGGTGTAGCTGAGGAGGAACGACCAATTCTTTACTGAGAACGACAAGGGTACGGTGAATCCGTAGTTCATCACGCCGAATTCCGTTTGTGTATTTTCATAGTAGAGCGGCACTTTGTTTGCGTTGTTGCGATTGTAGAGAATGCGCAAGAGTGTATTGGGATACAAGCCATACTCGGTTACCTGCTCGGAGCCGAATAGCACGGCAAAGGATGGAAAGAACATGACCCTGTCGAAACCAAGCCAGTTGCGTTTGACCAGATTAAGTCCAATGGTAGGCATGACACGATGTGCGGTTCGCTCACCAAAATAGAACCAATAGTCCAACCGAAGTACCAGGGGACTGAACTCAAAGTAATTGGAGATGCCGATGTTATTGGTATACGGAACGGATACAGTGGAGTCGGAAGGCTGATTGTAGAAGTAGTGATTGTATTCCGTCAGAATGGAATAATGCTTTGTGAAGGAGTGCATGTAGCCAGCTGAGGCGACGGTGAGATAGAAGTTTGGGTTGAATTCATTACTCCAGTAGGCAGTCGCGTCAGCGTATGCGCCGGACTTGTGGTAGTAGGAGAGGCCAGGGGCAAGCCCGAACTGACTGATATTGAAAGTACGGTTGTCGGCCGTTATATTGCTGTTGTAGCCGAGCCTGACCGCCATCTGTGATTTCTCTTCCAGGTCCAGCAACGTCGGATCAGCTTGAAGCAGGCTGTCGATCAGGTCGAAGATCCTGAGCGAGTCTTCCGCTGACAGTATTTTGATGAGGGAGTCGTATGAAAGTGACTTTGAAGAAAGCACGGAATCAGCGCGCGGTGTCTGCGCGTTGACCTGGCTCGCTGACCAGCAAATGATCAGCAGGGCTGGGAGGGTCCGTTTCAAGTGGACGTTAGTTTCTGTTGCGCTTTAAGCGCTGATTGTCCCGGAATTGCTCCTTGCGTTGCTGGAGATTCCTTCGCTGCTGCAATTGATTGAGGATCATCTGTCTGAAGTCTTGTTCGGCTTTGCGGAGACCGATCAACTGCTGTGCCGAGATCACACGCAGAATGCGCCCACTGTAATCCTTCTCCAGGTCAAGTTCTCGTTGTTTAATTTGAAGACCCAGGTTGATCAGCTCTTGCTCCTTGGCCGGGTCCGGATTGTTAGGGTCCAGGCCTTGTTGAGCCCGTTGAAACTCGGAACGCATCTGTCCGCGCTTGGTGGAGAATTCACGGTAGATGGGCCAGAATTTTTCAGCCTGCTCTGGTGTAAGGCCGAGCCGGTTGGAGATCAAGGAGATGCGGGCCGCTTCTACACGCTCACGCACCTTGGGGTCGACCGCTTGAGGCGGAACGTCCAAATCTTCCTGAGCCCATGAATGTCTGTTGCCGCCAAGGATGGCGATGGACAGAATAATGATGTATGCGATCTTCATGGCAATCTTAATTTCTTGTTGTGTCAAATTCTTGTTCCAGTTCCTCCAGGTCGACCTCCTCCAGGATATACTCGCCAAAAGCATCCTCTTCTATGGCCTGCACTTCCTCGTCTTCCAGCGGGGCATACTCCAGCAAGTCGTCGGTGCTGATCTCACTCTCTTGCAGGTAAGCCACCAGTTGTTCTGTTTCGATGCTGGCCAGCAGTTCCTCGGTGGATTGGGGAGAACGATCCGTCAGGAAGTACACGACCGCTGCTGCAACGACCACGGGGAGCGCAAACCGGACGGCCAATCGTCCATAGCCGGTCCATGCCGCTTCAGGATGATGGGTAGAAACCCGGGCCTGAATCGCATTGGGCAGCTGATCAAAGTACCCATCAGGGACCTCAAAAAGCGTCTTTTTCGGTATTTCTTCGAGTCGTTTCATGGCTTGTTTCTTCGACTGTTTTGGTTGGACAAAGTTTAATCTTCCTTTAAGAATTCCTCTATTTTCTTCACGGCATGGTGGTAGCTGGCTTTCAGGGCCCCCTCGGAGGTTCCGGTTACCTTGGACATTTGCTCATAGGGCATGTCTTCGTAGTATTTCAGGTTGAAGACCAGGCGTTGTTTGTCCGGCAGTTTGAGCAGTGCCTTTTGAAGCTTCTTCTGTATCTCATCCCCTGGCGTGGATGGGATCGCTTCAATCATTTCAGCCATTTCACCTTCCACGTCACCGATGGGGAGAAAGAACCTTCGTCGCTTCTTCTTGATGAAGGTAAGGCATTCGTTGGTCGCAATGCGGTACAGCCAGGTGTAAAGCTGGGCGTCTTCACGGAAGGCATCAATGGCCTTGTGTACCTTGATGAACACCTCCTGGGTCACATCATCTGCATCATCGTGGTCGATGACCATCTTGCGGCACAGCCAATAGACTTTTTGCTGGTAGGTTCTTACCAACATGTTAAACCCGTAGTTGCGCGTCTCCGGGTTTCGGATCTTGGCCAGTAGCTCAGCGTCCTCCAAGGGGGTAGGTAGGGTAGGTTATTGCTTAGACAATTATAGCGAGGAAAAGTTTAATAGAGGGGTCGAAGGTCTGAAGTTAGCGTTAACCTTCGACCTAAAACCTTTCGATCGCATCAGAGAGTGCTTCAAATGTTTCCTTAGAGTGAGCCGGGAAGTTGGCGAAGCGGAGCTGAGATTGTTTGAGGGCGCCGTAACCTTCTCCGGGAAGAAATCCTTGATTGGTCAGGTATGAGGTGAGTTCGGCGATACGGTCAGGACTGGAAACTGTGATCACGGTCTTGGAACGGTCTTCCGGGCGTTGGACGAATGGTTCGATGGCGTCATGTCGGTCGAGTGCGCCATAAAGGACGGCAGCCTTGTACTCGGTTTCACGCCGAAGCGTGGTTATTCCCCGACGAAGAAAATCGGCAACCACCTTGCCAAGAAGGTAAATGCCAAGCACATTGGGTGTTTCCGGCGTTTGATTCTTTTTGGCAAAGGTGTACAACGATGGCAGGCTGTGGTAAGTGCCTATGGATCGTCCCGATGCTTTCAGCGTATCCGCTTTGGCGAGACAGCGCTCGTTGAATATCCAAACTCCCAATCCGGGAGGGAGGCCGAAGCCTTTTTGAACAGAAAAGAAGCACGCATCTATTTCGGAAAAATCAAAGTCGACGAATGGCAGGGAACTGACTGCATCGACAACGATCAGACTTTTGGGATTGGCTGCCCGAATGGATTTGATCAGTGTCATGGGGAGTGAAACGCCGGTGCTCGTCTCATTGTGTGTGAGGCCTATCAGCTCCTGATCCTCTGGAATACTTACCGCATCGAACCCTGACCCTTCCGGCACAACCAGCGCATCGGTTTCCTTTCCCAGCAACTTGCTGATCTCCATGAACCGTCTTGAAAATGCTCCATTAACAAGGTGAAAGGATCGATCAGCGACAAGGTTCTGAATGCTTCTTTCCCATACCTCAGTTGCCGACCCGGTAAATGCGATGTGGAATGACGGCGGGATCCCGAGAAGTTCTCGTAATCCAAGTGTTGCGTCTCCAAAGATGGACTCAAACGCCTTGCTCCGATGTGCCAGGGATGGGATACCATCGCGAAAGGCCTGCTTCATATGATCAAATACGGTGAAGTAGAGTTCGGAGGGTCCGGGCGTGAAGTTGATCATGTGGGGTTTCAATCAGGTGCGCAAAAGTAGCATGGAGTTTGTCCTTTGGCAACTGATTGATTCTGTGATTTGTTGATGGAGCGTGCAAAAACTATTCCACACTTTACACTTTGTTATATCCAATTGTTACAAAAAAACTATTAGGAAATCAATGCTTGACAGCGCTGATCTTTTGTGTACGTTTGAATCAAGAAATCCACTCGGGTTTGGGACACGTTTGCTGAACCTAACGTAAAAACAATACCGAGCGAAGCGATTCGACAAAATCAGAACGCACCCCGACTTGCGTCGGGGCCTCGCCCAAAAAGCAGGTTAACAGCGAAAGGTTGCGTCGGGAAGCAGCTCAAAACTTGTCATAATTGAGGTTCAGAAACTCCTCTCCAGCTCGGTGGATTTCCTTTTTGAGATGTCGGCGTGTTCAAACGTCACAAACAATCCTAAAAGCCGCACAATTCAGGTACCAGCATCCGGTTTTCAGTACAGCACACGAAACTTGATCGTGTTCTCGATCGCCCTTAATTCCTTGATGACATCCTTATCATAGCCTTTGTTGATGTCCGTAATTACGTAGCCTATCAATTCATTGGTTTTCAAATATTGCCCCGCGATGTTGATGCCGTGGTCGGCCAACACTTGATTGATGCGGGCAAGGATGCCGGGAACGTTATTGTGAATGTGAATGAGCCGGTGTGCGTTCTCCAAGGTGGGCAAAGTCAGGTTAGGGAAATTAACGCTGTTGCTGGTGCTTCCGGTGTTGATGTAGTCCATGAGTTTCCCTGGAACAAACATGCCAATGTTCTCCTGGGCCTCCGCGGTGCTTCCACCAATATGGGGCGTCAGCAGCGTGTTCGGAAGTCCACGAAGTTCAGAGAGAAATTCCTCGTTGTTGTCAATCGGTTCATGCGGAAATACATCGATGGCACAGCCGCCAACCCTGCCGCTGATGACATTCTCTTTCAAAGCATGGAGATCAACTACGTGCCCACGGCTTAGATTGAGGAAAACAACGCCCGGCTTCATGAGCTTGAATTGTTCCGCGCCAATCAAATGGGTATTGGTTTCACGGCCATCCACATGCAGTGTCACCACGTCGGCCTGTGTGAGCAATTCGCTCATGCTTCTGCACTTGGTTGCGTTGCCCAACGCAAGTTTTTCTTCACGGTCATAGTACAGTACCTTCATCCCCAGACTTTCAGCGATGATGGAAAGCTGTGCGCCAATGTTTCCATAGCCAATGATCCCTAGCTTCTTGCCGCGAATCTCAAAACTACCTTTGGCAGACTTATCCCATTTGCCCTTGTGCATGTTGGCCGACTTGTCAGCAATGCGTCGGATCAACAAAATGATTTCACCAATGGCGAGCTCGACTACTGACCGTGTATTGCTAAACGGCGCGTTGAAGACGGCTATCCCTTTTCGGGTTGCCGCTTCAAGGTTGATCTGATTGGTGCCTATGCAGAATGCGCCAATCGCCATTAACCGGTTGGCGCTCTCAAGTACCCTGGCCGTTACCTGTGTCTTCGACCGAATACCCAATACGGATACATTCTTGATTTTTTCACAGAGTTCCGCCTCATCCAGTCCGGCGGGATAGCTTTCAACAGCAAAACCCTCGGACTTCATGAGTTCGATAGCGACCGGGTGAACATTTTCCAGGAGCAGCACGCTGATCCGGTTCTTCGGATAGGAGATGGCGGTGTTCAGCTTGGTGAGGTAAAGGAATTCGTCAAAGCTTGGAGCGACATGATCAGCCTTGCTGGAAACACCTTGACGCTCCACGTTCTCCGTGAACGCAAAGAACTTATTGGCTAATCCCGCATGCTTGATTTCGTAGTCAGTATACCCATCCCCAATGACATAGACGTCACCCGGAAGGTTGAGATGCTTCAGCCGCTCAGACTTGCCGTTGTTGGACGAGAGCGGATTGTTGGTGTCAAAACCCGTAACATTTCCCTGTTTGTCAAAAATGAACTCATTCGCAAGGATATTCTCAGGTTTGACTCCGAACTCAGTGACAACCGGCTCTATGAACTCGCGAAATCCGTTGGATATGATGTATATCTGGTCAGCGTAATTGGTGAAAAACTCTTTGTTGCGTTTGAATGATTCTGAAACCTTGAGTTTCAATTGGGAGACCAGGGTTTGTAGGTGAGCCTTGCAAATTGGCAGGAGGGCGAGGCGTTGTTCGAGGGAATCACGGAAAGAGATGGTTCCATCCATACCCTGTTTGGTGATATCTTCAATCTGCTTTTTGCGCAGGGGCAGTTCAGCATGCCCATGGAGACTGATATCCGCCAGGACATCAAAGGCCTCTACTTTGGTAAAAGTGCTGTCGAAATCGATTACGTAGTACCGGTTTGCCATCAACCTTGCGTTAGAAGGGGGCAAAGGTAAAAAATTCAGGGATGTTGCTTGCGTTTCCTTGCCCCGGCATTAATGCCGGGGCAAGGAAACAGGCGGGCAATACCGGTCACGACATCAAGGACTGAGGGCAAACCCACTTTCTTTGCAATTTTCCTTGAGTAATTAATACAACATCAATTGGAGCATCTAAGCCACAAATAATCGCATCAAAAAGGAGCACGACAGTATTGAGTATAAGAATACAAGGTTTGCAATATTGATGCCTCCTATAGAATTATGTTTTTGGTGAGCACCTAGAAGGTAGCAAATAGTCGGCCTATTCGGGCCTGAGTATTCTTGCCCCGGCATTAATGCCGGGGCAAAGAAACGGGCGCACAATACCGGTCAGGACATCAAGGACTGAGGGCAAACCCACTTTCTTTGCAATTCTCCTTGAGTAATTAACACAACATCGATTGGAGGCATCTAAGCCACGAATAATCGCATCAAAAAGGAGCGCGACAGTATTGAGTATAAGAATACAAGGTTTGCAATAATGATGCCTCCCATAGAATTATGTTTTTGGTGAGCACCTAGAAGGTAGCAAATAGTCGGCCTATTCGGGCCTGAGTATTCTTGCCCCGGCATTAATGCCGGGGCAAGGAAACAGGCGGGCAATACCGGTCACGACATCAAGGACTGAGGGCAAACCCACTTTCTTTGCAATTTTCCTTGAGTAATTAATACAACATCAATTGGAGCATCTAAGCCACAAATAATCGCATCAAAAAGGAGCACGACAGTATTGAGTATAAGAATACAAGGTTTGCAATATTGATGCCTCCTATAGAATTATGTTTTTGGTGAGCACCTAGAAGGTAGCAAATAGTCGGCCTATTCGGGCCTGAGTATTCTTGCCCACATTAATGCCGGAGCAAGGAAACAGGCGGTCATGGCAGATCACATTTGCGCCGAAACCGAGAAAGCTAATCCGGTTGCCTCCGCGACCCCAACTATTCCTTCCCGAATGGCAGTCGCTTTAGCGCAACGTGGCCGTTGCTCATCACGATCAATGCATCTTGTAAGGCGCGGATGTCTTCGAGCGGGTTACCCGGAACAATGACGATATCAGCTTCAAGTCCTGGTTGTATTCGGCCGGTATTGTTTTGGATGCCCAGAAGTTCTGCAGCGACAACGGTAGCCGACTGGATGGCCTCGAAGTTTGTCATGCCCATTCTGACAAAGTGCTCGCACTCGAGTGATATCCGGCTGGTGCTGTTCGGGGTGTAATTGTTGTCGGCACCGGTGGCAATTTTGACGCCGAGGGTATGGGCTTTCCGGAATACTTTCTCTGCGGCCGGCATCATGAAGCGACCACGCAGCTCAAGAACGGCACCGGAATAGTCACCGCCTGGCTTGGTGAGATCTTCCAGCGTAATGTAAGTGGGCACCAGGAATGCACCTTTTTCTTTCATCAGCTTCAGGGTTTCCTCACTCAGGAAGGTGCCATGTTCAATGCTTTTCGCCCCCGACGCTACAGCAGCCCTGGCTCCCTCGTCGCCGTGTGCGTGAACCATGACCGGAACGTTGCGTTTGGCGGCTTCATCAATAATTATTTTTAATTGACGTTGTGTGTACGACTGTTGCCGCGGGTCAGTTTCCGGCAGTCCAGCTCGTTCAGTACCCCGTGTTTTGATAACCTCGGATCCCCGATCAATATTGACATTCACAAGGAGTCGGAGCTCATCATCCGTCATCGCTCCGGTAATCAAGCCGCCCAACCTTGGGTCAGCAAGAATGGTTTCGCCTGGCTGAGGGGTAACAAAAACACCTGCGGGAATGACATCGGGGCCTGCCAATCTTCCTGCCTTTACAAGTTCACGCAGCGAGACATCCTGATAGGCAGAAACACCGGCGGTGCGATACGTGGTTACGCCTGAAAGCAAGGCACGTTTGGCACTTTCCATATTATCGATGTGGGTATGAACATCCATCAACCCCGGGATGGCGTAATTGTTCTGGCAGTCGATGACTTCGTAGTCTTTGGGTATCGCTTCACCCGCCTTTCCCATCTTCTCAATCTTTCCGGCCTTGACATAGATCACCGACCCGGTGAGTATTCGATTGTCGGCACCGTTGAATACGTTGACGTTGGTCAGGGCGTAGTTCTTTTGCGGCAATTGTCCGTAGGTGACTGCCGTTAGCAGGGAGAGAAGGAGTACAAAGAATGGCTTCATCGTGTCAGTAGATAGTGGTGGGGCCTGCAATTTAGCTTTTTTGGGGATCAGGGGGGAGGGGTCAGGGAGCAGGGTGGACCCCAGAACCCTAACCCCTCGCCCTGACCTCTACCCCCTATTTCATCATCAGTATCTTGCTCGCCGCGTCCACCTGGGCGCTGTAAGCGTTGATGGTTTGCGCAGCAATCTCAATTTGCTCTTGCGCTTCCTTCCAGTTGCGTTGCTCAATGGCCTCACGCACGCCTGGAAGTGTCTTCACACCGTAGCCCGTGTAGAATCCCGGCGCATAGATCGTGTGTTTGAACCACGGTCTTCTGGGCAGGCCGCTTTCTGAAAGGAGCTTCTGTTCAGCCTGATACAAGAGCTTGTTCAGTTCCGGCAAGTTGGTATTGGGTTTTGGATTGGCCGAGTGCAGCTCTGCGTATTTTGTTGCACTTTTCTCCAGGGTGGTCAGCGCATTCTGAAGGCTGGAAAAATTCAGGAAAGGAACAGGTTCTTTCGCCGCGGGAGCAACATACTTCTTTGTGGGGTCAGCGGCCAGCATATAGCGGTTCTCCTTAACCATTTGGTTTTCGACTTCCGTTGATTCGCGCATGTTGTCGAGTAGTGCCGTCACTTCGGTCATGTAGGTGCTTACGGTGCGATGGAATCCTTTGAAGTCAAATGGCAGCACATCCGCGTTTACGAGTCGCAGCGTCGCGCGACCGGCTGTTTTTGAAAGGGCTACACCGTAGTCCAACTTGGGATCGATGAAGCGCTTGTAGTGATCATATGAGTCGTACACCGAATGATACACACCGCCGCCGCTCTCGCCGCCAAACCCTATGTTGAGCGATGGGATGCCCAGGTGTTGAATGAATGGTGTATAATCTGAGCCTGAACCCAGCGCCCCTATCGTCACCCCGCGGCGATTGAGAATGTCTTTCTTTGCCTTGGCATTGGGCGCATTGGCTGCCGCGAATGACTTGCCGCGTTCAAGTAATGTTACGCCAGTCTCCGGGTCGGTCACATCACGACCTATTTCACCCACCATAGTCTCCAGGGTATGTGAACCTTGCACGAACATAAACCCGCGACCGTTTCCATCGGAGTTGATATAGGCTACAGCCTTCTGCTGCAGCTCCCTTGCGTGATGCTCCACCCATTCCGTTGATCCCATGAGTCCTGGCTCTTCGGCGTCCCATGCGCAATAGACTATGGTGCGTTTTGGTTTCCATCCGGCTTTCACCAGTTCGCCGATAGCGCGTGCTTCTTCCAGTTCCGCAACCATTCCGCTGATGGGATCGGCAGCACCGTTGTTCCATCCATCGTGGTGATTGCCCCTGATTACCCACTGGTCAGGCAGTTCGCTGCCTTTCATTTTTGCGATCACGTTCAGTGCGTCGACCGTGGTCCAGTTGGACTGCACATTCATATGAACTTTAACTGGACCAGGACCGATGTGATAAGTGATGGGCAGGCCACCTCTCCAGCGTCCAGGAGCAACGGGTCCGCCCAGTGCTGCAAGCAGGGGCTGCGCGTCGCCATAGGAAATTGGCATTACAGGGATCTTAATCAGGTTGGTTACTTCCGAGCGGTTCAAACGCTTGGCGTCGGGTGTTGAACCAACCCCGGGAGTTAAAGGATCGCCAGGATAAATGGGCATGTCCATAACAGAGCCTCGCTGCACACCTTCTTTGGGGCGGAAGGCGCCCTTTGGGTAAACATCACCTTGTACATATCCGTCTTCCTGCGGGTCAGAATAGATGAGGCAGCCGATAGCACCATGTTCCTGGGCGACTTTTGGCTTAATGCCGCGCCATGAGCCACCATATTTTGCAATGACGATTTTTCCTCTAACATCAATGCCCATTCTTTCAAGCTGTTCGTAGTCATCTGGAATTCCGTAGTTGACAAAGACGAGATCGCCGGTAACGTCACCATCCGCAGACCAGGCGTGATAGGTTGCCAGTTGGTCTTTGCCTATTCCGGCGGTGCCGTCTTCTTTAAGTATGGGTTCTGCCAATTTCGCAACAAATTTCGTTGGTGCGATCATCTCCAGCATGCGCACTTTGGGCGTTGGGAAGAGGATTTGATAGGATTCAATTTCGGCTTCATAGCCCCAGCTGCGAAACAGGTCACGCATATACTCAGCGTTTTCTTTTCCGTAGGCAGAACCCACGTGATGCGGTCGTGCCGTAAGTTTCTTCATCCACTGGTCGAGATTGGCGGCTTTGATTTGCGCGTCAAACTTTTCTTCAAGCTTGAGCTGTGCGTCAGCACTTTCCCTGGTGAACCCGGTAATTGTTTTGGATTGTGAAAGTCCGGTTAAGGATGATAAAATGCAGAGTGTATACAGTATGGTTTTCATGATAGGATGGATTGAACGACAAGATACTTTACGGAAAGATCAGAGCGATTCCGTTGGTGGAAAAAAGTTGAAATACTATGTTCTTGCCCAAGTAGTCCTTGCCTTCCCAGTTAAGGTAGAGTGTAGTGTAGCTTCCTTGACCATCCCCGAAAAGTACGACCCTACCCCTTGTGCCGGCGGTGAAGGCATGGTCAGCCTGTGGAATCAGGGGGATTTTCCTGGGGCCCTTGCCCTCAAACATCAAGGCGCCATTTTCAAGTGTGATGGTGATTTTCTCGGTTTCTGAAATCCGATAGTCTCCGGTCATACGGCTCAGATCGCTGGCCTTCGTGACTATTATGGGAGGGGCTTTTCGTAACATATTGATTTCCCGATTGATTCCATCCACCATGGCTTCGACAACGATGCGGCCCTTTTCGCGTGTTGCCAGTGTAGCATCTCCGTATATTCCAGTCGGGGAGTAGCGGCCGTACGGATTTTTTGGATCCAGGGTGAGCGGTCCGGGTCCGTCTTGTTCCGGGATGTCCCTTGCTGCCTTTTGCATGTCGACGGTTTCCGGGGCAATGTACAGCATCATGGATGTCTCAATCTCATCGGCATGTGTTCCGGCAGTCTGTTTCTTGATCCGCTTCTCCGCTTCGCCTGCAACGTTGAGAATATCGGTAAAGGTCATCTGCAGTCCCTGGCGACCAAGTATCTCGCGGGCGATTCTTAGCGGAACGAGCGTTGAGACACCGGTGTTGAGGATATAGAATTTCCTGGGGCCGTGTGCCGAGATAACCCTGCAAATATCGACGATCAGCGAGTAGGATGTCTCCAGTTGGAGTGATGTGGATCCGGCATATTCAAGGAACGCTGGATAGTAGTGGTAGTTGATGGTGGGATAAATCACTACGGGTTGTGACTTTGCGATTCGATCCTTGAGATATTCCGCAATCAGAAAATCGTTTCTCAGCTGTAGATGAGGGCCGTGTTCTTTGGCCTGGGCTCCGAGCGGAATAACCACAATCGTGGTGTCTGTGAGATGGGCACGCGCTTCTGTCCAGTTCTTGGTATCGATGAAGGTGGCTTTGTTGACTGGCGATTGGGCGGCGGTTACTGAAGACCATAGGATCAGGCAAGAGACTGCAGCACTTGTAACCGTGATCTTCATTTCTTGCGACCGGTTGCTTTTTCTGCAGCCTTAGCAACATTCTCCTGTGACAACCCATACTTCTTTAGCAGATCCAGCGGCTTCCCACTCTCCCCAAAACTGTCATTGACCGCCACCATCTCGATGGGAGCCGGGTGGTGCTGGGCCAAACATTGAGCGACGGCATCACCGAGTCCGCCGTTGCGCTGGTGCTCCTCACAGGTGACAGCGCAGCCGGTCTTGCGAACGGAGTTCAGTATGGCTTCAACATCCAAAGGCTTGATCGTGTGAACATTGATCACCTCCGCTTTGATTCCTTTTTCGGCAAGGATTGCTTCGGCTTCAATGGCTTGCCATACCATGTGGCCGCAGGCGAATATGGAAACATCGGTTCCTTCGATCATACAGTCGGCTTTGCCGATGGTGAATTGCCTTCCGGTTGTGAAAATTGGCCACGCCGGACGACCAAATCGAAGGTAAGCAGGTCCAACATGCGAGCCGAGCGCTATGGTTGCCTGACGGGTTTGTTCGTAATCGCACGGAACAATGACGGTCATCCCGGGAAGCATCTTCATCATGCCGATGTCCTCAAGGATCTGGTGAGTAGCTCCGTCTTCACCCAAAGTGAGTCCTGCATGGGAGGCGCAAATCTTCACGTTCTTCCCTGAATACGCAATGGATTGACGAATTTGGTCGTATACGCGCCCAGTGGAGAAATTGGCAAACGTCCCGGTAAATGGAATCTTCCCGCCAATAGTTAACCCTGCCGCAATGCCCATCATGTTGGCTTCAGCAATGCCTATCTGAAAGAACCGTTCTGGAAAATCTTTCTTGAAGGCGTCCATCTTCAACGAGCCAAGGAGATCAGCACACAGGGCCACGACCTCAGGATTTTGCTTCCCCAACTCGTGCAATCCCGCGCCAAAACCACTACGCGTATCTTTCTTTTCCGTAACGCTAAATTTTACCATGATTTGCTTGATCTACTTGATTGTCGGGATTTCGTTGTTCTTTATCCGTTGTTCGCTGGACCACTTACTACTTACCACTTACTACTTACCACTTACTCATCCACCTAGAAATCCCCCAAAGTCTCCTCCAACTGCCCCATCGCCTTCTTATACTCCTCTTCATTCGGCGCAACGCCATGCCACTTGTGAGAGCCCATCATGAAGTCGACACCGTAGCCCATCACTGTGCGCATCAGGTTCATCACTGGCTTACCCTGACCCAGCAGACCCTTCGCCTTGTCGAGGGTAGCCATCAACTCTTCGAGGTTGTTGCCGTTACTTTCCAGCACCGTCCAACCGAAAGATTCCCACTTGGCTTTTAGATTTTTCAAAGAAAGTACCTGGTCAACGGGGCCATCGATTTGCTGGCCATTGTAGTCGATCGAGGCGATGAGGTTGTCGACTTTGTTGTGTGCAGCGAACATGGCTGCTTCCCACACTTGACCTTCCTGTTGTTCACCATCGCCCATCAGCACGAAGACGGTCCGATCATCTTTGTTCAATTTCTTGGCGAGCGCCGCACCGGTAGCGACAGAAAGCCCTTGACCCAGCGAACCGGATGCCACACGCACGCCGGGAAGATGCTCGTGGGTGGCAGGATGTCCCTGCAATCGCGAGTTGATTTGGCGAAATGTGGAAAGCTCATTAACGGGAAAGTAGCCCGCCCTGGCCAAGGTAGCGTACCATGCCGGTGATATGTGTCCGTTAGAGAGAAAGAACATATCCTCGCCCTTTCCATCCATGGAAAAGGCTGGGTCATGCTTCATGAAGTGAAAATACAGCGCAACCATGTACTCCGTGCACCCCAGAGACCCGCCGGGATGGCCGGACTGGCAGTTGTAGACCTGGCGAACAATATCGCGCCGGATTTGGGAGCATAACTTTTTGAGATGGGAGAAGTCAGGTTGGGGCATGCAGGACTATTTGCAGCGAAGATTAAATAAAATGTCTTAGCCTGCAAGAAATCCGATAGACTCAATGGCTACTGTTTGTATTTGCCGTAGATGGGTTGTCCTGGAAACACATTGCCCTGGGTCTTACCGGCCTTGACGACGAACACACCGTTGACCAGGACGTGATGGATCCCTTCTGAGAACTTCAAACCGCCTTCAAAGGTTGCTTTGTCGATAATGGTTGCGGGATCGAAGATGGTGATGTCGGCATCGACTCCCACCTGCATCCGTCCTTTGCTTCGCATCATCGGTGAGATCGTCTCGAGACGTTGGGCTGGCATAATGGTGATCTTGCGCAGTGCTTCCATGAGTGTAAGTACCTTTTGCTCACGTACATAGACGCCCAGTATTCGTGAAAAGGTTCCGGCAGTACGTGGATGGGCGAGTCGTGAGTAGCGCATGCCATCCGATCCGACCATGGTTATCGGGGACTTGAGACCTGTCTCTATCCACTCGGGTTTCATCATGTGAATGATGACAACGCCACCCTTCTTTCGATAGGGTTCAAAGGTTGCTTCGGACAGCCGTTCGCCCGTCTCCACCCACTGAAGGTCTTTGAATGTGATCCCCAGGCGTTGCTGCCATCCCTCATCGAACAGCGCAGATTCCAGACTTGTTGAGGCCGCGGTGTAGGGATAAACCTCGGTGGTAATATCCAGCCCTTGTTGCTGGGCTTTGGTTACCATCCGGAGACCCAGGCTGATCTCATCGAGTGAACTGCTATTCAAGTGTACGATGTGAAGCGAGGTTCCGTTGGCGGCCGCATCGGCGATGGCTTGCTGGATAGCAACAGCCTTACCATCGCGGACATGAGAGAAAATAATTGTCTTGCGACTGGCAGCAAATTCGTAAACATTAAAAATTTCTTCCCGTGTAGCTCCGGGATAGTAGGCGATAGGGACGCCGATACCCAGTGCTCCCGACTTGAGTTCCCTGTCCAGAAGTTCGAGAGATGCCTCCATTTCAGAGGGACCGAGCGGCATGTAGCTGAATTGGCTACTTCCTTTTTCAAGTCCATTGCCAGCTTGCTGCCCAGCCTGATACAAAACGTCTGCCCTTGCCCACCGGTGACAGGCGCTGGCACCGTAATTGACGATCGACTTGTTTCGCTGGAAGGCCAGCCATTTTCCGATCTCTTCAATACCGCCTTCCAATTCCATGGCCGTTGTCACGCCGTCATGTACCTGGTATTCATGTTCCTTGTTGGTCATGCCGTGCACATGGGGATCGATAAATCCTGGCGATACCACAAGATTGGTCACATCAATGACTTCTTTGCCCATGAGCGGATTGGCAGAAATCTCCGCGATGCGGTTGCCGCGAATACCCACATTTCTTACCGCATCCAATCCAGTCTCAGGATCGATGACGCGACCGTTTTTCAAGACGATGTCATAATCCACCGTCTGGGCGAAGGTGAATCCGACAAATGCACAAAGGAATACGAGAAGGAGGGATCGTTTCATTGTGGGATGATAGTAAGGGTATGAACGAATGTCTAGAAAAGCGGGAACATAAAAAAGCCTGAACGTGGTAACATCCAGGCTGTGCTTCTGGTCCGAAATCGTGTCCGTGAAAATCGAAGCCCACTCTTTCCAATTTCAAGCGAACTGCCAACACCCAAAACCCAACTGCCCTTCTCTATTTCTTCTTCTTAACTGGCTTCTTCTTGGCTGGTGCCTTCTTGGCCACAGGCTTCTTCATGGCAGCGGCGGGCACCGTCTTTGCTCCGAGAATCTGTGCTGCGTGTTCGCGGGTATCCACTTTTTCAATGATGTTTTCGATCATTCCGTTGCCATCAATAACAAACGTCATCCGTGCAGTGCCCATGTACTTGCGGCCGTACATTGACTTTTCAATCCAGGTACCGAACTTCTTGTGTACCGACAGATCGGTGTCAGCGAGCAGGCTGAAGGGAAGACTTTCCTTTTCGATGAATTTCCGGTGAGACTTTTCATCATCACGGCTTATCCCAAAGATTTCATAGCCGGCTTTGCGGAGCGCCGAGTAATTGTCGCGCAGGTTGCAGGCTTCTGCCGTGCACCCCGACGTCATGTCTTTGGGATAGAAATAGAGGATGAATTTCTGTCCTTTCAATCCAGAAAGGGAGACCTCGTTACCATGCTGGTCTTTCGTCTTAAATTCAGGGGCTTTGGTCCCCGCTTTGATGGCCATGATTATTCTATTTTTTGCCTGAAAATACGCTCATTTCCGGCTCGGTCAACCACCTTCAATTCAAAATCTCCCCGAAAGGCCTTCTTTGGGTCAAGTTTATCCGATTGCAGGATTCCCCTCTTGAGGTCATACGCCATGAGGACCCACTGACCATTGATGCTTGCCTCGTAGTAGGCGATTCCTGAACGACCGTCGCGAATTCGGAAGCGCGCGTTTTGACGATCAAGTCGGATGCGGTTGATGGCCGGTGCAATCGTGTCTGTAAGGAAGGTGAACTCACCGAATTCCTGGGTCGAAAACCGGACTTTTCCGTTATTCCATTCACCACCCACATAGTTATACGAAAGTCCTTGACGGTGATATACAGCCAGATTCTTGGCAGGCGTCTGAGGATTGACTGGCTTAAGAGTAACACGGATCGATCGGTGCAAGGGAGTGCTGCGGCTACCAATGGTGAAGTACTCGCGATCCCCGTCTATATAATGGTTGGAATTCAGAAAAAGGGTATCAAAAAGGGCCTTCGACGGAAAAACTACATCAACACGGTCGCTGTAGTAGGTGTATTGTGTGGACGAAGGCACAACATCCTTGAAATGAAACGAAAGGTCTCCGGTGCAGGCCTTCACTGAATCAGGCTGTTGCTCACGGAGATCCATCAGGTATACCACTTGCTGTGCACTCTTGTAAGCATAGGGCAAAATGGTTTCTTTACCCTTGGTGAATACCCGCAATTCGTTGTTGTCCGGGCACGGCCGTGAGGCGATGGCAAGCACGTTCTCAAGGACTTCATAGTCAAGCCTGGACGTACGCGAAGTTGACAATTTGATTTCGTCAGTGATGGGAACTTTTCTGAGGCTGAACCGAATGGTGCTGGTATTTCCCGACTCGTCTTTGAGCACGATGTTCACTCGACGGTTGGCATCCCTGACCGTGATGATGCCGTCTTGTTCTGTCTGGTAAAATGGTAGGCGGTTGCCATCTCCAATGTATAATTTATTGTAACGCTTCCCGCGAAACTCCGAAGCGCTATAGTCCATCAAGGCGAGTATACCCCGCGTTTCCTCAAGGTCTACCTTCTCGATGTATTGCGAGAAGACGCGCTGACTGTCAACAAACATCTCGATGTAATTGATTCCGCAACGGCCGTTGGAGTTATCCATGCGGTCATTGCCAAGGAGTTCTACACCTATCTTACCATAGGCAAGGATTGGGAAAGGCAGGACGTATTCCTGATTGGAACGTTTGATCAAGGTGAACTCAAAGCGACCAAACCGGTCATTGATTCGTGAATTAATGTCGAGCGTCCTGAGGGCAATCTTTTGTCCGGCCGGAGGAATGTTGTCAACTATCTCAGTAAAACCGAATTTCAAAGGGTTCAATACGTAGTTGCCTTCTCTGATCTCAAAGTGGAGGTGGGGACCTTGTGATGAACCCGTGTTGCCTGACAGCGCGATGGTATCTCCGCGGTTAACCCGGAACTCATTCTCTTGGAAATAGAGATTTACCTCAAAGGACTTGCGCTTGTACTGTTCTCGTTTGACCGTCATCCCAAGTTTTCCAAGGATTTTATCGAGATGAGCATAGACAGAGACCTTTCCATCGGGATGTGTGATGTAGATCACCGTTCCATACCCGATTGGACCTACCTGCGCACGTGACACATAGCCAATTTGGGTTGCCAGCACTGGGATTCCGATACGGTTGTTGGTTCGGATGTCGATGCCACCATGAAAGTGGGTACTGCGGAGTTCACCCATGGTGCCCGCCAAATAACTGGGCTGGCCAGGATTAATAGGGAACAAGTATCCCGCGGGGACACCTTCACGTGCCGGTCCCGGGTCGCCGGATTGTGCGTGAATCACACCGGGTATAGCCAGCAACAGAATAAAGCTACTTAACCTGAAATTCCAACAGTTTTTCATTTTCGATGTAAGCCGACAAGGTGTTGCCAGGAGCAACCGGGCCAACGCCTTTTGGCGTTCCCGTAAAAATGAGGTCACCTGTCTTGAGTGTAAAAAATTTAGATAGATAGGATATGATATAGTCGAATGGAAAGAGCATCAGACTTGTGTTGCCCTGCTGTTTGAGCTTTCCATCGATTTCAAGTTTGAAGTTGATATTCTTCAGATCAGGAAATTTATCGATAGAAAGGAAGGTGTCCGAGATCGGCGCCGATCCGTTGAAGCCTTTGGCAATGTCCCAAGGAAGTCCTTTGTCTTTGGCCTTCTGCTGCAGGTCACGGGCTGTGAAGTCAATGCCAATCCCAATGGCGTCATAATACCGTGATGCAAAATTCTCCTCAATGTTCTTGCCCTCTTTGCTAATCCGAAGTACCAGTTCAACCTCGTGGTGGATGTCTTTGCTGAATGTTGGATAGTAGAAGGGGGCGTTGTTGCGCAGGATAGCAGTATCCGGCTTCGTGAAGATAACCGGCTCATCGGGACGCTCATTGTTGAGTTCCTGGATATGTTCCGCGTAGTTCCGTCCGATGGCAAAAATCCTCATAGCGTCGCGTGCTTTGGCACGATAATTTGATGCAAAGTTATTAACAAAATGCGTTCAATGGCACTTTTTGCCTGTTTATTAGAGATAACTGGGAAACTGGAGTTTTTCGTATGATCCAAATGAAAATTGGATAAAAACACCCGCATGGCACATTGCTGCTGAAGCCCTGCGGTTGATGACTGACACGTCCTCCGGGAGGGGAGTATTGGCGGTAACCGACTTGCAAGCTAACTTTGGACCATACTGATATGCATCCTATGAAAAAATTACTCTTCATCCTTGTCAGTCTTTCCATTCTTTATGGATGTGCCACAGTAGCGGTTACCGGCCGTAAGCAATTGAACTTGATTTCAAATGAGGAGTTGATTCCGATGGCGGCTCAGCAATACTCGGAAGTCATCAGTAAGGGCCCGCTGTCAACCAACGCGGAGCAAACAGCCATGATTCGCCGCGTAGGCGTGTCCATCCAGAAAGCCGTGGAGCAGTATCTGGCAACGGCTGGGCGGTCAGCCGAGCTAACGGGATTCAACTGGGAATTCAATCTCATCGATGATCCAAAGACCGTCAACGCCTGGTGTATGCCAGGGGGTAAGGTAGCCTTTTACACAGCGATCCTTCCTGTTTGCAAAGACGAGACAGGCGTTGCCATTGTTATGGGGCATGAAGTTGCCCACGCAATAGCCAACCATGGTCGTGAACGGATGAGTCAACAGATGGCGGCACAGTTGGGAATCGATGTTCTTAGTGTTGCTCTGGGACAGAATCCCACAGGGTCACAGGAATTGTTGATGCAAGCTGTTGGTGCAGGTACTCAGTTGGGCATGCTTAAGTTTAGCCGTGAACACGAGTCAGAAGCCGACCACATGGGCATCATTTTTATGGCCATGGCAGGTTATGATCCCAATCAGGCGCCCACTTTCTGGGAACGGATGGCCGCCATGAGTGGAGGGCAACAACCTCCCGAGTTTATGTCCACCCACCCTTCACACGAGACACGCATCAGCGACCTTAAGGGCTGGATACCAGAGGCGATGCAATACTACAAGAAGTAGTTCGGTAATCATTTGCTATCAACCGGCGGCTCAGCATGACAGACGCTTATAACTTTCTTGCTGCGTGGCAGCTATTTCCCGAGCGGGGTACATACGAGTATGGTACACGGCCGAAGTCAGGAATTTGTCGCATTGCCTTCAATGAATCGCAAAAGAAGATTCAGATTCTTATGAACTGGGTGACGCTGGAGGATCATGCCTTTGAATCTGAATTTACGGTCGTACCCGATGGCGAGCTACGTCCATGTTCGGATCTTGATATTGCCGACACGGTTAAGGCACACTTTGCTGACTCGATCCATTTTCAAACAACATTTTTCAAGGGAGCGGCAGAGGTTTTGGATGTGATGCATGAAATTACCCCTCAGGCTTTTCTGAAGATCACACAGCGCCACACCCAGTCGGACGGTCAGGTGCTTACCAACATTGAGATATACCACAAACAGCTTAGTGTGCTACCGTATTCAGCGTCTGTTTCTGGGGCGGTCATAAAACCCAATGAGGAAGGAATCATCCGTCATCATGCGCTGACAGCGATGGAGGAACAGACCAACATGCAGTTGACGCAGATCCGCCAGCAAATTGAGCTCCTGGCCATTCAGGCTAAAGAGATTCAACAACGGAAGGAGCTCTCTATGATTATCTACGATGCCAAACTGAGTTTCAACCCAGTAATCGGCCAAACATACTATTTGTATGAGAAGGCAGATGGCACGCATTTGGTGTCTCTGGTTGGTCCCAAGGAATGGGGAGCGAAGATCCCGTTTAAAGCATTTATTGCCGCCGTGAAATTGCTCGCCGATCACACTTGGAAGGAAGTGTAGGGGAGGCGGTTAGTTGTTAGCTTTTGGCTATTGGCAAGCGTCGAACTACTTGCACATTCGAAATTGGGTATTTGACATTGGATACTTTTTTTGCCTGAAGCATTTGAATTAGTAACAATAGTTCTCCCCCTTCAGGGGCCAGGGGCGGGGGAACAAGTGGCGTTAACTGTGCACTCAAGAATTTCCAATATCAAACACTGAATATCCAATACGTCACTTGGATATTCGATATTGGCTATTCGATATTTGATATTTTCTGGAGTATTGTGGATGAACGATTTGCCTCGATCGGTGGGGAAGTCGTTGATTCTCAGTCACCCAAAAATGTCCAATACAAAACACTGAACATCCAATGTCCAACGCCTCACTTTGACATTCGACATTGGGTATTTGATATTGGATATTTTTTTGCCTGAAGCATTTGAATTAGTAACAATAGTTCTCCCCCTTCAGGGGCCAGGGGCGGGGGAACAAGTGGCGTTAAATGTTCACTCAAGAATTTCCAATATCAAACAATGAATATCCAATATCCAACGCGTTAACGGGCCTACGCTACACCTTGCTCCTCAGGATACTGAGCTTGATCTCCGTCAGCCTTCTCTTCGTGTCTAACGAAAAGTCGCCGTTCATCATCCAGTCGTAGTAGGAGGGCTCGTCTTTCAACACAGCGAGTACCTTTTTGCCTTTGTGCTTGCCGAAATTGAAGAGGGCATCACCGTTGTTGTCCTTGATCATCCTTCCGGCAAGGTCAACAATGTCGGAGGAGGCCAATTTATTCAGTTCGTCCATGTCATTCCTGACCACACCTATTGGATTTCCCAGAGGATCGCTAACCGGTTGGTTATCATACCGCGCCACCTGCGCCAGTAGCACCTCCATGGAAGCCCGCGTGTCCACAGCGGCACTGTGCGAGTTGGTGAGGTCCTTGCCGCAGTAGAACTGATAGGCCGCTGACAAATTGCGCTTCTCCATCATGTGATAGATCCGCTGAGAGTCAATAATTTTCTTGCGGGAGTAATCAAATTCCACGTCGGCCCGTAGGAATTCCTCCACCAGAAGAGGAATATCGAATTTGAGGATATTGAAACCGCTGAGGTCAGAACCCTCCATAAATTTTGCGTACTCTTTGGCCAGTTCCTTGAAGGTCGGCTTGCCCTTGACAGCTTCATCTGTAATGCCATGGACGGCAGTTGAGCCAGGGGGAATAGGTACTGTAGGGTTAACAAGGTTATGTTTCTCCAACACCTCGCCGTTGGGCATCATCTTGATAACGGCAATCTCCACAATGCGGTCGGTCGCGATGTTGGTGCCGGTGGTTTCAAGGTCAAAAAAACAAAGAGGGATTTTGAGGTTTAGCTTCATGGAGGCGTAAAGGTAAGGAATGAGAGTCAGATGGTTTCCCCGCCGAAGCTTTGGATGGCTTCATAGAACATGGCGGTCGTAATCCCCAGTTTCTTTAGTGTCTCCTTTGCCGCGCTGATATTTTGGAGATTGTGCTTTCCACTAAGCTTGAAGGGGTGTCGCTCTGTGCTGGATTCCACCAGGTATTCCTTGCCACCATCAATGGTGCTTGCATGTGTCTTGTAGGGGATATAAAGCACGTCGGGTTGCTTAACCTTGGCCAATGCGGCGATCACCGGCTCCAGATCAAAGTAAATAAGCACGCCTCCCTTCGGGGTGTTGGATTCGAACAGGCTGAACTGCCTGGTGTATTCAGCCTTGTTGGGGTAGGTGGCAGAAGGTGACCACTCAATGCCACTGATGATGCCGATGTGATGCTTATACTTGAGAAAGATGGTTGTAGGATCAAGTGCTGAAGCAGGGCTGTCCTGCCCTTCAATCACCACCAGGGGGGCATCGGTAAGCTGTACAGCATGCTTTAAACCGGGGATCTGCCTGGCCAGCACGAAGTCAAACTTCCGGTTGTGGTAGTTTAACACATGCAGAATAAGGAGGGTGATCATCGCCTTGCCGTAGCTGCCTGTAACCACTACCCGGTGCTTGTTGATGCAGGCTCCATAGATAAACTCAGCATAGGAGTGTACAGGCAATTTGAGTTCGAGCGCCCTGAGTAATTCAGGATTGTCTCTTGTGATGACCGGACTGATGATAACGGCGTCAATGCCTCCGTGCAGGTTGTTGGGCAACCACCCTGGCTCAGGTAACAGTCCATTTTCCAGCAACTTAGCGTTCGCTGTCTCGTCAGCTACATCCACTCCGGAACCTGAAATATCATGCCCTGCCAATTTGAGTGCAATGGCCAGGTCAAGCATTACCGGACTCCCGATACCCGTAAAATGGAATTTGCTCTTCTTGTTCATCCGGAGAACATTAGGGCTTCAAGTTAAGGTAAAATGTTTATCCCGTGAAACGCTTCACTGTAAGCGAATTATCATTTCGTGAAACGCAGATGGTCTGGCAGGTAAGAAAAAGAATTTTCAGGAGGATGAAATTTATTAACAATCCATACTGTTGATGTTTGTAGATTGTTTAGAAGTTGTGGAGGCGGAGGACTTTTTGTCAACCATCAATTTTTAGGTTTGTTCCTTCGAATTTAATTCAAGCATCCAACAACCACGAAGTATGGAGCAACGGTCAACGTCTTTGAGGTCAGGCAGCACCAAAATTGCCAAGCTGGTTCCCCGCGATATCTCGGAGAACCTTGGCAAGCTGCCACCTCAGGCGCTTGATCTGGAAGAGGCAGTACTGGGGGCTTTGATGCTGGAAAAGAACGCGTTAACGACAGTAATCGAGTTTCTGAGACCTGACCACTTCTACAAGGATCAGAATAAGGAAATCTATCAGGCGATCACCGACCTGTTCAAGGCGTCTGAGCCCGTAGACATGCGAACCGTGGTGGCGCAATTGCGCAAGAACGGCAGACTGGAGTTGGTCGGTGGTGCCTACTACATAGCTGAACTGACTTCGAAGGTCAGCTCAGCGGCTAATATTGAGTACCACGCCAGGATCATTATTGAGATGGCCATCAAGCGTGATTTGATCCAGATATCCTCCCAGGTCCAACAAGATGCCTACGAGGATACCACAGATGTTTTTGATCTACTTGACAAGACAGAGCAGTCCATCTTTGCCATTTCGGACTCAAACCTTAGGAAGAACTACGATACCATGAAGTCCTTGATGTTCAAGGCGGTAAAAGAGCTTCAGGAAAGAAAAAATCACAAAGACGGACTGACAGGTATACCATCCGGCTTTAGCAAGCTGGACCGTGTCCTTAGCGGATGGCAGCGATCGGACCTCATTATCATAGCTGCCCGGCCTGGCATGGGTAAGACGGCCTTTGTTGTGTCTGCCCTGCGCAACGCAGCCGTTGATTTCAATCACCCGGTGGCCATATTCTCGCTCGAGATGGCTTCCCTTCAACTGGTTAACCGCCTTATTTCGGCCGAAGCGGAACTGGAATCTGACAAGATCAAACGGGGTAATCTTGCGGAATTTGAATGGCAACAACTAGTTCACCGTACCAACCGGCTCTCCTCTGCACCTATATTTATTGATGATACCCCTGCACTATCCATTCTGGAATTAAGAGCTAAGTGCCGGAGACTCAAGGCTGAACATAATATTCAATTGATCGTGGTCGACTACCTTCAGCTGATGAAGGGCGACAGCCAGGGGAACCGGGAGCAAGAGATAGCATCAATCTCACGTGCTTTGAAGGGGATTGCCAAAGAACTCGATGTCCCTGTGATTGCCCTGTCCCAGTTGAGCCGTGGGGTCGAAACGCGGGGAGGTGACAAGAGGCCGCAACTATCTGACCTTCGTGAATCAGGATCCATCGAACAGGATGCCGATATTGTAATGTTCCTGTACCGTCCTGAGTACTATAAGATCACGGTTGACGAAGAGGGCTTGCCTACAAACGGCCTGGCTGAGGTTATTGTAGCCAAGCACCGAAATGGCTCCCTCGATACCGTCAGGCTGAAGTTTATCGGGAAGTACACCAAGTTCGCTGACTTTGATGGTCCTTCGGGCGAATCATCAGCTTTCGGCAGCATCACCCGCGAGAGCCGCCTCAACACTTTCCGCGACGAACTGCCTCCACCACCACCGAGGACTGACGATGATATGCCGTTCTAGGCTTCGCTATTTCTATTTTCTAGCTTATTTCAAGTAGATTTAGCCTGGACATTTTACCTGGGTTTTCGCTTGATGAGGTACATCTCGGTATGCTGGATATGGCTTTGTCTGACCCTTGCGGCTGAAGCTCAACCTGAAAATCAGGTCGATAGCCTCTTGCGCCTGGCCGACGATCCCCGAAGACTTCCGGAATCGGTCATACTTCTCTTGGAACATGAATTGCCCCGCTTTACATCGAGCGACGATCAGGCACAGATTCATATAAGGCTTAGTTCTGCCTACGCCCAAACCGGACCCGTTGACTCTTGTTCAGCCCATGCGTGGAAGTCAATCCGCCTCGCACCCGACAATCCACAAGTGTGTAGTAAGGCCTATGCCAACCTTGGCTATACTGCCTTCCGCAAAACAGCCTTCGATCGTGCGAAGACCTCCTATGAGAAGGCGCTGGCCCTGTATCAACAAACCCGCGACAGAACAGGACAATTCTTGTGCTGGCGTATGCTTGCGCGAATTGCGGATGATCAGTCCTTGCATAAAGCAGCGTTGGACAGCGACCAGCAGGCGATGGCCATAGCCATGGAGCTACAAGATAGCACCGGGCTTCGGGACGTGACATTCCACATGGCCTCGCTTTTTCGAAAACTTGGTCGTTTTGCGGAAGCGCAAGACTACCTGAATTCAAGTTTGAAGGCGAGCCCTGCGGGCAGTGAAAGGTTGATGGCCATTTATCGTGAACAAGGAATGTTGCACGAGGCTCAGGCAAGCCTTCGGAAAGCGATTGAAGCTTTTCGCAAGGCCCAGGACATCGAGAATAACACGAATGACGAGTTCACCGACTACCACAACCTGCTTCGGGTGTACGCAGCGTTGAGGGCTCTGGACACAGCCACGCGATATGCCGACAGTGCCGAGGTGGCTGCCAGGCGAAGTGGACATGTTGAGAATCTTCGAACTTGTTTTTATTCCAGGTATCAGTTGGCAGAACTGAAAGGGGACACAGCAGAAGCCTTGCATTATCACAAACAATACATGCAGTTCGATGATTCCGTCAAGCGACAGATTGCAGATCAGCGTGTAGAAAACGTGCGCGATGAGCTGTTGTTGGGTGCCAATGAAGCAGCTATCCGTACGGCCGAGTGGGAAGCGAAATGGAAGGAAGTTAATATGCTGCAAGAAAAGCAATGGAAATACGCGGAGTATCTGATTCTTGGGATTCTGATGCTGCTAATTCTTGCCATCTTCCTCCTGTACCGGTCAGGTCAGCGAAGGAAGAAAGAGAAAGGTGAATTCGAAGAAAGGATACGGGAGCTCTCTGTAATAAAGGAGAAGCTGTTTACCGTACTTGCCCGCGACCTCCAGGCTCCATTGGCTACTTTCAACAACCTGACCCGCAGTCTGGATCGGCAAATGGACACATTGGGCAAGGAGGATGTCAAAGCGATTATGCATCACCTCAATACATCCAGTCATGAATTAGCACAATTGCTCAACCAATTGCTGGAGTGGGCCTTCACGCAGTCGGGCACTATGCCTTTTCGGCCGGAGTTGCTTCGATGCCAGGCAGTTGCCAGAGAGGTAGAGGAATTGTTGAGACCCCTTGCCAGCGAGAAGGGTGTCACCGTGAGCTTTCTCATACCGGAAGGTTTGCATGCCTATGCCGATCGAACGATGGTGGCCATCATTCTTCGGACCTTGCTCTTCAATGCAATCAGGTTTACACCTAATGGACAAACCGTCACCCTCTTTAGTGGCAAAAAAGAAAACCTTATTACGCTGGGGCTCAAAGACAACGGGGTAGGCGTGAGCGCGCACAAATTACCGGGGCTGTTCACCTGGTCAAGTGATCCAGTCGGTCAGTCGGGAGCCCTAGGCATGGGTATTGGCCTGCCGATGTGCAGGGAGTTGGTAAGGCGGAATGGGGGTGATCTATACGTAGAGAGCAAGGTCGGTGCAGGAACTACATTCTATTTCACCCTTCCTGAACATGCCGAGGTTGTCTGAAGATTTAGCATCCCTAAGTCTTGGGAATGAACGCCGCATTTATTTTCTTGTTGAAATCAAATTTTTAAGTGTGTGAAAGCCTTAGTACTTGTTGGACCCGGTCAAATAGCGTGGAAGGAAATGGACAAGCCGGTTCCGTCGCCAGGAAAAGCCTTGGTAAAAATGAAGGCCATTTCACTGAATCGGCGAGATGAGTGGATCAAAGAGGGCAAGTACCCAAACATCCGTTATGGTGGTGTCCTTGGGTCGGACGGTTCAGGTATTGTAGAGTCTTTGGGTGACCCAAAGGATAGTGAATGGTCCGGCAAGGAGGTTGTCATCAATCCAAATGTGAATTGGGGGCCCGACCCGGACGTTCAGTCCAAAAACTACAGCATCCTCGGCATGCCGGTCAATGGGACTTTCGCTGAATACTGCCTGGTCGATGTGGATCGCTTGCAGTCGAAACCTTTTCATCTGGACATTATTCATGCCGCAGCCATTCCATTGGGAGGTCTGACAGCCTTCAGGGCATTGTTTAGGCAAGGTGGCTTACGGGCGGGACAGAACGTGCTGGTTTCCGGGTTTGGCGGTGGTGTGGCGCAATTCTGCTTCCTCTTCGCGCAGGCTGCCGGAGCGAATGTCTATGTCACTTCGGGCAGCGATGCCAAAATTGCACGGGCATTAAAATTGGGTGCAAAGGGAGCATACAATTACAAGAAAGAGAATAACTACAGTGAATTGTGGAAGACCAAGGGAGGGTTTGATCTCATAATTGACAGTGCCGGTGGCGACCAAATAAACCACTTCATCAAGATACTGAAGCCGAATGGAAAAATTGTTTTCTATGGGGCAACGAACGGGCTGCCCTCCAAGGTGGATCTCTATCGAATGTTCTGGAATCACCTGACCCTTCAGGGAACGACCATGGGCAATGACCACGAGTTTGAGGAGATGCTTGCCTACATGGCGAAGCACCAGATCAGGCCTATCGTCGACAGCATCCGGCCATTCTCGAAGCTTCCGGAATCATTTGCGGATATTCTGCTTCCCGATAAAGTGGGGAAAATTGTTTTCCAGATATAGTTGCGTCAGCTGCGCTCGAATTGCCACTGACTGTAAGCCTGTCGAAGTTCCATTTCCGCCTTTCGGTCGCCCTGTTGGGCGGCCACAGCAATTCCTTTTTCAAAAAGATGTTCAGCGCCAGCCACTTCGCCCAGGTCGATGAGGAGATGAGCCGCAGGATAATAGGTGGGAAGGTAGTCGGGAAATTGCTGCAACAAACCGTCAAATTGCTCGCGCGCCAGGAGGCGGTCGGTGTTGAGGTATTCCAGCGCCAGTGCGTAGCGGGGAAAAGCATCGGAGGGATCCTCGATGATGAATTGCTTCAGCTGTTCAATGCGCGACATGGGTACCGGGTTGGCAAAGGACAAATATTACAATTGACAAATCAGTCATTTTACTATCTTGCCCCATTGATGATTGGCTTTCGATTAACTTATTGACTATGAAGATTTTAGTGTGCATTACACACGTGCCGGACACAACATCCCGGATCAATTTTGTTGACAATAATACGAAGTTTGACACGTCAGGTGTTCAATTTATCATTGGCCCGTATGATGACTACGCGCTGGCTCGTGCCGTGGAGCTTAAGGAGACACAGGGTGCCACAGTAACGGTTCTTAATGTTGGACTTGCGGAATCCGAACCAACATTGAGAAAGGCGTTGGCTATCGGAGCTGACGATGCCATCAGGGTCAATGCCGAACCCACCGATTCATTCTTTGTGGCCTCACAGATCGCAGAACACGCCAAGGGTTTTGATCTGGTGTTGATGGGCCGGGAGTCGATAGACTTTAATGGCGGCGTGGTTCATGCTATGGTGGCTGAAATGCTTGGCGTCCCTGCTGTATCTCCTGTGATGAAGCTGGATATTGAAGGTACGACAGTCAAGATGGCCAAAGAAATCGAAGGTGGAAAAGAATACGTTGAAGCAAGTCTTCCGCTGGTGGCCGGCTGCCAGGAGCCCATCGCTGAATGGAAAATTCCCAACATGCGGGGGATCATGAGCGCACGCACCAAGCCCTTGAAGGTTGTTGAACCAAAGGCAGCTGATGGAAATGCAAAGACGCTCACCTTTGAGCTACCTCCGCCGAAAGGCGCTGTACAAATGATCTCTGCCGACCAGGTTGACGAGCTGGTGAAGCGGTTGAAGGGCGAAGCAAAAGTAATTTGACAAAATCCGATCTTCGGAAATAAAACATCACAACAAGAAATGAAAACGCTGGTACTACTTGAACATGCGGATGGAAAAATAAAGCATACTTCGCTGGAGGCCGTTGCTTATGCCAAGGCCATGGGCGGCGACGTTACCGCTTTGGTCCTGGGCACCATCGACGCAGGAGCCATTGGCGAAGCCGGGAAATATGGGGCTTCGAAGATACTGCACGCTTCTGATCAGAAACTTGATCACCCGATCATCCAGGTGTTTTCATCCGTTGTCATACAAGCTATGCAACAGGAAGGCGCCAGCAATTTTGTCCTGGCCAATTCATCCTTGGGCTCTCCGGTGGCAGCCAAGGTTGCAGTCAGAACAGGAGCAGCCTTCGCTTCCAATGTTGTTGAGTTGCCTGCAACAGGATCTGGTTTTACGGTAAAGAGAAGCATCTATACCGGCAAGGCATTTGCTAAGGTTGAGCTGAAGTCGGACAAGAAGGTCATCGCCATCAAGAAGAATGCTGCTGAATTGAAAGAAGTTGGATCCGCTGTGGCGCCAACACCTTTCTCGCCGTCGCTTGATACGAAGGACTTCAACACCAAGATATTGTCAACGGAGAAGGCGACAACGGCGGTGTCGCTACCGGAAGCCAACATTGTTGTTTCGGGTGGTCGTGGAATGAAGGGACCTGAGCATTGGAAAATGCTGGAGGAACTGGCTTCAACACTGGGTGCTGCAACAGGATGCAGCAAGCCGGTATCTGATATGGGTTGGAGGCCACACCACGAGCATGTCGGCCAGACCGGCGTTAAGGTGGCGCCTCAGTTATATATCGCCATCGGCATTTCGGGTGCTATCCAGCACCTGGCAGGCGTGAACTCGTCTAAGTGCATCGTTGTTATCAACAAGGATGCGGACGCTCCTTTCTTCAAGGCAGCGGATTATGGCATAGTTGGTGATGCTTTTGACGTGGTCCCGAAACTGACAAATGCCCTGAAGGCGGCTAAATAATTTGTATAACTTGGTCCAGCGAAGAGTTTAACGAAATTGATATAGAGCAAGCGTGGCGTTGAAAAAAATCAAATTGGAGATCCTTGGGCTTTCTTCCAGCCAGTCCCAGGCCGGGTCGTTTGCACTCGTGTTGGGCGAAGCCGAAGGCAACCGGCGACTTCCTATCATCATTGGCATGTTTGAGGCGCAAGCCATCGCCATCGAGATTGAAAAGATTGTACCCAATCGCCCGATGACCCATGACTTGTTTAAGTCATTTGCCAATTCGTTCCACTTCCATGTCGAGGAGATCGTAATTTCTGACCTCAAGGAAGGTGTCTTCTTCGCAAAGATTGTCTGCACCGACGGCTTAAAGAAGTCAGAGATTGACGCCCGGCCATCAGACGCCATTGCTGTTGGTCTTCGGTTTGACGCACCCATATTCACCTATGAGAACATTCTGGCAGAAGCCGGGATTGTGTTGACTGATGAGGAGGAGGAAGAGGATAAAGAAGAGGAGAAGGGCGAGGCAAAACAAGAGTCGAAAGTCAAAGTGAAGAAGGAATCTTCAAAAAAGGGCGACGATTACAAGAGCTACTCCATCGAGAAGCTCAATGAACTGCTCAAATCGGCCATCGAGAAGGAGGACTATGAGCGGGCGGCAAAGATCCGTGATGAACTAGGTAAAAGGAACTAATGATTTTTGACTTTTGTCAAATTTTGATTCAGGCGGGTCGTGAATTTACGCTTAACTTAACACTGGGCATCCTGGCCGACAAGGGAATTCAACCCATACAAATCAAATGGAATACCTGAGAGGTCTTGGCGGGTTGTTGCTGATCATTGCCATCGCCTATCTGTTCTCTGCGAATCGAAAAGGTATTGACTGGCGGCTGGTTATCATCGGTGTATTCATACAGCTCGTCTTCGGCGTACTGATCGGAAAGGTTGAAGTTGCGCAGACAGCCTTCATCTATATCAGTGAGAAATTTGTCAAGTTCCTGAGTTTTGCCCTGAAGGGAGCGGAGTTCCTCTATGGTGACCTCGCCAAGAACAGTGAAGGAACCAACAACGTCAGGCATAATCTTGGGTTTCTGTTTGTATTTCAGGCGCTCCCAACGGTAATTTTCTTTTCGTCCATTACCAGTGGGTTGTACTACCTGGGGATTCTTCAAAAAGTTGTTTACGGTTTTGCCTGGATCATGGCCAAGACAATGCGACTTTCCGGCTCCGAAAGTTTATCGGCATCGGCAAACATCTTCATGGGTCAGACGGAAGCTCCCTTGCTGATCAAGCCATTTATACCGCGCATGACACAATCGGAACTTCATTGCGTCATGGTGGGGGGTATGGCCACGTTGGCGGGAAGTGTGCTGGCTGCCTATGTTTCGTTTCTGGGTGGTGGAGATTTGCAGGAGCAGGCACGGTATGCCACCTATCTTTTGAGTGCATCCATTATGAACGCGCCCGCTGCCATTGTGCTTTCCAAAATATTCATGCCGGAAACCGAACGTGACAAGATCGACCGGACCCTGCAAGTGAATAAAGAGCAAATCGGAACGAGTGTGGTGGAGGCACTGGCACGGGGTGCTGCCGACGGTCTCAAGCTCGCGTTAAACATAGGAGGGATGTTGCTGGCATTTATCGCCATCATCTATGCTCTCAACTGGATCCTCGTCGACTTTGTCGGTGCACTTACCGGACTCAATGAGTTTGTGCGGAATTCTACGAATGGTGTCTATCAGGGATTTTCCATGCAATACATCCTGGGTCAAGTATTTCGTTTCTTCGCGTTTGGCATTGGCGTAAGCTGGGACGAGTCGCTGCAAGTAGGAAGTTTGTTGGGACAAAAGATGGTGATCAATGAATTTGTTGCCTACCTCGATCTGGCCAGCATGAAGGCCGCAGGTACCTTGAGCGAAAAATCGATACGTATCGCCACGTATGCCTTGTGTGGTTTTGCCAACTTCAGTTCGATAGCCATTCAGATTGGCGGTATTGGAGGAATGGCGCCGGAAAGAACCGGTGACCTCGCACGACTGGGATTTCGCGCCATGATTGCTGCGTCTCTGGCAACGTTGATGACGGCGACAATTGCGGGGGCTATTTTTTAATGCGCGTGTCGAGGTATGACTTGTCCTTCTTCTGTTTTCGAGGATCTCGCTTTTTTACTTCCTTTTCCTTGGTGCTCCTACCAAATTTGGACTCCATTAGGTTATAGGAGAAAGCGTAGGTAGCCGACAATGTCAGCGAATTCAGCCTTTGTGTAAGGAAGGCAGGGTCGGGGGAAGTCAATCCCTCCAGATAGACCGTGCTCCATGTTTCTCCCAGTGTGGTGAATCCCATACTAGCCCGAAGTTCCACCAGTAATCTGTGCGTTCGGTTGACGGGCATCATGATCCCCGCGGCGACATCAAGGCCCAACAACCACCTATTGGTTCCAGTCAAGTACAAGGTCTCCATCGATGCGGCTTGTTCGCCGGACAAGACTACCGGATAGTCGAAGGTTCCAGCGGTTGTTGTCAGCGATCCATCGGAACCCATCCAATAGGATACATTCGGGCCTGCGCCGAAATAGAAATCGGATTGCAATTCCCCGATATTGACAGGGTATCGACACTGCACAATGAGTGAAAAGTCGGCAAGATGGAGGTTCAGTTTGTTTTCATATCCGAGACTGTCATCCTGGAATCTGTTCACTTTTTTGGTGTAGCCGAGTTCTGCCTTTAGTCCGAACCGATGGTTGAATCGATAGGCCGCCAGGGCGCCGACTGTCCATCCAGTGGAATGCAATGGCTGGAGGGATTCCCTGGTGCCATGGCCAAACTGGCTGGTTGTCAGGTTTACTCCGGCCCTGACACCATAATGTATCTTCTCATGCGTGGCGGATGTGTACGGGGACTCCTGCAACCCGGCCAAATTCTGACCGGTGACCAGCAAAGGTATCATGGAAATGCCAGTGGCTGTTCCTATCCGGCGGAATAGGGTCTTCAGGAATCTCATTCCCTCCAAAATTAACTAAAATGGTTACCGTTCCTCAGAGTCTAAAAAAAGAACTTGATGTTAAGGATGCTTTAGCGCGCTCCGATTAGAGAGTAAAATGCGTTCTTGCTTTGATGGCGCGCGTGGACTTTCCTTCAGCGAAAACCAACTAAAAAATTCACACAGCAACAGACCACTAGCGCTTGATGGTGACCCCCAAGGAAGAGAGGCGCCCCTTCAAAGTGTAGTTGTCAAAATCGCATTTTATAATTTGGACTGCGATCCTTATAACAATGGGGTCAGCTTGGTCCGGGAAAAATTTGTGTTTTGGTTGACCAGTGCTTTGGGAAAAAAGGGAACCCTAAATCAATGCTGATGGCGGGGAATTGAATATTGTGAACTACATTGGGGTGCAGATCCATGGCAAGAAAAGCATCACCCCAACCGGTCAAGCCTACATCGGACGGTAGTTTCACGCTGCTGACTGAATTTGATATCTATCTGTTCAGGTCCGGAAAGCATTTCAAGTTGTATGAGAAGCTGGGTGCTCACATCGTCGAGCATGAGGGAAAGGAGGGTACCTACTTTGCAGTCTGGGCTCCCAATGCCAGTCACGTGTCAGTGATTGGCGATTTTAACTACTGGAAAGCCGGCGTGCATCCGTTGAAGGTGCGATGGGATGAGTCGGGCATTTGGGAAGGATTTGTTCCCGGTGTCGGTAAGTCTCAAGCCTACAAGTATGCCATTCATTCCAGTGCGGGCGCATACCTGGAGAAAGCAGATCCGTTTGCCAGCTATGCTGAGATTGCTCCCAAGACGGCTTCGGTGACATGGAAGTCATCATACGCATGGAAAGACAAGAAGTGGCTCGCCGCACGAAAGAAGAAGTCGGGAAAGTCACAACCGTACTCGGTATACGAGGTCCATGCTGGCAGTTGGCGACGAAGAGCAGAGGATGGAAACCGGTCGCTGTCATATCGTGAGCTTGCTAAGGAGCTCGTTGACTATGTAAAGGAAATGGGATTCACGCACGTGGAATTTCTTCCGGTGATGGAGCATCCGTTCTTCGGATCCTGGGGCTACCAGCTCACTGGATATTACGCACCCACCAGCCGGTTTGGCACGCCGGATGACTTTCGATACCTCGTGGATCAACTGCATCAAGCCGGCATTGGCGTGATCCTGGACTGGGTGCCATCTCACTTTCCTGGGGATGCGCACGGCTTGTACGAATTTGACGGCACCCACCTGTATGAGCACGCCGATCCAAGGAAAGGATATCACCCAGACTGGAGCAGCTTCATCTACAATCTAGGGCGTGCTGAAGTGCGCGCCTTCCTGATCAGTAACGCACTTTACTGGTTGGAACAATTTCACATTGACGGACTGCGCGTAGATGCCGTAGCATCCATGCTGTACCTCGATTACTCACGAAAGGCCGGTGAATGGGTTCCCAACCAGTATGGAGGCAATGAAAATATTGAAGCTATTGTTTTTCTGAAGGAGTTCAACGAAACGGTCTACGGCACTTTTCCCGATGTAGTGACCATTGCGGAAGAGTCGACGGCATGGACGGGCGTCTCCAGGCCTACCTACCTGGGAGGGCTGGGCTTCGGTCAGAAATGGATGATGGGATGGATGCACGACACGCTTCGCTATTTTAAGACCGACCCTATTCATCGTCCGTATCACCAGAACGACATCACCTTTAGTATCATGTACGCCTTCACGGAGAATTTCATGCTGCCGCTGTCGCATGATGAGGTCGTTCATGGCAAAGGTTCACTATTGGGCCGAATGCCTGGAGATGAGTGGAGGAAGTTTGCGAACCTTCGATTGATGTATAGCTACATGTTCACACACCCGGGCACCAAGCTGTTGTTTATGGGCGCTGAGTTTGGACAGCCGGGCGAGTGGAACCACGATCACAGTCTTGACTGGCACGTGACGACTAACCCTCAGCACAAGGGTATTATGGAACTCATCAAGACATTGAATTCCTTGTATTCAACTGAGCCAGCATTGTTTATGTATCAGTTTGATCCTAAGGGCTTTGAGTGGGTTGACTATGAAGATAGGTTGAATAGCGTTATTGCCTATATGCGCAAGAGCGACAATCCTGAAGATACCTTAATGGCTGTCTGTAATTTTACACCTGAACTGCGACATAATTACCGGATTGGTGTGCCCACGCGGGGATACTGGAAGGAAGTCTATAATTCGGATGACATCAGATTTGGAGGAACCGGGCGACTTAACAGCGGTCACCTGACAACGGCTCCAGTCAAGTATCAAGGGAAGGATTGGTCCGTCACACTCGTTCTGCCCCCGTTGGGGGTTTGTGTTCTTAAGCTAGAAGAAGAAGTTGAGGAAATTGAACTTAGCAGTTAGATAAATAATAAAGACAATAGTTTTGAGTAGCAAGAAATACATCTGTATTCACGGACACTTTTATCAGCCACCACGGGAAAACGCATGGCTGGAAGTAATAGAGATTCAGGACTCGGCTCACCCGTATCACGACTGGAACGAAAGGATCAGTGCGGAGTGCTATGCGCCGAATACAGCCTCGCGGATTTTGGATAAAGTGGGCGGCGTTATTAAGAATATCACCAACAACTACGCAAGGATAAGTTTTAACGTAGGTCCGACATTGCTTTCCTGGATGGAGCACTATGACAAGGAGACTTACAGTGCAGTCCTTGCAGCCGATGCGGAAAGCATGGAGAGGTTTGGAGGACACGGTTCCGCCATGGCGCAGGTATTCAATCACATGATTCTTCCGTTGGCGAATCGGCGGGACAAGGAGACACAGGTCATCTGGGGAATAAGGGATTTTGAGTTTCGGTTTAAGAGACGTCCTGAAGGGATGTGGCTTGCCGAGACCGCGGTAGACACGGAATCACTTGAGGTTTTGGCCGAACAAGGGATTGTGTTTACGGTGCTGGCCCCTCGTCAGGCCAAAGCAACCCGACGAATCGGTGATGGGGATTGGCACATGGTCAATGACCAAACGGTTGAAACCCGAAAATCTTATCGCGTTAATCTGCCTTCTGGAAAGAGTATCGCTGTTTTCTTTTATGATGGCGACATTTCTCAGGGAGTGGCTTTCAATGGTCTGTTGTTTGACGGAAAGCGATTTGCCGAGCGTCTTATGGATGGCTTCGACAATAACGATCATGACCCTCAGCTGGTGCACATCGCCACCGATGGTGAAACTTATGGACATCACCACAAGAGCGGCGATATGGCATTGGCATTTTGCCTGGACCATATCGATGATCACAGTGATTTCCACCTTACCAACTATGCGCATTTTCTTTCCTTGTTTCCGCCGGAACATGAGGCGCAGATCATTGAAAACAGTTCGTGGAGTTGTGTGCATGGTGTAGAACGCTGGCGAAGTAATTGTGGCTGCAATTCCGGCAAGCCAGGGTATACGCAAACCTGGCGCGGACCGTTGCGTGATGCACTCGACTGGCTTCGGGACACACTCATAGGGATATTTGAGACCGAAGGACAAAAGTATTTCCGCGATCCGTGGGCTGCGCGCAATGAATACATCCAGGTAATCATCAGACGAAATGGTGAATCCATCGACCGGTTTATCCGTGAATACGCCGTGGCCGATGCTGACGTCAACAAGGCTCTTCGCCTCATGGAGATGCAGCGTCACGCCATGCTCATGTATACAAGTTGCGGCTGGTTCTTTGACGAGCTTTCAGGAATTGAAACGGTGCAAGTCATCCAGTATGCGTGCCGTGCCTTGCAATTGTCCAAGCAGCTGACAGACCGGATCCTGGAAGGTGAGTTCCTCAGTCGACTGGAAAAGGCGCCGAGCAACGAACCTGCCTACAAGGATGGTGTTGGTGTTTACAAGAAATTGGTTATCCCATCCAAGACGAACCTTTCACGCGTGGGGATGCACTATGCGGTGTCATCGATCTTTGAAGATGAGCCGGAGAATCTCCCGCTGTTCAACTATCAGGCCTCCAATGAATTCTTTGTGAAAAAAGAGGCGGGGGAACAGAAGCTCGTGATCGGTATCACCCGGGTTCGTTCACTCGTCACAAGGTCTGAGAAGCGCTTTGCTTTTGCCGTCATTTATCTTGGTAAGCACGACCTGATTGGGAACCTCTCGCTCAATATTGAGATCGACAAATTCTCGGGCATGCAGTTTCGCATGATCGATGCATTTGAAGACGGACGATTGGGCGATGTGATTAGTATCATGCAAACCTATTTTGGGCCTGAGAAATACACCATCTGGCATCTTTTCAAGGAGGAAAAGCGCAGAATACTGGACATGATTGCCAGGCAAGGATTGGAAGACATTGAGACATCCCTTCGAAGGACGTATAACCGTGACTATCCGCTGGTGAACGCGCTCTCGAACAATGATATACCGATTCCCAATGCCTATAAGACAACCTTTGAGTATATCCTCAACGCGGATTTGATCAAGTGCTTCCGGCCCGACCGGATCAGCATCAAAACACTGGAGCGAATTGCCGCTGAGATGAAACGATGGAGCCTTAAAATCGAAGACCCAAAGGCGGTAGAACGAAGTGCGGGTGAAAGTATTTATCAGGAACTGCGCCGTATTTACGCCGAACTGGATAATATCAAACGGATTCAGCGACTGAACAGGTTGTTTCCGATATTGGAAGAATTCAAGTTGGAACCCAACCTTCACCGCTGTCAGAACCTGTACTTCCAGATGTCAATTCACAATAAAGAGGCAAAGCCGGAAACCCTTGACGCTGAGTGGCAGGAGCAGTTTTCTGTGTTGGGTGACAACCTCGGTGTAAAGGTGGGATAGGGGACCTTCAGTAACTCGGCATGCTGGGGTCAATTTCGACAGCCCATGCTTGGATTCCTCCCTTCAGATTATACAAGTTGGTGAACCCGTGATTTTTTTCCAGCCAACGTATCATGTTCCCGCTGCGGCTGCCGCTGCGGCAATGCATGATAACCTGTTTTGTTTTCGAAACCTTCTCCACATTGTGCGGGACCTCCGCCATGGGAATCATCTCACCTTTCAGGTTACAGGTTTCATACTCATGTGGTTCCCTGACATCGATCAGTTGAAAATCCGCTCCAGCATCCATTAATGCCTTGAGTTCCTGGACGGTTACTTCCTTCATTGCAGTTTTGACGTTTGGTGAGTTAATACCGCAAAATTGATCATAATCGATCAGATTCCGCTCAGTGTTGCTTTGTTTTTTGGGAAGTGATATGATTCTGGTTTCCATCGTCAGGCTGTCGAGCATGAGTAACCTCCCCGACAGCAGACTGCCAGTTCCAGTTAAGAGTTTGATCGCTTCGTTCGCCTGGATGGATCCTATGATCCCCGGCAATACACCCAGTACACCGCCTGCTTCACAGTCGGGAACTGTACCCGGCTTTGGCGGCTGTGGATATAAATCCCGGTAGGTGGGGCCCCCTTCATGATTGAAAACGGAAACCTGACCCTCATACCGGAAGATTGAGCCGTATATCAGTGGCTTGTTCAATATTACGCACACATCATCGAGAAGATAGCGAGTGGGAAAATTGTCTGTGGCATCGATGATCAGCTGATATGGCTTGAGAAGTTCCAGGGCATTGGAGGCTTTCAGTCGAAGATTCATGGGTTGAATGGTGATCGAACTGTTGAGCGCGGAAAGTGCTTTCCCTGCGCATTGCGCCTTGCTCTTGCCTATATCTGTGTTGGTAAAGAGTATCTGCCTTTGAAGATTTGAAAGATTGACAACATCATTGTCTATGATGCCAACGGTTCCGACCCCGGCGGCCGCCAGGTATGAAAGTACCGGAGCGCCCAGTCCCCCGGCGCCGACTACGAGGACGGAGGCCTGCTTCAACCGTAGTTGACCTTCACGGCCAAAGCCAGGAAGCACAAAGTGACGGCTGTATCGAATCGACTCCTCTTTGGAGAAGGATGCCTCATTTTCAGTCATGACCTTGCAAATTACCATTTGTTGTCAATACTGTTTGGAAATTGGGCACTCAATATTGGATATTGGAAACTGAATCAGCGAAGTAGAATCTTCTTATGAGAGGCACTTTCACTTTCTCCTCCAACAATTATATCTTATGAGCAATCGACAGAATATTGCATCCGGGGCCAAATGGGAGAACATCATTGGGTATAGCCGGGCGGTTAGGATAGGCAACGTCCTGGAAGTTTCTGGAACTGTTGCGGTCAATGAAGAAGGGATCGTTGGCAAAGGCGACTTTTATGAACAAACCCGATTCATCATCGACAAGATCGAAGGTGTTTTGAAGCAGGCCGGGTTCTCCCTGGATGATGTGGTCAGGACCCGGACCTATGTTACAGACATCCGTCAGTGGAGTGAAGTGGGCAGGGCACACGGCGAGCGATTTGGTACCATCAAGCCCGCGACCTCGATGATACAAGTCAGCGGGTTCATAGAGCCCGAATACTTAGTGGAAATGGAGGTTACCGCCGTTAGGCTACCGGCATAATGTCAGACATTTGAGACGAAAAAAGTAGTAAACTTGCGGCGATAAATCGACTTCCGACATGCAAGAAGACAGAGGTGACCTGATACTCAAGAACTTGTGGTACTTGGCCTTGCCTTCGGGATTATTGAAGAAAGGTAAACTCCTCGCAAAGACCATCGCCAACGAGCGCCTGGTGTTTGGACGTGACAGTAAAGGAGTCCCGTATGCACTGAAAGATCACTGCCCGCACCGTGGAGTTCCGCTTTCGCAAGGTCATCTTCTCGACAATGGCAATATCCAGTGTTGTTATCATGGATGGGAATTTGATTCTGGTGGCGTATGTCAGAAGATTCCTGCTTTGCCTCCGCAATCGAAGGCCGATGTCTCGAAAATCCGCGCACCCAAATATCCGGTAGCTGAACTGAATGGTACCATCTGGGTCTATTTGCCTGACAAGCTTGCGGCCAATTTGGAGCCTAAGGAACCGCTTCCCGATCTTCACCTGGAGCATGGAGAGAAGTTGCTGCATGTGGAATCCATCCTGCTGCCAACCAACATTGATCATTCTGTCATTGGACTTATTGACCCGGCCCACGTGACATTTGTTCATCAATCCTGGTTTTGGCGGTCAGCAAAGTCATTGAAATTGAAAACGAAAAACTTCGAGCCCATTCCGCGCGGCTTCAAGATGGTGCGTCATGCACCATCAGCGAATTCAAAGGGATACAAAGTTCTTAAGGGAGACGTTTCGACAGAAATATTCTTCGATATTCCAGGCAACCGCCTTGAACATATTTCCATAGGAAGCTCAAACAAGGTCATCTCCATCACGACATTGACGCCTGTAGATGATAATTCCACCGAACTGAACCATTTTTTCTACTCTTCGCTGGCCATTACGCGTTGGTTGTGGTGGCCGCTCAAGAGCCTGGGTAAGACATTCATCGGTCAGGATGTGGGAGTATTTCACAAGTTGGCGAAAGGCCTCGAAGCCAACCCATCACTGATGCTCGTTGGCGAGCCGGATGCGCAGGCAAGGTGGTATTATGAATTGAAGAAGCAATGGCGTGCTGCCCAGGAACAAGGCACCGAATTTCGGAATCCATTACAGGCTGAGACGCTGCACTGGGTCACCTAGTCACCAAGCCGTTTCAAAGCCAGTTTGGCTACGGTATCGCCAATGGCCAATGAGGATGTCGCAGCCGGTGAGGGTGCGTTGCACACGTTGATTGCGTGACTGGACTCCAAAATCATAAAATCATCAACAAGTCCACCTTCACGGTCGCAAGCCTGTGCACGAACTCCGGCACCACCTTCGACCAGATCGTCGGCGGTAATTTCCGGTATGAGTTTCTGAAGGGCCTTCGTAAAAGCTGCCTTGGAAAATGAACGGTACATTTCCCCAATGCCGGTCCTCCAATATTTTTTGGCAACCTTCTGAAATCCGGGCCACATAATAGATTCGGCAAGTTCACCAAGGCTGATATCCGATTTCTTGTACCCCTCACGGCGGAAGGCCAGTACAGCATTGGGCCCCGCTTCCACACCACCTTTCGCCATTCTCGTGAAGTGTACACCCAGGAAAGGGAAACTTGGATCCGGCACCGGATAGATCAGGTTCTTGACCAGGTACTCCTTTTCCTTTTTCAGTTTGTAGTATTCACCGCGGAACGGAATGATGCGTACATTAAGGTTGGGTACTGTCATCGACGCAACCTTGTCTGAATAGAGACCGGCACAATTGATAACCAGCTGTGTCTCATAGCTACTGTTGCCAGTAGCCACCTGACCACCCTTGATCGAGACTACACGCTCGTTAAGATGAATTTCCGTTCCTGCGTCTCGCAACACATCACCATACTTGTTGGCCACCAGGGAATAATCGACAATGCCGGTTTGGGGTACAAAAATTCCCTCTAAGCCTACCACATGTGGTTCATAATCTCTCAACTCCTCCTTTTTGAGACGCTTCATTCCTGTCAGTCCGTTCTGAATCCCCCGATCATACAGGGTATTGAGCAGGGCAAGCTCCTTGGGTTCCGTGGCGACGATGATTTTGCCACAGAGATCGATCGGTATATTTTGCTGCTCGCAAAAGTCAATAAGCATGCGGTAGCCGCTAAGGCAGTTGGTTGCCTTGAGACTTCCGGGTTTATAGTAGATGCCAGAATGGATGACGCCGCTGTTGTTGCCGGTCTGATGCAGGGCCAGTTTGTCCTCCTTCTCAAGAATTAGGATCTTCAAGGACGGGCGAGCCTTTTGAAGTTGCAAGGCGGTGGCAAGGCCGACAATGCCTCCGCCAACAATCACCGCATCGTATCGATTCATGGAAGGCTAGGCGTGTATGGGTCTTACCCGAACGTTGAGGTCGGGCTCAACCATGACGAGGTGGTTTTTTGGTAGCATCGTCCATTCCGGACCATCGCTGAGCTTCTCGGAAACGACCAACACAGCCATGTCATCGTCTTTGGGTGCTTCAAGTCGTGTGGTGCCGTCTTCAACAACATAGCGACTGCCTTCAGAATGGTACATGGTAAGAGGCTCCTCGGCCGGATCGCTGCACCAACGGGTGCCAACAATGAAGTCGCCATTGGTGACGGTCATGTTAAGGTATGCCGCTTCTTTGATACCCGTATCAGCCATGAGTTTCTTGATGTAGCCAAACGTGTTTTCAAAGGCATCTGCGACAGCGTCCGTTGTGGCTGCTTTGTGATGCTTGTTGAGATAGTTGACCAGGTAGGCGAAGATATGCTCGGAATCCGTTTGACCTTTGATCCAGTTGTACATTTCATCGGAAAGCGGATCACGCAACTTACGTTTGACCTTCCCGAACTCTTCAATACCGCCATTGTGTGCCATCAGCAGATTCTTGTAGTGGAAGGGGTGGCAGTTGGACTCTGACACTTCCCCCACGCTGGCAGCACGAACATGGGCAACCAAACATTCGGTTTTCACTTTTGGGGCGAGGTTGCGAAGGTTGCGGTTGCTCCATGCCGGATTGACCGATACAAAAGTTACCGGCTCATCATTGACTTCGGGAACATACCACCCAATGCCAAATCCATCGCCATTGAGAGGCTCCTCTATCTCGCGGGCGTTCAAGCTTTGGTTAATCAGAGAGTTTTTTGGCTTGTAGAGAAGGTCATTGATAATGATTGACGTTCCACGGTAGGCCAGTAAACGGCACATAGGCTGTGTTTTTTGAAAAGTTACGCAAAAAATGCTTAAACAAATTTAGGAACCAGTGCACTGCCTTCCCGACCTCTGCGTGCATTCCTATGTGCACTTTGCGTAAAACGGAAACCGAGGAAAGTTCAAGGGTTGCGAAGGAAATCATTAAGGCCTCCAGTGGCTATGCTATTTGCCCTTTTCAAACTTCAGCGAAGCTGAGTTCATGCAATACCTCAGCCCGGTTGGCTTGGGACCGTCGTCAAAAACATGACCGAGGTGACCGCCGCACCGGCTGCAAACGACTTCTTCCCTGACCATCCCATAGCTCAAATCCTTGTTCACGATAACGGCTTCTGCCGCAATGGGCTGGTAGAAACTCGGCCATCCGGTACCCGATTCGAATTTTGAATCCGATTGAAATAGTTCCTGGCCACATCCGGCACACACATATTTTCCCTTCTCATGATGATCCCAATACTCGCCCGTAAACGCCCGTTCAGTTCCCTTTTGCCGGAGGACATTAAATTGAAGCGGTGTAAGGGTTTTTTTCCATTCCTCCTCGGACTTTAAAGTGTTCGCACTTTGCTTCTTGGTTGTGGTCTGGCCGCAAGCCATCAGCGCGGAAATTAACACCAGAAGCAATGTGTTGGAGGCCGGGAATTTCATAGCATCATCATCTTGCATACTTAACGCCAGGCCATGGATTCAAGTTCATCACATTAAACGAAATCTTTCTTCCCCTTTAGGCCTGCCCTGAGTTTATCGATGGGGGGTCGGGGCGGGGGAGCAAGCAAGATAGGTTCGCATATGCGGGCCAAATGGATCAGCCGCACACATTTAAAATTGCCTGTGGCCCTTGGTTTTTTCTTTCACTAATCTCCGGGTTAAAACCCGGGGCAAACAAATTGCCGCCCCTACAGGGCTAAAATGCAAAAACATAGAGTTTGTCAACCACTTCATTTATTCTCAGACAACAACCGAAATCTTTCTCCCCCTTCAGGGGTCGGGGGCGGGGGAACAAGTAGCGTCAGCCGAGGTGTGTGAAGACGCCCAGATATGGTTCGCATGTGCGGGCCAATTGGATCAGCCTCACAGATTTAAAATTGCATGTGGCCCTTGGTTTTTTCTTTCACTTAATCTCCGGGTTAAAACCCGGGGCAAACAAATTGCCGCCCCTACAGGGCTAAAATGCAAAAACATAGAGTTTGTCAACCACTTCATTTATTCTCAGACAACAACCGAAATCTTTCTCCCCCTTCACGGGTCGGGGGCGGGGGAACAAGTAGCGTCAGCCGAGGTGTGTGAAGACGCCCAGATATGGTTCGCATGTGCGGGCCAAATGGATCAGCCTCACAGAACAAAACTTACCTGTGGCCCTCGGTTTCTCCTCTCACTAAATCCCCGGGTTAAAACCCGAGGCAAACAAATTGCCGCCCTTACAGGGCTAAAATGCAAAAACATAGAGTTTGTCAACCACTTCATTTATTCTCAGACAACAACCGAAATCTTTCTCCCCCTTCAGGGGTCGGGGGCGGGGGAACAAGTAGCGTCAGCCGGGGTGTGTGAAGACGCCCAGATACCATGTGCATGTGCGGGCCAAATGGATCAGCCGCACACATTTAAAATTGCCTGTGGCCCTTGGTCTTGTCTTTCATTTAATCCCCGGGTTAAAACCCGGGGCAATCAAATTGCCGCCCCTACAGGGCTAGAACGTTTCACTTATTCTCAGACGTCAAACGAAATCTTACTACCCTATAAACCAAGATACCCCGGCCGCCTGCCAGGGTATCTTGTACCTAAACCTAAACCTATGAGAGTGTTACTCTACATGTGGTTATTAACGGTATAACGACGTGCAGGTTACAAATTGTATGCAAAAGTCGAGGAAAAAGGACAGGCGGTATAAGGCTTATTTCAGCTTGCTCTGGAACTGTTTTCTGAACTTCTCAACTTTGGGCCGAATAACATACTGGCAGTATCCCTGGCCCTGGTTGAGCGCATAATAGTTCTGGTGGTAGTCTTCAGCTGGAGAGTAGTTGGTGAGCGGGCTGATTTCTGTAACAATCCGGCTTTTGTACACTTTAGATGATTCCAGCTGACTCTTATATTGTTCGGCAACCTGCTTTTGCTCCTCGGTGTGGTAAAATACCACAGACCGGTATTGGGTGCCTTCGTCAGCACCCTGGCGGTTGAGGGTGGTGGGATCGTGCGTGTTCCAAAAGATCTCGAGGAGGTCTGCGTAGGAGACTACCTTTGGATCATACGTAATCTGTATCACTTCAGCGTGCCCTGTCAGGCCCGTACAGACTTCCTTATAGGTTGGGTTTTTGACGGTTCCTCCGGCATATCCGGAAACCACCTTGCTGACGCCTTTAACATCAAGGAAGAAGGCTTCCGTGCACCAGAAGCAGCCTCCTCCAAAAGTTGCCAGTTGCTCCGATTGGTTCATATTCTTCGTTTTGTTGGCCTGCCCATAGGTTACCGAAAAGGCTACCAAAAGGCACAATGTGATGATGGGTTTCATAGTTTCAGTATTAACCGAAAAAGGCAGAGAATGGTTTACCAGCCACTGTCAAATTTGGTGCCTGGTACGTCAATCTCAATATCGGCTATAGAATCCTTTCAGTTTGTTTCTCAGGTTAGCTTCGAGGTTTCGCATGGCCTGGTTGTACAAATCGGTATCATTGGGAGATACTTCCTTCAATTTAATGAGACCTTGCTGGCTGCTCGAAAGGGCCCGGACATCGCCAGTGTGTGAAGCCCATTCGTACTGCCAGGTCGACCGGCCCTCTATGTTTTCTGTTTCAAGTACCGCCTGCGTTGAAGCATCGGTGATGGTTAGCATGGCAGCGCTGCGGGCAGTCTTGATTTTGGTGTAATAGGTGATCTTGGACTCTACCTTGGTCATGACGTCCTGCATCTTGCCATCAGGTCCTTTCTTCTCACCGGTTTTTACATCGCGGGTTACAACCTCCGATCGCGATGTTACTCTGGCTGCACCGTCTTCGCGATAGCCGTTAAAAACAATACGCAAAAACTGATGAGGTGGCAAAGTGTCGCGGACATTGAGGGGGCGGAAGGTGAGGAATTGACGCGACATCTGATTGACGATGGGCTGCAGACTGTAGTTTATCCTCGACGCGTTGATCTCCTCATAAGCTACGCGCAATGTGGCATTGAACTCTGCCTGGTTCATCATCTCGATGGTCTCCCGGTAGCCCGGTTGATAGTTGCTGGCTTCCTTGAAGTCAAAGTATGCTTGCTTGGCGTCCTCCCGACTGTTTTTCATCAAGGCGGTGATTCCTTCATTATAGCTTTCTTCCGCGGCTTTGACCTTGGCATCCTTCAATTCGGTATATCGGGTTACCGGTTGTGATATTATTCGCATGGCGCCCAAGGATGTTTTGATTTGGTCGTTCATGTAATTGATCTTCTCATAACCACTGACAGCATTTCGCCACATTCGAGGACTATTGGCTGTGATGTCATTCTTGATTCCCGTCTCAATGAATTCCACGGCCAAGGGGTAACTCTGCTGGAGTACAGCCTTTGCTTTCTTGTTATCGGGGCTGCCCCGGAGACGATTCACAGATTCAAGGACAGCTTCGTAATAGTTGCCACTCGATAGTGCGGCCTTTCCAGAACTACAGGCTTCCAATAGGGCCAAAAAGACGATGGCCAGGAGGTTCTTTTTCATGGTTTCAGAAAGTGCAAAATAGATGCCTCAAATTAGGAACTAGTTGCCAATAGACAATGGGAGGAGATTGGCGTTTCCTGCGAAAGCAGTTATTGCCATTGACCATTGAAGGCATGCCGGGAGAACTTGAGGCTCAAGCGCTCACTTTTAAGCACCTGGATGAAAGAAGTACTTGGTAAATCCCCGAAAATCGGGACATATTGACTAGTCTGCTACCGGTGTGGAATGCAATGCTATGCGATTGCCCTCGGTATCCAGAAACATACCCATAAATCCATACTCCGGAGATATCATGGTCTTGGGAACCAAAATCTTTCCTCCGGCGGATTCAATTTTATCCAGCACTTGCTGAACATCCGGGTTGGCATTGAGATATATCAGGGGGCCGTCGGTAGCAGAGGTCTTGTAGAATTGGTCATTAAACACCAGTGCGCCACCGATACTTTGAGGGTCTTCCACAGGAAACATCCTCATCTTGATTTGTGCGACCTCCAACGGAATAAACTTGATGTCAAAAATAGACTCGTAGAATTTCTGGGCGCGGTCAAGGTCATTGGTGGGGATCTCGAACCAGCTGATAGCATTTTTGAAGACCATAATGGTGGGTTGTGTTAGGTCCTTTTTTAACGATAAAGACCGGGAAACGGTTTCATGCAGCATAAGGCGACCGTTGATAATTTGACTTTTGTCAAAAAAACCGCAAGCGAAACCAACGTCATCTACCAGGTAATTGCCAGGAGTTCCTCGCTGAAGGCAAAAGTTGATTCCTGGACAAGTTCTTCACCCATGGTGTCTGGCTCAAGGATCGGGTCGAACTTATCAAGGGGGAGGAAAAAGGTATGCTGAGTCGTTGCGCAATCCACTGGCTTGCCGTTCACACGAACCCCCTTTATGGGTGACATCCCGTGCAATACTAGCCGGATGGTGGCCATGGGGCTCTTGAACTTCCCTTCCTGCTTATCAAGTGTCACCGTATTTGACGTTCCCTTGTAGCGAATCATGCGCTTGCTGAAATCGCCCTGCTCGAACGCGAAAGTTGAGCCATCATCCTCATAATATTCAAACCATGTTGATTCGGTGCCCGCATAGATGTGGAGAATCAACTCATGCACTTTCTCCTGGGCGTGCATTACCGGCGCTTGCATGGGGATGATGGCACCAGACTTGACGAAAATGGGGAGTTTATGAATGGGACTCTCAACAATAACTTCCTGGTTACCGGAAATCTTTCTTCCATCAAAGAGGTAGTACCAGTCACCAGCAGGGAAGAATACTTTGACAAACTCCTTGTTGCTCTCAACCGGGGCGATCATGATGAATGGCCCAAAGAAATATTGGTGATGATATTGAGGGAGATAAACACGCGGATCGTGTGTGTGGTCGATGGCCAATGATCGCTGCACTGGCATGCCACTTTTTGAGGCCTCATGAAAGACAGCATAGATGTATGGCATCAACTGGTACCTGAACCGGATATAGTTCCGTGCAATGTTCTCCACTTCTTCGCCAAAGGCCCAGGGTTCTGCGTTGCGGGTATTCACCATGGTATGTCCCCGAAAAAACGGTGAGAACGCACCAAGTGAAATCCATCGTGCAAAAAGGTGGGGCCCAGCCTCTCCCGCAAACCCGCCAACATCATACCCGGCGAAGGGAATACCGGTCAAACCCATGCTGTTCACCATGCGCACCCCCAACAGCATATGTTCATCGTAGGATACGTTGTCACCGGTCCACACAGCCGCATATCGTTGTATGCCGGAGAACCCTGCACGGGTGAGGTTGAAGGGTCGTTTACCGGAAAGTAATTGCTTGGTACCTTCATAGGTGCTGCGGGCCATCTGAAACCCATATATGTTTCTTGCTTTGCGCGACGTTGACTTCTCACCGTCATAATCATACTCCACGTTCTCAGGAAGCATGTGACCCCAGGTAGCGATCTCATTCATGTCGTTCCAGTATCCTTCTACACCGATGCTTGAATAGTTGGTGAGTTGCTCTTTCCACCAGTTTCTGGTCTTCGGGTTGGTAAAATCAGGAAAGTGACACCAACCTGGCCAAACCTGGCCGGTATAGTATTCACCGTCAGGATATTTGATGAATACATCATTCTTGACACCATCGTCATACGGCTCATAACCTTCTTCCACCTTGATGCCCGGATCGCACATGAGGACCACTTCAAAGTGAAGCGACTTTAGATACTTGATCAGTCCCGCAGCATCAGGGAAGGTCTTGGCATCCCACGTGAAAATCTTGTACTTATCCATGTAGTGGATGTCGAGAACGATGGCGTCGGCGGGAATGTGCTTTTCGCGAAAAGTGCTCGCCACGGAGCGGACTTCGGCATCAGGATAATAGCTGTACCGGCACTGTTGATAGCCGAGGCTCCATTTTGGTGGCAAGGGCATATATCCGGTGAGGTGCGAATAGCTTTGGATGATCTCCGACACTGTACGTCCCTGGATGAAGTAATAGTTCATATCGCCGCTGTCGGCAGAGAAACTGGAAAATCGGTTCGTGGAAGCGCCAAAGTTGAAAAAGCTCTTGTGCGTATTGTCAAGGAAGATGCCGTATTGCCTGTTGTTATGCACACCGACATAGAATGGGGTAGAGCAATACAGCGGGTCTTCGCCCATGCCATACGAAAAAGAATCGGTGTTCCAGTTTTGGTAACCGGTGCCACGGCGATCCAACGGACCTGTCTTTTCGCCGAGACCAATGAACCGCTCATCCACCTGAAGTTTCTTGTAGGTGGTCACTTGTTCGCCGATCCACGAAGTTCCCAAGCCAGCATCATCCTCATTGAGCAGATTGCCTGTATGATCGTAGTACTGAATCGTCACCGGATCTTTGGCGACACGAACGGTCAACTTTGAGGTCTTTAGGACAATAACTTTGGCATTATCCTCAATTTGAGTATTGACGACCTCGGGTTCTGCGATGACAGCATATGGATAATATTCCGGGGTATTACTGGATGTAATGGTAATACGAACGATGGACTCTGTGTAGAAACGAATGATCAGCAACCCTTCATTGGTAGCGGCCTTGATCCCTTGTTCGTCTTTGGTGACCGAAACAATCGTTCCGAGTCTTTGGCTTAGTCGGGTAGGCATGAGGAGGAAGTTATTCGGGTCAAGTAAGGTCAAAATAGCGTCGCACCAGCATAAGACGCCGATAATATTCCAGAAAACGATTGCGCTATTTCTTGGCGGGGGTATTGCGAAGCGAAGAATCTCTGACGATGAGCTGGGTTTTCAAAATCCTGGTCTCCGGAACCGGATCAACACGGTCTTTGTCGGTAAGTTCAATTTGGCGGATCAGCATGCGGGCAGCTTCCTGGCCCATTTGAAATCCGGGCTGGTCTACCGTGGTAAGTGATGGATCGATGAGCGCTCCGTACGACCAGTTGCTGAAACCCACAACGCCGATGTCCTGGGGTATTCGAAGCCCAGTCTCCTTGATGCATTGAATGGCCCCCATGGCCAGTGGATCGTTGGCTGCGAAGATGGCATCTGGCGGAACTGGCATGGAGAGCAGTTTTTTTGTAGCCCGCTTGCCTTCTTCAAGGCTTCCGGCAACACACTCCTGGCTGTAGGCTTCCTTGACCTCAAGTCGATGCTCGCGCAGAGCGTCCAGATAGCCGCGTTTGCGGTCGGCCGTGATGATCAATGCCGGTGAACCTTCCAGGAATGCAATCTTGCTGTAGCCTTGTTCAATGAGGTGATTCACTGCCTCCTTGGCACCGATGTAGTCGTCAACAATTACATTGCTGCAGGCTGTTGTATTGTATGTTCGGTCATAGAATACTATGGGCACACCTCTTGCCATGACGGATTCAATGTGCTCAAAGTCATTTGTCTCCCGTGAGATGGAAATGAGCATACCATCAACACGGCTGTTGAAGAGAGCCTTGATATCTTTTTTTTCACGCTCATAGGATTCGTTAGACTGTGCCAGAATGACGCTGTATCCTGCCTGGTAGGCAACGTCTTCAATACCGCTGATAACCGTCGAGAAGAAGAAGTGAACAAGTTCCGGGATGATCACGCCGACTGTGAATGTCTTTTTTTGCCGAAGATTGAGGGCAACAATATTGGGTTGATAATTCAGCTTTTCGGCCAGGGCATGCACAGCCTGCTTGGTCTTTGTGCTGATGTCTGGGTGGTCTTTAAGTGCCCTGGAAACCGTGGATGGGGATATTCCCAGTTCGCGGGCTATATCTTTGATGGTAACCTGACTGAATTTCATATCGACATCTCCATCATTTAGCTTTGACCATCAGACTTTAATTTCTCTCCCTTCAGAGGCTTCAATGCACCTATAAAGTCTTATTTTAAGGGCTGCTTACGGATACCTAAAGTACTCTTTTGCCGCGCATAAACGAAAACACAAATCAGTTTGATACTCCACTTTCTGTTTAATTAACCTCTGTGACTTATGATTCTTTACACCGCTGAATTTTTTGGAACCATGCTCCTTATTCTCCTTGGTAACGGAGTGGTGGCGGGTGTGGTTTTGAAAGGAACAAAGAGTGAGGGTGCTGGCTGGCTAACCATCGTGACCGGATGGGGAATTGCTGTTGCTCTAGCCATCTATGCTGTTGGAAGTGTTAGTGGCGCACACCTCAATCCAGCAGTTACCATTGCGCTGGCCGTTAATGGCGACTTCCCATGGACGCACGTGACGGGTTACTTGCTGGCACAGTTTGCCGGTGCGTTCGCGGGTTCAATACTCGTTTGGCTTCACTATGGACCGCATTGGAAACTAACAGGTGACGCCGATGTCAAGCGGGCCGTTTTTTGTACCAGCCCAGCTGTACCCAACACATTTTTCAATCTTCTCAGTGAAATTATTGCAACGGCTGTTCTTATCCTGGTAATCCTGCTTTTTGGGAGCCACGAATTTACCCAAGGCCTGAAACCCATGGCCATTGGCTTACTAATCATTTCAATTGGTTTGAGTCTGGGTGGGCCAACAGGCTTTGCCATCAACCCGGCGCGTGACCTGGGTCCTCGAATCGCACATTTTGTATTGCCAATCCACGGCAAAGGTCTTTCAAACTGGGGATATGCCTGGGTGCCGGTGGTTGGTCCTATTATGGGAAGTTTGCTCGCAGTCTTCTTGTATAACCAATTGTTCTAAGTAGAAATCATGGCTGATCCAAAGTTCATCATAGCGCTCGATCAGGGTACCACCAGCTCACGGGCTGTACTGGTGGATGTGCAGGGAAAGATCAAAGGAATCGCGCAACAGGAATTTCGCCAGATCTTTCCGCAACCAGGGTGGGTTGAACATGATCCCATAGAGATCTGGCAATCACAACTTGGCGTTTTGATGAAGGTGATAACAGACAGCAAGATCAAGGCATCATCGATTGCGGCCATTGGCATCACAAATCAACGGGAGACTGCGGTAGTTTGGGATCGCAAGACAGGTCAACCCATCTACAACGCAATTGTGTGGCAGGATAAACGCACAGCGCCCATTTGCGAGGATTTAAAATCAAGGGGATTAACTGATTATGTGCGCAAGACCACTGGACTGGTTATCGACTCCTATTTTTCAGCAACCAAAGTTCGATGGATCTTGGATAACGTGCCGGGTGCTGCCGACCGTGCGAAGCAAGGTGAGCTGGCGTTTGGCACCATCGACACTTGGCTAATTTGGAATCTGACGAATGGTGCCTCGCACATCACCGATTACTCGAACGCATCACGGACCATGCTTTACAACATCCGTGATTTGAAATGGGATGAGAAGCTGATGGCGGACCTCAATATTCCCGCTTCAATGCTTCCCAAAGTAGGGGCATCGGCTGGCGTGTTCGGTACATGGTTACTCGAAGGTGCGGTCATCCCAATTGCCGGCGTGGCTGGCGATCAGCAGGCTGCCCTGTTTGGTCAGGCTTGTTTTGAGCCGGGTATGGCAAAAAATACGTACGGCACTGGCTGCTTCATGTTGATGAACACCGGGAGCAAGCTTCAGTATTCTTCCAATGGGCTGATTACTACCATCGCGTGGGGACTTGATGACAAGGTAGAATACGCGTTGGAAGGTAGTGTTTTCATTGCCGGTGCCGCCGTACAATGGCTTCGCGACAGCATGCACATGATTGATCAGTCGAAAGACTCTGAATATTTCGCCGCGAAGGCATTGGGATCCAATGAGGTTTATGTCGTACCAGCATTTGCCGGTCTTGGCGCGCCGTATTGGGACATGTACGCCCGCGGAGCAATTTTCGGGCTTACACGCGATACAGGGAAAGATCATATCATCAAAGCCACGCTCGAGTCGATGGCCTTTCAAACAAAAGATATTCTGAACGCCATGCAAGCAGACGCTGACCTCCAACTTGCCAGCCTGAAAGTTGATGGTGGTGCCAGTGCCAACAACATCCTGATGCAATTCCAGGCTGATATACTTGGAACTGAGGTGGAGCGGCCAGAGGTGATTGAATCGACAGCGATGGGAGCGGCCTATCTCGCAGGTATCCAAATTGGTTGGTGGTCCAAAGCTGACATTATAAACAATCGGAGTATTCAAAAGCGATTTCTTCCAGTCATGCAGGAGTCGGATCGCAAGCGGCTGTATAACGGATGGCTCAAGGCGCTGGAGCGAACAAAGGGCTGGATAGACAAGTAAATCCCATGACGCTTTCAAGTTTTGATCGACAAGCACGACTCTTACGCCTTGGTGAGGGAACATACGACGTGCTAATTATTGGAGGAGGAATCACAGGAGCCGGGATTGCACTTGATGCGGCAGCGCGCGGATTAAATGCCGCACTGATTGAGCAACACGACTTTGCTTTTGGTACCAGCAGTCGCTCTACAAAGCTGATTCATGGCGGACTCCGATATCTGAAGCAGCTGGAATTTGCATTGGTGCGTGAGGTTGGGAGCGAGCGTGCGATCGTTCACCGTCTTGCACCTCATCTCGTTGTTCCTGAGAAGATGTTGCTTCCTCTCTATGAGAAGAAGGGTCTTGGATATTGGCTCGCTTCCATTGGCCTGAAAGTTTATGACTTGCTGGCCGGCGTCAAGCGGGAAGATCAAAGAAGAATGCTTACGCGTCCCCAGACGCTTTTGGCTGAGCCACTTTTGAAACCACATGACATCAAAGGCGGTGCCTTGTATGCGGAGTATCGAACCGACGATGCCCGCCTGACTATTGAGATTGCCAAGCGCGCCGCGATGGAAGGAGCTACTTTGGTTAACTATGTCCGTGCTGTCGGGTTTCGTTATCAGGATGGCCTTCTTCATGGAATCGATGCGGTGGACATGATCACTGGAAATACCTTGGGCATCAATGCTTCGGTAATAGTCAATGCCACCGGGCCGTGGGTGGATGAACTCCGGGACCTTAACAAGTCAAAAGAAGGCAAGTCTCTCCACCTAACGAAAGGCGTGCATGTGGTTGTTCCGTATCACCGGCTTCCCGTTCGACAAGCGATTTATTTTGATGTTCCTGATGGCAGAATGATTTTCGCTATCCCGCGAGGACGGACTACATACATCGGAACAACGGATACCGATTACCGCGATGACAAAGAGGATGTCCGGGTAACGCTGGCAGACGTTAGGTACTTGGTTCACGCAGTCAATGAAACATTTCCCTCCGCGCATCTTACCGTCGCTGATGTGGAGTCAAGCTGGGCCGGCTTGCGTCCATTGATCCATGAAGCAGGAAAGTCAGCATCTGAACTCTCACGAAAGGACGAAATATTTGAGTCGGATTCCGGATTGATTTCTATCGCAGGGGGTAAACTGACGGGGTATCGCAAAATGGCTGAACGAGTTGTTGACCGGATCATCGATTCAAGGTTTAAGGATCGTGATTTTGCCCCGTGCGCCACGGAGGCCTTGCACCTGGCAGGAGGAGAACTGCGAACCGTGGCGGAAGTGCAGGCCTATTCAACTATCGTGGCCGAGCGGGTGGAACGACTGGCGCTGAGAGGCTGGGCAGCTGCCTATCTCGTTCATAACTACGGTCGACAATCAGATCTGATACTTGAATATGCAGAGAAGCACCACCATCAGGATCCCGAAATTGGACTGACTTTGGCTGAAGTATGGTTTGGCTTGAATTACGAAATGGTTGTGCGTGCCGAAGACTTGCTTGTTCGACGAATGGGACTGCTCTTTTTCGATTTTCACAGACTGCGGCGTGTGAAAGACGCCGTGCTGGAGTCTATGGCGCATCAATTGGGTTGGGATGTCAAAAGACTCAATGAGGAGCGTTCCAGGATGGACAGCTTCATGGCCAAGGCAATTGACTTTATCAACAACTGATCCAAATGAAAGTCCGGGATTTGTTGTGGGGTATTGACTTGGGAGGAACCAAGGCTGAGGGTGTTATTATGGGGCAGGGTGGACCTGATGACATCATCTTCAGGGACCGTGTGCCAACAGGGGCGGAGAACGGATATGATCATCTTATTGGACAAGTCAGGATGCTGGTTCATATGATGGAGCGAAAAGCAGGATATCGCCCGGAGAGAATTGGGGTCGGAACTCCGGGGACCCTTGATCCTCACCTGGGCACCATGCGAGGTTGTAACTCTGAATGTCTGAATGGTAAGCCTTTGCAAAAGGATCTCATGCAGACACTTGGCATGGACGTCGCCATTGCCAACGATGCCAATTGTTTCGCGCTGGCTGAGACACGACAGGGTGTTGTGAAACGAGACCATCCGAAAGCACAGGTTGTCTTTGGTGTAATCCTGGGCACTGGAGTAGGCGGAGGATTGGTGGTTCATGGCAAGATTGTTCATGGACCGCATGGTATCGGAGGCGAGTGGGGCCATAATTTCCTCGATGAGTCAGGCGGACAGTGCTATTGTGGCAAAATAGGGTGCGTGGAAAGGGTATTGTCCGGACCATCACTGGAGCGATACTATCAGGGCTTAACCGGTGAGGCAGTCAAGTTGCCTGACATCCGCAGCAAAGCATTGAAAGGTGAGGATGCGGCAGTCAAGACCCTTCAGCGTCTGACCAGCTTGTTTGGCAAGGCCATCAGCGTGGTGATCAATATTGTTGATCCGGACGTGATTGTCATTGGTGGAGGTGTTGGACAGATACCGGAGATTTATTCCGAAGGTAAGCAAGCCATTGCGCAGTACATTTTTAACAACGGCTTTGTGCAAACACCGATCGTTGCTCCGGTGTTGGGTGACAGTGCGGGCGTTTTTGGTGCGGCTTATCTCTTTGCCGCAGATAAATGATCGTTCCCGAATGAGGAAAATATTTCTCCTGATTTCTGCCGTTTCCTTACTGCTCTTCTGCAGTCTACGCCTTTATGTATACCTGTCGCGCCCCACACCACCGGATGAACTTCGGGAAAGAGTAGGCAGGTTGCCAGAGCTTTCTTTGAAAGATTCGGATGGCAATCCATATACAATTGAAATGGGAAGGCCAGTGGTCCTCGTCTATTTTAACTCCACCTGCGATCACTGTCAGCGTCAGCTGAGTGCGATTCGGGCCAACATCGGACTTTTTGCGGCAGCGCAAGTTGTGTTAATGTCCACACAACCGATGGAAGAGGTGACACCCTTCATCAGAGGATTGAACTTTGACAATAGGAGTGACGTCCGGGTTGTTCAGATATCGCATGAGGAACTATCTGAGGTGTTCGGAACCCTGGGATTGCCACAAATTTTTGTCTACTCCCCGGAGGGTAGGCTGGCAGCATTATTTGCAGGGGAGACAGATATATCAGGGATCGCTGAGTTTCTGAAATAGTTAATTTGATCTACTTCGCTCCTCCCTCCAGCTTTTTGGCATAGTCGGCCAGGAAGGGGAAGGAAAAGCTGAATACAAAGCGCCATCGGTCCCATTTCAGGTCCATAGTCTGGGTTGGATCAAAGAGGTCACCGCCACTTCCGTCAGGGAAGTTTACCAGCCGTGGGATGGTTTGCCTGGCACCGGTGTGGGTTACCCCCAGGGTGACATCGGCACCCTTGAAATCCAGCACAACTCCGCCGCCGAGATTATAGAAGTCCGCTTTCCAGGAACTGTTGGCTGCTTCCGACTGCCGCTGTATAAATCGGGTTATATCCTCGGTGACTGAAGAAAAGTCAGTGCTGAAGCTTCCAAACCCAGAAACGTGCGGACTGATGTAGAACTCCATTCCAAGACCAGCATTGAAAACACTCTTCAGTTGATCGGTCAGAACAAATCCAAGTGATTGCGAAGGGTTGCTTTGGCTGGTATGATCGACAGCACTCATCACCGTGTACTTTGAAATACCCGAGTACCATTCGGCGCTCATGTGAAGTTTGTTCTTGCCGAGTGGCCGGGAGGCACCGAACCCAATTGCCCAAGGTGACTTTGTCTTAGCTTCAAGTCCTTCCTGGCTGCTGATGGTGTATACCGATGTATTGTTTTTGAGACCTGGCATGGTGGCAAAGAACTCCTCGTAATTGTATGACCCGGTACCGAACAGTCGTACCATTGGTGTCTTGACGGTCAAGCCGAGATCCCATTTGCCAAAGTTACCTGCAAATCCAACCTTCCAGAGCAAACCACTTTCCTTGTAATCGAAACCTCTGTTATATTGATAGATGCCTACAGAATCAGCTTGTGTCAGCGCGCGAAGTTCGATGGATGAACCCTTTGTTTGACTGTTTGTCACAAAATTTGTCGTTACCCCGATGCTAATTTTTTTGCTGAATGGATGCGACCAGGTGATGCCCATCCATTGTTCATTGCTTTTGTTGGTAATGCTTAATTCTCCTGAAAAGTATTCGTCTCCGGGGATGTTGGTAAATACTTCGGTTAAAACGTTGTTCTTGTAGGCTGTACTGACGTCAGCGAGTTGTCGGGTCATGATGGCGTAAGCAAAGAAATGGTTTGGTAGAAATTTTACCTTGAAAGTACCCGCTGCCAATGTGGGAACACCACGAATTTCAGATTTGGAAGCACTCTGCTTAGCGCCAAAAGCGTCGGTTGCGCTTAGCGTGTTGTATTCATAGACGCTGGCGCTCAACAAGAAGGCAGGATTCTTGATGACGGCCAGCCGGCCGGGATTGTAATAGACAGCCCCCAAGTCTTCAACTCCACCGATGACTGATCCACCCAGGAGCATGGATTTTGTTCCGTACTGTTGTGTCCAATAATGTCCGTCCTGGGCATAAAGCGAAGCTACAGAGATAAGAACAATCAGGATCGATAGGCATTTGACTTTGAGCATACGGCGTGCGGGTATTGTGAGGTAAGTGGCGCTTCAATAGATTCAAAAGTAGGCCAAAAATCGATTATTGAAGTATGTGAAATGACAATTGTCAGTGGGTCCTTGTCTGATTCTTAACAAGGACATTGACTGCCACAAAAATGACTATAAGGAGTGCGGGCAGCATTGTCATGTATTGGAGGGTAGCTTGTGGACCGGCATTGTCAATGGAGCGGCCCATGATGGGCAGAACCATTGAAGTGGCCACCATACCGGCGCCGCCGATGACGGAAAGCCCCAGGGCGCCTGCTCCAGGAATGTATTCCGACACAAAACCCAGCATGGTCGGCCAAAAATAGCATACACCGATGGCAAATAATACGGCAGCACCCAATGTCATGCCCGGACCTGTGGCAATGCTAAGCCAATACAATCCAGCTACGGATAAGACGGATGAACCGAGCAGCACCCCGGGCGGATTCAGCCTGTGAATGATGGGTCCGGCAAAATAACGCCCAACAGCCATGATGCCGGTTACAACCACGAGAATGATCATTGGATCGATGCCAGCATTTTCAAGCAGCGCGTTGATCCATTGGTTGGTGCCGAGTTCTGTGGAGGCCGTGAGGAACATAGCCAGCAGCATTAATGGAAAAAGAAGACTGATCTTATTGACGAGTCTTCCTTCAATAAAGACGCTCCCGACCACAATGGCGAGAAGAATATAAGGAAGGTTGCTGCTAAAATCCAGCTGCATGCCAGGCACAGAAGCCGATAGAATCATCATGCTGACCAACACCAGTATGGTTATGGGTGCAGCAAGATTTTTAAACATCTCGCGATAAGTCACCCCTGTAGTCACTCGTTCGGTTTCAGGAATGACTTGTCCAAAGAAAAGGTATCCATAGAGAGCTAGTGGGATGAAGAGCAAGGAAGTCAACAACTGCCAGGAAAGATTCCATTGCGTCATGACAACCCATGAAAGAAGACCGCCCATGACAATACCTCCGGGGAACCAGACATGAAATCGGTTTAACATCCTTGACTTTTCCTTTGGATAGATCGTTGCCACCAGCGGGTTGCAAGCGGCTTCCACGCTTCCATTGCCAAATCCAATAATCAGATTGGCAACAAAAAGCGTGATTTTGTCATCAGCCATTAAGAGTGCCGATAGTCCGAGTGCATGTGAGGCGAATGCCAGCCAGATGAAACGGTGTGTCTTGACGATATCGATGATCAGTCCACCCAAAAAAGTTGCCATGGTAAATCCCCAAAAGGCAGGACCAAAGGCCCAGCCGATTTCTTCTGCGGTCAAATGGTAATCAGAACTGAAAACACCTTCGATCTTGGCGCGGATGGCAAAGGTCAGCGACGTGACCAAAAGCGCAAGGCAACTGGCGATGAAGAGACGTGATGGGTTGATGGGGTGCATACGGTTCCTCGGATTCGACATGAATATGGAATGAAATTATGGGCTGGGCAAACGAGGGCTGAATATTTTGTTTGCGTTGTCTGCCGTACTCAATCCGGAATCCGGAAATCGGAGAGTCCAGGTCCCGACAAGTCAACTGGTTTCTTGTATTCGTCTGAGGATCTGAAATACCGATGATTCGTCCCGATGTCATTGTGGCCTCATGCGACGAATAAAGGACGTTGTACCGTTTTATATGTCCTGAAATTTGATGATTTTTCACGCGATATGAAACGAAAGCTTCGGATGGGAATGGTGGGCGGAGGCCTTGACGCCTTTATTGGTGCGGTGCATCGCCGGGCAGCCAGCCTTGACGGCTCAATCGAGTTGGTCTGCGGAGCTTTCAGCAGCAGTCCAGAGAAGTCCAAGGCGGCCGGAGAAGTTCTTGGCCTTCATCCGCATCGGGTGTACGGAACTTTCACTGAGATGCTCCGAAAGGAGAAAAACCTCCCCGGTGATCTTCGAATGGATTTCGTATCCATTGTCACACCCAACCATGTTCACTTCGCACCGGCGAAATTGGCCCTCGAGACCGGTTTTCATGTAGTGCTTGACAAGCCGATGACATTGAACTTTGCAGAGGCGGTAAAGCTTCAGGATGTTGTCCGTCGGACTAAGCGGCTATTGGCCCTTACGCACACCTACACAGGATATCCGATGGTCAAAGAGGCTAAAAGCCTGGTAGCATCCGGCAACCTCGGAACGATTCGCAAGGTATATGTTGAGTATACCCAGGGATGGTTGTCGACTCCAATGGAAAAACTGGGTAACAAGCAAGCAGGCTGGCGAACAGATCCCAAAAGATCAGGGTCCGGGGGTGCAGTGGGTGATATTGGAACACACGCTGCCAATCTTGCGGAGTATATCACGGGACTGAGAATTTCTTCGGTTTGCTCGCATCTTAACAAGGTGGTGAAAGGAAGAATACTGGATGATGACGCGGCAATGTTCCTGACATTCGACAATAAATCTTCAGGGGTTTTGGTGTGTTCACAGGTGGCTGTGGGTGAGGAGAACAATTTGACGATCCGCATTTACGGTGATCGTGGCGGATTGGAGTGGCGGCAAGAGGAGCCCAATACATTGATCCTCAAGTGGCCTGACCGCCCCCGGGAAATCTATCGGACCGGGTTTGATTATCTTTCTGCAACTGCAAAAGCCAATACCCGGCTACCCAGCGGTCACCCTGAGGGATACCTTGAGGCATTTGCGAATATTTACGCGAACTTTGCTGCGGCCGTCCGTGAGTTCAAGCCAGGCAAAGTCGACGCGGGCAAGTTGTATGATTATCCCTCGATCGATGATGGAGTTCGCGGCATGGCCTTTATAGAAGCAGCTGTTAAATCCTCTCGGTCGAAGCAGAAGTGGGTACCAATCCGAAAAGCATGAAGACCATCAAGGGACCAGCAATATTTCTTGCGCAGTTTATGGATACGAAGAAGCCGTTCCATAACCTTGAAAGTATTTGTAAGTGGGCGGCTTCGCTGGGTTACAAAGGAGTTCAGCTTCCAACCTGGGACAACAATTATTTTGATCTTGATCTTGCTGCAAGGAGTAAGGACTATTGTGATGAGATTCGTGGCACAGTAGAGGCACAGGGCCTGGTGATTACGGAGTTAACCACGCATAAACAGGGACAGCTTGTGGCCGTCAGCCCTGCCTATGATCATTTATTTGACGCGTTTGCGCCGAAGGCAACGCGCGGCAAGCCCAAAGCACGCACCCAATGGGCTGCAGGACAACTTATTCATGCAGCGAAAGCGAGCAAGCAATTGGGCCTGAAAGCCCACGCGACATTTTCGGGGTCCTTGCTGTGGCATACCATGTATCCATGGCCACAGCGCCCTGTCGGATTGGTGGAAGACGGATTCAAGGAACTAGCTCGTCGTTGGAAACCAATTTTAGATGCGTTCGATAAAGCCGGCGTCGATGTCTGCTTTGAAATTCATCCTGGAGAAGACCTTCATGACGGGATAACGTTTGAACGCTTCTTGGAGGCAACGTCCAGGCATCCGCGATGCAATATTCTATATGATCCCAGTCATTTTGTCTTGCAACAACTGGATTATCTTCAGTTCATCGATTTCTATCACCCGTTCATCAAGATGATGCATGTAAAGGACGCCGAATTTAATCCAACAGGGAAGAGTGGTGTTTATGGTGGCTATCAACCATGGATTGATCGCCCGGGCCGGTTCCGGTCTTTGGGTGACGGGCAAATTGACTTTATGGGAATTTTCTCCAAATTGACACAGTATGGCTACGATGGTTGGGCCGTCATGGAGTGGGAGTGCTGCATCAAACATCCCGAACAAGGCGCGGCGGAAGGAGCTCCATTCATTGCGAGTCACATCATCCGGGTTGCCAACAGGGCTTTCGATGACTTTGCTGCATCGGGGAAAGATCAGAAATTGAACAAGAAGATATTAGGAACATAACTGGATAGCCATGCGATTACGAATCAATCTGTTGTTTGTGTTGAGTCTGCTGACGATTGCCGGATGCGGAGGTAAGAAAGAGGCCGCCAACACGGAGGAGTATGTGGCCAACGCGGGTACTGCGGAGAAGGGTGCACCGATAGATCCGTTTGCTGCGGGTGCGGCGTTGGTTAAGGGCAACGATTGCAACACCTGTCATCACAAGACCAACACCCTGATCGGCCCTTCGCATACAAAGGTTGCAGAGAAGTATGAGTTCACCGAAGCCAATGTGAAGTTGCTCGCTGAGAAGATTATGAAGGGTGGATCCGGAGTCTGGGGACAGATTCCTATGGCTGCACACGTAGGTCTCAATCAATCCGATGCCGAGGCCATGGCACGGTATGTGCTGTCGCTCGACGGAGAAAAAGAACACTAAACACTGAACATGAAAAGGTACCTTGTCATTCTGCTGCTGACCACGACCCTTGGTCCGCTGTTTGCGCAAACCCATAACACATTAAGTGCCCAGGAGAAAAAGGAGGGATGGAAACTCCTCTTCGATGGCCAGACAACCAAAGGCTGGCATGACTACAATAGATCAACGATCGGAGCCATGTGGAAGGCAAGCAATGGGGAATTGTGGCTAGACCCACAGCCCGGCGCCGCAGATATTGTCACTGATAGCGAGTACGAGAATTATGAGCTGCGGCTGGAATGGAAGATTGATTCTTGTGGCAATAGCGGCATTATATTCAACGTTTCGGAGTCGCCAAACTATAAGTTTGGATGGTATACGGGACCCGAAATGCAAATCCTTCACAATGACTGCCATCCGGATGGTAAGATAGTGAAACACCGGGCCGGCAACCTGTATGACCTGATTGCAAGCCCTACGGAATCCGTTAAAGGACCGAAGGAATGGAACGCAGTAAAAATTATCAGCAACCGGGGTCATCTTGAATTTTGGCTTAACGATGTAAAGCAGGTGGAAACCACCATGTTCACGCCGGAATGGGAAGACATGATCAAGGCAAGCAAATTTGTAAGATACCCCGATTTTGGGAAGTTTAAGAAGGGGCGTATTCTCCTTCAGGAGCATGGTAGCCGTGTCTGGTTCAGAAACATCAAATTAAGAGAACTGTAGAGGGTTTCTTTGCGTTTTCAGGATGTATAGAGATTCAGTAGTCTATGATCCTAGGTATTTTCGAGAATGAATTTGTGCGGTGCGAACTGGACGACGATGTTCCGGTTCTGAGACACCGTTGGCTGGCGGCTCCGCCGGGGGAAGAATTCAAGTTCAACCTGAAGCGGATACTTGAAGAGTATGTTGAATTGAAAAGGACATACACCAGCCTTGCCTGGCTCGCCAATGCTGAATTGTTGGGAGAGTTGGATCTGGATGTAGAGGAATGGTTGGTCGATGAGTGGGAGCGGTTACTTTTTGACGAGGCAGGAGTGAAGGTTCATGCCGTCATCCTGGGTGCCAGCATCTATGCCGATTACCCGATGGAACGATTCAAGCGCGATGCTGAGGAGAAATATCGTTCGAAAAACCTGAGCCTTGGCGTGTTCTCCAATGAAGAAGATGCCTATCGCTGGATAAAGACACACCAGCCAGCCTAAATTGATGGCTCTTGCTGACTCAAGCAGTGAAAGCTGCCCAACCCCCAGATAATATCAACGCTGTCAATCCCGACTACTGTGCGATCGGGCATACACGCCTGTAAGATCTCCAGTGCGAGGTGATCTTTTTTGCACCGGAAGGTAGGAACAATCACATACTTGTTGCAGATGTAAAAGTTGCCGTATGATGCTGGCAAACGCTGACCTTCATACACGACAGGATCCGGCATGGGGAGCTCGATGATTCGCAAAGGTTTTCCGTCAGGAAGGCGCATCGCTTTCAGTAGTCGAACGTTTTCCTGAAGTAATTCATAGTTCTCATCGTTCTTGTTTTCTTCTACGACGGTAACTACAGTGTGAGCATCAATGAACCGTGTGATATCATCAATATGCCCATCTGTGTCATCCCCGACGATGCCCTCATTTAGCCACAACACCTGCGTCACGCCATAGTAATCCTTCAGGTAAGTTTCGATCTGCTCTTTGGACAGGTGAGGATTGCGGTTTTTGTTCAGCAAGCAAGCCGTCGTGGTCAACAATGTTCCGGCTCCATTGAAATCCACCGAACCTCCTTCCATGATAATGCCCGGATTGAATACCGGCAACGACATCGCCTTGCCGATCCGCGTGGGAATCACATCATCAAGATCATGCGGCGGATATTTGCCTCCCCAGGCATTATAGTCCCAGTCGACGATTACCTTTTTCTTTTCTTTATCGTTAATCAAGAATGCCGGACCATGATCGCGGCACCAGGCGTCGTTGGTAGGATTGAGATGGAATTCCACACTAGATAAATCGACACCAGCCTTCTTCAGGTGATCTAGGGCTGATGTCTTCATTTCTGAATCCACAACATTGATCTTCACTTTTTCCGACTGCGCCAGTAACTTGACGAAGCACGAATAGGCAGGATAGATCTGATCGATCTTGCCGGGCCACGAGGCTTCCTTGTGAGGCCAACTGAGCCAGGTTGCATCGTGCTTTTCGAACTCGGCTGGAAAACGGTAGCCTAGCTCCCGCGGTGTCTTGGTCATAAGGAAGGTGAAGTTATTCCTCGTCGAGGTATCGCTGTGTGATCGGCTGATATGAGTCAATGCGGCGATCACGAAGGAAGGGCCAGTGGGTTCTGTAGCGGTCACTCTTATCCATGTCCAGCTCTTCCAGGTGAACTTCCTCTTTGTCGTGAGAAGCCTTAAACAAGACACGCCCGAAGGGATTGGATATGAATGAGCCTCCCCAGAAGTTCATACTGCCTTCTTTGCCCACACGGTTGACCGATACGACATAAACACCATTGGCAACGGCGTGCGAACGTTGAATGGTCTGCCAGGCCTGGTATTGCTCATCGTTCGTATCCGCATCCTGGCTATCGGCCCAACCAATGGCGGTCGGGTAAAAAAGAATTTCCGCGCCAGACAAGGCTGTAATTCTTGCAGCTTCCGGATACCACTGGTCCCAGCAGATGAGGATGCCGATGGTGGCATATTTCGTTTTGAATACTTTGTATCCCAGGTCACCCGGAGTGAAATAGAATTTTTCATAGTATCCTGGGTCGTCAGGGATGTGCATCTTTCGGTACTTGCCGAGGTACTTGCCATCAGCATCAATGACAGCTGTTGTGTTGTGGTACAATCCCTCGGCACGCTTTTCGAACAGCGAAGCAATGATCACCACGTTGTGTTCCCTGGCCAGGGGGGAAAGATAGTCGGTAGAAGGTCCGGGAATGGATTCGGCAAGCTTGAAGTTATCGTGGTTTTCCTCGTCACAGAAATAGAGTGAGGTAAACAACTCTTGTAAACAGATGATCTGAGCCCCTTTCTTGGCCAGCTCGGCAATTTTTGGCTTGACCTTCTCAAGGTTCTCCCGGGGTGTGGCCGTACACGACATCTGAACAATCCCCACATTGACTTTTCTGCTCACAGTGTATTTTTGGTGCAAATATAATTCCTTCTGGCACAAATCGGCGTGCCGGCCTGCCGCTTCTAAGTTGCGTGGGGACTGACTTTGATCATTTCATTTTCCGGTTGACTATCCCTATTTTGCACTAAACAAATAAAAATCATGAGCGCCGCAGCTACATTAAAGTCAACATATTCCGTTAGCCATACGGAACTCAAGGAGTGGATCGACCAGCTAAAAGCACAGTTCAAAGCCGATGATGTCTATTGGTGTGACGGCTCCAAGGAAGAGTACGATTTCATGTGCCAGTCGCTGGTAGACAAAGGCACGTTTATCCGGCTTAATCCTGAAAAGCGTCCCAATAGCTTTGCTTGCTTCTCCGATCCCAGTGATGTGGCCAGGGTAGAAGACCGGACGTACATCTGCAGCCGGAAGAAGGAAGATGCCGGCCCTACCAACAACTGGGTCGATCCCAGGGAAATGAAGCAGATTCTTGACAAGCAGATGGACGGATGCATGAAGGGCCGAACCATGTTTGTCATTCCTTATTGCATGGGCCCTTTAGGATCGCCGATTTCTCAAATCGGCGTGGAGGTTACAGACTCCGAGTATGTTGTCACCAACATGCATATTATGACGCGTGTTGGAAAGAAGGTCATTGACCTGCTGGGCAAAAATGGTGACTACGTGAAGTGCGTTCACACGGTCGGTGCTCCGCTGGAACCCGGGCAAGCTGACTCAAAGTGGCCCTGCAACCCGACGGTCAAATACATTGTCCATTATCCGGAGGAGCGATCGATCGTTTCCTACGGTTCAGGCTACGGCGGCAACGCATTGTTGGGTAAGAAATGTTTTGCGCTTCGCATCGCGTCAGTAATGGCCCGCGACGAAGGATGGCTTGCCGAACATATGTTGATTCTTGGAGTGGAGGATCCGCAAGGTGAGAAGACCTATGTCGCCGCTGCCTTCCCGAGTGCATGTGGTAAAACCAACTTCGCGATGCTGATCCCGCCGAAAGAGCTTAATGGCTGGAAGATTACAACCGTTGGTGATGACATCGCCTGGATCAAGCCTGGAAAGGACGGCAAACTTTACGCCATCAACCCTGAGGCCGGATATTTTGGTGTTGCACCGGGAACGAACATGAAGTCGAACCCCAACGCCATGAAAAGCATTGACAAGAATACCATCTTCACGAATGTTGGTGTTACACCTGACGGTGATATTTGGTGGGAGGGGATGTCGAAGGAGGTACCGAAAGATATTATCGACTGGCATGGAAAGAAATGGGATCCTGCTTCCGGAAAACCCGTCGCGCATCCCAACGCCCGATTCACCGCACCCGCCTCTCAGAATCCCGTACTTGACAAAGACTGGGAGAACCCCAACGGCGTACTGATCGGCGCTATCATTTTCGGCGGACGCCGTAGTACAACGATTCCGCTGGTATACCAGGCCCACAACTGGGCATTTGGTGTTTACCTCGCGGCCACCATGGGATCAGAAATGACCGCGGCCGCATTCGGGGAGATCGGTAAAGTACGCCGTGACCCGTTTGCCATGCTTCCTTTCTGCGGCTACCACATGGCCGACTATTTTAACCATTGGTTGCAGTTTGGCCGCAACATTCCGAACCCTCCCCGAATCTTTGGTGTCAACTGGTTCCGCAAAGATGACAAAGGAAATTTCAGCTGGCCCGGTTTTGGCGATAACATGCGTGTGCTGAAATGGATTGTACAAAAGATCAAAGGAAAGTCCAATGCTGTGGAAAGCCCCATCGGCTGGATGCCGCACTATAACGACATCGACTGGACTGGCCTGAATTTCAGCGTCCAGCAGTTTGACAATATCATGTCGATTGAACGGGAGCAGTGGAAAACAGAATTGCTATCTCACGCGGAGCTCTTCGAAAGGATGTATGATAGACTTCCGAAGGAGTTTATCTTCATGCGCGAGATGCTGCTGAGCAGTCTCTGGCGCTCACCGGAGAAGTGGAGCATCGAGTCCGAGCGATTCAACAATTGATTCAAGGCAATCCCGGATGAGACTCCGGGACGGAACCCCGGAAAAACCCCGGAGCCTCTTCGGGGGTCCGGGGTTTTTTGTGGCCTGTTGGGAATACTGACCGTAATCATTTACTTTAACAGCACCTAAACCAGAACTCATGACGATTGCCGAGCGCGTGCACGAAATCCGAACCGGTTTTCATCCTACGTTTTGGGTCGCCAATACACTCGAGTTGTTTGAGCGATTGGCCTACTATGGATCAAAAGCAGTCCTGACAGTTTTTCTTGCCAACAAAGTTGGCCTCAAGGAAGAGGCTGGATTTCTTGCAGGCCTCTTCAATGCTGTTTTGTACTCACTTCCGGTTGTCGCGGGTGTTTTTGTCGACAAGTACGGGTTCAAGCGCACCCTGATGGTGTGTTTTGCAATTTTTTGCCTCGGTTATTTCCTGATTGGCCTGGCAGGTATGGAATACGGTCAGACAATAACCGCAGCCATCGGAAAGAAGACATATGTAATCATCGTCTTAATGCTTACTGCCGTTGGTGGTTCACTGATCAAACCTTGCGTCGTGGGCACCGTGGCCAGGACATCGAAGGAAAGTACGCAAGCATTGGGATTTTCGATTTACTACACATTGGTTAACCTGGGAGGTGCTATTGGGCCGATGATCGCTTATTACGTGCGTTCCGATCTTGGCATCGAGTATGTACTGGTGATGTCATCGATTACTTCCTTGCTTCTTTTCTTCGGTGCGTGGTTCTTCTTCAAGGAGCCGGAAGGAGGACCTGTCGAACCCAAGACCTTTGGCAAAGTCTTTAGTGACATGCTCCTGGTATTTACCAATCTTAAATTCATGAGTTTCTTGCTGATCTTTTCCGGCTTCTGGATGATGTTCTGGCAGATTTTCTATTCATTTCCCTTTTACATTACCGATGTTCTCAAGTACGAGGCCTTTGAGTTTCTGGAGACAGTCGATGCCTGGACCATCATTCTGGTTACCATACCGGTTACGGCATTGGTAAGCAAACTGAAGCCAGTAACAGCGATTATTATTGGATTTAGTATTGCAAGCCTTTCGTGGATTATCATCGGCGCGGGTGGTACGATCCTGGCCGCGATCATAGGTGTAGCCATGTTCGCAGTAGGAGAAGCTACGCAGGCACCGCGCTTCTATGAATACGTCAGTTCGCTGGCCCCAAAGGACCAGGTTGGTACATTCATGGGATTTGCTTTTCTGCCGGTTGCCATTGGTTCATTCTCAGCGGGTATTATCGCCGACTGGCTTCGGGGCTCCTACCTCGAGACCAATCCACCCATGATGTGGTACACGCTGTCGGGCATTGGAATTATTTCAACCATTCTTATGATCATCTACAATCGCCTGGTGACAAAATGATGAGACGAATGATACCGTTCACCGTTTACCGTTCACCGCTTACCGTTCACCGCTTACCGTTTACCGTTTACTGATTACTGTTTACTGATTACCAACCCACATATGGAATCACCCAAGACCTTTCGCCCTTACATTGCTCCCGAGCAAAATATCGCCGAGTTTACCCTCAAGTCTGTGGGGTTCGGCGTGCTGTTTGGGATACTGTTCGGATGTTCGACCGTTTACCTTGCCCTCAAAGCAGGGCTAACAGTGTCTGCTTCCATTCCCATTGCGGTGATTGCCATCACGCTGGGGCGGAAGTTTCTCAAGACCACCATTCTTGAGAATAATATCATCCAGACCACCGGCTCGGCGGGAGAGTCAATAGCTGCCGGGGTAGTATTTACACTGCCCGGCTTTCTCTTTCTCTCACCAGGTGAAAATGGGGTTAGTGTTGGAGAGGGCTACTTCAATTACCTCACCATTTTGATACTGGCCGCGTTTGGCGGTATGCTGGGAACTTTGATGATGATACCGTTGCGCAGGTCACTAATCGTAAAAGAACACGGAACGCTTCCATATCCTGAAGGCACGGCATGTGGTTCGGTGTTGCAAGCAGGAGAGAAGGGTGGTGACTTTGCGAAGACAGCCTTCATTGGTATGGGTGTGGCGTTTGGGTATGCCATTCTTCAAAAGGTCGTGCATGTTATTGCCGAGACACCCGCGTACATGACCAGCCAGTTGAATAAATTCTGGCCTTCTGCCGCAACCCGCGGTGAGATTACGCCGGAATATCTGGGTGTGGGATACATCATTGGTTTTAAGATCAGCGGTGTGTTGGTGGCAGGTTCTGTACTTGCCTGGTGGGCGATGACGCCGCTGCTGGCAACGCTGGTGCCAGCCGATACGATTGCACTCCAGTTGGTTAAACTCGGTTACCTGGCCGACATCAATACCACTGGAGGACCCGGTACGTGGGATCCCTCCACGCACACATTTGGGAGTTATGCCGATGCTATCTACCGTGCATACATCCGTCAGATCGGTGCTGGTGCTGTCGCTGCGGGTGGCTTCATCACGCTGATGAAAACGCTTCCTACGATTGTCAGTTCTTTCAGGGAAAGTATGGGATCGCTGAAAGACAAAACCGAAAAGGGTGTGCTTAGGACCGACCGCGACCTGTCATTCAAGGTCGTGATCATTGGAAGCATTGTCCTTATTGCGGTCATGACCATCATGCCCAACATTCCGGGTGAAGGCCTGGTACAGAAGTTACTGATAGGCGTACTGATCATCATTTTTGGCTTTTTCTTCGTCACAGTAGCCAGTCGCATCGTGGGTCTTGTAGGATCCAGTAACAGCCCAATTTCGGGTATGACCATTGCCACGCTGATGGGTACTTGCCTGATATTCACGGCCGTTGGTTGGAGCGGAAAGATGTATGAGCCACTGGCGCTCGTTGTGGGTGGAATGATATGTATTGCTGCCGCGAATGCCGGCGCCACATCACAGGATCTGAAGACGGGGTATATCGTTGGTGCAACGCCGCGCTTCCAGCAAATCGCCTTGTTCATCGGTGCGATTGTTTCATCGATTGCCATTGGCCTCGTGGTTAAAGTGCTCGATACACCCACGCAGGAGATGCTTGCGCAAGGCATCACCCATGCGGTAGGCAGCGACCGCTATCCAGCACCCCAGGCGACACTCATGGCAACACTCGCTCGCGGCATTCTGTCATTCAACCTCGACTGGCAGTTCGTGATGGTGGGTGTATTCATCGCAGTCATGATCGAACTCTGTGGCATCAAGGCCCTTGCCTTTGCTATCGGACTATATCTTCCGCTGGCCACTACACTGCCCATCTTTATTGGCGGCGCCATTAAGGGCTACGTCGACCATCGTGCAGAGAAGCGCAAGGAAGTCAAGGAAGAAGACGAGCTCGGCAAGGGTAGCCTTTTTGCTACCGGTCTCATTGCTGGCGGGGCGTTGACCGGTGTGGTTGCTGCTATCCTCACCGTTACTGCCGAAGACCTCATGAAGAGCATGAACATGGAGCATGGCATGGTGTCAGCCTTGGGTACTACGGGGTACTATCTGCTGGGTGTGGCGTTCTTCGTAACGATGTGCGGGATCTTGTATAGGACAGCGTTAAAGAAATAGCAGTAAAGCGTTGAAAGTCAAAACACATAAACGCAAAGAGCACAAAGCCTGCGCATAGGCCGCTGGGCATTTCTCTGTGAGCTTTGCGTGCATTCCTCCGTGAGCTCTGCGGTAAAAACGATCGGGGAAGACAAGGATACGCTGGTTAACTCATTGCTCACGGTCGGATGAGATTAGTCACAAGAGGAACTACAATCTTGTGTAGAGATTCAAAGGCACGCGAATCAATTGTCGGCGAGTCTCCAGCGAGCACTCATTGCTTCAGGTATTGCGAAATCTTCAGTTCAAAAAAGTCGAAGTCATACGGTCCCGTGAAATAATCACGAACCACACCATTTTTGTCGATCAGGAAAGTGGCCGGCCGTTCTGAGCCAAGGTTGACCCAATCAAATGTTTTGGTATATCCTCCAACGAGACTGAGCGGATGTTTTTCGGAGTATCGCAGCAGCCTGTCTCTCTCTTCATCTGAAATGGTGATGACAGCAAAACCATCCTTTTCATACTTCATGTGAAGGCGGTTAAGATCAGGTATTTCTTTGATACAGGGTGCGCACCACGTTGCCCAATAGTTCAGCAGGACAACTTTTCCTCGGTAATCCCTGATGTCAAAGACAGAGTCATTGGATACAAGGCGGAAAGTCAGGGGAGGAGCGCTATTTCCTTTGAGATTTTCCAGTTGGGTGAGAATGGCGGTTACACCCGGTTTGACCTTGGTAATCCGGGCGAAGATCAGCGAGCAAAGAATGATGAACAGGAAGATAAATACCGTCCCGGTCCATCCGAAGAACCCTTTCGGAAGGAAATATCTGTTCTTCTTGCCGATGGCATAGATACCGATAGCCCCGATGATAATCAGCGTGGCCATGATGATTTGTCCCCACGCCGCAATGAATTTGATGTTGTTGCCGATGAAGTCGTTCATGAAGGGGCCAGTTTGCAATTAATCAACCAGCAAGACGAACGAACTCTGTTATTGTTACAGGGTTGCCACAGATTACACTGATTACCACAGATTTATTTAGGGGTATTCAATCTGTGAAAATCTGTGCAATCAGTGGCTAAGAAAAGGTTGCCACGAATTACACGAATTTGCACGAATTGGAATTACACCAGGGCCACTATAAAGAGAATGCTTTTCTGATCATCCTCAGCGCTTGTGTTTCCTCCGTCTGGACCCTTCCATCCGAATTCACAATCGCAAACAAACTCTCAATCAACTGCCTCCGCTGCTCGGGTGATGCAGAGCGGATGAGTTCCTCGTGGGCTTTCAACACAACCTCGAGATTCTCTTCCTCAATCTTCGGATAGGCTGCGCTGGTAAGGCGTAACAATTCTTCGCTATCCTCAGCAAACGTTTTCAACTGCCCGGCAAGCGTCGCTTCCTCCAGGTAGTGAGCATTGCCATCAACACGTGCAACGTAAAGCATGAGGAAGGAGGCGAGGTCGGGGAAGGTGGTCATTGGGTGTCTTTTGGGTGTGGGTATTGGCTGTTGGCAGTCTCTACTAATTGCCGGGGTAGACAGTACTTAAATTGACAAATACTCAGTGGTCCCACTTCCAGGTCCTTAGCCACAAGCGCCTGGTCTGTCAGAGGCACTGCCAAAACCCAACAGCCAATCGCCAACAGCCTTTCAAAAAAAACCCGCCTGATCACGACGACCAGACGGGTTCAATTTAACCTAAACTGAAATGATTTACATCATCCCGCCCATACCGCCGCCGGGGGGCATGGCAGGAGCTTCTTTCTCCTCAGCGATATCAGAAACGACAGCTTCCGTAGTCAGCAAGAGACCTGCGATGGATGCAGCATTCTCCAGGGCCAACCGGGCTACTTTCGTAGGATCGATGATACCGGCTGCGAAGAAGTTTTCGTACTTGTCGTCGCGCGCGTTGTATCCGTAGTCCTTCGTGCCGTCTTTTACTTTGTTGACTACTACAGAACCTTCCTGGCCTGCGTTCTCGGAGATCGTGCGGAGCGGAGACTCAAGAGCCAACCGGATGATGTTGATACCGGTGGTCTGATCTTCGTTGTCGCCCGTCTTGCCCTTGAGGGCCTCGATGGCACGGATGTAGGCCACACCGCCGCCGGGGATGATACCCTCCTGAACAGCAGCGCGTGTTGCATGCAACGCATCGTCAACGCGGTCTTTCTTCTCTTTCATTTCTACTTCGGTAGCGGCACCGATGTAGAGGATAGCTACGCCGCCGGACAACTTGGCGAGGCGCTCTTGCAGCTTCTCACGGTCGTAATCGGAAGTCGTTGATTCAATTTGTGCTTTGATCTGGTTGATGCGGCCGTTGATTTCCGCCTTCTTGCCTGCGCCATTGACGATGGTCGTGTTGTCCTTGTCAATATTGATTTTCTCAGCGCGGCCAAGGGAATCCAGTTTGGCATCTTCCAGTTTCATGCCTGTCTCTTCGGAGATCACCTTACCACCTGTCAGGACAGCAATGTCTTCCAGCATGGCTTTGCGGCGATCGCCGAAACCAGGAGCCTTCACGGCAGCCACACGGAGTGCGCCGCGGATCTTGTTCACCACCAGGGTAGCTAGGGCTTCGCCTTCAACTTCCTCAGCGATGATCAAAAGGGGCTTGCCGGTTTGCGCAGTGGCTTCCAGGATAGGAAGGAGTTCCTTCATGGAAGATATCTTCTTGTCGTAGATCAGGATGTAAGGACTGTCAAGGTCAGCTTCCATCTTCTCCGTGTTGGTCACAAAGTAGGGGGAGAGGTAACCGCGATCGAACTGCATACCTTCTACGGTCTTCACTTCGGTCTCGGTTCCTTTGGCTTCTTCAACGGTAATGACACCGTCTTTGCCAACTTTGTCCATCGCCGTAGCAATCATCTTTCCGATTTCGTCGTCGTTGTTGGAAGAAATGGTAGCTACCTGCGTGATTTCCTTTGATCCTTTGATGTCCTTCGACTGCTTGCGCAGGCTGTCGACAACGAGGTCAACGGCCTTATCGATGCCACGCTTGAGGTCCATCGGGTTGGCACCAGCGGCAACGTTCTTGATGCCGTGAGCATAGATCGACTGGGTGAGTACGGTGGCGGTTGTGGTACCATCACCGGCTGCATCAGCCGTTTTGGAGGCTACTTCCTTCACAAGCTGTGCGCCCATGTTCTCAATAGCATCTTTCAATTCAATGTCTTTGGCTACGGTCACACCGTCTTTGGTGACGGTGGGAGCGCCAAACTTCTTGTCGAGGATAACGTTGCGGCCTTTGGGGCCCAGGGTTACCTTAACTGCATCGGCAAGTTTATCTACGCCGCGCTTGATCCTGTCGCGTGCGGGGGTATCGAATGTAATTTCTTTAGCCATATTTTTTTTCGTTTGTAAATGTGTTGGTTAGATAGTTCCGAAAATGTCGGAGTTGCGCATGATGAGGTAGTCTTTTCCATCGATGCTGATCTCCGTTCCAGCGTACTTGCCGTACAGGATGCGCTCGCCGACCTTAACAGTCACCGGCTTGTCTTTCAGCCCGTCGCCAACGGCGATGACTTTGCCTTTCTGGGGCTTCTCTTTTGCCGTGTCAGGGATGATGATTCCCGAGGCAGTCTTTTCTTCGGCCGCTGCAGGTTCTACCAGCACGCGGTCTTCGTTGGGTTTGAAATTGATTTTCGCCATATGGATTTAAGAGTTATTAGGTTAAACAGCATTATGCTGCCCGCCAGCGTCCATTTTCATGCCAAATGGGCTGATTTGACAGGATTGGGGCTATTTGGCAGAGTAGTGCCAACTGGAAGGCAAACCTACACCCCCTTTGTCAGGTTTTCATTGAAAAAATGGCAGTCCCTGGAACAAGTGGGGAGGCTCGGGTTCGGTATTCTTTCCCGCACCCTGGCGAGGAACCGGTACATTTATCAGCGTAAATCTGTGGGTTTTTCGATCTGCGAAAATCTGCGGGAAATGTATTTATTCGTATACTTGAATATTCAGTTGAAAAGCTATGGAGGGAAAGCTCGGTGACAACTGGCTGACAGAGGGGCTGGTTGACTTTGAATATAAGAAGTACGTGCTGCTGGCCTACCTCAAGGCCGTGCGAGAGTCGTTCGACAAGGTGCAACTTTATCCCCCTTTGTCGGACATCGTCTTCCACTACCGCAATCTCATGGCGTTGCAGAACAACAAGTCGCTCATACGTGAGAACTTCCCTAAAGAGATTTCCGTGGAGAAACTCGAGCTCCTCGAGCTCAGCTACCGCAAGATCATCGAAGATGACGCCATCATGCAGGAGATTGAGGCGATCATGGAGTTTGCCATTCCCAGACTCCGCGAATACCTCGATGAGGGTTCTGCGATTTATGACTTTGTGGAGTCGAAGTGTGAACTGTCGGCCATCGGCGTTGTCCCACTATACGCGCGCGAAGGCTATATGTTTATGACGCAGCCTCCTGAATCAGAGACCAGCATTTATCGCTATCAAGTAACGGTATTCCAAAGCAGCGAGGAGATCATGCGCGGGCTGCAAACACAGTTTGTCTGCACCACCCAGTATGGGCTTGCGCATTCCTATGAGAATATGAAACTGGATCTGGTCCGCAAGTACACCGACTTGCCTAATCCGGCGGCTTTTCTCATTCTGGCGAAGATGAGATTTCCGTATCAACAGACACTCATTCCGGTGGCGAAACGACTGTTGATCAAATACCTTTCAAAGGCAGAGCAGGATACTACTTTGTAGTATCAATCGGTGCGTTGCTTCGCGGTGCGGGCGCAGGCACTTCCTGTTGCTCTTTGGCGCGCTCCAGGAGTTCATCCGTAGAAGACCCGGTACCAGGGGAAGTGAAATTGGTTGCCAGGACCAACGCCATAACACTGATGGCCAGGCCCCAGGTCATCTTTTCCAGCAGGTCACCGGTCTTTTTCACTCCAATGAGGTTGCTTGCGCTCCCGCCGCCGAACTGGTTTGACAGGCCACCGCCTTTTGAGTTTTGAGCCAACACCACGAGAACCAGGAGGATCGAGGCGAAAATCGTAAGGCTTACAAATAAAGTATACATGAGTTAATTTTTCAGGGCTTCTATTTGAGCCGCAAAGTAAGCCTTTTTCTGCGGAAACTTCCAAATTAGCTTCTTCAGCATCTCGATGGCCTTGGCCTTCTTACCCTGCTTTAGTAGTATTCCCACCAGTGTCTCGGAAATGATGTTGTCGCTATAGTTCACCGACTCTTCTGATAGGTCAGTATCAGGCTGCGTGGGCTTTGCCTTGGGTAATGACGGGGCAACCTTGATAAAATTGTCGATGATTTCTCCTTGCTCTGCCACCTTGGGACTTGGAACCTTGAGTTTCTTTCGGCTGGCCTTGATTTCTTCAATGAGGGGTGCTTCTCCCGTGCTGGAATCGGGAGTAACTGTGTCAATGATGGGAGTGACTTTTGAGCGGGTGGGCTTTACCTGAGTATTGCCTTTCAAGAGGTCAGCATGCAGCGATTCGTAGGCATCTTCGAAATTGTGTTTTAGGATCTGAAGGCGGCCAAGCTCTTTGGAAAGGTCGGCAATTAACGCGTCCCCCTCCAGCGTGACGACGCGAGTAGTTGATGCTGCCTTCTCTGTCTTTCTGGTTGCTGTCTGGCTTTTTTCTGACGGAATGGCGACAGGTGGATCAGATTTTGGTTTAGCCACAACAATCTCTGACACGCGGTTTCTGGCAGGTGTGGTTAATGCCCATTTGACTACCGACCTGTCAGTCGAATAGACAGCAGCGCGGTGCAGCCGGGCCTGTTGATCAGTTGTACCCTGGTCGCGGGTGCCACGAGCCATGAGGACATGAATCAATTGGCTGTAAGGTGACTGATCTGCCAGGGACTGCAGTGTATTCAGCTCCTCCGGAGTAAGCGCCGTAAAGTTCTTGACGAGTGTGTGGAAATTCGAAGCTGTCATAGCTGGGAAGGTAAAGCTATGAAAAATCCCAAAGCGTACAAACCGCTGATGATTACCAGTTTGCGACGGTAGCATTAAAGATATCGATCAGTATTTGATCAAATATCGACTTCTCCAGATCCTCCTGAATGGTTGTGAAATTGAGGTTGTTGTCGAAGTCCTTGAAGAAGCTGAAAGTTCTGTCCTTAAAGTTATTCTTTGGCTCCAGGGAGTCCTCAAAAGTGACCCTGACGGCAATGGTCAGTCGCGAGAGGGCAGCTGTGTTCGGATCATTGGGGTTTCCGGTTGATACCGGGGCCATGGCATTGATTCGATAGTCGGAAACAATGCCCTCAATATGAAGTTCACCACTTGACTCAATCACGCGCAAACTGGAGTTTTGCTGGTAGTAGTCTTTGACTTTGTTGGTAAACGTGGCGCCAATATTTGCCGGGGCCAGGTCTGTATTGTTGAAGAATGGCTCAACCGATATGGTCTTGGCCGAAGTGGCGGCACCAGAGAAAGAGTACACCCCGCAGCCATTGATGGCGGCCAGCACGACAACGAGCAGCGCGAATTCCCTAATCCTCAAGTTCGTATTCTTTGATCTTCCGGTAAAGCGTTCGCTCGGAAATACCCAAATCCCGTGCCGCATATTTCCTGCGGTTGTTATTCTTCTGCAGGGCGCGCATGATCAGTTCCTTTTCCTTTTTTTCGATGGACAGGGAATCATCGGCGCTTTCGTGGGTAATGTCCTGGAACTCCTCATCTTCCTGCGTGTTGGAGGCTGATCCCCCTGTGTTGATGTTAAGGACAACGGGTTCCTGATCGGCCTTCTTGGGTGTGTGAACTTCTGAAAACAGTTCCGGATTCTCCTTGATAATTTGAGCGGCACGAGTGGGGTTGCTGGTACCTTCCAGAACGATCCGCTTCAGTTCGTTCATATCTTTACGCATGTCGAAGAGCACCTTGTAGAGGATTTCCCGTTCGGAAATATCCTGATTGACACCTGAGGCATACAGGGCTGGGAGGCTCTTTTCCTGAGGCAAGTAGGAGCGGAGCACCTCGGCAGAAATTTCCTTTTGTTCAGAGGACAGCACTGATATCTGATCCACCAGGTTCTTAAGCTGACGAATATTGCCCGGGAAACGGTATTTCAACAGCACGTCCTTGGCGTCATCGGTAAGGGATATAGGCTTAACCTTGTAGCGCTCGGCGAAATCGGAAGCGAACTTCCTGAACAAGAGTTCTACATCCTTGGCTCGCTCACGGAGGGGCGGAACGTAGATGGGTACGCTATTGAGGCGGTAAAACAGATCTTCCCTGAATTTTCCATCCTCCACTTTGTTTAGCAGATTAACATTGGTTGCTGCCACAACGCGAACATCAGTCTTCAGGACTTTGGAAGACCCTACCTTAATGAACTCACCGTTTTCAAGAACTCGGAGCAACCGTGCTTGTGTTCCCAGCGGCATCTCCCCAATCTCATCAAGGAAAATTGTGCCGCCGTTGGTGACTTCAAAGTAGCCCTTGCGTGCCTCATGGGCGCCGGTAAATGAGCCTTTCTCATGGCCGAATAGCTCTGAGTCGATGGTGCCCTCAGGGATGGACCCGCAGTTGATGGCGATGAACTGTCCGTGCTTGCGTGGGCTCAGCATGTGGATAATTTTTGAAAACGATTCCTTTCCGCTTCCGCTTTCCCCTGTAATAAGAACAGTCATGTCGGTCGGAGCCACCTGCATCGCTATCCGCACGGCGTTATTGAGCAGAGGTGCATTACCTATGATGCCGAACCGCTGCTTGACACTTTGAATTTCGTTTTCCAGAATTGCCATAACTATTTTTCTACCAATGTTCCCATCAGCGTAGCACCCGTGCATCGGTCTACGCGTACATGCACATACTGCCCCTTCTGAACATCCTTCCTTTCAAAAACGACGACTTTGTTGGCTGAATTCCGACCCTGCAAGAAATCCTCTGAGCGTCTGGACGTTCCTTCCACCAGGACCTTGAAAGTTTTGCCTACATCGCGCTGGTTGCTTTCCAGTGAATGCCGGTTTTGCATGGCGATAATTTCCGATAGTCTTCGCTTCTTGACGTCTTCCGGCACATCATCATCAAATTTCTTCTCCGCGAGTGTACCGGGTCGCTCGGAATACATAAACATGTAGGAAAAATCGAAGCGGACCCGGTCCATGAGGGAAAGCGTTCCCTGATGTTCTTGCTCGCTCTCGCCGCAGAATCCGGCAATCATATCGGAAGACAAGCCGCAGTCGGAACCCAGGATTTCGCGAATTCGGGAGATGCGCTCAAGGTACCAGTCACGGGAATAACCACGATTCATTCGATCCAGAATTCTGGAGTCACCGCTTTGTACCGGCAGGTGAATGTACTTGCAGATGTTATCATGACGCGCCATCACATGAAGAACTTCGTCTGTGATGTCTTTGGGATGTGAGGTGGAGAACCGAATCCGAAGTTCCGGACTTACCTGAGCTACCTGCTCCAGGAGATTCGCGAAATTTACCACACCCGTGACAAGTCGGCTGTTAAGCCGGGCCTTGTTATTCTCCTCCTCACTCCATTTATAGGAATCAACGTTTTGGCCAAGAAGCGTGACTTCCCGGAATCCTTTTTCGAACAGGTCGCGCGCTTCGGCTATGATGGATTGGGGGTCTCGGCTACGCTCACGGCCACGGGTAAATGGCACGACACAGAACGAACACATATTGTCACAGCCACGCATGATGGAGATGAATGCGGTCACGCCGTTGGAGTGGAGTCTGACCGGCGATATGTCACCATATGTCTCCTCCCTCGAAAGGAATGTATTCACCGCCTTTTCTCCCTCGTCGACCTTGCCAATAAGCTGAGGAAGATTCCGATTTGCATCGGGACCGGCCACCAGGTCCACAATCTTTTCCTCCTCCAGAAACTGGGATTTTAGCCGTTCGGCCATGCAACCCAGGACGCCGACTACGAGTTCCGGTTTTTGCTTTTTTAGTCCATTGATGTGCTGCAGCCGGTTTCTAACGGTCTGCTCTGCTTTTTCTCTTATGGAACATGTATTCAGGAAGACCACATCGGCCTGGCCTAGATCTGTTGTAGTAGTAAAGCCTTGCTTTTCGAGTATAGATGCAACTATCTCACTATCAGAGAAATTCATCTGACAACCATAGCTCTCTATGTAAACCTTGCGCGTACTCCGATTGCCATGGGGTATGGTCGACCGGACAGAATCTTCCAGGTCTGAGCCCTCCATAATCGCCAAGTCCTCAATGATATGCTTCACATCTGCCATGGGGCCGCAAATTTAACACTTGTTGATGATAGATGACATCTTGTCAGACACTAATTTCAGTGCCATTGGGTAGCTTTGGCCATTCTTATCAGCCATGGCAATTATCAAGTCAGTTAGGGGTTTTGCCCCGGTTTTTGGAGCCAATTGCTTCCTGGCTGACAATGCTGTTGTTGTCGGGGAGGTAAAGATGGGGGACAATTGCACCGTATGGTTCAATGCGGTGGTTCGGGGCGATGTTCATTCCATCACGATTGGCAATAACACAAACATTCAGGACGGGGCTATCATCCATTGTACGTACCAGAAAGCAAAGACTGTTATTGGCAGCAACGTATCTATAGCGCACGCAGCGGTAGTTCACGGGTGCACTTTGGGGGACAACGTACTGGTTGGGATGGGAGCAATTGTGATGGATGATTGTGTGGTTGGAAGTGATTCGGTCATTGCTGCAGGGGCCATCGTACTGCCCGGGACAATTATTGAACCTGGAAGTATTTACGGTGGCATGCCGGCAAAGAAGCTGAAAGATATTGGACCGGAAATGAGGGAAGTGATTGCCCGCACGGCAAGGAACTACCCCATGTACGCCAAGTGGTATGACCAGTAATTGGTTATTCCCATTATATTTGCCTCCCAATTCAACAAACTATGAAGAACATCTCGTTGGTAATCAATGCCTTCCTGGCGATAGCGGTCATCGTACTGTACTTCCTCCACTTTTCATCAGCACCGGCGAACGACAAGCGTGACGAATCGGTGCCTTCGAAGAATCTGAAAATGGCATATATCAATTCAGATTCCGTACTGAAGTATTATGACTATTTCAAGGTCAGCCGTGAGCGTCTGGAGACGAAGGGTAGACAAATGGATCAGGACCTCAAGACGCGGGCAACCAGCCTGCAGGGCGAGTTTGAATCCTACCAGCGTAATGCCAGTACCTTGACCATGGGCCAGGCCCGGGCCATCGAAGAAGATCTTACCAAAAAGCGTCAGAACCTTCAACTTTATCAGGAGAATCTGTCCCAGCAAATGCTTGTGGATCAGGAACGAATGACCAAAGAACTCTACGATAAGGTGACATCATTTCTCCGTAAGTACGGCGAGGAAAATGGCCTCGAAATCGTCTTCAAGTACGACGCCACCAGTGATGTACTTTTTGCCAGCGACAGCATGGACATCAGTTCCATTGTGGTGAAGGGACTTAATGAGGCCTATAGACTGGAGAAGCAACTGCCCGCAGCTAAAGACTCTGCGACTCGCAAGAAGTAGTGAGGAGTTCTCACGATCAGAAAAGCCGGATCATCATCCGGCTTTTTTTATTTATCAGTGAACATGTAACTTTCTGAAATGCTGACCAAGTTACTTGAATACCTCAATGTCCGGGAAGAGGAGCGTGACCAGGTTTTGCTCATGCTGGGCGCAGGCTTTTTCATGGGGATATTTTTGGCGACATACACTGTGGTCGCCGAGTCTCTGTTCCTCAATACTTTGGGAGACCAATTGAACAAGGCATTCCTGATTTCAGGTGCCTTTGGCATTGTTACAACGTTACTTTTTTCGTTTGCACAAAATCACATTAAATTCTCTAACCTGACAGCCTCCACCATTACGACAGTGGTAGGTCTTACAACGTTCTTTTACATCGGATATCACTTCGGGCCGGTGGCTTATCAGGAGCCCATTATTTTTGGCATGTTTTGTATGACGGGGCCAATCACGGCGGTGCTTCTCTTAAGTTATTGGGGTATTTTCGGCCGACTTTTCAATTTTCGGCAGTCCAAGCGGATTATCGGGTGGATTGATACAGGTCAGCTAACGGCCGTAATCCTTGCCAACCTTCTGATTCCTGTTACCGCCGGGCTCTTCAAGGAGACCGATAATTATCTCATCGTATGTGCTTTGAGCATCATTGTTTCGGCGATTTTTTTTATAGTGATTTCATTCCGATTCCCGCTGGCCAAGAATGACCCTTCTGAATTTGAGCCGGAAGTCATCCGGGAGTCCAGCCTGGTCAACGTAGTCAAAGATCCGTATACCAAGCTCCTGTCTATTTTCCTTATCATTTCCATGGTGATGCTCATCCTGGGTCAATTCACTTTCCAGGAACTCATCAAGGTGCAGTTTCCAGATCAGTTAACACTTACCAAGTTCCTCGCATTTTTCAATGCTGCCATATTCGGGCTAAGTTTTGTGATGCAGACGTTTGTTAACGACCGAATTGTTGGCAACTATGGCATTCGGGTAGCCCTCATGTTGTTGCCAGTGATTGTAGGTTTTTTCGCCCTGAGTGCAACATTCAGCGGGCTTTTCTTCGGGTATACACCCGAGATGGCGCCTGATACCTTCGTCTTCTTCTTCCTTTTTGTTGCACTCATTCGGTTGTTCAACAACATGATTCGCGACTCACTTGAGAACCCGATGTTCAAGCTCTTGTTTATTCCCCTTGACAGCCGCTCCCGATTTGGTATTCAATCAAAGGTCGAAGGGGTGATCAATGAGACCGGCCGATTGGTGGCCGGCGCTTTGATTTTTATCTTCGCTTCATTGGCGATTTTCCAGATTGTCTGGATGCCCATTGTCCTCTGTGTTCTGGCAGGGCTTTATTTTGTTATTGTTCATAAACTGTACATCGGATATAAGGCCAAGATCCGTGGCAAGCTGGAAGCTGCGCAGGGGTCGGCAGAAAAATTGGAACAGGATACCGATCGCATAACAAAGAAACTCGAAGCTCAGCTCCTGGGTGAATCACCTGCGACATCTGTTTTTTCTTATAAGTTACTGGAGAAGCTAAAGCCGGAAGACGCCTCACGTTGGGTGAACATGCTGATCCGCAATGAGCGCCCGGAAGTGCATGATTTTGCGCAACGCAGGATGAATGAGATCAAGGGGCTTTCAGTTTCTGACCGGTATATCATCAAGTATGACATGTCGCGCGCACAGGTCTCTGATAAGAACCTGCTCACCAGAAGCGAGCTTGAACTGCTGATAAAAAGTGGTGGGGATATCACCAAGAGCCGGCTCACTAAACTGTCTCGATCCACCAATCCTGGTGACCGCCAATACGCTGCTGAACTGCTGTTACACACCATATCTGAAGAGAACACTTCGTATCTCATTGAATTACTTGGTGATAGCGACCCCAATGTCCGGAATACGGCCATCAAGACATCAGTGAAGCGAAGCACCCCGGAGGTGATTCGGGCACTGATCGACAACCTTGGAAACCCCTTGTACAGCAATCAAGCCGCTGACGCATTGGTGATTATGGGCGGAAAGACACTGAATATCCTGGACACCTCCTTCTATCGCACCGGGCAATCCACTCAGGTGCTGAACCAAATCGTGCAAATCATCGGACACATTGGTGGACAGCATGCCAGGGATATCCTCTGGAATAAGATTGATTATCCTGACAAGGTTGTTGTGTCGAAAGTCTTGCTGGCATTGGGCGAGGCGGGATTCAAAGCGAGTATTTCACAGGGACCCAGAATACGGTATGCCATTGAAACGGATATTGGAGATATCACATGGAATTTTTGTGCCATTGAAGAATTGGGCAACAGTGGTGTAGCCAAAGATGTGAAAGAGGCTTTGCGAGGTGAAATCAGAAATGATATCGATCACGTGTACATGCTTCTGGCCATGCTTTACGATACGCGGTCAATACAATTGGTCAAGGAGAACATTGAAACCGGAACGGTGGAGGGGACGGCCTTTGCGGTAGAACTGCTTGATGTGTTTCTATCAGACCAGTTGAAGCAACGCGTCATACCGGCCATCGATGAACTTTCTGACCAGGAACGCATTCGTCGCCTCGAGGTATTTTATCCTCGCATGCCACTCAACGAGAAGCTTGTACTCAAGTTTCTGATCAATCGTGAATTCACGCAAGCCAATCGATGGACCAAGGCGTGCGTACTCCGCCAGATTGGCACTGAAAAAGTGGAGGAATTTAACCTTGATCTCATTGCTCAACTGTTTAACCCCGATCCGCTGATCAACGAGATGGCCGCTTGGGCCCTTTATCAAATTAGTCCTGATGCCTATAAAGAGAACCTTGAACGCCTTGGGTATGACATCAAGCGACGGATGGATGCAATCATTATTCCGGGAATAAAAAACTCCAAGCTCTCTGTTTTTGAAAAGGTACAGTTCTACAGTGAACTGGCAATTTTCAAAGGGACATCAGGCCTTGCCTTGTCCTTTCTGGCCGACGTATCCAGTGAAACCATGCTTGGAGCGGGCGAATCATTGGTGATTGATGAGAAGTCCAACGCCGATTTCTACGTCGTTATACGTGGGGAGGTAGATTACTATCAGCGCACTGAGTTAAGGGCGACCTTTGCACAAGGACAGTTCATCGGTGAGATGTTAACCGTGCCTGGCTTTTTGAACTCCAATATCCTCGTAGCCAGAGAGGGAGCCACGTTGTTGAGGCTTGGCAAGGACCACCTGTACGAGCTCATGGCCGGAAATGTGAAATTGGCTGACCGTGTTTTGGAATATGTTTGAAATCAGTTAATTTTCAAAGATTTTTTAGTCTTTGTGCCCAATTTGAGTGTTAGAAGCTATTTTTTAAACTGTCTGATCACCGAAATACCCTGTAATTAGTAAATTACTGATCCTAGTCTTTGGCAATGGTTAATTATCCCCAACAAACGGGAGAGTTAGTGGATGAGGTCCAGGCGACCCAGGAAGGCTTTGTGCCCTCCGGTGATAACCCTTTTCCAGGCCTTCGGCCATTTACCATTGATGAATCACACCTCTTTTTTGGACGAGAGGGGCAGGTTGATGAGATACTTGAGAAGCTGGGGAGACACCGCAGTGTCACGATCATGGGTTACTCTGGCAGTGGTAAGTCAAGCTTGGTCTCCTGCGGTCTTGTACCCGTGTTGTATGGTGGCTTTCTTACTGAGAATGGACCAAACTGGCAGGTGGTTTCCATGCGCCCTGGGTCATCGCCAATCGCAAACCTGACCGATGCGGTGGTCAAGCACTTGCAAGACAGGGGTAGCTTGTCACTTGAGGATAAGCCCATGCAGCAAGCGATCATCCGATCGGTTTTGCACAGTAGTTCCAATGGGCTGGTTGAGGTATTCCGATACCTGAAAGGTGATGAAACCAGTAACTTCTTCCTTCTCATCGATCAGTTTGAAGAAATCATTCGCTACCGGGAGACGGACGAAGAGTCCATGAATGAGGCAGCTCGGTTCATCAACCTGGTGCTGACAGCCCTGAGACAACGTGAAGTTCCCATTTATGTTTCCTTCAGTCTCCGATCTGATTTTATCGGCGATTGTTCTGTGTTCCCCGGTCTGACCGAGGTTATCAATGAAAGCAATTACCTCGTACCTCAGATGGGCCGTGAACAGAAACGCTTGGCCATAGAAGGTCCTGTGGCCGTTGGGGGTGGCCGAATTTCCCCGCGTCTGGTCAAGCGACTGCTCAACGATATTGGTGACAACCAGGACCAACTTCCCATTCTGCAGCACGCGCTCATGCGCTCATGGGATTATTGGGTGGCTAACCGTGAGCCAGGAGAGCCCATCGATATCAGGCACTACAATGCGATTGGCAAAATCAGCCAGGCTTTATCGCTTCACGCCAATGAGGCCTATGAAGAACTGAATCCTGTTGAAAAAGAAATTGCCGAAGTACTATTCAAAAGCATTACCGAAAGGAGCCAGGACAACCAGGGGCTTCGGCGTCCTGCCAAAGTCAAAGTTATCGCGGAGCTTGCCTCGGCAACGGAAGACGACGTCATTTCTGTTGTTGAACGCTTCCGGAAGGCAGGCCGTTCCTTCCTGATGCCGGGAAGTCATGTGAGGCTGACCGGGACAAGCATCATAGAACTTTCCCATGAAAGTCTAATGCGCATCTGGACCCGGCTGGCCGGTTGGGTGGATGAGGAATTTGAGTCGGCGCAAATGTACAAGCGCATCTCGGATGCCGCCGCTTTGTATCAAACAGGTAAGGCCGGTCTTTGGCGACCTCCGGACCTTCAACTTGCGCTCAACTGGCAGAAGAAACAACGGCCGACAAGGATATGGGCTCAACGTTATGATATCGCGTTTGAGCGGGCTATTGTCTTTCTGGATACAAGCCGTATTACCTATGAGGCAGAACTCAAGAACCAGGAACTCCTTCAGCGCCGCGCATTGCGTCGGGCGCGCGCGTTTGCGGTGGTTTTGGGTATTGCAGCCATCATCGCTATCCTTTTCATGATTTACGGATTCACGCAGTCTCTTGAAGCAAAGCGTCAGGCCGATGTGGCAAAGGAAAATGAACGGAAAGCTTTGCTTGCCGAGGAGGATGCCATCAAGGCACGGGATAATGCAGAGGAGGCGAAAGTCGCCGCCTTGCAAAGCAAAAAGGAAACTGAAGAAGCCCTTAAGCGCGCAGACTCACTTCTGAATGTTGCAACGGTAGCCAGGGCTGAGGCCGAAGAGAATTTAAGGGAAGCCTTGCGTCAGGAACAGCTTGCTATTGCAGCCCAGGGTAAGGAAAGAGTTGAGCGAGTAAGGGCAGAGGAGCAAACCATTATTGCTACACGAGAACGTGACCGGGCCAACGCTCTCCTGTTCTTGTCTATAGCGCAGTCGTTGGAGGCCAAGTCGGTATCAATGGATGATCCAACATTGGCAGGCCTTCTGGCCATGCAAGGATATCTCTATCACACCGAATACGGCGGTAAGAAATATGACCCATACGTTTTTAGTGGTCTTTACTATGCCGTAGCAAAGTTGTCCAATGATCGCAACTACAATCGCGCCAAAGTTCCCGGTGAACTCAAGAACAAGATGTTTGCGTTGGCGGTGTCACAGAAGAGCAGCAGTTTTTATACCACGGGAAATGACGGTCGCATTTTCAAAGGAGATTATCTGGCATTGACGGCCGATGAGATGCTGGACTTCAATCCATATCCCAACAGGGTTTTGGCCTTGAGCCCGGATGAAAAATACCTGGTGAACGGAAGTGACTCTGCAGCTCTACAGGTATACGATCTGTCTCAAAAGGGCGAAAAGCCAATGAGGGTTCCTGGACATAAGGGTTTTGTCGTCGATATCAAGTTCTTGCCTGACAACTCAGGATTTGTCTCCGTCGGGTCTGATCAGACTGTCCGGTTCACCAATGCGACCAATGGCCAAAGTCGTGTGCTGGCAAGTATGCCACGCCCCATTAAATCCATTGATATCAGCCACGACGGCAAACTACTGGCTGCCGTTGCGCAAAGCGGTCAACTGTACATCATGGACCTTAGCACCAATAACGTTGAACTCAAGCGTGACGAGTCGTTGAATCATGTGCGGGTTTTGTCTGTGGCATTCCACCCGACCCGAACTATGCTTGCTTACGGCACGGAATTCAAGGACGCCAGCTATTCTGGCATCGTTGGAGATTCGACGATCCGGGGCTCCGTCAAGTTGATGGATTATGTCACGATGGAGACCATCAAGGAAATGCGTGGTCACAATGCGGGAGTGTCTGACGTGGAGTTTAGTCCCGATGGCCTTTTGGTAGCCAGCGCGGGGTATGATAAAAAACTTCAGATGTGGGTAGTTGACCATGAGGAAGACCTTCCCATCGTGATGGACAACAACAGCGGCAACATCTGGAGTCTTGCTTTTGCCGAAGGCTCTGATTACCTGTTAGCTTCTTGCAACAATGGTGAAATCCGGGTGTGGCCGACGGATCCCAGGATGCTGGCTGAGCGCATATGTCCCAAGTTGAAACGAAACATGTCGAAGGAGGAGTGGGATATTTATGTGGCCAATGGAATATCGTATGAGGCTACATGTCAGAGTTTGTTGATAAGCGACTTCTGATGGTGGCACTCCGGACGATTCTTTCTTTTTCGATGTTCTTGGTGTTTGTTGCGTTCGCCCAGGGCCAGCAGCCCGTCGTGCTGAGTGATGCGGATTGTGACCAGAAGCTTGCTCAGGCTGATGCAGAACTCAATGCCGGACACTTCTATTCCATTCCGTCGGTCCTCAAGGATTGTCTTGATGGGGGAAGGTTGTCGAACGACCAACTGGTGCAGGCTTACTTGATCCTCTGCCAGGCCTACTTGGTTTTGGATGACCCGCTCGCGGCTGGTGATAACTACCTGAAGCTACTCCGTGCCAATCCGGAGTTTGTTCCCAACGAGCACGACCATCCCATTGAAATTGTTTATCTCAGCAAGCAATACACGGCAACACCGATTTTTACGCCGCACTTCAGGCTTGGATTTAATGGTTCGTTTTATAAGGCTATCCATTCCTTGTCAACAGAGCCTTACACACTTACTGAACAAAATCCAATTCGTATCGGATTTCAGGTAGGTGCTGGTATTGATTGGAATATCAATGACAACCTCAGTCTCTGTGTTGAAGGCGATCTGGCCAACCGCGGCTATGACCGCATTATCACGAGTTCGGTAACCGGTGATGAGGCGAGTATCAATGCCAACCAATGGTGGATCGACGTGCCGCTGTATGTAAAATACATGTTGACGTTGAATAAGAATTTGAGACCGTTTGGATATGTCGGGATTTCTGGAAATTACCTGATTTCGGCCAACAACCAATTTACTTTTACTGACGTGAAGCCAACGGGCGGACAATTGGTCGCCGAAGGACCCGCTGTGACGGTTACCAATCAGCGAAACCAATTCAGCTGGTCGGTGGTTGGCGGAGCTGGCGTGCGATATAAGGTAGGTAAGAATTTCGTTTATGCGGATCTCCGGTATATGGCTGGCATGACCAACCTTGCCAACGAGTCTACAATCTATTACAAGGATGCCGCCGAAGTTGACCCACAGCAAATCGGAAGCAAAAGTCATTACCTGACCGAGAACATTACACGTTACCGCTACATGAGTGATTTGTTCAGGATGGACAATCTGTCGCTGACTTTCGGGTTCGTGAAGCCGTTGTATGATCCAAGGAAAATCAAGAAGGCCCGGACAGGCAAGGTTGCCCGGTCGATCCGGAAGGAAGGAGGAAAGAATAAATGAGGTCTTTGATCCTGGCCCTGGCGTTGGGTGCAACCCTCCTTGGTTGTGATACCGCATCCACTGTAGAGGATCCAACTTCCCAGCACTTCATTAAGTTTTACGGCCGTGATGGAGACCAAACCGGCTGTGACCTTGTAGTATTGCCTGATGGTTCCATGATTCTGTTTGGGACTAGTCGCCCCACGGCGCCAACCTTGGCTACGCAATGGTATCTGGCGAGAGTGGATCCAAAAGGAGTAATTGTCTGGGAGTCAGAATTTGGTGGACTCAACAACGAAGAGGCGCGGGACATTGAGCTCACCTCAGCAAACCAGCTGGTGCTTGTTGGGAATACCTATGGGAATACCTTTCAGTCGACCGACCGTGATGTGATGATCATGACTGTTGGACTGGATGGCATCAAGATTGACAGCGCGACGATTCCAGTTCGAGACATTTTTGGCGTCCCGATCACCGGCACCGATGAGGATGCAGCAGCGGTTACAGAAACTACTGACGGGTTTATTATTTCCGGATCAACGACGTACGTGTACGCGAAGGCCGCAGTGGCGGGATTGGCCGATACACGCGATGCTCTGAAGATTCGTGTGTATAGCAACCTTTCAATTTATCCCAACACGTGGATCCAAACTTATGGATACTTTTCGGATGATGCTTCAACCAAAATTGTTGAAGCGACCGCAGGCACCTTCCATGTTTTCGGCTACACCAACAACTTGCCTTCGGGTCAGACAGTTCCGAACTACAACTATTGGGCATATATCCTTGGTGCCAATGGTGATCCCACTACCCAGCAAGTCTATCCGGGAACCTCTTCTGGCAATGAGCGGTTGAGTTCATTCTGTTTTTCCCCCATCGGTTACTTTCTGGGTGGGTTGGCGCAAAGTGGGAGCGGACCCGCTGATTTGTTTATTTCGGAGGTGAACATCCCGGATGCCCTGCTGGGGTTTAGTGTTGTGTATGAAAAATCACTGTCCATTGCATTGGGCACCAACCCTTCCGGGGTAACTTCAGTTTTCCCCTCCCAGAATGGCGGATTTTTTGTTCTTGGGAATGAGAACGGCTTCAACAGCAATCAGAACTGGGTGCTTACAAAAGTGAACCTAGATGGTTCGCTGGCCTGGAGCACGCCGATTGTTTATGGTGGAGAAGGTTTGGATGAATGTGGTGCTGTTCAGGAGCTTCCGGATGGCCGGATCATCCTCATTGGGACCATGCGCACCGGCCGTCCCGATGCGGGTGAATTCAAGCTTACCCTGATCAAGGTTAATAGCGAGGGAAAGTTCGAAAACTAGCGGTTAAATCGGCCCAAAATTGGGTTACTTATGATGTTTTAGGGATATTTACCCGATAGTTGGCTTAGACCTTATGATGAGATTTTTACCTGAGTTCCCATTCTCAACTCCTACCATTGCATTCTCCTTGAATTTCCACCCCTTCAGCATAGGGTGTAATGTAAGAACCAATTCAATTTTAATTTAGTGCTAGCTTGATAAGGCCTATTCCATCCGGTTATGATAAGGCATTCCTCAGGGTAGCAATTTCATTTTTGCTCTTTGCCCTTGTTGCTTTTCAAGCCCGGGCTCAAACAACCTATTATTCGATTGCCACGGGCAACTGGACCGCTAACGTATGGTCACTTTCGAGTGGTGGACCGGCCGCTGGTGCTGGGGTATTCCCTGTTGCCGGAGATCATGCTATTATAGAAGGTGGTTTCCAGATTAGTACAAGTGACGGCACTGGAACTCCTTCCACACATTCGTGTGCCACTGTGACAATTAATGCAGGAATTCTACGAACAAACTCTGGAACCGTAGCAAGGACTTTCAATGTATCAGGCAACTTGACACTTTCAGCCGCTGGAACATACACGGTGGTTTCATCCGGTGGTACTGTAACTCATTCGCTGAATATTGGTGGAGATTTCATCAACAACGGAGGAGTTTTTGCTCCGATAGTTGGTGACGATATCCTTCAGGTCACATTCAATGGAGCCGGGAACCAACTTATTGGGGGGACAGCTGCTACCCAAACTTTCAATAATGTGATTGTAAACAAGGGAGGTGGGACTCTTTCAGTTGGCGGAAGTACAACAACCCTCAATGCTGCCAACTTTACGCTGACAGCCGGAAGCTTTACCGGGCCTTCAGCCACCTTTTCTACCCCTGGCAATGTTGTATTGACTTCTGGTACTTTTGCTGCAGGTGCGAACATGACTGTTAGTGGTAATTTCACGAACAATGGCGCGACTTTTTCGCCTGGTACGGGCACTGTAACGATGAATGGCATCACGCAGACCATCAATGGCACAACAGGCATTTCATTCCATCATCTCAGCACAGCTGGAACAACATCGACTTCAATTGCAGTTGGCACAACCATCGGTGGCGATCTCAATATTGCCAACAATACGACTTTCTTGATTGGGGGTTTCAATTTTTCTGTGGATGGAAGTACAACTATTGGGGCCGGCACAAATGGAGTTCTCCAAATTAACTCGGCTGTAGGCACAAAGACTTTCGGTGATTTGGTAACCATCTCGCCCACAGCTACCTGGAACAACTCTGGTAATGCTGCAGTAACTTTTCAAGGAGGGATTTCAAACAGTGGCGTATTCACCGCAGGATCCGGCCTTCATACTTTTGAAAGTACCCCTCAATTTCTAACTGGAACATTTTCGATTTCAAGTTTGGAAGTCGATGGAATTGACCTAACCAACAGCAATAGCTTGACGATTGGTTCGTCGCTTTCTGGCAGCGGGAATTTGATCCAAGCGGCAGGCGCTAATTTAGTACTCTCCGGTTCAGTGACTGTCTCGACTTTGACAGCATCCAATGCTAATAATACTGTAACCTACAATGGTATTGCACAAGCGATTAGTCCGTCAAGTTATTTCAATCTGTCGATTGACCAGGCTAATGGTGAGGCAGCATTGAGTGGAAATACAATTGTAGATGGTACGCTTACCCTCACCTCAAGGAACCTCAATCTTTCTGGCAACAACCTAACCTTTGGCGCAGCTGCCATGCCCGTTGCTGGCGGACCATTTTCTTCTTCAAAAATGGTCATTGCCACGGGTGGCAGCCAGGTAAGAAAAATCTTCTCGGCCCCAGGTTCATTTGATTTCCCTGTCGGTGATAATTCCGGCACTTTGGAGTATTCGCCAATTTCTATTGATGCATCCGCAGCCGCAGGATTTAGTGGCACCGCCTTCATCGGAGTTTCGGTTGTTGATGCCAAACACCCCTCCAATGCCAGCTTGACGAATTATCTTACACGATATTGGGATGTCAACCCATCCGAAATCTCCGGGACGGTTTCAGTTTCTGCAACCTACCCTGGAGCAGATGTAACCGGAGCTGAGGCTAGCATTCGTGCAGCACACCTTAAAGGTGCATTTAATCAGGCGTCCAATCCTTGGATCCTCTCCGGCGCACTCCCTCCATTTTCTGCCTCGGCATCCTTAACGTCAGGAACAACTACAGCCTTTACCGGGATCACCGGTATTGCGCCAACCGTTACGAATGATGGCGGAGACATCGCCATTTGTGCCGGCGCATCTACCGGCATGGTAGCAACACCCGCTGGTGATACTCCTCCTGGTTTGTTTACCTATTTGTGGAGCTCGGTCCCTGTTCTGGGTGGTCTTAGCTCGACAACCATTGCCAACCCCACGGCTACACCAACCGCTACAACGGACTATACGGTCGTTGTGACGGATGGTAATGGGATTGTGAGTGTGGCGTCCAATGTCAGGAAGATTACTGTGAACCTGCTGCCCGATGTTGTAGCCACACCTGCAGCAGAGACTATTTGCAATGGGGGCACCACAGGTATTGCACTCAGCACCACCAATGGAGTTGCCATGGGTGGCTACTTCTGGACAGTTGTTCAGAACAATGTTAGTGGTGCCACAGATGTGGGCTCGCTTGGGGCTCCTGTTGCTGGCCCCATCGCACAGTTGCTTAACGCGACGGCTGTTGCCCCTGGAACAGCAACCTATACGATTTCTCCTGTAAGCGCTGCTGGTTGTGCGGGTGTTCCTATAGTTGTCGTAGTCACAGTTAATCCCACGCCCAGTGTAGTAGACCCTTCGGATCAGGTAGTGTGCAACGGGGCGATGACGGGAGCTGTTAATTTTTCAGGGACTGGAACGAGTTACGACTGGACCAACAGTGATACTTCCATAGGCCTTGCGGCGAGTGGGACGGGCAGCATCGGAGCATTTGCTGCGGTGAACATGGGTATTGCTCCTGTGATAGCCACCATTACGGTCACGCCCAGGTATACATTTGCTTCGGTGACCTGCTCGGGTACACCCCAGGTGTTTACCATCACGGTAAATCCTACGCCAACAGTAGTAGACCCTGCGGATCAGGTAGTTTGCAACGGAGCTGCCACGACGGCCGTGATGTTTACGGGAGCAGTGGTGGGCACGGTCTACAACTGGACCAACAACGATACATCGATAGGATTGGCGGCCAGTGGGGCGGGGGACATCGGAGCCTTTGCTGGAATCAACACAGGGACCATGCCGGTTGTAGCGACCATCACGGTCACGCCGGTCTTTGGGACTTGTGCGGGTACCCCACAGGTGTTTACCATCACGGTAAATCCTACGCCAACCGTAGTAGATCCCGCCGACCAGGTAGTATGCAACGGAGCGATGACGGCGGCCGTGACGTTCAGTGGAGCAGTAGCGGGAACGGTCTACAACTGGACCAACAATGATACATCGATTGGACTTGCGGCGAGCGGGTCTGGGGACATCGTAGCCTTTGCTGCGGTTAACACGGGCATTATTCCTGTGATTGCCACCATCACGGTGACTCCGCAGACGGCGGGTCCGGTGTGCACCGGTACTCCGCAGGTGTTTACCATCACGGTAAATCCTACGCCTACCGTTGTTGATCCAACTGATCAGGTAGTTTGCAACGGAGCAGCTACGACGGCGGTGACGTTCACAGGAGCTGTGGGAGGCACGGTTTACAACTGGACCAACAACGATACATCGATTGGGTTGGCGGCCAGTGGGGTGGGCAACATCGGCGTGTTTGCAGGAATCAACACAGGTACAACCCCTGTTGTGGCGACCATCACGGTCACGCCGGTCTTTGGTGCATGTGCCGGAGCGATAGAGACTTTTACTATTACGGTAAATCCTACGCCCACCGTTGTTGATCCTGCCGACCAGGTAGTTTGCAACGGAGCTGCCACGACGGCCGTGACGTTCAGTGGAGCAGTAGGGGGTACGGTATTCAACTGGACCAACAGTGATACATCGATTGGCCTGGCGGCCAGTGGGGTGGGCAACATCGGAGCGTTTGCTGCTGTGAACACGGGGACCACGCCTGTTGTGGCGACCATCACAGTTACGCCCCAGGCGGGTGCTCCGGTGTGTACAGGCACCCCTCAGGTGTTTACCATTACAGTAAACCCCACGCCCAGTGTAGTGGATCCGTCCGATCAGGTAGTGTGCAACGGGGCGATGACGGGAGCTGTTAATTTTTCAGGGACGGGAACGAGTTACGACTGGACCAACAGTGATACTTCCATAGGCCTTGCGGCGAGCGGGACGGGCAGCATCGGAGCATTTGCTGCGGTGAACACGGGTATTGCTCCTGTGATAGCCACCATTACGGTCACGCCGCGGTATACATTTGCTTCGGTGACCTGCTCGGGGACCCCCCAGGTGTTTACCATCACGGTAAATCCTACGCCAACAGTAGTAGACCCTGCGGATCAGGTAGTTTGCAACGGAGCCAACACGGCGGCCGTCACGTTCAGTGGAGCAGTGGTGGGCACGGTCTACAACTGGACCAACAACGATACATCGATTGGACTCCCAGCCAGTGGAGTGGGCGACATCGGAGCATTTGCCGGGATCAACACAGGGACCATGCCTGTTGTAGCCACCATCACGGTCACGCCGGTCTTTGGTGCGTGTGCGGGTACCCCACAGGTGTTTACCATCACGGTAAATCCTACGCCAACCGTAGTAGATCCCGCCGACCAGGTAGTATGCAACGGAGCGATGACGGCGGCCGTGACGTTCAGTGGAGCAGTAGCGG
>Ga0268299_1000310_pt1 | contig 169946 bp, 133 predicted proteins | sample NOBtaG_FD_193484 | JGI IMG/M metagenome (GOLD analysis project Ga0268299, IMG submission 193484) | Activated sludge microbial communities from bioreactor in Nijmegen, Gelderland, Netherland - NOB reactor | ecosystem: Engineered > Bioreactor > Aerobic > Activated sludge | place: Netherlands... | reverse complement strand
ATCGTGCGCCCGTTCATCCCGCGCATGACGAACAGCGAAATCATGGCGATCATGACCGGTGGCTTCGCGACGATCGCCGGTGGCGTGCTCGCTGCGTACATCGGATTCCTACAAGATCGCATCCCCGGGATTGCGGGGCACCTGCTCGCGGCTTCCGTCATGAGCGCCCCCGCCGGGTTGCTCTTCGCCAAGTTACTCTGGCCCGAGAGCGGCACCCCGGAAACCGCTGGGGAAACCAAAGTCGAAATCCCCATGGAGTACGACAGCGTGCTCGATGCTGCGACGTGCGGCGCGTCCGAGGGTGTGAAGCTCGCCCTCAACGTGGGGGGCATGCTGATCGCCTTTCTGGCGCTGATCGCATTCCTCGATCTTGGGCTCGCCCATGTCGGAGGCGTCATCGCGTGGGCGACTTCCCCGTCAGGCACCGAATATGCCGCTGACCCGACGTTCAACCTGCGCCTCATCATCGGCGAGGTGTTCCGTCCGCTCGCGTGGCTGATGGGGATCCCATGGGCCGAATGCGGCGAGGCTGGAAAAATCCTCGGCGTCAAGACGGTCGCGAATGAATTCATCGCCTACCTCGATCTCTCTGCGGCCGGGGAAAAGCTCAGCGAGCGCTCCTCCGTGATTCTCAGCTATGCGCTTTGCGGCTTCTCGAATCTCAGCTCCATCGGCATCCAGATCGGCGCGCTTTCGATCATGGCGCCGGAGCGACGCGCCGATCTTGTCAAGATCGCGTTCCCCGCGATGGTCGCCGGCAGCCTTGCCTGCTTCTCGACCGCTTGCTTTGCGGCGATTCTGATGTGAGGGTTGCCGGCAGAGGGCGGTGGAATGAAAATCGCAAGTCTGATCGAAACACCTGTCTGGCGCGTGCCCGCAAAGGGCCCGCTGCGCCGCCCCGAGATCCTCGCCCCTGCGGGAAACGAGGAGATGATGCGCGCGGCCGTGGAAAACGGGGCCGATGCGATTTACTTCGGCCTGCAGCAATTCAACGCCCGCATGCGCGCCGCGAACTTTGATATCGAGGATTTGCCGCGCATCATGGCGTGGCTGCACGAACGGGGTGTTAAAGGTTATGTGACGTTCAACACGCTTGTGTTCTGCTCGGAACTCGCAGCCGCGGCCGAGGTGCTGCACGGTTGCTCGCGGGCGGGTGTTGACGCGCTGCTCGTTCAGGATCTCGGCATCGCGAGGCTCGCAAACGAGATGTGCCCCGACCTGCCGATCCACGCATCGACCCAGATGACCCTCACGTCCGCCGAGTCCGTGAACGCCGTGGAGGCAATGGGGCTTCGGCTCGAACGTATCGTCGCCGCGCGTGAACTTTCGCGCAAGGAATTGCAGACCATGCGACGCGGCACCGAGCGCGACGTCGAGGTCTTCGTCCATGGCGCCATCTGCGTCGCGTACAGCGGCCAATGCCTCACGAGCGAGGCGCTCGGCGGCCGGAGCGCCAATCGCGGCGAATGCGCGCAGGCGTGCCGCCTGCCTTATGACCTCGTCGTCGATGGAGAGAAGCGCGACCTGGGCGATGTGCGCTACCTGCTCTCGCCGCGCGATCTCGCCGCGCACGAGGACATCGGCGACCTGATGCGCATCGGCATCGTCAGCCTGAAGATCGAAGGGCGCCTGAAGTCACCGCAATACGTCGCCGCGACCGTGCAAAGTTACCGCGCCGCGGTGGACAGCGTGCTCGCCAATCCGGAGATCAACCCCGACCTCGACGCCGCGCACCGCCGCGATCTCGAAATGACTTTCAGCCGCGGATTCACGGGCGGATATCTGCACGACATCAATCACCAGGCCGTCGTCGAGGGGCGCTTTCCCAAGAAGCGCGGGCTCTACCTGGGACGCGTGGTTGCTTCGCAATGGAATGGGGTCACCGTCGCGCTGGAGGGGCCGCTCAAGCCCGGCGACGGCATCGTTTTCGACGACGGAAATCCCGATGGCAAGGAACAGGGCGGGCGTGTTTACGAAATGTTCGCGGGACCCAGGCGTCTTCAGGGATTCGACCCCATCGATGGCGACACGCCGCACACCGAGGTGCTCCTCACCTTTGGCGAACGCGCCCTCGACACGCGCCGCGTGCAAGAGGGCGACCGCGTTTGGAAGACCAGCGATCCCGCGCGCGACGCGGATCTCACCGCGTCGTTCGAGGGGGACCGCATCCGCCATCGCCGCCCGGTCACCGCGAACGTCAGCGGCGCGCCCGGCCAACCCCTGCGCCTAGCGCTCGTCGATTGGGACGGTCTACGTGTCGAGGTCGAAGACCACGCCCCCGCGGAGGCCCCGTCGCGTCACGCGCTCTCCCGCGAGACGTTGATGGAGCAACTCGGGCGCATGGGGAACACGCCATTCGAACTCGCCGACGTGAACATGGAATTTGCCGCGCCGGTAATGGTGCCGTTCAGTCGTTTGAATGACCTTCGCCGCCGCGCCGTCGAGGCGCTCATCGCGAAACGCCGCGCCATTGGCCTTGATCGGCGCCACGTGCCGGGCGCGCTCGATGCGTTGCGTGGCTCGCGCATGCCCTCCGCGATGACGAACCCGACACCGACCCTCGCACTTCTTTGCCGTTCCCTCGAGCAGGTGGAGGCCGCCGTCGCGCACGGCAGCGTCTCGGCAATCTACACCGACTTCGAGGATATCCGCCTGCATCGCGAGGCGCGTCGCCTCGTGCCCGCGGGCGGCCCGCGATTCGTGCCCGCGACGCTGCGCATCATGAAATCCGGCGAGGGAGGCATCGTGCGCAAACTGCTCGAGGCCGATCCGGACGCAGTCCTCGTGCGCAATCCCGCGTCCTGGCAAATCCTGCGCGCGGCCGCGCCAACGCTCCCGCTGCTCGGGGACTACGGGCTGAACATCGCAAACGACATCACCGCCCGGCTGCACATCGAGCACGGCTTTGAGAGTCTCGTGCCGAGTTACGATCTAAACATCGAGCAGTTGCTCGATCTGCTCCGTTGCGCACCACCCTCGTGGTTCGAGGTGACCATCCAACAGTACATGCCGATGTTCCACATGGAGCATTGCGTGTTCTGCCGGTTTCTTTCAAGCGGCACTGACTTCACCAACTGCGGACGCCCGTGCGAGAGCCACGACCTGAGCCTGCGCGATCGCATCGGCAGCGAGCATCCCGTCAAGGCTGACGCTGGTTGTCGCAACACGGTGTACAACGCAATCCCCCAAAGCGCATCCGCGTACATGTCCGCAATCCTTGGCGCGGGCGTGCGCCGATTCCGAGTGGATTGTCTGCTCGAGGACGCCGCGCAAGTGCGCGCGATCATCGATGGCTACCTGCCCGCGCTGCGCGGCGAGGAGGACGGCCGCGAGCTGTGGCGCCGCTTGCGGGCGACGAGCAAGCTCGGCGTGACCAAGGGAAGCCTCGACCACTCCTAGTCTCGGCTTGGTCTTTTCCGCGTATGCTTCGTTGCGCATCGGTCGGCGACTCCTCACCGTAGCTCCGCTACGCCTTCGTCGTCCCCGCCTCGCGCGCCTCGCCTACGCGAAAAATACCTGCGCCGAGGGCCGACGATCTTGGGATTGCGACGCACCGCGTATGCTTCGTTGCGCATCGGTCGGTGACTCCTCGCCGTAGCTCCGCTACGCCTTCGTCGTCCCCGCCTCGCGCGCCTCGCCTACGCGAAAAATACCTGCGCCGAGGGCCGACGATCTTGGGATTGCGACGCACCGCGTATGCTTCGTTGCGCATCGGTCGGTGACTCCTCGCCGTAGCTCCGCTACGCCTTCGTCGTCCCCGCCTCGCGCGCCTCGCCTACGCGAAAAATACCTGCGCCGAGGCCCGACGATCTTGGGTTTGCGACGCACCGCGTATGCTTCGTTGCGCATCGGTCGGTGACTCCTCGCACGGCGCCGTTGTGCTCGCGTTGCAAAACGCACTTGTCTCACATTGAAGCTCTGTCACTATACGCAACATGACGATGCCTCCCCTATCCAATCTCTTGCTCATCGCGGCCTGCTTGATGTTCGTCGCGTGTGGCACAACGACGACTCCTCGCGAGGTGGCCGCAGTCCCGGAGACCTCGCCCTCCTCCGCCGAGAACAAGGTCGTCGAATTCCCCGACGGCCCACTCGTGCGCTGGGAACGCATGATCGCGGACCCTGCCGGCCTGACGCCTAGCCCTGTCGTCATCGAAGCGCTCGCGCCGTTGGCGTCGAAGGTTCGCGAGTACGAAGCCCCGATCGCGCACACCGAGGAAGAGTTCGAGTTCATCCGCCGCGATGGCCCACTCGCGAGCTGGATGGCCGACGTCATTCGGTCCGCCGCGAGCGATTCCCTTGGCCGCCCCGTCGATGTCGGATTCATCAACGCGGGTGGCGTGCGCAACACGCTCCCAAAGGGCGATCTTTCCTACATCAGCTTTCTCGAGGTGATGCCGTTTGACAACGAAATCGCGGTCATCGAACTCGAGGGCTGGCAACTCGATTGGATGGCGTATCGCTTCGCGAGGACGCGCGGGGGATTTCCGATTTCAGGGGCCGAAATCTTCGCCGACGAGAACACCGAACTGACGAGGATCGTCGTCGGTGGGCGCGACATCGAACCGCGCCAGAAATACCTCGTCGCCACATCGGACTTCCTGCTTTCCGGCGGAGACATGTTCGGAATTCAAGGGACCGTTCCGGAACCGATACCGACAGGCATCAAGATTCGCGACGCACTCGTCGAGAGCTCAAAAGCACTCGAGGCCAAGGGCCTCCCCGTCGCGCCGCCTCTGGATGGCTGGCGCTATTGCTATGACGGACATCGCGTGGAGTATCTGCCATGAACATGAATCGCCGCCGTTTCATCCAACTCACGGGCGCGGCCGCCGCTGCGGCCATGTTCGCGCCGGAGACCCTCATTGCGCAACGCAGCAGCGCGTTGGATCTCGTCATTCTGCACACGAACGATGTGCACTCGCACCTCGAACCGCTCAAGACCGGACCCTTTAAGGGTTTCGGCGGAGCAGCGATTCGTCACGCCATGATCGAGGAGATTCGCGCACGAAACAAACATGTCCTCCTGCTCGATTCCGGCGACATGTTCCAGGGGACCGCATGGTTCAACATATATCAGGGAGAGGCAGAAATCAAAGCCATGTCCGCGCAGGGATACACCGCTGCGGCGATCGGCAATCATGACTTTGATGCGGGCATCGAACGACTTGCCGAGGTCACCAAGGCTCACGCCAAGTTCCCACTTCTCTGCACGAATCTCGATTTCACCAACACGGCGATGGAGGGACTCAGCCGCGAGTACATCGTTCAGGACATCGAGGGTCTGCGCGTGGGGATCCTCGGTACCAGCATCCTGCTCGATGGCCTCGTATCGAAACGCCTCTACGGCGAAACAAAGTACAGCGACCCCGCGGCCGCTGCCGCGCGAGTGGCGAGGGTTCTCCGCCACGACGAGAAGTGCGACTTCATCATCTGCATCTCGCACTCCAGTCTCACCGGACAGCGAAATTCCGCCGGAAGCGCGGAACCCGGTGACCGCGCGATTTCGCAAGGTGCACCCGAGATCGACATCGTGCTCGGCGGGCACAATCACATCCTGATGGATGAGCCCGAACTCGTGGATCGTGGGTCAGACCCGGTCGGCTTCATCCAGCAAACGGGGTGGGCGGGCTCGCACATCGGAGCGATGAACTTTCGCATCCACGGGCGAGGGCAGCGCGAAGTCGGTATCGCTGCTCCGCTCAGCGTGCATCAGCTCGGCGGGCTGGGATCCGCGCCCAGCGGCTCCAGATTCGGCATGTCCGGGTAACGCGGCTTCAGCTCTTCGATCAGTGCAAAGAGCGCATCGATCAGCGTATTCATGTCCCCGGAAATCGCATCGAGTGACACATCGACGCCCGGCAACTCCGTGCTCGGATCGATCGGCGCCTCGATGGTGTTCAGCCACTCTTGAAATGCGGGCGCAGGGACCCCGTGCTCGCCGTCGGGCCGCAATTCGGCCGGTAGTTCCAGCGCGGGATCGGCGAGATCGATCCCAAGATCGCGCGCGCGCGGCTCGATCACCCTCAGCCAAAGTGGATCCGTCGTCGCGAAATCAACCGTGCGTGTCGATGCAATCACTCGGCGCATCAGGCGGCGCGCAAGCTCCCGGCGGGGGGGATCCATCTGCATCAGTCCTTCGATAACGAGCGCCGGCGGCTCGATCGAGTCCTCCTGCAGGCCACGCTTGCTGTAAAACCTCGGGTACTCGATCATTCGAATCTTCATGAGGCCCGTCGCGACCATGAATTTCGCGTCCGGGGGCGTGTCGCTCCGCTCGAGTTGTGTCAATTCATTGAGCACGAGTCGTCCGACTGCGCGCTTGGTGAACTGGTGCTCATCCCCTAGTCGCGCGCGAAAGACAGAGAGCCCCGTCATGCCAGCGAGTTCCCCCGCCTTCCATTCCCCGCAGCGCGCCATCGATGGCATCAGGTTCAGGTACACCACACCCATGTTTGGGTGATCGCGCGTGATGGCTCTGGCCAGGGGCTCCGTGATTCGCAACAGAATCGCCAGTGCCTCGTCGTGGCGTTCCCGCGTCGCAAGGTGCGCTGCAAAATTGTTCATCAGCGAGAGCGTCATGACATTCTCCGCCCCGCGCAGTCGTGTCGCCACCTTGATGGATTCGCGATATTGCTGCTCCGCCTCAACATCCTTGTCCTGATAGGAGAGCGCGCTCGCGAGCGAGATCATCGGCGCCACGACGGCTGCGTCCGCATACTCGCCATCGTTGCTTCGAATGCGGATGATTTCGCGAAAAATCTTCTCGGCCTCGGCGTGGCGACCGGTCCTCAGATAAATTTCCCCAAGGAGCAGATAACTCCCCGTGTACGTCGGGTGATGGATCCCGAGAACCTCGGACACGGAAGCGAGGATGGTCTTCGCGCGCTCCTCCGCCTCGTCGAGTTGATCGAGCAATGTCAGCAGTTTCAACTCCCTGCCCAGCAGGAGGTAGTAATCTCCCGCCACCTCATCCTTGATGGGCTCGGAGGCTGCGATCATGCGGCGCACGCGGACCAAGGACTCCTTGTAGCGCCCGAAGTGGTCCTCGTTGTCTGCAAGCGTCGATTCGCAATCGAGCATCAGCCCGACATCATCCGGAAAATGCTCAAGCCGCAGATTGTTGCGCTCGATGTTGGCGTCCATCGCGGCGGCCTCCTCCCCCGATTCGGCCAGAATTCGGGAGTAAGTACCCAGCGTGGTGATGTACTCGACACTCGCCTTGGTGAAGCGGCGCTCGGCCAACTCGACGGCTTGTGACGTGTATCTGATCGAGTCCTCGACCTCGCCGAGGGCGGACGCGCGATTTCCGAGCGTCTTCAGCATGTCCAGGTACTGCGGCTCCAGAATGTTTCGCGATTCCTCGTAAAAGACCGCCGGAGCGTTGGAGCCCTTGTCGATCGAGAGCAGGACTTCGCCACGCATGGCGAGGACCCGCGAATACGCGGGGTGCTTTGAGCCGAAAACATCGAGCGTCGCCTTGGACGCACTCTCCAGCAGCATTGTCGAGGTGGTGTAAAATCCCGCCCGCGCGGCGGCGACCGCCATGCCGATCATCGGCTCCGGACGATTCGGGCTCCGCCTGGAGGCCTCGGTGTAAACGCGGTATGCCTCGAGTTGATCGCGCGTGCTGGATGCGCCCAGCAGGCGGAGATTTCCCTCCGCGATCAAGAGTTCCCACGGCTCCTCGCCAACGCGCGCGCTCAGCAATTTCTCCGCGCGAAGGGAACGTCGCTCGTTTCTCAATTCATCCCGCTGCCTCAGCAACTCCTGCGCACGTGTCGTCGAAAGGTCCTCGCGTATGGCGCTGCGACTCCAGGTGACGGCCTCGGGGAGCGGAACCTCACGGCCAATCTCCGAGGCGAGCGCCACCTCGCGATCGCGCAGGCTGTTGAGTCGCGCGAACAACTCGGCGGCCTGCCGCTGCTCCGCCTCACGGTCCTGCGCCAACCGCTCGTTGGCAGCGGTCTCCCGCAGATTGAAAAAGCCTGCGGTCAAAATCACGAGCAACACCGCCACCGCAATGAACGCATTGCGGCGTGAATTTGCCATCGCTGCGCGACGCGACTCTTCGGATCGAATCTCCGCGATCAACTGCCCGCGCGTGTTTTCGTCATCGATGTTCTCCGCCTGCAATGCCGCGAGCACCAAGTCCCCATTCTGCAGCGAGGCCTTGGCGTAGCCAATGACGGCCTCCTCTCGCAAAGGCGCGATGTCCGGGCACTCGAGCCAGAGAGTGCGCGCCTTATCAAGCATCGCGAGCACTTCGTTGAAACCACGATACTCGGTGATGTTGTTCTTCAGCCGCTCTCGCGATTGATCCACGAGCGAGATCGCCTCCCGCCGGCGGCCAGCGCCTGAAATGTAATCTTGGATCCGAGAGATAAAGTCGCGCGCGGACTGCATGCGTTTGGCCGGATCGGCGACGAGCGCGTCCATGACCAGGTCGGCCAACTCGTTTGGAATCTCGCGGTTTGGTGCGCGCTTCGTGGGATGCTCGACGACGCCACTCGCAGCCTTGATGAATGCGGCGCGTGCGCTCTCGGCCTGATGTACCGCCGTGCGGGTCAGCAGGTAGTACAACGTCGCGCCGAGCAGATACACATCCGTCCAGGGGCCGACCCGGCGCGCCGTGCTCTCCGTCTGTTCCGGTGCCATGTACGCGGGTGTGCCCGACGGACTCGAGGCCAGATCCCAAGTCGGTGCCTCGGGAAACATCTCCGCGCCGGGGTTCTTCGGGTCCTCAGTATCCTGCCACGCAATCGAGAGCCCCCAATCCATCAGGAGCGTCTCGCCGAATTCTCCGACCATGACCTGCGAGGGTTTCAGGTCGCGATGCACGACCCCGCGCGAGTGCGCGAATGCGACGGCCTGAGCCATCGCGATCAGAATCTGCAAGTGCTTCGCGAGGAAGTCCGGCGCGGGCAACTCGCAGTCCTCGAGGATGATCTCGTTCCAGGGTTTCCCTCGAACGAGCTTCATCGCGAGCGATGGCATCCCCGATCCATCATTCGCGTAGTCGTACACTGGAACGATGTTTGGATGCTCTAGTTTGCCGGTCGTAAAGGCTTCGTGACGAAACACCGAGACGACTTCGCGCCACTCGGGATCGTCGGGATTTCCGCCCGAGATGTCGCTGCGGATGCGCTTCACGGCGATCGTGCGGCCAAGGGACGTCTGCTTCGCGGCCCAGACTTCCCCCATCCCTCCTCGGCCAATCACGCGCTCCAGCTCGAACGATCTCTCGATCGGCGCAGGGGCTTGTCTCTCCCCTTCGGCGCGAACGCGCAGCGAATCCCCCGCACGCACTTCCGTGACAGGTTCGGGGATTCTGGAAATGGAAGGAAGCTGCTGGGTCTCGCCTGCCTCGGCGCGCGGGCGCGCGAGTCTCGACCGAATCGGATCGAACGACGCCGACGGATTCGCGTCCAGCCCGGAAGGGACTTCTGCCTCTGGTTTGACCGACGATTCAGAACGACTCAACGTCCTCGACCCCTGGGATCTATTCGGCCCGACTTCAGTTTCCTGCGCGACACGTTAGGCACCCCGCCTGAGAACCGCAAGGACCGCCCGCCACGCGTCATCCACAAACTTGGCCGTCTTCCCCTTCAGGCGACCGTAGCGTTTACCGACGGGAATCTCCATCACAAGGCCCAGACACATCTCCGTGGCAAGGTCCACATCCTGGGCGGGCCACTCTCCCCGCTTGATGCCACCGGAGATCACCTCCGCCACGACATCCACCGGATTCTGCGGGCCCGAGCGCACCTCGTCCAAAATCCAATGCCGAGTCATCAGGATGAACTCGAACGAGGACGAATCGCGATCATAGAGATCATAGAACGCAGCGATCATCGCGCGGATGCCGTCTGCCGCCGTCGCCATGTTCGAAATCGCCCCCTGCATGCTTGCTGCGAGGCCCTCGAAATGCATATGGAACAGCGCCCGCACGAGTGCGTCCTTGCCCGCGTAATGTCGATAGAGCGCCCCCTCCGTCACCCCCGCGCGCGTCGCGATCTGGCGGATGCCCGTGCCGTCCACGCCGTGTTCAACGAACAGTTCCAGCGCCGCGCGTTCGATGTCGAACTTGTGTTTGACGGGTCGTGCCATGTCGAGGGCTCCGCGATTCAGTGTCGGCGGGAGCCTAAGTTAATAAACGTTTGTGTATCAACGAAAAGCGTCACAAGCGGTTCAGTTCGCCCCGGCCCATGCCAACGCCTGCATGCTGTCCACGAACGTGCGGTACTGAATCGCCCTTCCCGCGCGGAAGGTGAAGACGTCCGCGACGTCTCCCACGCGCCATTCCGTTTCATTCTCCAGTCGGACATTCACGTGGGCGAACACGACAATATGATCACCCATCACGACGAACCTCCGAGGCTCGCAAGTTCCCTCCGCCCACTTCGCGCGTTGCGGATACACATGCGCCGCGAATGCTTCGATCCCGTGAAAGGTGATACTCCCCGGAAGGCCGGGGGGCTCAACCCGCTCAACCTGATGATCGAAAATCTGTAAGAATCCCGGGACATCGTTCCGGTTCAGCGCTTCGTACGCCGCCTTGAGCGCGGCCGTTTCGGCCACAAGCGACGGGTCTTGTTGGTCCATCGTCGTCCGTCCCTTCTGATTTGTTTCGCGACCGAAGCGGTGCGCGCCTCAGGTCGAGGAAAAATCCCACCCGTGATTCACGGGGCCGATGCCCCCCCCGAGAGGACGCGCCTCAAGCATCGCATGCGTCAACCATGCCTTTGCGTCGTGCGTGGCCGCGACGATCTCCTGGCCGAGCGCCAGCCTTGCCGCAATGGCCGCGGAGAGCGTGCACCCCGTTCCGTGCGTGTGCTTCGCGTCGAGGCGCGGGCCCTCCAGAATGTGCGAGTTGTGGCCATCGAACAACACGTCGTTCGAATGCGCCGTGGTTGGGCCAAGGTGCCCCCCTTTGATCAGCACCGCGCGCGGCCCGAGCGCATGCAGCGCCTTCGCCGCAGCGATCATCTCGTCGATCGAGGCCGGTCGCGCGCCGAGCAAATCCCCCGCTTCCTCGATGTTTGGAGTCACGATCATGGCGAGGGGAATCAGGACATCGCGCATTGCGGCAACGGCCTGCGGCGCCAGCAGGCGATGACCGCTCTTGCTGACCATGACGGGGTCCACGACGAGACGCTCGACGCCGTGATCGCGCACGGCGCCTGCGACTTCACTGATGATTTCGGCGGAGAACAGCATTCCCGTTTTCGCCGCATCGAAGCCGATGTCCGAGAGCACGCTGTCCAATTGCGAGCGCACAAAAGCGGGGGGAATGGGATGGACGCCCTGCACGCCGAGCGTGTTCTGAGCGGTGATCGCGGTGATCACACTCGCGCCGTAACAACGGTGCGCGAAGAAGGTCTTAAGGTCCGCCTGAATGCCCGCACCACCGCCGGAATCGCTTCCGGCGATGGTCAGGACTCGTGCCGTGTAGTTCTCAGGACAGGTTGTTGGCGAATTCATCCACCGCAGCCGAGAGACGCTCGGCGCCTTCGTCCACCTGATCGTCCGAAAGGATGAGTGGTGGGATCAGGCGCACGACGTCGCTCCCTGCGCCGGTCACCAGCAAGCCATGGCGGGCGGCGATCCTGGGAATGCTGAGGCACTCGCGGCGCATCACGAGGCCCTGCATCAGCCCCATGCCGCGAATGTGATCCGTCAGTTCCGGGTGCCGCCGCATGATGCTCTCGAGGTGCCCCCAAAGGCGGCAGCCGAGGCGTCCGACTTCCTTGTGCATCTTCGGGTCAAAGAGGTGCTTGCACACCGTTACCGCAACAGCACACGCGAGCGGATTGCCGCCGAACGTGGTGCCGTGCGTGCCCTTGGTGAATGCCTCCGCGAACGCGCCCTTGCCGAGCACCGCGCCGATGGGGAAGCCACCGCCGAGGGCCTTGGCAATCGTCAGGATGTCTGGCTCGACACCCGCGTGCATGTAGGCAAACGAACGCCCCGTGCGACCCATGCCGCACTGAACCTCGTCCGGGATGAAGGCAGCACCGCGATCCGTGCAGCGCTGACGAAGCCCCTGCTGGAATTCCTTGGTCGCCGTCGCGACACCGCTGTTTCCCTGAATTGGCTCATAGAGAACCGCGCAAATCGTGTCGTCCCAATTCGCGTCCACGCTCTCAAGACTGTTGTACTCGGCGAAGCGGAACCCCGGAACGAGCGGGTCGAAGCCCTCGCGGAATTTCGGATTATGCGTGGCGGAAAGCGCGCCGTACGTGCGTCCATGGAAGCCGCCGGTGAAAGCCATCACGGTTTGCTTGGGGCGCGGGTGATTCTTGACCGACCACAGGCGAGCCAGCTTGATCGCGGTCTCGGCGGTCTCTGCCCCCGTGTTGCACATAAAGGCCTTATCCATCCCTGTTTCGCGACAAAGGATCTCGGCCAGTTCGACCGACGGCTCGTTCAGGTGGATGTTCGAGGTATGCATCAGGGTCGCGGCCTGAGTCTTGATCGTCTCAACGATGGCGGGATGGCAGTGACCCAGATTGTTCACCGCGATCCCGGCGAGGAAATCGATGTAGCGGTTACCGTCGGCATCCCAGGCGTAGGCGCCCTCTCCGCGAACAATGGTGATCTCGCGGTCGCCGTAACTGTTCATCAGCGAAGCCGACCCGCGCTCCTTGAGGCGTGCCCCTGCTGTGCTGACGACATCCGATGTAATGCTCATGTACAACTCCGATTCGTGCTTTGACTTGATTCACTCAGCGACCCCCCGGGAGCGTGACGCGGTCAAGGCGGATGATGCCCGTCCACGACTCCAAGGAAATCACCGATCAACATCTCTCCCCTGATTGAACCACTCCTCCGTGCCGCCGCGCTAGCGGCGTTTGGTGTTCTGGCGCTCGGGGCGCACCGGGGTGCGGTCGTCGCGCTTGGTTCGGAATCGCGCATTTCGCTCCGGTTAGCGACATCCGCGCTGCTCCTCTACGCCGGGACATACTTGTCATTCTTGGCGATGGTTGCTCTGGGACAGTTCAACCGCGGCGCTGTGATCGTGTTCGCCGGCGGTGTGTTCGCCGCCCTGCATGGATCGGGCGGAGTTGCAGCAGCCATCGCAGCAGCCATCGATGACGCTACTCGTGGTGGGCGAGCTCTCCGCGCGCTTCTCCGCACGCCGGAGGGCGTCCTCCTTTCGCTCGCACTCACGCTGGCGGCGATCAGGCTCGCCTTCGGGCTGTTCGCACCTCCGCTCGGTCACGACGCGCTGCTCTATCACTATCTCAAGGCGGCGCGCTGGGTGCAGTCCGGCGAGTTCCACTTCGACCCGATGCCCGGCCCCTGGTCGAGCTATGAATTCTACCCATTCGCAGGTCAGGCGCTGTGGGCCTGGGGGATGATGATCACGCAGAGTGACACGCTGGTTGCGGGGCTCGGCGTCGGAGCGTGGCTTGCGCTCTTGCTCGGCGCCTACGCGGCAGCGCGCTCGCTCGGCGGGGCTGCACCAGCGGCCACCGGGCTTGCCAGCGCCATCGCACTGGTCCCCGCCACCGCGACGGCGATGACCAGTGGCAACGTCGAGATCATCACGACTGCCACGATGCTGATCGCGGTGCCGCATCTGCATCGGGCCTGGCACGAGCGCTCGCTCTCCTCAGCCGTGCTTGCGTCGGTCGCTCTGGGGATGGCGGCCGCAACGAAATCACACGGACTGCCGCTGATCGCTGGTGCGTTCCCTGTGGTCTGCGTTGCTGCGTGGCGCATCGGCCGATTTCCCGCCTGCGCCAAGGTCGTGGCCGCGATCGTACTCTGTGGGGCATGGTCCTACCTTCGCGCGTGGATCGAACGCGGCTCTCCACTCTTCCCGTTCGCGCTCGTCGTCGGTGGACGCACTTTGCTCGAGGGCGATCCTGAGATGACGACGCTCTTCTCGGGTGCACTGATGACTCCCGAAACGTTGGAGCTCTATACGACTCCCAACTTTGTCCGGATGATTTTCTTCGAGCGTGCCCACGAGACTTGGCAGCACATCAATCTCGGCCCCGGCGCGGCGATTTTGTTGATACTGGGTGCCGTGGGCGCCATGCGCCTCTTGCGGCGCGGCGAGCGCGCGGTCCTCTTGAGTTTGCTCGCGCCGGTGGTGATTCTTCTCGCGAACGTTTTTTCGGATCAGATGACAGGACAACGCACGATTTTCCTCCACATGATCGGTCGATTCCTCGCGCTGCCAATGGCGGCAATTGCGTTGCTCGCTGCTCCTCTCGAGGGGCGCGTTGCGCGAGGTGTCGTCCTGCTTGCGGGGGGCGCGGGACTGATCTACTCACTTCCCTTCGGAGTTCGCCCGGAGGTCCTTCCTTCCCTATCCCTCACCATCCTGCTCCTGGGCGCGACGGCATCACTATGCTACGCCGCGTGTCGCATGATCCCCCGACGCATGGTTGCAATCTCGGCAGTCCTGCTGCTCCTCACTGGGAGCGTTCAGGCGCTCGACGTGATGCGTTCGCGCATGCGCTACGAATGCTGGCGTCTCGCTGAGGACGAGCGACGCCCGCTCTTTGACATGCACCCAATCGACTGGCGCGTCGCGCGTTGCTGGCCGATCTGGGCCGCGCTTGAAACGGATCCGCCGACCCGGATCGCATTCACCTCCGGCTGGTCTGATTCCGGGCATAGCGCTGGGCGCTATCCACTTCTGGGTTCCCAGTTTCAGCACGAGGTCTTCTATATCTCCCCGATGGCCGATGGCTCTCCGCTCGAACCGCGATTGGCGGGGGAGCAGATCCAGAACGCGAGCTACGATGCGTGGCTCGCGCGCCTCCTCGAGATGCACATCGATGCCGTCGTCAGCGTCGAGCCCGACACGATCGTGCTTGAGTGGATGCGCGAGCACCCCGAGTCGTTCGAGTCGGTCATCTCCGGCGTCGGCGGCGCGAGCTGGCTCTACCGCGTGCGGGAGGACGCTCCTCCACGATGAGCCTCTCCGAACCCAAGACCCCGCGTCCCGTGTGGGCCGTGCTCGCGCTGATGTTCGCCTTCGTTGCGTTCACTTGCATTCCGATGTGGGGTTGGACGTACTGGGATTTCGGCGATGGGAACTATCTCTACATCGCGCGGCGAGTGAACGAGGGACTCACGCTCTACAAGGAAATCCTCGCGCCCCAGCCTCCGCTTCACGTGCTCGGCGGCGCGCTCTCGATGCGGGTGGGAGAGGCCTTCGGCAACGGCCTCTTTGGCGTGCGGGCGTACTGCCTGCTCCTGCGGCTGGGGGCTGGTCTGATGGTGTTCCTTGTCGCGAAGCGATACTTTCGCTGCGCCACCATCGCGACCGTGGCGACCGCGTTCTACTTCGCGCTTCCGATCGGCTTTTGGTGGTCGATGGGATATCAAAGCGAGAACCTCGAAATCCCGCTTCTGCTCTTCGCTGTCTGGCAATTGCTGGCATTTACCAAGCGAAATGCTCTTCATGCAGGCATCGCGAGCGGACTTGCGATGCACGTCAACATGACCGCTGCGCCGTACTTCCTCGTGAACGCGACTTTTCTCGCGTGTCGCCGGAGAGATCTCCTCGTGCCGTACGTCGTTGGAGCCCTTGGCGTCTGGGGTTTGGGGGCAGTGACCGCCTCGGTGATGACCGATGGATACTATCTCAACAACGTCGTCTTGAATCAGGTCGGCACTTTCCCGCGCACCGATATTCTCTCCGCCTCGCGACCTGGATACACGTTTGCAGATTATGTGATCGAGAAGGTCCCGCGCGAAGCGATGCGGGTGATTGGCATCGAGGGCGCGCTCATCCTCGCCGCGTGTGCCGGGCTCGCCCTGCGCGTCTCCGATGGCGCGAAGTGGGCCGAGACCTCCGACGATGAATCGCGCCACGCGCGCCTCACCACCGAGTTCCTCGCGTGGTCATCCATCGGCATGTGGCTCTCGATTTGTTTCACCGCAAAGGGGGGCACGGTGAACTACATCTTCGTCATCGGCGAGCCAGCCGTCGCGCTCTTTGCCGCCGACGCCATCGTGCGTTTGACCCGCCGGGCACTGCACGGAATCGACTTTCGCAATCTCTCGTTCGGCAACACACAACCCTTCCTTCGAGTCCTGTTTCCCCTCCTGACACTGGCCATGATGTGGGTTCCATCTGCGGACAACATCAAGGCAACGCTGCGCGAAGTTCAGACGGAACTCCCCGAGGACGCCGTGCTCGAAATTCGTGATCTCATCGCTGAACACGCAAGACCCGGCGACACGATTTTGGCTCCTCCGTTCTACGCGTTCCTGTCGAACACGAGAGTAGCGGGCGAGCTTTCCGAGAACTACATTTGGCAGATCAAGTATCAGAACGAGCGATTCGACAACGAGGAAGGACTCGCCGTGCGCAAGATGGAGGAAATCGCCCTCATGCTTGAGTCGCAATCGGTCGCCCTCCTCCTGCTCGACATGGGGCAGACTGGCAGGATTCCCGAAATCGAACGCGCCGCAGAGCGATTCTACGTCGAGATTCCCCCGGGCAGAATATTCACTCGAAACACAGAATTGCGCGTGATGATTCCGCGCAATTCAGCGAATCAGAAGTGAACGGCTGGACCGGCCTCCAATACAGCATCTGGCGAGTCTGGCTCGCCCTGACGATCTTTTTTTGGTGCGCCAAGTTCATGCAGTCGGTGGCTGCCTTTCGGGAAGCCGCCGTCGCATCCGGCATCATCGACTTGGGGCTGCTCGCGATTCCCTACCTGATGACGTGGCTCGCATTTCCAGCGGTCGCGATGCTCGCGGCGGGATATCGTGACCGTGTCGCCGCGATTTATCTGGCGACCACCATTCTGGCACAGGGCATCGCCACCGTGTCGTTCGAAACGGCGCTTGTGCTCGGGCTTGCTGGACTTCACGCGATGACGCCACGCATGCCCTTCGGTTCGTGGGACGCCCTGGGAAACGACGCGGAATGGTTCAACTGGCTCCTGCCGGAGCGCGTCTTGCGTCTCGCATGGCTTCTGCTCGCGTTGATCGCCGGGACCGCCTCCTATCGGATCTTCCAAGTGGCCGGCGTGCACGCACCACGCGAACTCGGAATGCTGGGTGGCATCGTCGTTCTCGCGGTGCTTGGAGCTCTGCTCCCCAAGGTCCGACGATTCGCGCTTCCGGCGTCCCTCGTCCTTCTCTATCTCGCCCCGGGCGGCACAACTCTCACGCACTATTCCCTGGCAACGTTTGCCCTCTTCGTTCTGCTCTTCGACCCGGGGTGGATCCGTCCGCGCGATTTCGGTCAGGCCATCGTCTTCTACGACGGAGCTTGCGGGCTTTGCCACCGCGCGACGCGATTCCTGCTGGCAGAGGAGGCGGAGCGCCGTCTCCGCTTCTCGCCACTTCAAGGCACGACGCTGACCAAGCGGCTCGACTACGCGCGGCGGAATGACCTGCCGGATAGCCTCGTCTTTCTCAGCGAGCGCGACGTCATCCACACGCGGTCGATGGCGGTCATCGCTGCCGGAGAGGCGTGCGGGGGCTACTGGCGGCTTGGGGCGCTATTCCTCAAGTTGATTCCCGGCGAGTGGATGGATACCATCTATACAGAAATCGCGGCGAACCGGACATCCTTCTTCAAGAAACCCAAGGATGCTTGTCCGGTGTTGCCACACGGCATGCGGGCGCGTTTCCTTCCCTAACAGAGGCAATACCATTGGCCGACACCACCAGCACATCCCGCACCACACCAGAATCGATGAAGATCCTCCTCGTTGACGACAACGCGATGTACCGCAGTGCGTTCCGACGGAACCTGCTGCTTCGCGATTACGAAGTGATCGAGGCCGAAAATGGCGACGACGCCACACGCCTCTTTCAGGAGCACCAGCCAGACGTCGTGATCACCGACCTCTCGATGGGCACGCCGCGCGAAGGCCTCGACGTCATCCGCTCGATCAAGCAACTCGATCCCCTGACACCGATCGTGATGATCTCCGCTGTTGGAACTTTCGAAGAAGGGGCGGAGGCACATTCGCTCGGTGCAAGTCGCGTCCTCTCAAAGAGCAACATCGAGGAACACATCGAAGACTTCTACAAGGCGATCGACGACGGCTATGCCTCCGGGCTGCGCAATCGCGAAGCGCGCCGAGAGATCGAGCATCTACTCTCTGATCCCGACGCGGTTCCTGATGGCGGGGCTTCGCGACTGCGCCAGTTCGCCGCCGACGCATCGCTCCACGCCGTCGTGCGATCGGAGGCATACGACGCACTGCTCGTCGCCACCGAGACGGAACTGCGCCGCAATTCGGAGGAGACGGCAGCCAAGGATTCCTCCGAAGAGGAATCGACGCAGTTGCTCGGTGTCCTTCGCGAGAAGATTCCCGGACTCGATTCGTTTTCACCCGAGTCGCTCAAGGAACTCCGCACCGCGGAACTCTTCTTCATGCGCCAGGGAGACAGCCGCCCGACGATGGGCGCGGACTTTTCCCGCAACATTGGATTCAGCTACTGCTTTGCGGTCGAGAACGAGGCCAAGCATCGGCTCCGCCGTCGCCTCCAGCGTTTCCTCTCGATGAAGCAAAACATGCGAATCGTGCGCGCGTTGATCGACCCAAGCTCGCGCCAACTCGACTTGTTCTTCCACCAGTACCTCATTCGACTTCAGCAGCAGATCCCTTTCGATTTCACCGTGGACAACGTGCGCCAGGTCCTCTCGCGCATCGTCGAGCACGAGGCACGCTACAAGCCCGACGGCCTCAAGGCGCTCGGCATCCTGCTCGTCTTCTTTGGGCGCGATTACACGATCAAGACTCTCAAGGAAATCGTCCACATCGACAATCCCCTGGGGGTGAAATCGTTCGAGTCCGAAATGCATCTGCTCCGATTTGCGCACCTGCTGACCGCGTTGCAGCACTATCGCAATCCCTACATCCATCCCGAGATTTCGGACATGGAGAAGGTCTCCAAGATTCGTGACACCGCGATTCAGTGCTTGAAGGAAATGCACAAGCTGACGCCATAGTTGGCGGACAAACCAATTGTCTCGCCGCGTTCGCATCTACCGGAGGGCAATTCGTCGAAAGGGCAGTCATGAGTCTCGGGTTTTTCGGCAAAGACAACACCTCGTCCCAGGCCCAGACCGAGGCGCTCAAGAAGCAGCTCGCTGAGTATCAGGCCGAGATCGCGGTGCTGAACCTGCGCAGCCGACGCTATCGCGATCTGGTCGAAGCGGCGGACGGATTTCATGCATCGCCGGACGAGAATTCGCTCTGGCGGCGAGCCGTGACCTTCATCCGAGATCGACTCGGTATTGAACGTGCCGCAATCTACATCGGCGAAGGCTCCTACCTCCGGGGCACCTATGGCATCACGATCAAGGGTGACATCGCGGATTATCACGCCGCACGCCTCTCGCGAGCCGACACGCTGAAGTTCGTCGGGGAACGACTCGAACGCAAAGACGGTCGTTGGATCCCCGCCATGGGCAAGTACGTCACTTGGAATGGCGAGAAACTTGATGTCGTCGGCGAAGGATGGGTGGTCGCAACGCCGATCCAATCGACTCGTGGTCGCATCGGGATCGTCTTCAACGACTGCGCAATCACGGGCGCCGCGATCGACGACGAGAGGCAGGACATGCTCGCGTTGTTCTGCCGCATGCTCGGCAACATCGTGGAGCGCAATCGCGTCGAGGAGAGTCTGCGCCAAAGCCAGGGTGGAATCAGCGGGCTCTACGAAGTCGCGTCCTCGCGCGGCCTCGGGTTTCCTCAACGCATCCTTTCGTTCCTTGCACTGGGCTGCTCGCGCTTCGGGTTGGAGACAGGGATTCTTGCGCGCCTGGATGGTGATGCGCTGGAGATCGTCGAAGGGGTCTCCCTGCGAGGGTCCATCAAGAGCGGGGATCGCATCCCACTCGCACTCACGTTCTGCGGCGAAACGATTGCGAGCGTCGATCCCGTTGCAATCGAGCATCTCGGCGAATCGCGCCATCGCAATTCCGAGGCATACGCCGCTCGACACATTGAGACCTATATCGGCGCACGCGTCACCGTCATGGGAGATGTTTGGGGCGTCCTAAATTTCTCGAACGTCGAACCGATCGGCCGAAAGTTTTCGAAGGCAGATCGCGAAGTCCTCAGCCTGATGGCCGAATGGATCGGCGGAGAGATCGAGCGCGAGAAAGCCCGCGCGATGCTCCTCGAATCCAAGGCCTCCGCGGAGGCGGCCGTGCAAGCCAAGGCAACGTTCCTCGCCTCCGTTAGTCACGAGATTCGCACGCCCCTCAACGGCATCCTCGGGATGACGTCACTCCTGCTGGATACCCAGCTCACCGACACGCAACGCGAATACTCGGAATCCGTACGGCGCTCCGGCGAAGCGTTGCTCGCGCTCATCAACGACATCCTGGATTTTTCAAAACTCGAAGCATCGAAGGTCGAACTCGACGAGACGGATTTCTCCCCCCGTGCTGTGCTCGAGGATGCAGCAGAGATTCTCTCCGTCACCGCTGCGGAAAAAGGCATCGAGCTCACGGTGCTCACGGACCTCGATGTGCCGCCGCGCCTCATCGGCGACGCGACCCGCCTGCGGCAGATTCTCCTCAACCTCGGCAGCAATGCCGTCAAGTTCACGCACGAAGGCGAAGTCGTCATTCGTGCTCGCGTCGAGGCTTCCGGCACCGCGCATGTCCACGCCGTTTTTAGCGTGCGTGACACGGGCATCGGGATGTCTCCCGCGCAGCAGGAGCGCTTGTTCAAGCCATTCTCGCAGGGGGACGCGAGCACCACGCGCCGCTACGGCGGGACAGGGCTTGGTCTGGCAATATGCCGTGAACTCGCCACGCTGATGGGAGGCACCATCAGCGTCGAAAGCGAGGAGCGCCGCGGCTCCACCTTCAACGTGCAGATTCCGTTCAAGCTCGGCGAAGACCCCGGTCTGACCGAGACGCGCCAGGCGAGCCGCAGTCTTCGCGGGCTGCACATGCTCGTCGTCGATGACAACCCCGCAAATCGCCGATTGCTCATGGAGGCGCTGCGCGGCTGGGGAGTGATCCCCGTCGAAGCGTCCGGCGCGGACGAAGCGATGACGATTCTTCGCACTGCGCGCACTCCATTTCAGATCGCGCTCATCGATCGCGAAATGCCGCGCATCGACGGGATCGAACTGGGCCGCAGGATTTGCTCCGAACTCGGTTCCGTGCGCCCGGCCCTGCTTCTACTTTCCTCGATCCCCGGCAACGAAGAAGCCGAGTCCGCACTCCTGCAGTCCTGTGGATTCTCCGCGTGGTTGCCGAAGCCGGTTCGACGCTCACGTTTGCTCGAGACTCTCCTTCAGGTCAGTGGCCTGACTCACCGATTTGTGCCCGGTCAGATGCGCCGCCAGGTTGGCCGGCACCGAATCTCAAAGCAGGCCGCAGGGGGTTATCGCCTTCTCCTCGTCGAAGACAATGCCGTCAATCAACGCGTCGCCGCCCTCATGCTCGAGGATGCAGGGTTCCGATGCGACATCGTCGCGAACGGACGCGATGCCGTGAAGCTCTTCCAGGACACGCGGTTCGACCTCATCCTCATGGATTGCCAGATGCCGGAGATGGACGGCTACGAAGCAACCATGGCGATTCGCGAAATCGAACAAGGTGTTCGCCACATCCCCATCGTCGCTCTCACGGCGCACGCGATGCAGGGCGATCGCGAGAAATGTCTCGCGGCAGGCATGGATGATTATTTGCAGAAACCGATGCGCCGCGAGGAACTCATCGCCGCGCTTGAACGTTGGCTCGAACCAAAGTCAGCGGGAGCCTCGAACTCCACGGGTGCGGAGGACTTCTCGAGCCAGGAAACACCGGTCCTCGATCTGGAACGACTCAGACTCACATCAGGCGGCGACGAAGACGTTCAGCGTGAACTGATCGCTCTCTTCATGGAGGACGCAAGACTGCGCGTCGCAGAACTCGCCGAGGCATCGCAGCGCAGCGACGTGACGACCATGCACCGAGAGGCCCACACGATCAAAGGCGCGAGCGCCACGATCGGAGCATTGCGCATGCAAAACACCTCAGCCGTCGTCGAGGCGGCCGCGGCACAAGGCGATCTCGAAGGTGCCCGCGCGGGCGTGGATGCCGTCTGCGTTGCCTACAGAATCACACGCGCGCACTTGGGTGAATTGTTGGAGTGAGTGACGCACACTCTGGAGAGTCGTGTGGATTTTCAGATCGCGAATAACTAGTGAATGGACCTGTCCACCAGAAGCCGGTCTGACCGTAACATCTCTGTGTAGATTGGAAGAATTCTCCTCGGGGCCTGATCTTGACTCGGTAGGTTGTGAGGCGGTGAATATAAATTCGCAGACTACCTGTATCGTTAGCTACAGATCGCCTGCAAAACCTACTCTGCGGAGGATTTACCCATGCGATTCGGAGCTGCATCAGCAATCATCCTGATCTGTTTGGCCGGTGTTCAAGGTGGCCAGACCCCCATCAAGAACTCGGATGACTTGAGCGACCATCACCAGGCAGAGCTTCGCCGAAAGCTAGCTGCCGGAATCGAGCAATACGCCGATTCGATCAACGAACTCCAGTATGACCTGGGCTCATCGCGTTACGTCTTCGGATCCCCCGGCGCGGTCAGTTCTCTCATCATCCAGAACGGAAAGGTCAGTATTCTGGACGGAACCATTCAAACCGAACAAACGACCATCGTTCGTGATGGAGAGAGAGGCAAGAGTGCGCCCACCATGCTCTTCGGAGGAAACGTGAGGGCGGTTTTCCATCCAGATTACGTCGCGTGGAAGATGGACGTCGGCGGGCCCATCGGGCGCATGAGGATTGCAGACTCCGTTGAAACCGAAGATGTCGCCCGGCGGTACTTCGACATCTACGGGAGCGAATTGCATACTTCGACTTTCGAGTTTTCAATCGAACCGCGAAAGGGTCGTATGCCAGATGGATCGACCAGCCTTGGCAGCTTTGTCGCCAACTATGACCCCAGCGGCGCTCTCGGAACGATGGTCCTGCATGAGTCCGCCGACGAAGGCTCTGCCTCCTCCGCCATAACTCTCTCCTATCAATATCCCACGGGTGGAGGAATGGAGATTGAGTTCACCAAGACAACCACGGGCTACGCCAAGACTCGTTATCTTGCGATCGACCCGAATGGATTGGAACGGGTTCAGTCGCAAGTGCTGCTCGAGCCCGTTGACCTCGGTCGGGGACGGACGATGGACCTCCCAGTGTCGCTAACGACTCGCATCGTGCGTGCGCCTGATGGGGTGATCGCGCACGAGAGCTGGAAGAGCTCCGAGGTCATCGCGCACGCAAGCAACTGGCGTGGCGGCGAAATCTCCACAAGTGACCAGAATTGGCTTCCAACCGCGATCGAGAAGGGGGCGCACCCGATTGAGGACTCGATGGTCTCCGGGGGCCGCATTGTCTTCGTTGCTGACTCCGAAACAGCACCTGCCGTCCACCCATCCCAGAGAATGACCTCACAATTCGAGGAGGCAACCAAGTGAACTTCCTCTCCAAGGCGGTCCTTGCGACCTCGCTGCTGCTCATCGGCACCTACACGGCGTACGCCGATCCCATTGCCGGATGCTTTACCGAGTTCTACGCTTGGTGCAACGACATGCCAACCCCAACAACATCCTGCGGCACCAAGGTCTTGCCGTCTTCGTGCGTCGCTCACACGTACATCACCCATGAGAAGCAATGGTTCATCCTGACTGCGCCACCTGGGGCTGGCGGCATTCAGGATGGCTTCCAGTACACTGCCCCGTGCTACTACACCTTCACCTGCGACTGGATCGGCGGGTTCTTCGATGGCTATTGCACGTTGGGTCTGATGGCCCAGGGGGGTGGCACCTACCCGCAGTGGCGCGTCACGCAGGGAGAGCAGGCTCAGCAATGCAGTGGTTCGAATCCTGGTGGCGGCAGCCCTGACTGAGTCCTGCACGTCGCAATGCAACTGAATGTACGCAAGAGGCCCCGAGGAGGGATCACTCCTCGGGGCCTTCTATTAATCCTTCACATCCGCCAAGAACATCTTCCGCATCCCCGTGGGCACCATCGACTCGAGTTCTTCGTCGAGCTTCGGCACGCCTTCGCGTGCGGCCCACCAATCCTCGAATTCATCCACGATTTTTTCAGAGAGGGCCTTGGATCGCTCTCCCAGATTGTAGATCTGTCGCAAGAATGCATACAGCGCGAGCACGAAGAACGGCGCCCAGAGTCGCAGGTCCTTCACATAGGAAATGTTCGCGAGAATCAAGAGCGGCACGGTGGCGAGCAGGAAGCTCATGCCGAGTGGCAGCGACTTGAGCGTCTTGGCCTGCGCGACGAACTTGGATTTGTAAAGCAGGTGAATCCGCACCGTCGCCAGCACGGCGTACTGCGCGAGTGCCACACCCAGCACCCAGATCAAGAGTGCGCCGAACACCGATTGCAAAACGATGTCGGCTGGGATCGTGCCGATGCGGCGATGAAAGGTGGACATGACGAGCGTGCTCTGCGCCACGAGCGCGAGCGAGAACATGAATAGCGCGAGGCCCAGCGGTGGAACAGTGAGCGCCTGAACGAAATCGCGCGGCGTCAGCAGCGTCAGTCTCAATTCGCTCAACGGATACGCGCGCAGGACCCGCCCCGTGTAGTCCTTGGTCAAATCGAACGCCAGCACCATGACCGTGAATGCAAAGTACGCCGTGAACGCGTAGATGAAGTACCGATACCCGAAGAACGTGAACGGCATCGTCGTCAGTGTCATGTACTGCATGTAGAGAAGCGCGCACCATCCCGCGATACTCGAAATCTCCGAGATGCGAGGCGGGTGGCGCAGGAACAGATACGCCAGCGCCGGGTTGAACTTCGCGTCCTTGCGAAAGGGAAACGTCGGCGGCACGAACAGGTGCGCCAGCCCACGCACAAAGCGCAGCGGTGAGTCCTGCGGGGGGACGATTTCGCGCAACGTGCTCAAGGCAGAATCAACGTCCGTGCTTTCTGGTATTCTGAGGAGGACCGTATCGCACTTTGTCCCGCTCGATTCTGGAAGCAAATCCCGCGCGAACATCGAGAGGTCGCCAAGGGGAAAGCAACGTGCGCTCAGGCGCATCACCTCCGAGCCAACCTTTTGCCTGAAAGACCCACCACTCACGATGGTATCGCACGCTCCAATAAATCGGGTCCCATGCAAAATCCTGCACCCAGGCGTACGCGGGACTGATCGCCAACAGGATCAGGAAAAATGCGATCACCGCTGCTGATTTCCCGGTCGCGCCCATCCCTCCGCATGCCACGACCAGCAATGCCACGGGAACCACAAGCGAGAGAACCGACGAACACGAATCGAGGAGCGCCCTCAGCCATCCGACCCATGGCGAACGCAGGAACAGCGCCGTCCTCAGCGCGGCGGCTGAAGTGAACTCGATCACCGCCGAGGAGAGAAAACTCTGCATGAAACCAACGATGGAGATCGTGCCAAAATACATCGCGCCCGCGCCTCTTGTGTCCTCCGAGAACCGATACAGACAGATCAAGAAGTACGCGAGAATGTAACAGAACATCCCGACGTTCTGAATCGCGATCGGTCGAACCGCGAGCCCCACGACGATCTCGAGCGGCTTGAGTCGCGTGAGCAGCAGTTCCTCCAGCGGAAGAGACGCGATTGTCCTCCGCACGTGAGCCGAGACGCAGCTCACCGTCACGAGAAACGCCACCAAAGGGACGACGACGACTCCGGCGATGATCACCCCGAGGAAGTCATCTCGCGTCACCCCCGGGTACACGGCCAGCACCGCGAGCGATATCGCCATCAGCGCCCAAGGCGCTAGGCCCACGAGATCTTCCGCCAGGTGTCCCCGCATCCGCCCCGAGTAGTAGGCGACCAGCGGGTTGTGCATTCCCTGGTCGCGCCAGATCGCCTGATTGAAACGCCCGAGGCCGAGTCCTCGCCATCCCGCGAGCGGGTTGTCCTCTGGCGGCACGACGTCCGCGGCGCGAAACGCCCCTGCCACAGCCGTGTGCTTTCTCTCGCGCGGCAATGGTAACTGCGCGATCTGCTGACGGCAGGGAATGCGCGGGCCGATCGGTTTCCTTGGCAGGTTGGGATCGGACGACGGGTCGTAGCTCAATGTTGCCTCCACGCCGAGTATCCCCCTCGCGCGGTTTGTTGAAAGTGGAATGTCGAACCCTCCCCGATTGACGCCGGAGAGCCGATCGACTGACCCTCGCCGCGACAATGTAGCTGGGCACTTGGACGAAAAAGGTTGGGTTTCATTCGAGCCCACCCTTTGGAAGACGGTGAGAATCCGTCGCGGTGCCGCCGCCGTAACCGGGAACGAAAACCACATGCAGTGCCACTGGCGCACCCGCAAGGGAAGCCGGGAAGGCGTGGTGAGTAGGTTGATCCGGAAGCCGGAAGACCCGTCCAGGCGCTGCTTCGCGGCAGCTTCCCCGAGCAGGGAAGGCGAGGCCGACGCCCCATCCTCCGCGATGGACGAGCGTCACTTCTGCGGCGGAAACGCCGTCTGCCACCCAAAGAGAAGCAACAGAGCAGAGTCGGATTCCTCCCATTGGAGGACACATCATGCGAAACGCCAAGAGCGCGTTCGTCGCAGCACTCGTTTGTCTCGTCGCGGGCACCGCTTCCGCGCAAGTCACGGCACTGGCGCCGGGATACATCTCAGGACCCATCTTCCTCCCCGAAGAAGCCGGCGGCACAGTCTGCGCCGACGCCACGAATCCCAAGGCGTTCTACCTTAGCGCGGGGTCATTCAACAATCGCGCGATCTACCGTGTTCTGTTTTCAGGCCAGACTGCGTACACTGCTGAACTGGTCGCTGCGGGCAGCGTCAGCACATCGGGCGCAACGATTGGTGACGACATCTTCAACAACGGTTTCGGTGACATTTGGATTGGATCACTCGCGGATGGTCGCCTTGTCGTCACCGACAGCGCGGCGGGCCAGAACGGATTCAGCGGCCCTGCCGCGGGAGAATGTGTCTTCATCCTCGAAGACAGAAACGGTGATGGCGATTTCATGGACAACGATCCCCTCTTTCCGGGAGACGAGGTGTCCGTGTTGGTGGCTGCTCCGATCCTGACGAGCGGGGGGAATTTCACCGCCGCAGGTGTGGTCCAAGGGAGCGGCGGTCGCCTCTTCTGTGTCACCTCGGACGGTGGCGGAAACGGCGAGGTCATCCGCATCAGCGCCGATGGCACCGTGCAGAATCTCTTCGCCAGCCCATTCGATTTCGGATCGGGCATCGACTTCAACTCGGTGGGAACGCTCTTTGCCGGAAACACCGATGGCACATTCGTCGGCGGCAGCATCACGCAGATGATCGATTCGGACATGAGCGGCGACGCGGGCCAGGTGGGCGAAACCACGGTGATCACCGCAGGCGGATTTCCCGCGGTGTATGGCCTCTCGGTGAGCTCCATCGCCGATGGCGAGCGCATCTTCGTTTCGACGAACGGCATCGACGGTTCGAAGTTTCAAGCGTTCCACGGTGGCACGCTCACCTCGATCGCGACGCTGACGGATTTCGCGACCGGCTGCGCGCTGGACAATTCAGCGGCGAGCTTCGCGCCGTTCACCGGTCCGACGGGCGCCCACGCGATTGTCTCCGATCTCAGCTTCACCACCTTCCTCGGGTCGTACTATTTCATCACGCCGGCCACATCGGCGTCTGTCGCTGATTGGAGCGCGTTCAACTGATGGATCGCAAGAAAGTGTCTGCGATGGGGAAGTTCATTCTCCCCATCGCATTTCTTATCCTGTCTGTATCACCCGCTCGGAGCGGAGGACTCCTACCCGATACCGTCGTGGAGTTTACTCCGGGAACAGGCGCCGGATTTGGCGCGCTCTTCTTTCCTCAGAACGTCCTCACAGGACCGGACGGTGGACTGAATCCGCCGAACGAACCGAGCGATTCTGAATCGAACCTGCTCAGTCTCGGCAATGGCGGATCGATTCTTCTGGAGTGGAGCGGTGACGTCATCATCGACGGCCCTGGCGCCGACTTCACTGTGTTCGAGAACACGCTGCTCACGATCGACACAGGAATCCCGTTCATCGAGGCGGGCATCATCGAGGTCGGCCAGACTCCAGATTCCATGGTGCGCATCCCATATCGATTCATTCCGCCGAATGGATGGGAAGCGAGCACGCCCTACCTCATTCCGTTCTTCGAATCGAACTATGAGGGACTCGCGGGAACGCGGCCGACACTGGTGAACCCGACGAACGGCATCGATCCCGCCGATCCGACGCAGAGCGGCGGGAACGCATTTGATCTCGCGACGGTGGGGCTTGCGTGGGCGCGGTATGTGCGCATCATCGACCCCGGCACGCCAGGCCAACCCGGTGCCCTGACCGGCATGAATGGCTTAGCGATTTACGACACACAACTGTCGCCGAATGGATTCGATCTGGATACGGCGATCGCCATCCACAGCGGCCCAGAACCCACAACGAGTTCTGTTTCGCAGGCGTGGTCTCTCTACGAATAACCCCGGGTTTGTTACAGGTTTTCTGTTTCCGGTTTCTTCACGAAATCATAGGCGGCGAGGGCGCGATCGCGGCCATATTTGTGCTCAACAATGGGATTTGGATAATTCCCTCCGAGCACAACATTCGCAGAAGCCAGCACGTTCTTCGGGGCTTCGAAAGGCTTGTGAATCCACGCCGACGGGAGCCCCGCCAACGCGGGCAGCCACCGGCGCACGTATGCGCCGTTCGGGTCGAATTTCTCTCCCTGAAGAATCGGATTAAAGACGCGAAAATAGGGGGCCGCGTCCGCCCCGCAACCCGCTGTCCACTGCCAGCCGAGTGTGTTGCTCGCCAGGTCCGCATCCACCAGCGTATCCCAAAACCACCGCGCGCCATGCGACCAGTGGATCAGGAGATGCTTGACCAAGAACGACGCAACGACCATGCGCACGCGATTATGCATCCATCCCGTCGTCCACAGTTCATGCATTCCTGCATCCACGATGGGATATCCGGTCCTGCCGCGTTGCCACGCGAGAATTGACTTCTCATCATGACGCCACGGAAATGCCTCGAAACTCGATCGCAGGGGTTTTTCTGTCGTCGCGGGAAAATAGTGGAGCAGGCTGTGTGCGAATTCCCGCCAACCCAACTCGCGCAGATAACAGTCCTCCGACGATTCGCCGCTCCGCGCTCCCTTGCTCGATTGCAATTTGACCATGTGCCATAGCTGACGCGGGCCGATCTGACCAAAATGCAGGTACGGCGACATTCGAGACGTGCCCTGATGATCGGGACGATCACGCTCGTCGCTGTATTCCTGCACCGCATTCCTGGCGAAGTTCTCTCCCATGGAAATCGCCGCAGATTCGGAGACTTCCCAACTCTTTCGCATGCCGCCGGCCCAATCCACTTTGGGAAGGAGACCGAGCTCCTCGACGCGTAATGACTCGGGAAACTGGGCGGGAGCAGCGAGGCGTTTCGGCGCAGGCACGGGCGCTTCGGGCGGGGGCGCATCCATGCACGCACGCCAATACGGAGTGAACACGGTGTACGGCGTACCCAACCGCGTCTGCACAGTGTCGGGCTCGAACATTAGCGCGGCGTTGAACGACGATGCCTCGACCCCGGAACCGCGCAGCCAATTCTTGATTCGGATGTCGCGTTCCGTGATCGCCGGTTCGTACAGCCTGTTCCAATAGATCGTCGTCGCGCCAGTCTCCGACACGAGGCGAGTGATCGCCTCGACCGTCGGGCCGCGCCGCACGATCAACTTGGAACCGAGCTTCTCCAGCGAACTGCGCAACGATTCCAACGCGTGGTGCAGCCACCAATTCGATGCACCGCCGGGTTCCCACGGCGCTTCCTCGCCCGGTGCCCAGATGAATATCGGAATGACCGCGCGCCCGCTCTCGCACGCTGCTTGGAGCGCGAGATTATCCGCCACGCGCAGGTCGCGCCGGAACCAGAGTAGAACGGGTGATTCAGTCATGTCCCCATCGTGCCTCCTGCTTCGTGCGGGAGCAAGAGTCGTGCACCAACGCGACTCATGCGGTCGGCAACCGGTAGGGCTTCGGGCCGTTCACCACGTTCGGATACCAAAGCGTTTCCTCTGTCTTGCCGAGGAGGATGTGGTCGATCACTTCGACGCCCTGCATCAGAGAGTGATCCTGATTGCTGACCTCGTACTTCCACGCGCCGAAGCGACCGCGAGAATACACGTCACGCGCCATCAGTGCGGGAAGGAGTTCCTTGAGCGCCTCATCGCGTCGAAGTGATGGAGTCGGATATCCGTGCTCGAGTCGGCGATGCCACAACGAGGCCACATCTTCGCGCCGCTCGATGAGTTTCGTCGCGAGCATTCCGTCGATCACATCGTCGATGACGCGCGCCTGATCCACCGGCTTGGCCGGAGACTCGGAAACCTCCGCCATGAGCGACCACTGGGTCGCAGGATCGGCGGCATTATTCGGCGAATAATTCGAAAATACCGTGACGCGATAGAACGGACAATTGTCTTCCGGAAAGTACATCCAGCACTTGGTTTTGACTCCCTCGCGAGGACGGCCATTCAGCCCCACGCCGATCACGTGCGTGCTGCTGTGCACGAGTTTCTTGGCGGCTTCGCCATGTTTTTCTGCGAGGTCAGAATTCAGCACCAATAAGTCCAACGGGATGGTCGAAATCAGGTGCTTGTACTCAATTTGCTCTCCGGTCGAGAGCACGACAATCTTCTTGGCGGTATCGACGAATTTCACAAAGACATTATAGCGGATTTTCTCCGCCGGCAACATCGCAGCACAGGCCTTCCAGACGGCGCCGGTGCCTCCTTGCTTGGGAAAGCGAAAACGATTATTCGGCCCCCAGCTTACATCATCTCTTTCGAGGAAGACATTTTCGAGGACGCGCTCCAAATCCACCATCGCGACTCGTTCACCGACCCACCCGAACTGAAGATCCTCGGGCGGATACGCCCACACCTTGAAATTGTATGGACGAAGGAAAACACGCGCGAGTCCCGGGCCGAAGGTCTGCGAAATCCACTCGCCGAAATTCGTCGGACGCGACGTTGGCGGATTCTTGTAGAGCGAGATGATTCCCTTAAGACATTCCCAGCGCTCCGCCGCGGGGAGCCGCCAAATGTTGTTCTGAAACGGATAGGGGACGAAACGATCCAGGAGCCACACCCACGATTCGCGGTCGTGATTCAACCAACCACCTGGGAGGCATTCATCCATCAGCTTGTCGAAGTATTCATAATGGCTGAACTGGACGTGTCCGCCGAGGTCCCACGTGAATCCTGCGTCGTCGACGTAGGACTTCGAGAGTCCTCCCGCGACGGAGTCCGCTTCGAGCAACACCCAGTCCTGGCCGCCGTGCTCCTCCAGGCGGCGCGCTGCGCCGAGCCCCGTGGGGCCTGCACCGATAATCACAAACTCTGGCATGAGTCATCCTCAGACAATGGTGTGCTTCCATTCACCGCCGACGAACTTGCGCGCGAACATGACGGCATTCAGGCCGAGATAAATCATCATCGCGATCCACGAGCCCAGCCCTCCCAAGTGCGTCTTCGCGGTTAGAAAAGCCGCGAGTGGAAGGAAGACGAGCCACTGCGACATGCCGTTCGCGACCAGCACGAATCGACTCAGCCCGACCCCCTGCAACGCCTTGCCCAAGATCGTGTTCATCGAGTCGAACACTTGATAGAGTCCGAGCACAAGAAACACCTTACTCCCCATCATGGACACCGATTCAAGATAGGCAGGATCCGCGAGTCCAGTCTCCTGGGTGCGGATGAAGAACTGGCGCGTGATCGATTCGCCGAAAATCATGTACACGACACCCAGGGAACACATGTATATCGCGCCGAGAAGCCAGCATGTCTTCACCGCGAGCTCTGCGCGTGCCGGTTTCTTTGCGCCAAGATATTGCCCAGCCAACGTCGCGGCCGCGATTCCGAATCCGAATCCCGGGAGCGTCGCAATATTGGCGAATGCAAGGCCGATGGCGCTCGCATCCAGCGAAACCCCGCCGTCATCGACGCGTGAGTTAATCGTCTGGAAGAGGAAAATGCTCGCATTGCCGAGCAATTGTTGCAGAAAAATCGGGCTCCCGAGTGTCATCAGCGAAAGAAAAACCTTCTTGTCGAGATTGGCTCGGAAATTGAACACACCGTACATCATCCGCATTTTCGGCCGGGCGAGATAGAGAAGAAATGCAACCATCCCCGTTCCTGTCGAAATGGTCGAGGCCAGCCCTGCGCCGCGCACTTCCAAACGCGGGAGGCCAAAGTGTCCGCCGACCAATCCATAAACCAGAAACAAATGCATCAGAAGTACCGTCGCGTAAATCGCCAGCGGCACTTTGGGTTTTCCGATGCCGTTCAGAAATCCGATCATTGCGAGCACCGCGATCAGCATGGGGATACTGGGAAGCCGCCACCTGAAGTACTCGAATGCCAACGCGGTCACTTCCGCGTCCTTCGCAAAGAACACCTGCGGGCCGAGCGCAAAGAGACACGCGGTAATGACCAGGCCGAATACCGCACTCAAGAGCAGCGCATTATCGAGGCACGCGCCCGTGGCCTTGTAGTTCTGCTCCCCGAATCGCCGCGCGACGATCGCCTGCCCTGCGATTTCGACCGCGTGAAATGCCAGCACCAGAACGAGCGTCAATGTCGCTGCGAGGTGAACCGCGCCGACGGCATTGCTCCCGACTTCATTCCCCACGATCAGCAGCTCGACCATGAGCGTCGCGGCGACAACGAGGTTTGCGGCGGCGACGGGGATTCCGATCTTGAGGGCGCGTTTCAGCAGGCCAGAGGACTGGAGAAGGCGAATCACCGCCGATCAGTTTCCTTCGCCAGCCGCAGGCGTCACGGCGCCCGATGTCACTCGAATCTCGGAGAGCAAACCACCGAACGGATACGCACCCTCAGCAGTCGCGCCGAGAGTCGTCGCCGCGCCCAGGGCGTTCAGCCGTGTCAGGTACGGCATGACATCCTCGCGCACGAGCGCACCCTGAACGAACGTGCGGATGCGCGTTGGCTCGACCGAAACGCGCACGTGAGTCCACGCGTTCGGCATGATCAGTTTCGCGGGTGAAGCGCTGCGCGCGAAACCGCCATCCGCATCGCGCAGCAACGTATGCACAGCTCCGTCTTCGATCCACACCGAGCAGGCGTCGCGCCGCTCGAAAATCGTCTGGCGCGATTGAACCTGGGCGGGATGGACCCAGAATGAAATCTCGAAGGTGTTCCCCAACTTGTCTGCCGCGGGAGAATTCGCGCGGATCACGCCTCCACCCGTAAAATCGAGCGAACGCGCCGCCCGCCCGGGGCCATTGTCCGAGAGCGCAAAGCCCTCCAGCGAGAAGTCGTTCTCTTTGTCGGCCACAATCTTGTCATCGATCGTGAAGGCGTGAACAACGGCACCGGCGCCCGTGGGGGGCTGTGGCCGCGCATCGGTGAATTCTCCGCCGGTCGCGGGCGCAAACCGAATGGAATCCACGCCGAGATTGAGCACCGGATTTCCCTCCGGACCGGGGAAGGTACGCGCCACGAATTCAAGGATCGCCATTCCCGGATCGAGGAGCATATTCGGAAACGTCACTGTCTCGCGCCCGGTTTCATTGGACCAGGTCGAGACGTCCTTCTTCAGCAGATTCCCGTTGAGATAGACATCGTAGTTTGCGAAGTGCGGGCTCTTGGTGAACGTCATGCTTGGCGAATAGACCAGTTTCACCGGCACGGGAATCACCGCAGCGAAGCGCCCCCCGGGAGCGAACGCCGTCAATTGCCAGTGCGTGTTGCCGGACCATGCGCGGTTCTTGGGGTCCATCCGTTCAAGAGCGGTCAACCCGCCACTCACAGCGAATCCCTCTTTTCGCACGTAGAGATTTTCGGCTTCAACGCCCTCGATGATATTGGGCTCGGGAGGGAGCAACGCATGCGGCAGTCTGCTCGGGCCCGGGGGCAGGGGAGCTTGAGCCGCAGGAGTTTCGAGATAATAATAGGCGATGCTCGAATAATTATTCGAGGAAACCGGGCGGCCGTCGTTCTCGCGAAATCCGTGTTCAAAATCAAAGGTGATCGATTTGGAAAACTGGATGGGGGATTCGGGGTGAAATCGATAGGCAGCCCAATAGGCCCCGGCGGATTCGAGTCCATCGGCAAGCGGGGCGCCGAACCGCATGGTCTGCGATGACTGGCTTCCGAAATTCCATGAGCCGCAAAAGTAATCCTCCGTGCCCGTGCCCTTGCGCAACTCGCCGTCGATCATGATCAGGTCGTCGCCCTCGCCCCACCAGCCATTTGTGTTCAGCACGACTGAGAGCAACGTGCCCAGATACGCACCGCGCCCGTTTGCCTCAAGGACGCGATACGCCTCCCCCGACGAGGCGGGATAGGACTGGCGATATTGGGCGTGAAAATAGCCGAGCCCCTCGACCTCATCCGGGGAATCGAATTTCTTGAATTCGACGTAATAATAAAGTGCTGGAATATCGCTCGCGGAATCGTTCACGATTTCGATTTTCGCGTCCTTGCGAAAGGGCATCGGAAAATACGCGTTGAGCGACAGTTTCGGAATCACGGCGGTGTACGCATTTTCGTGCATGTACTTTCGCCCATTCCCCATGCCGAAGAAATCACCCAGCGGGGTCAGGACGCTCGGCCCCTCCGCACCATCCCAGGTGATCGAGAGCGAGAGCTCGCGCAGAGCCCCCTCCGCCCCCGGCGGTTCGAAGTACGTCATCCAGATGTGCGCGATCTCGCCCGGCCCCTCGATCTCGGCCAATGTGACGCTCTTGCCAGCCGGGATAGAGACATAATCTGTGTTCCCGCCGGTCGGATCGGTACTCGTGACGCGGTGCCACTCGTACCCTCCGAGCCGCGCGACAGAATCATTCCGGTCCAGACGCGTCGGTTGTTCAGCTTTTGCGGGGTTCGGCGGGAAAAGAAGGGCGACAAGCGGCACACTGGCCCAGCGAACGGGGCGGGAGAATTGTGTCGGAACTAAACCTGTCAGCCAACGAGGAGTCATTTTCTTGACGTTTTGTGGATGCGATCCAAAACAGCGTTCACCAAAGAGGGAGCGTCATCCTCCGCATATCGTTTGGCGATATCGACGTATTCGTTGATGGAAACCTTCGCTGGGATCTCATCGACATAGAGCAATTCCGTCGCGCCCAGTCGGAGAAGTGCAGAAACGGTTGGGCTTAGGCGCTCAAGCGTCCACCCTTGGAGGGTATCGCGAATGATCGATTCGACCGCCTCGCGGTTTTCATCGTGCAGGCGCACCAACGAAAGGGCCAGTTCGTCCTCGTGCGGGGGGACGTCGCTCTCGTGCGGAGGGGGAAAATCCGGCTCGTCGGCGGGGTTGATCCGGCCCCTGAGCTCGGCGAATTTTTCGAGGCACGACTCACCGTCGTACCGCGTGAAGTACTGTGAGAAGAGTGCGAGAAACGCCGACTCGCGGCTCTTGCGGCGCTGTCCCATGGAATATGGCGTGGTAGATGCTGGAGGATTGTTCGAGCTGCGGGCCGCGGAATTCAGCCGCGCACTCAAACAAAGATGTTTCCGCCCCGGGACCGTCCCGCCGCAACCGCAACTTGCTCTTGCCATAGACCAAAGGGAAAGGAGCACCATCGCAACATGCTGAGATCACACCGTTTCCATGCCTTCGCCCTCACCGCGCTCTTCGCGCTGGGGTGTGGACTGAGCGCGAACGCCCAGGATTCCACTCCGGCCGCTGAGGCTACCCCGGCGGCATCGCCGTCCCCGACCCCGGCGCCGACCATCGCGCCCCTCGGTACCCCCGAGGCCACCCCGACGCCCACCCCCGCGCCGACCGCGACACCGACCGAGGCTGAGCAGCGGGTCAACTTTGCCATGGGCTTCCTGAGGCGACTCGAGGAAAGCAACGCCTCCACGCAGTCCCTCCGCGCCAAGTTCACCCAACTCCGCGTCGATGAGAGCTTCCTTGATGAGGTTCGCAGCTTGGGCGAATTCGTCTATCAGTCACCCGCCCAGTTCCGCGCGGACTATGCCGGCGAAAGCGGCCGAATCGCATCCAGCACGGTCTACATCATCGACGACAAGATGTACAACTATGTGCCTGAGCAGAATCAGGTGGATGTCGTCGAGCTGCCCAAGGGTGACTCCATGGCCGTGCACCAGATGCTCTTGGGGTTCGGCGTCAAGGTGGAGCGCATCACGCAGTTCTTCGACGTCTCGCGCAGCGCTGACGAGCTCCCCAAGGAAAAGACGCGCATCGAGTTCAAGTCCCGCAATCGGCAACGGACCCTGAATTATTCCAAGATCACCATCACGTTCGACAATGCCACGTTGCAGCCCGAGGTCCTTGTTCTGGAAGATTCCGAATCCCAGACGACGATTTCGCTCTCAAACGTCGAAGTGAACCCGCCGCTGGATGCTAAGCTCTTCGAGTTGAAATTTCCGAAGGACGTGGACATCGTCGAACACGGTGCTTCCACGCCGGGCCTTTCCGGGGATGATCTATGATCGTGCGATGCGGCATCACATGGCTGTGCGCAATTCTGCTGATTCTCTCATCGGCGTGCACTGCTGTGCCCCGCGCACGAACACTCCCTCCCTCGGTCCGCACTGTTTACGTTCCCCTCGCCGTAAACCGCACGGCCGAGCCCGCGATCGAGGAACGATTCACGCAGTTCCTTCAGGAAGAGATTTTGGCGGATGGACGCCTTCAACTGACCCAACGCAAGAAAGCCGATGCGTTCGTCGAGGTCGAGTTCACCCGTCTTGATCGCTCCGCGAATCGATTCGGCGACAACCACTTTGGATCGCACATTCGCGGCATACTCGAGGCACGAGTCGCGATCATCCAGAACGTTCCGGGGCGACCCAAGATCGGTGGGTACCGCCCGATCAGGGGCAGGGCATACCAGAATGCCGACGCGCGTTCCACAACGTTTGAGCCCGAGCCTGATTTCATCGACAAGCTCCTTCGCGATTTGGCGCGCGAGGCCATGATCGAAATCATGACCGGCGATTATCGCGACGATGCAGGGATCATCCCCACGGTGGATACGGGCGCAGCGACGGGTGCGGCGGCGCCGGGCGCCTGATCGCCCGATGGCATGAGCACGCCACCCCCGCGGCACGCGAGCCACGCCTCCGGCGAACTTCGCCGATTCATCCGACTCAACTCGCTCGTCGCCGTCACGACGATCGTCTTTCTGATCGTGGCCGTGACGGTTGCGGTGCTCATTGATCGCATCGGCTTCCTCCCGCAAAAACGTGAAGCAATCTCTCGCGCCTATGAACGCCGCGAGATCTTCGCTATCGACAAGGGACAGCGCCTCAGCACGAGCGCGTATAACTTCCTCATCGCGCTGAGAGAGCGGCGCTCGATCGTGAACGAGCGCGACGCGTTGATCGATTTAATGGATTCCATCTTCGAAGACAACGCCGCCGTCTATAAGATCGAGATCGCGCGCGGCGACGTTCCCATCCTGGCGCAGGAACGCCACGAACGCGTCCACCAGCTCAACAACTTCCAGAATTCGCTCATCATTCGCGAATTCGGTTCGACCATCACGACGATCCCCGGCGGGACCGGGAACGAAGCCGCAACACCGGGTGTCGAGCGTGCGCTCGGCAGCATTCGAGTCTCGGTCACCGTTCCCCCCGCGAACGAAATGACGCCGGAACTCGCCGCCGACATCGAGCGCATCGTCAAGGACTGGCGACTCCGCTTGTTCGGCGCGATGTGCGTTCTAGCCGTTCTCTATCTCCTCATGTTGTTCGGGCTCTTGCTTCCGATTCGTCGCGTGCTCTCGATGCTGGAGGCGGAGGGGGCCATCTCGCGCACACCCCTCCTCCCTGAAACGCATTCTCTTCTCGAGGAGATGCACAACACGCTGGCGCGCGACGCGACGTTGGCCCGTCTTGCTTCGGAACTCCGCGAGGAAGGAGCGACCGGCGGCGCGACCGACACGCCGGAACTACTACGCCGCGTGCCGCAACTCGTCGCGAAACACTGCGGCGTCGTCGGAGTCCAGACGGCCATCCTGGCGACTCCGGAAACGGATGCGATGCGCGGAACCGTGCTCGCCATCCATGGAAATGCGGACGTGAATTGGTATCCCGGCAGCGAGTTCTCCGAACTGATCGAGACACGATTTCTTCCGCACATCGAATCGGAGCAAGCAGGCGGACTGCATCTCACGTTCACCGATCACAAGCGACACACGCGGCGCACGATTGTGCTCAGCGTCGGGCGCGAATCGGGACGAGAATTCCTCCTCGTCGTCCACGCGCCCCCGCCCAGGTTCCAAGAGCCGAACGCATGGTGGGCGGATTTCTACGATCGCATCGCGCGGGAAATCAGCGTGGCGCTCTCCGCGATCGAATCGCGCAAGCGGCTCATCCTGCAGGAAAAATCAAAGGCAAACATCTCGCTCTCGCGCAATCTCGGGCACGACCTGACGAACATCATTGCCACCGCAAAACTTGAACTCCTCGCGCTGCGGCAAGTGCTCGCCATGTCGCCCGAGGAGATCGCTGCCTCGAAGGCGAAGAAGGAAGTCTTCACCGATTCGCTGCACTCGCTTCTGAATACGATGAAGTTCATGCAGGAGACGGTGAATCTCTATCGCAGCTTCGCGTACCTCTCACGCCCGAAGTTCGAGGTCACCGACCTCGGCGAACTCGCGAAGGATGTTTGCACGCTCTTCCGGCTCTCCGTCAGCTCCTCGCTCCGCATCGAGGCCGTCGTCGCGCCGGGGCTCGTGCCGATCGAGGTCGAACCTCGCCTGCTGCGACTGGCGCTCTTCAATCTCCTGACGAATGCAACCGATGCGATCAAGCGCGGCATGGAGGCCTCGCGCGGCGCCGGCACCATCACCGTCACCGCGCGCCCATGCGCGGATGGGGAGGGACAGGAGATTTCCGTCGCCGATAGTGGCCCCGGCATTCGCCACGCGGAAGGTCGCCTTCTCGAATCAGAGGAAATCAGCGAGGTGTTTCGCCTCGGCTATTCGACCAAGGGCGAAGGCGAGGGAGAAGGGCTCGGTCTCAACTGGGTGCAGACCATCGTGAATGAGTTTCACGGGGGCGCGATCATCGCTCGCAATCGACCAGAGGGCGGCGCGGAATTCACGCTTCGCCTTCCTCCCTCATCGGAAGAAAACGAGTCGTAGTTCCTCCCTACTCGACGCGCCCTTGATTTGCGCTGAGCTGCGTGAATGGCTTGGCGTAACCGACGAGTTCCACAAATCCGCGCCCGCGCGTCTGCTCACCCGCGAATGTGCCCGTGATGTTCACCGCGCCTTCCCAATAGATCGTACCCGTCGTGCGCGTCGTCAGCATTTCCTGTTCGTTGAATGCGGGCTCCACGGTCAGGTCGGCGTCCTCTCCGGGAATCTGGATTCGCCAGCCCATGGGATAGGTCGCGCCTGACTCTTTGCTCGTCCAGGAGCCAGTTGCTTCGATTTCATGTTCGTGCGCCAAGAGTGGGCGATGCGCCCCATCCGCGCGCACGAGAGCACCGGTGCAACTCGTGTTGTACGTCCCGTCCTTGCGCCGCATGCGATACACCATCACATCGTCGCCTGTGTCGAGTTGCAGCGCGAACCAATCCCATCCTGCTTCATCCTCGCCGAGCGCGTCGCTGCTGAATTCGTGATCCATCCACGACAAGCCCCGCACTGCGTGATCGCGCCCTTTCCACCGCACGGTGCCTGTCGTGGCGAGTCGCGTGAAGCTGATGTAGTGCGAAGCCTGACCCGCGACATCAGTCTTCTGATGTGCACCGTTCTCGCCGTGGATGATGAATGGCTTCGACGGCGTTAGTATCAGATCCAACGCGGCGTGGTCCCCCTCCGCGCGGAGGAGAATCGCGCCCTCCACTTGTTCGATGCGCCAGTCCTCCATGCGCACGAACATGCGATCATCGGCTGCTTCGGCCTGTCCGAATCCGGGACGCGCGAGTCGCTCCCAGCTCTCATGCTCCCTGGCAGCGATGTCGCTCACGGCGAAGTGACCGAGGAAGACCTCATCCGCGACGAGCGGTGACGCCTTCTCTGATGTGGGTGGCTGCAGTCGGTTCCGGAAGATCGTCAACTCATACGCGAGCGGACGTCCGTCTTCGTCCACGACATTTCCCGTGAAGTACCACCACTCGGTGCGGAACTCGCGATGCGCGCCATGATCGCGCGGAAAGGAAAACTCGTATCCCGGCAACGCGCGACGATACTCTGCAGGTGGGGCCGCCGCTGCGCACGCGCATACGATGGCGAATGCTGCGATCTGGAAGAGTCTCATCATCCGACCATCGTCCTCCCCGAGTCCTGGGTGGTGCGGGATGCTTCACGGGACGAGAGGACGCCAGCGGCCAGTGTCGCGACGAAGACGATGAGCGCCGCGCGCGCGACGCCCCACCACGCGACCTCGTAGTGAATCGTCCATCCAAAGCTCTGCAGCATGATTACGTTCGTCAGTATCCACGAGAGAGCCAAGCCCGCCACGATGCCGAAGAGCACTCCTACGCCACCGATCAGGCTCGCCTCCAGAAGGACGATGCGCGCGACGCGCCGCCGCGCGGCGCCGATGTAACGCAACGTCGTGACCTCGTGGCGGCGATCCAGAATCTGCGCGAGGAGTGTCGTCGTGACGCCGAGCACCGCGACGATGATTGCGATGATCTGTAGCGCCCACGTCACACGAAACGTGCGATCGAATGCACTGATCGCGAACGCGCGCAGTTCATCGTTCGCGCGAACCTGAATCGCGGGCATCCCTTTCGAAATCGAAGCCAGTCGGTTCATCTCGTCGATGACCGCACGGCGATCTGCCTCCGGTTCAAGATACACGGACACGCTGTCCACGAGGTCATCGTCGAAGAACTTGAGATAGAGCTTGCGATCCATGACGATGAAACCCTGCTCGGTGCTGTAGTCAAAGTACACGCTCGCCACACGGCGAGTCGACGTCCCTCCGCGGATCGGAAACGTGATCATGTCGCCTTCCGCGACGTTGTTCTTTCGTGCGAAGGCTTCCGAGACGATGACCTCTTCGTTCGCGCGCGCGCTTGCCAGCACGGTCGCCGCGTCGCGCCCCTTGAGGTCGAGGTTGCTGAACCGAGCCAAGTCGAAGCGCCCCGCGGCAAGCCAGGCCTCGCGCCCCTCATACACGATGCGGCGCCCGCGAAAGGAATCAGCCCCCGCGACGCCTGGAATGCGCGAGACAGCGTCGGCGAATTCTGCCGTCAGGGCAGGCGGGCGGCTCGCGACATCGTTCGACGCCGCAGAAACGTAGAGGTCCGCGAGGAGCACCTGCTCCATCCACGTCACGACTGTCGTGCGAAACGACGACACCATCACGACAACCGAAACACACATCGCGAGACTCAGCAGCAACCCGCCGATCGCGACGCTCGCGCGCTTCAACGCGCCCTGCGTTCCCGTGACGGCAAGCAGGCCCTCTGCGCCGAAGATTCGCGTGAATGGCTCGCGCATGAACTTGGTCGCCAGTGCCAGGCCCGGACGGCTCCACATCACGAATGCAAGGACGGCGAGCGTCGCCGCCGCGTATCCTTCGACGGGGATGCCCGACCTCGGTTCGCGCAGCAGGAGCGCTCCAGCACCAACCAGCATCAGTGCTCCCGCTACAATCATCGCGCCCAGCGCGCCGCGCCCGGAGGGAGCGGAGCCATGTCGCATCGTGTTCGCCGGGGGAGTTGCCGCTGCTTCCTGTGCTGGCCCGAACGCCGCGAGCACCGCCGTCGCCACGCCGAGCGTCAGCGCGAAGAGTAGGAAGCTCGGTTCGATCAGGAGTTTCGATCCCTCCGTCCGCACGAAGTTGATCGAGATCGCCTCCGACATCGGAGCGAGGATTCCCTTCGCCAATCCGATCCCTGCGACGATGCCGAGCGCGCCGCCGATCAACCCGGTGATCGCACCCTCCATCAGGAAGACGATGCGCACAATCTTACGCGACGCACCCAAGGCCCGCAGCGTGCCAATCGCCGGACGTCGCCGCACGACGGCGATGCTCATGGTGTTGTAAATCAGGAACGCACCCACCAGCAGCGAGACGTGTCCCAACGCGGCGAGATTGAATCGAAATGCCGCGAGCATATCGTCCACGCGCTTGCTGCGCGTCTCGGGGCGTTCGATCAAGATGTCTGGTGTGACCAGTTCTTCAAGCGCGTCGGCGACCACTTCCGCGTCCGCACTCTCATCCAAGGTAATGTCGACTCGATCGAAGAGTCCGCCGCGGCGCAGGAGTGCATCCGCCACTCCGATATCGGTGATGACGACGTTTCCATCGAACGCTGCAGCGAAGTTACCACCAGAGAGAATTCCACCGATCGTTGCCGTGTGGGGCCTCCCTGCGATCGTGAACGTCACATCGTCTCCCACATCCAGGCCATGTCGATCGGCGAAGGTGCGCGTTGTCACGAGCACGTTCGGATTCGTCATGAACTCGGTATAGGCCAACCCGGGTGCGATGTCGAAGCGGAGGTCTCGCACGGGCTCTCCGCCGTGCTCGGAAGTCATCAACAGATCGGCACCGACGAACACGAGTGTCTCCGTCGGTCCGCCATCGGGGGGCGTGAATGCAATGTCGTCAGTGATCAGCGGCGAAGCCGCGCGCACGCCGGGTGCAGATGCCAGAGGCGCGATGAAGTGGGGAGGCACACCACCACCGTTGCCTCGGACCGTGAGGGAGGCACGCCCCGCGACATCAGAGAGCGCGCCACGGAAACTCGCGACGGCGGAGGCGTTCGCCATCTCGATGGCCACGAGCACGGCAACTCCGAGCGCCACGCCCAAAACAGTCAACAGTGTGCGCCCCTTCTCTCGCACGAGGTACGCACCCGCGAGCGCACGAAACGCCACGCCGAGTTTCATGTCGTCGATTCGTCCACGACGAGCCCATCGCTCATGTGGATGATGCGATCAGCGCACTTCGCACCGCCGTGGTCGTGTGTCGCCATCAGCACCGTCACGCGGTGCGAGAGCGTCACCGATCGGATGAGATCCAAGATCACCGCGCCCGTCTTCGAATCGAGATTCCCCGTCGGCTCATCCGCAAGCAAGACGGCCGGCCGATGCACGAGCGCACGTGCGAGGGCGACGCGCTGCATCTCACCGCCAGAGAGCTGATGTGCCATGCGTGATGCTTTCGCGCCGAGGCCCACCTCAGCCGCGATTTCCGACGCTGCCGCGCGCGAGTCGCGTTCACTTCGCCCCTGCAGCAGCATCGGCAGAGCGATGTTCTCGAGGACGGTCAGATTCGGCATCAGGTTAAAGAATTGAAAAACAAAGCCGATGGAATGCAGGCGGAAATGGCTGCGCGCATCCTCGTCCATCGTGTGCAGCGAATTTCCCGCGAGCAAAATCTCGCCGCGATCCGGTGCGTCCAACCCGCCGATCAGGTTGAGGAGCGTCGTCTTCCCGCTCCCCGACGAACCCATCAGCGCGAGAAACTCGCCCTGGCGCACGACAATCGAAACGCCCCGCAACACAGGGGTCGGGGGCGCGCCGCTATCCGATGGATAGCTCTTCTCCACGCTGCGGACTTCAATAATCGCGGAGGATGACTCGGTCGCTTTGGGCTGGGTCACTTTGGTGGGTGTCGCGTTGGGTGCGGTTGGGCTGGGGTGGCTCATCCCTCAGGAGAGCCAGCCCCATGCCACACTCATCGCGTGCTGGGCGCGACCCGCATCGCGTTATTCGTAACTCGACCATGCCCCGTCGGCAGATGCCGCGAGGGGTGGCTCGCCCGGTCCGAACGTGGCCGAGGGCGTGATGCTGCCCGCACCCACCACCGTGCCGTTGATGTGGATTCGTCCGTTGCCGCCATTCCCACCATTGGCCACTGCAAACGTCGGGCTGGAGGGAACCGTCCCTCGATCGCCACGAAACGCGCTCAGGGTTCCATTGTTCGTGATCGAGGATGTGGAACTGACCGTAACGAAGATCGAACCTCCTGCACCGCCGCCCCCACCCGACTTGCCGCTCAGGGATGAATCCACTCCGTCCTCTCCATCTCCACCATCGACGAAGATTCCCCCGATCGAACCGACCGTGAGCGTGGGCGACGCGAGATAGATGATCCCGCCGCCATCTCCGCCTTCGGTCATCGGCCCGAGGATCACGGCACCACCACCACCACCGCCACTTCCCAGATACATGCGCGCGGGAAAGTCAGCACCGTACACGCCGCCCGCAGCGCCGCCCGTGGCGACTCCAGCCGCAGATCCCGACGAACCTGCTGTACCATACGCACCACCTCCGCCACCACCCGATCCCGTTCCGCCCGCTCCCTCGCCGCCACCGCCACCGCCGAAATTTGCACCCGTCGAGCCGCTCGATCCGCCGTCATAGGACACACCCGACTGGCCATGCCCACCACCGACGATGCCACCACCGGGGAACCCGCGGCTCGACATGTCGAGGAAACCATTCACTACAATGCCCGTCTGCGCACGCATCGCCAGCACCGGGGCCGACGAACTGACAGCCGTGCCAGTTGCCAAATTCACGGTCGTAAAATTCCAGACCTTGATCACGCGAGCATCCGCCGTGGCATCGAACGGATTCACCGTCGGTGTCGTCAGTGAGATCGTGCCCGCGCCTACGCTCGCGATTTTGCGGAACTCATACCGCCCCGCATTCGCACCCCCGCGGAACTGGATGATCAGGACTTCCTGACCCGCGACAAAACCCGAAGTCGAACTGACGTTCAGCGTCGTCGCGCCCGGCGCAGAGGATGCACTCAGCGTCGTGTTCGGCGTCGTCAGTGTCGTCAATCCGACGGGAGCATACGAACCGTCCGATCCATCTCCAAAGACTGCCTGTGCCTGCGTGATTCCCGGAACGCACAAGGCGATCAGGGCAAGAAAACGAATCATTTTCATGTGCAGAGGGTGACCTCGTTGGATTCCACACATAGCTGCAGTATCTCACCGCGAAGTGCAAGAGATTGAGGAGGGGCCCCCGCCTCTGAAGCTCATGGAGAGAATGGCCGGCTAGAGCCGGATGAAAGTCTGTGGCCCGCGAACACCCAGGCTAAAGCCTAGGGCGAGCAAGAGCCGGCTGAAGCAGGCCAAGGAAAATGGAGGGATTTACAGAGCACCGTATCCTGAGAGCCTTGGCCGACTTCAAGCGGCTCTTCCTCGCGCCGGTCTTCAGGGCGGCTGGATTGCAGTTGGCGCTGCGAATATCGGAGGGAGTTCGCGCCTGTCTTCTAGCCGACGGCTGAAGCTCTACCGGATCTTTCAAGCGCCTTCAGGAAGGGGACCAGGGTAATCTCCACCATATTTCCTGCACGCTGTCGCAAATCAGCGCGAACACCTCGCCCGCGAGACGACGAATTTCAAGTTGGAGATTGGTGGATTCGAAGAACCCCAACCAATTGAAAACTGAGCAGGGGCACATGCCCCCTGCTCAGTTCCATCTCGGAGTTTCCCCCGCGGGACGAATCGCGTGAATCAGTACATCGACCAGTCGGAGACCGACGAGCCGCTCGCATCATGGTAGAACTCGATGTACTCGTTGGCGAACACTGCCGCTGCATCTGCGATTTCGGTGATGACCAGCGTTCCCGTGCCTGATGCAACGCCTGCGAATGTCCCCGGCGTCGCGTTGCCGACGGGAGTTTTCGCGACGGTGCTGAACGCGGAAGTACTCGTGTTATTGCGGCGATAGATCAATCCCGTCGCCAACCCGGTCGTCGGCAACAAGCCCGATGTCGGATCGATGAGCGTTCCCGATCCGTTCGGGATCGAGACTCCGCCGCCGATCGGTTCGCTACTAAAAATATATCCTGCGCCGAACGTCGAATTCACCCACGCCGTCACGCCCGCGTTCTCGTTGGCGCCCGGCACGTTGAATTCCTGCATCAACACGACGTCGGGATTGAGTCCATCGAGGATGCTCGTGCCGGCTGTGATGTACTGCTGGTTGTTTCCGCTCGTCACGTTGGATGCGAAAATGCGCAACGGTGTCTGGGCAGAAGCCGACGCGGCTGCACACATCGCGCATGCCACGAAAAGGGAACGACGGAGAAACCCGAACGTGAGAAAATGATCCACGAGCGCTGATCGGGACTCCTCACTTTGGGTCACCGGCCGCTGATGCGACCTGAAATTATGCGACACCCCCCTCGCCTTGGCAGCCAGATGTTTTCAGGAGTGGAATGCGGGCGTTCTGCTCGCACTCCGGGTGTCGCTCCGCTGGCGATCAGATCGCGCGGGCAATTGGCCCATGTTCGAATTGAGTCTCGTCGGGGCACCCTCCCCCTACCCCACTCAAGCACGCGTCTTGACCCGCCCCGAGGCCACGGGCGATTCAAGGACGCTGCTTTGCGCGAGAATACTCGCCACCAGAGCACTCTCATTCGAACTCAAAGGTTCCGCGTACCATGGCTGCTTCTTCATATGATTGTGTCGTAATTGGTGGAGGGCCGGGCGGCTATGTGGCCGCGATCCGTGCCGCCCAGCTTAAGATGAAGACTGCTGTCATCGAGCGCGACAAGCTCGGCGGCATCTGCCTCAACTGGGGCTGCATCCCCACCAAGGCGCTCCTCAAGAACGCCGAGATGTACGACCACTTCAAGCACGGCGCGGAATTCGGCATCACCTGCGACAACCTCAAGTTTGACTTCAGCGCCATCATCAAGCGCAGCCGCGGCGTCGCCGATCGCATGTCAACCGGCATCGACTTCCTGATGAAGAAAAACCGCGTCACCCCCGTCTTTGGCGAAGCCAGGCTGACCGCCCCCGGCAAGATCGAAGTCACGAAGAAGGACGGCACCAAGGAACTCATCGAGGCGAAGCACATCATCGTCGCGACGGGCGCGCGCCCACGCACGATCCCGAATGTGAAACTCGATGGCGAGCGCGTCATCACGAGCCGCGAGGCGATGTTCCTCCCCGAGGCACCCGAATCGCTCATCGTCATCGGCGCCGGCGCCATCGGCATCGAGTTTGCCTATTTCTACTCCGTGCTCGGGACCAAGGTCACCGTGCTCGAGGCCAAGGACACGATCCTCCCCGTCGAGGACCGCGAGATCTCGCGCGTCGTGAACAACTCCCTCAAGCACCGCGGCGTGAACATCGCCACCGGCGTCATGGTCGAGGGCGTCGAAGTGAAGGGGAAGAAGGTCGATGTCACCTATAGCGCCGGCGGAAAAAAGACGACCGTCACCGGCGATCGCGCCCTCATGGCGATTGGCGTGACCGGCAATGTCGAGAACCTCGGCCTCGAGGCGCTCGGCGTGGCGGTCGAACGCGGCGCGATCAAGGTGGACAAGTCATACAAGACGAACGTCGCGGGCATCCACGCCATCGGCGACGTCATTGGCCCGCCCTGGCTCGCGCACGTTGCGAGCGCGGAAGGGATCAACTGCGTCGAGGGCATCGCCGGCCTGAACCCGCACGCGATGGACTACGCGAACATCCCCGGCTGCACCTACTGCCAGCCGCAGGTCGCATCCGTCGGCCAGACGGAAGAGCAGCTCAAGGAAGCGAAGATCGAATACAAGGTGGGGCGCTTCCCCTTCAACGTTTCCGGCAAGGCGGTCGCAGCCGGTCAGGCGGAAGGCATGGTGAAACTGCTCTTCGGCAAGAAGTACGGCGAGATCCTCGGCGCGCACATCGTCGGTTCCGATGCGACCGAGATGATCGCGGAGCTCTGCCTTGCGCGTGCGCTCGAATGCACGGTCGAGGAACTCCACCGCACGGTCCACGCGCATCCGACGCTCAGCGAAGCGATCATGGAAGCCGCTGCCGTCGCGGAGGGCGTGGCCATTCACCTCTGACGAGGTGAACGGAAAGACAAGCCTGAAAGACAAATGGGGAAGAACAAGAGGACAAACGGGCCCGGCTCGTTTGTCCTTTTGATTTGCCCCCCACAAAAAAGATAAACCGAACGGTTAACTTTCGTCTTGCGCACCCCGCCCTGATCATTAACCGTCTGGTTAATCTTTTGCCTTACCCATCACCCATCACCGAGGTGCTTCCCATGTCCGCAGTCGCGAATTCCCAGTGCTCACAGTTGGCAAACACAATTCGCAGTCAGACGCGCATGTTGCTCGGCGCAACGAAGGACGACCTCACGCAGGAACAGGCTGTCTTCCAGCTTCTGCCTTCCAAGTCGAACATCATCTGGCTCATTGGCCACATCACGATGAGCCTCGACTACATGGTCTCGCCGCTGATCGGCCGGAAGTCCTCCCTCCCGGACTCGGTTAACGCGCAATACATGTTCGGCGCGAAGCCATCGGGCAGGCCCGGCGACTACCCGCCCATCGCGCAGATGATTGCCGAACTCAGCCGTGTCACGGAAGAAGTCGCTGCCCACCTCGAATCGTCGAATGATGCTGTGCTCGACACGCTCATTCCAGAAAGCCTGCCGTTCCACATGCTCGGCCCGACGTTGCGCGACCTGACGAGCAAAGGCGACTTCCACGTGGGTTACCACGCGGGGCAGATCACGTTGCTTCGCGCGGCACAGGGACTCCCTGCGGGATTCGGGCTTTGACGCCCGTCGCACATCCCTCGGCAGACCGTTTGGACACCGTGTTCAAGGCAGTCTCCGACGGCACTCGGAGGGCGATTCTGCGGCGCTTGGCGACCGGGCCTTCGACAGTGCAATCCGTCGCCGATGAGTTCCCGATGTCTCTCCCCGCAGTGTCGAAACACATCCGCATTCTGGAGAGCGCCGGCCTTATTGATCGCCGCGTGGAGGGGCGCACGCATCATCTCACGATCAATGCGCACCCGCTCCAGGACGCGACGAAGTGGCTGAACTTCTATCAGAAGTTCTGGAGTGATGGCCTCGATTCGTTGGAACGTTATCTCGCGGCAGAAACCCGAAAGGACGGGAGGAAGAGACGATGATACCAAGGACGATTGAAGTCGAAATCCGCAGGGTCATGCCAGCATCCCGCCAGCGCGTTTTCGATGCGTGGAAGGAACCGGAATTCCTCCGCCATTGGTGGGGCAGTTGGGGAAACTATGCGTTCGCGCGCGCCACAGTCGATTTCCGCGTAGGTGGTCGTTACGAATTCAGCATGAGCGTGCGGAACAAAGACATCATCCGCACGAGCTATGGCGAGTACCTCGAAATCATCGATCCGGAGCGGCTCATCTTCACATGGAGCTGGACCCACGACGAAACGCCGATGAACTCGCTCATCACACTCGATTTCCGGGAACTCGGCCCGAGCGAAACGGAACTCGTCCTGCGCCACGAACGCATCCCGGACACCGAAGAAGGCCGCAAGCACGAGGAAGGCTGGAAGGTCGTAGTAGGCAGGCTTGGCGACTACCTCGCGCAAGACCAGCAGTGAAGAAGAACGAAGGAAGCGCGGGCGCGTCCCCCTTGCAGCCGCGTGCCTCGCATCGTGCACGAGGTGAACGCACGCAACGGAGCGCTGTCGGGGCGCCTGCACTCCGTTCATGCGTGCTTCACCTACGCGGTGTGTTCGCGCGTGATCCAATACAGGCCCGTCGTCGTGAGGTTCACTGCAATGTGCGCGATGGCGGGCACCCAAAGCGTACCGCTCGCGACGTAGAGCAGCGAGAGCACGACTCCAAACGAGCCGGTCTTGATGACGCCCTCAAGTCCCTGATACGAGTGGCAGATTCCGAAGACGAGCGATGAGATAATGACGGCGCCGGGGAAAGGGAGCACTGCGTCGAGATACCAAATCATGAACGCGCGGAAGATCAGTTCCTCTGCGATCGCCGATGGTGGGATGATCGCACAGAATGCGGCGAGTTCGGCTCGCGTGATGGGGAGCAGGAGGCGCAGCGCGCCTTCCGTGCTTTCGGCCACCCACGGCCCGACGCGGCGGCGCATTGCGCCGGAAAATCTCGTCGCGGCGATGAGCGAGATGCCTGCGCCGAGCATCGCGAGCGTGACCGCGATGGCGACCTCGTGCCAAGGTCCCGCCGCGAGCCGGAGGCCGAGCTCCGCAAGCGGACGTCCCTGGCCGATCCACGCGAGCAGGATCGCCGAGAATGGAATCATCAGCACTCCGCACGACAGAGCATACGTCGGGATGCGGGCGATGCCCTCCGATTCCGCGCGCGCGTTCGATTGCATCAGCACCACCACGGGGAGCACCCCCGCGACGGCGACGAAGAAAATGTGATCGATGATGCCGGGCGACATTACCCGAGATGGTCACGTGGGAAACGCGGCCCTCAATCGGCATTCCATCGGCTAGTGCTTGCCGGTCTTTCCCTTCGCTGTTTCCGAACCCCGCGTCTTCACCTGAACCAGCTCACCCACGACGAAAATGCCGCATACGAAGAGCAAGAAATTCCTGTTCCTTCCGATCCAACGGGCCGCAGGCGAGATCCAGGTGGTGGTTCCAGCAGGGCCTTCGGCTGACTGGCTCTGGACTCGCTGAGCGAAGCGTTGGAGGCGTTCTTCCGACTCGCCGTAAGGTCTACGCGACATAACTGCGTACAATCGACCAGCCACAGATTCGAATGTCTCAGAAGAAGGAATGGCCCTAACGCCCACTCCAAGTGGAATCCTTGGTTCCACCATTCTTACCGACTTTATCAGGAAAATGGATTTCCGACTTTCGCTGGAGAGATCGAGGGCGAATTGCGGGCAAATCCGAAGCGTCAAGAAACATGCACTACGAGGCGGCGTTCCCCTCGCGAGCGGCGGTGCTCCCAGATGTAGATGCCCTGCCACGTGCCGAGGGCAAGTCGCCCCTCGACAATCGGGATCGAGAGCGACACGGCGGTCAGCGCGGCCTTGACGTGCGCGGGCATGTCGTCGGGGCCTTCGGAGTTGTGCGTATAGATCGGGTCGTTCTCCGGCACGATCCGATTCAACCACGCCTCGAGGTCGCGCCGCGCACTCGGGTCGGCGTTTTCCTGAATCAGCAAGCTGGCCGATGTGTGCTGGATGAAAACGGTGCATAGACCCTCGCGCACCCCGGTCACTCGCACCGCCGCCGCGACCTCGGCGGTCACTTCATGCAGCCCTTGGCCGGGAACGCGGATCGTGATGCGGGAGATCATTTCTGCCCCGCGTTAATCTCCGCCGCGCGGGCCTGCATCGCGAGGAGGAATGCTTCGAGCTCGTCGCTGGCGGCGTCGAATTCTGCGGCTATTTTCTGGTATGCTGCCTCGGCCTCGGGCGAGGAGAACGTGTACTCCCCGTCCTCGTCTTTGCCCCAGTTCCCCGCGTTGGCTTGCGCGAGCTCCAAGAACTCCAAACCCTTCGCGTAGTAGTTTTCCCAGAGCGAGAAGTAGGTGCGCATGCTCTCCGGTTCGAAGAGCGAATAGTAGGACGCGAGGAGTTCTTCGGCGTATTCCTTCGGCGCCTTGGTCGTGGCGATTTCCGCACGCAGTTTCTTGTCATAGTCGGAAAGCGCCTCGACCAATTCGGCCGAGGACTTCGTCAACTCGCGCGCGCGCTCGATCTGAAGCTGAAGGGCTTCCTGGCTGATCGCGATGTCTGGATGATACCCGCCGTCCGCTTCGAACACGGCTTTCTTCGCGCCGAGCGCTGTGACCGTTTCCTCGAACCAATCGGATCGTTGCTTGATCAAGAGCACAAGCGCCGCACGCGTGTCAGACTTGGCGTCCCTGATCAACGTCTCCATGGCGATGGTCTCGTCGCCGACGGTCAGACCCGCCTTCGCGCGCTGACCGGCCAGGCGAATGTCCTGTGCCTCGGCATCGAGTGCGCGCTGCGAGTTCCTGCGATGCGCGATCAAACCCGCCATCCCATCCACCGCGAACAGAACGAAAACGATTCCGAACACAACCGAGGCGACCCGTCGTGAGCGCTTTGCCAGATGGAACGATGCCCACGAGAGGAGCCATGCGAAGAGCAGGCACCAAGTCAGCATTCCCACCGAAGACGAGATGAGTTCCCCAACACCCTGAGAGTTCACCCCTGCCTTAACCCAAGGATGCGTCGCCACCAATCCGACCATGACCAACACGATCACGAGCATGAGCACGCCATTACTAGCGTGGATCGAGTAGCGCGCTGGCTTTGGGGTGGGCTCCGACGAGGAAGTCACGACGGGCGGAGTGGACTCGGACATGGGTACAGTGGCTTTCCTGCCGGTGGGACCCTCCCCGGCGAATGGGTGCAATTCGTTCGTGAAGGAAGTGGAGGTGGGAGCGAGATTCGAACTCGCGTTGGGCTATGAACCCAAACTCGCTTTCGAGGCGAGCGCCTTCAACCACTCGGCCATCCCACCTCGGGGCAGGCGCATGGGCGCCAATTGAGTGGACGGCTAGAAACGTGCGAAGCCGGTTGGCCGTCAAGGCAAACTCGTGCCCGGAGGGAAGGCGGGGCCGAATCACACGACACACTTTGCTGGACTTCGGACCATTCCTGTTCTCATGATCGGTGCTCCGAAACTTACGACTTGGGACGACATGGAACGGTTCTCTCTCTGGGGCAATTCGAGCGACCTGCGGCGCCTCCCGCTCTCTTTCGAGCACCATCTCGCCAAAGCCAAGCGCATGGCGTATGGTGACTGGGAGATCGTAGCCTCCTATGAGAAGTCCAAGACGGAGCACCGCGCGCTGACTCGCGAAGTCGGCGTCATGGATCTCAGCTTTTTCACCTTCGTCAAAGTCACCGGCAGCGATCGACTCGAATCGATCAACCGGCAAATTTCCTGCGACATATCGAATCTTAAGGAGGGGGACGGCCGCCGCGCCCTGCTCCTCAACGATCAGGGGGGGATCCTCGCCGACGTCGAAGTCGTCATGATGGCGGAGGCCCTCCTGCTGATCACCGTGCCGACGATGCCAGCGGACCGACTGATCGCGATTCTCTCGCGCAACCTGCTGACGGAGGACGTCGAATTCGAGGACGCGTCGGAGCACCTCGTGGCGCTGACGATCCTCGGCGAGAACAAAGGCTGGCTCGCGCGTGCTCTCGGAGTCGAGGCCCCCGGCGTCGGCGGTGCCGCCATGAAGGCATCCATGATCGACGACATGTCCGTGAACATTCTGCGCACCGAAATGCTCGGAAAGGCACTCATGATTCTGACAAAGGAAAAATTCGCCTCGGGCGTGTGGAAGGCGATGGTCGCGGGCGCGAAGGAACTCGGCGGTTGTGCTGTCGGCTGGGAAGCATTCACGGCCTGGCGGATCGAGCGCGGCATGCTCTGGCACGGGCTGGATTTTGACGAGGAAGTCATCCCACAGGATGCCGGGCTGGATGACACCGTCACGCGCGGCAAGACTGGTTACGCCGGTGCGGACGAGATGTTGCGTCGCGCCGGCAAATCTGCCGAACGCATGTACATCGGTCTCATCATCGACGCCGCCGAGCCACCGCCAAAGGACGCCCCCATTCACTTCCCAGAGGGCATGCCCGCCGGTGCGCTCAAGTCCGTCGGGTTTTCCTATTCACAGAACAAGTATGTCGGCCTCGCGATCATCAAGCGACGCGACCCTCTCCCATACTCGCCCATGATCATCCACCTCCCCCACATCACCCTCGAAGCCAAGGCGGTCAATCTGCCCTTCCCCACCAACATGTTCGAGAGCGAAGACGACACGTTCTGAGGGGAAGTATGAAGGCCGAACAATGAATGTTCTTACACTTGGATCATTCAGCACTCAGCACTCACCATTCACCCTTCACGCTTCATCCTTTCTTTCTCTTCCTCCCCAATCCCTTTCCCCAGCCTGCGGTGCGGGCTTCGAGGACGATGGGCAGGCCAACGATGCGCAGGAAGCCCTCGCTGTCTGTCTGATTAAAGGTGCCTCCTCCTTCCATCGTGGCGATCTTCTCGTCATAGAGTGAGTATGGCGATTTGCGCGAGACTGGGCTGACGTTCCCCTTGTAGAGACGGAGCGTTGCCTCTCCGGAGACGTTGCGTTGGCTCTCGCGCGCGAACGCCATCAGCGCGTCCATTTTGCGCGAGTACCAGAACCCGTAATAGACAAGTTCGGCGACCTCGGGCGAGAGCGTATCGCGCAGGTGCATCAGGTCGCGATCCATCGTGATCTGCTCGATCATGCGATGTGCGGAGTACAGAACAGTCATGCCCGGCGATTCATACACGCCGCGTGACTTCATCCCGACGAAGCGCCCTTCGACCATGTCCACGCGCCCCACGCCGTGCCGGCCGGCGATCTTGTTCAGTGATTCGACCATCTCCAGCGCATTGACTTTGTTTCCGTTCAACGTGACGGGGACGCCGTGCTCAAAGCCGATCGTCACCTTCTCAGATTTCACAGGGGCCTTCTCGGGCGAGGTGGTCATCTGAAACTTCACCGTCGAGAATCCTTCGACCATCAGGTCCTCGAGCACGCCCGCTTCGTAGCTGATGTGCAGCACGTTTTCGTCGCTCGAATACGGAGCCTTCTTCGTCGCTTTAACCGGAATCTTGTGTTTGGCGGAATACTCGATCATCGCCGTGCGACCGGGAAAGAGAGCGCGGAACGTCTCATCGCGCCACGGCGCGAGAATCTTGAGATCGGGCGCGAGTGCGTTCGTCGCGAGCTGAAAGCGGCACTGGTCGTTCCCCTTTCCCGTCGCGCCGTGCGCGATCACGTCGGCCCTGACGGCGCGCGCGACTTCCACGCAGCCCTTCGAAATCAGAGGACGGGCGATGCTCGTTCCGAGCAGGTAAATGCCCTCATAGCGCGCGTCCATCTGCAGCACCGGAAAGGCAAAATCGCGGCACAGCTCTTCCTTCTTGTTTACGTTGTGGAACGCCTTTGCGCCGCACTGCATCGCCTTCTTCTCGATGGCCTTGATGTCCTCGCACGGCTGGCCAAGATCGACGTACACGGCATGAACTTCATGGCCGAGTTCGACGAGATACTTGAGGATGACCGACGTATCGAGGCCGCCCGAATAGGCGAGTGAAATCACGGACATGAGCAGAAACTCCGAGTGTTCGAGTGATGGAGGCGAGGCGCGAATTCATGCGCACGCGCGACGGAAAGTGAATGCCCGAGCGCCGCGCGTGGAAAGTCGAAATGTTTCCACGGTCGCTACTCGAACGACCGGGAACGCTTTACCGGGTCCTCTCCGCCGATTTCCGCGTCCAGGCGTTCGCGCACGGAGCGTGCGAGTTCCACCGATGCCTGGAGGCGGTCGAGTTCCCGCTGCGACTCCTCCACCGCGCCCGCGCCAAGCGCGGGAAGCGCCTGCCAGATCTTGTCGAGCGCGCTCAGGAGCGCGCGAATCTGGTCCGCCAGCTCCTGACGCTCTTCGCGCAGGCGGCGAACCGCGTCGCTCTCCGTCGCACGGGCGGATGCCTTCTCAAGTAATTGCGTGAGTTGCTTCTGCAGGAACGCGAGGCTCTCGAACATGTTCATCGCCTCGGTGTAGTTCTGATTCGCGAGCAACTCGAACTCTACGCGGCGGAGCTCGGAGAGATCAGACCGCCGGAGCGCGTCCGTCAGAGTCGTGCGCAGCGCCTCGAAGTCGTCGAAAAGCGCCACGAGGTCGTCTGATCCCCGTGCTGTGCGCAGCGATTGCCGAAGTGCCATGCGACGGGCGGTGACCTCTTCGCGATCTGCTGCCTCCCACTTTGCAACGATGCGGTCGCGGATCACTTCGCCGCGAAAGAAGAGATTGTAAAGTCCCCCGAGCACACCGGCCGTCACGCCACCGACGATGCCGATGATGTTCGCTGGAGCTGGCTGAAACGCGGTCGCCCACACGCCGCAGACGACCGCCGCACCGAGCGGCATGAGCGTTAGCGGATGCTGCCAGATTTCCTTGATGATTTCCCGACGCAGCGTGGCCATGTCACGGTTGTTCGAGCCGGGCATTGATGGAAGGCGTTCTGAAATCGGGGATCGGTGTTGTCGTACGGACTCACTACACAAGTGCAGCGACCGAAGGGCTAGCCGATTGCAGGGTCCTCGACAAGCAGGAGTTCCACGCGGGGGAGGCGCCCCTTCCACCGACGGTCGGATTCCCCGTCTTCGCGCGGCAACGGCATCGTCCCGCCGACACCCACGGCGCGGATGCGATTCGGCGAAACGCCCAACGCTTGGGACATGTAGGCCGCAACGGCGTCGGCGCGCTGTTGGCTCAGAAGTTGGTTCGCCGCTTCATCTCCATCGGTCGAGGTGTGTCCGCGCACGAGCAGGCGATACTTCGGGTACATGGCGAGATCAGAGCCCATCAGGCGAATCTCGTTCTTCCCCTCGTCCGTCAATGTGGCAGTCGCGCTCTGGAAATAGACAGGCCGCACGCGCAACGTTCCGATGACCGGCAGTTTATCCCACGCGTCGGCGCCAAGCCCCGGGAACTCGACGGCGAGTTCCGGAGTCGGCTCGGGCTTGGCCGGAGTGCCCTTGAAGACGCTCGCGGTGGCCTGACTCGAGCTCGGATTCGAGTGCGCCAATTCGACGAAGGACTTATTGATGATTCGTCGCCCATCTCCTTGCAGCGGATCCGACGGGAGCAGTTTCGTTTCGACCAAGACGTCCGTCGCCGCACGAATGCTCGTGAGGAGTTCTTCTTTCGCGAGCGGTCCGCCCACCACGCCAAAGTAGTGTTGTGCGTTCTTCGTCAGCGTCGCGAACTGGATCCCGTCGAGCAGCACCTTGGCAATGTCCAAGGAGACATTTCCGTCCTTCGCCATCTGCGCAACGAAGGCTTCCTCATCCGACATGTAAAAGCGCAGCGACTGAAAGTACGAGCGGACGAAGGCCTCGGCGACCTTGGGCTTGTTCACCACGAAATCACGCCGCGCGATGCACACGTCGACGATCAATCCCTCGGTCTTTGCCGTCGTGAAGAGTTTCTGAAACTGACCTCCCGCCGTCGCCTGAGAGAGTTCCGGCTCCCACAGCACGGCGGCCTGCACCGTTCCTGCACGCAGCGCCGCGAGGGCGCCATCCGAGCCCTTCGTTTCGACGCGCCAATCCCCGGCGACCTTGAGCGGTGCGAGATCGAAGTGCGCCGCGACAGACTTAAGCAGGAAATCACTGGGGCTGTTCGGCGTCAGGGCGATCTTCACCCCGGGCGAGGCGAGTCCATTCAACGTCTTGACCGACGGCGCTGCCACGATGCCATCGCCGCCGCGCGATTCATCGACGACGAAGAGTATCACACCGGGATAGTCCGCCGCGCGACCGTTCACGAGGTAACTATCCACCGTCGCCACGACCACGTCGTACTCCCCCGACGCAAGCTTGGCCATACGCGATGAAAGATCGGCGCCATCGTCGGTGTAATTGAGCCCGATTCCTTCGGCCTCGAGGAAGCGCTGAAACTGCGGGCTGCGGAACACGGCATATCCAGCCCATGCATCACCCGCCATGCGGACGTGTTCCGTCAGGTTCGCCGCATCAGAGGACGCCGCGATGACGTTCGCTTTGTTCTTCTCCTCGACATACTTGATCGCACGCGCGCTCACAAAGATCGCGACGGCAATCAAGGTAACGGCGATGATGAAGAACGCGGTCCCCTTTTTCAACGGGTGGCTCCATCTGTGAAGAGTGGTTCGAAGACGAAAGTCTCGTCCGAAGTGTCCGTCTCGGCGACGGCTTCCGCCATCGCGCGACTCAGTGCGGCGGCGTCTCCTGCTTCGCGATAGTCCGTCGCGTACTCGCGCAGCTTGTGGCCGCCCTTGATTCGAAATCCGATGACACTTATTTCCGTTCCGTCAGAGATCACGCGCGCTGCTGCCGCCTCCATGTCCTTCTGATCGGAAGCGGCGCCATCCGTGACGACCAGCACGCGATAATTGCCATAGCCCTGTTGAACCTCGCGCTGTTTCGCAAGCATCCCGCGCGCTTGACCAAGTGCCATTCCGAGTGGCGTTCCTCCTCCCGCGCGGATCGGGGCGACCGCTGCTGCGAACTGCTCGGAGGTGTACTTGCCCATCGGGAGCAACTCGCGCGTCCCGTTCTTGTCGAACACCACGACGCCAACGTTCCATCCCTCCGGCACCGAACGCAGAAAGGACACGAGACTCGTCTTGGCCGTTTCGATCGGCTTTCCCGACATGCTCCCCGAACCATCGAACACGACGGCGAGATTCGAATCCAGCCGATGATCCCGGGTGCGTTGCACGTCCTCAGCGATGCTGAATGCTGCAATCGCGATCAGAGTCACGAGAGCGCCCCCTGCCCTGCGCCAACGAACAATTCGTCGATTCACCGGAACCCTCCTTCGATGAAGGTCACCCTGTTGCGGAGCGCACCAGCGCCGCTCCTGCATTCGTGATGCGCACGCACTTCCAGCGACAGTGCTGGCGTCAGAACAGAGGCTCGAAGATCTCGGCCGATTCCGACTCGATGTTCACGATGCGGAACTGCACGCGGCGATTCTTGACGAGGTCGTCCTCCGAGCGCGGCTCGGGGACCTTCGGATCGTCGTAGCCTTTCCCGGTCGTGATGAACTGCGTCGGGTTCGTCGTGATTCCGCGCGATGTGGCATATGCCACCAGCGAGTCACGCACACTGTTCGAACGCTGCAGCGAGAGGTTCATCCCCGCCTGGCGCTGACGCGTGAGAACTTCCTCGCTCGCCTTCTCTTTGATCTTCATGCGCAGGTATCGATACGGGTCACTGTGGCCGACGATTTCGAGCACCGCGCCGGAATACGTCGCGGAGAGCTCGAGTGCGCGCTGGAACTGGGCGCCGTACTGAGCCTCGTTGAAGTCGTTCTGATTCGGGCCGAACAGAATCTCGAATTCGAAGAGGATGTTCTGGTCACCCGATTCGGCGACGGCCTTCTGCGCGGCGGCTTCCTTGAAAGCCACTCGCGGGGCTGCCGCACCAGCGGTGACGCCGAACTTCGCGTAGTCCCACTTTGCGTGGTTCACGCTCTGCGCGACCGTGAGGAAGTTCTGCGCCACGAGCCAGGATTGATTGCGCTTCACCGTCGGTTCGAAACCGACCAGATTTCCCGTCCCGGCGAAGAAGTCCGCATTTCCTGCGGCCAGTGCGAAGGTGCAATCCGCGAGCAACCCTTCCATGTCGGCGGTCGCCTGTGGATTATCGAGCAGCTTGTCCGCGCCGAGGGAGAGCAGCTTCTGCATGTCCCCGCTGCGTGCCTTCATCATGCCGTTCACGGCCGCCTGCGAATCGAGGTGTGTCCTGACGAACTTTTCCACCCAGTCGCGATTCGCATCGAAGAAATCCCGACGCACGGCATATACGTCCGCGATGACACGAGACGCCGTCTTCGTGGTCAGCAGGACGCGCGCGCCCTTGACCGAGCCCTCGGCGCCCGTGCCTGTTGTCATGTTCGAGGTGAGCGCCGCGGCGTCGGGGCTGATGCAGAACACGGCCGCGACGGAGGGATCTCCGCGCAGGATCGCTGCCGGATCATCCGGGCGACCATTCGTGTCGTAGAGCTCCTCGCACCACTTGATGGTGACGTCGCTCCACTGCATCCCAGCGTCGCGGAGGATTTGATCCATGTACTCGACGTGCGGGCCATACTGCTGCAGGGCGATCGTCTTGCCCTTGAGGTCCTTCGGCGTGCGTACCGTGTCGCGAACGACGAGGCAGTCACCACCCGTGGACCACGTGAGCTGCAACACCACCACCGGCTGCGTGTCCGGCGATGCGTTGAGCAACTCTGAGTACGTGTTGATCATGCCCATCGTGCCTCGCACGAAGGGGGACTTGCCGCTCAGGTAGTCCTGCACCTGAACAACAAAGTCATCCTGCTTCACCAACTGCAGGTTGAGGCCTGCCTGGTTGAAAGCAGATCCAGTGGTGGTCGTCATCCCACCGTTCGCGTGCAGGGTCGCGGCATCGCCACCCCATGTGATGATCGGGACCTGAACCTTGGCCGTGGCGGGTGCCGGCCCAACATCGACGCCGGAAATCTTGTTCTTTGCCGGGCGCACGGGATCGACGTAGTCCACAGCTCGGGATGTTCCCGCGGCGCAGACCACAAGCAAGAGGGCGAGCAGACCTGCGAACGATGGTGTTCTCATTCGGCTTCTCCTAGTTCTCCGGTCGTGCCGGGATCGAAACTCCTACCGCCGAGGGCGCGATGTATTCAGGTCAGGTGTCGCGCTTCTCGATTTCCAGAACGTAATCACCGAGGCGCGAAACGAGTTCCACGTCGCGCGGGGTGAACATCTTCTGCGACTCGCGCGTGTCGAAGTAGAAGATGCCAAGGGACTCGTTCCCCTCAACCAGCGGGGCGGCGATGTAGCCCGCCACGTTCAGTTGGCGGAAGCTTGCGCTCGCGGCCTGAGCGTCCATGCCCGTCACCGCGTTCGAGAGAACGCGACGTTCGTCCATGGCCTTCTTCGCGATCGTCAGCGGCAGGGGGTGTTCCTGCTCGTACGAATTCCATTCCATGTAGTCCCCAACCCAGGCCCGAATGACCCAACGCTTGAGCGCCTTGTCCACGACCATGACGAATCCGTTGTCGGCGCCGATGGACTTCTTCAGCGAGCCAACCAACGCGGTGAACACGCTGTACTTGTCCTCGTGTTCGTGCGTCAGCGTATCGAGCGCGGCGATGACCTTCTCGCCAAGCCAGACGTTGTCCTCGGGAGTGAATTCACCCCCTCCAGAAATCGGCATCGAGTCGGAGGTGACACCGACGTTGATCAGGTTCGGGAGACTCTTCGACGACTGTGAGGAGCGTGCTTCCTCGACGTACTCGCGCAGCGTTCCCGTGTGTGCTGCGATCATCGAGACAGTCTCGTGGCGCACTTCGCGCTTCTTCGCCGGGTTCTGGTACACGAGGTCGCAGTTACCGATCTTCATGATGTCGCCATCTTTGAGGACGGCGGAATCGGTCAGCTTCTTGCCATTCAGGAAGGTTCCGTTGTGGCTGCCGACGTCGCGGATACACCACTCGCCGTCCTTCTCGGAGACCTCGGCGTGGCGGGAGGAAACTCGTCCCTCGGGGAGCGAGAGCTCGTTTTCCTTGGTCCGTCCAATGCGGACAACCAGTCCGGGCTGGAGGTTATACGTGAACGCCCAGTTGCCAATACCGTCGACAAGAAGTCTCGCCATCATGGATCGGAATCTCTCTTTGATTCGGAACTTGGGTGGGACCGCGCGGCGGCCCATGTCAGGGAACTCCGCATATCAACATCCCCTGTCGGGCCGAGGGTCAAGCATGGGTGGTCAAGTCACGCCGTCTGACGCATACGGCAGGTGGTCAGTCTCGCGGCTCCGCAGCCCCGCGCATCAGAATCGTCCCCAGCGCGATGATGAGTGCCACCAGCGACCCCGGCCCGAGATACCATCCGAACATCGTAAAGGGCGTCCTCGGTCTCGGGCGGGGAATCGGAGCATCCATCAATCCCGACTCACCAAAGGGGAGCGCTCGAATGGTGCCTCCGTTTGGTGCGATCGCCACGGTGGGCCCCTCGGTGGCGGCGATGAGCACCCCAAGACCGGTTTCCGCAGCTCGCATCTGAAACATGCGCTGATGCTGCAAGTGCTGCACCGGACCCCATAGGTTGGAATTGAACGTCGGGAAGATGAGAACCTCCGCCCCCTCCTTCGCCATGCGGCGGGAGTAGCGCTGAAAGGCCGCATCAAAGCACACGGCAACCCCCGCCACGAGTGGGTTGCCGTCCCGATTCGGACCCGGGATGCCCTCGATCGACATCAGCGTCACGGACTTGGCCGCGCGACCATCCTGGGTCAATGGTATCGGGTGGTTCTTCACCGCGCTGGCCTCCAGCGTCCCATCCCGCCCCAGCAGGAATGCCGTGTTCTCAAACTCGTTTCGGCTTGGGTCCGAGCCCAGGTACCGAATCGCACCGAAGATCACTCCCGCCTTGGAGCGACCGGCGTTTTCCTTCATGGCGGAGAGCACCCATCCTCCATCCCGGGTGAACGGATCGGCATAGGCGGAGTACTCGGGGAAAACGATCAATGCGGTCGAGGGCATCACCGCCCCCTTCGGCAGCGTGAGCGTTTCCATGTCCTGCATCGACGTCCGCTGCACAAGCAGCGCCTTGCCCAGACTCTCTCCCGCCCAAGGGGTCGATTGGATGAACACCGCCAGCGGCACGGCCGCCAGACCAACGAACGCCGCGCGCGACCTAGAAGTATCTGAAAGGTTGCGGATGCACCAAAGAATGCAGCTTCCCCAAAACACCATCACGAACGCGACCCCGTAGACCCCAACCACCGAGGCCAGCGTCATCCCGACGTGGTTCACCTGAGAGTACCCCAGCGCCAGCCAGGAAAACGAGAGCGGCGCGATCTCGCCGCGGAGATACTCAATCCCAACCCATGCCACCGCCGGCCAGGCAATCTTACCCGCCCCGCGAAAGTGCCCCCCCAGCCCCGTCAATCCGCCCCAGATGCTGAAGTACATCCCGAGGATCCCCCACAACACGGGCGAAAGCGCATTGAAGAGTGGCCAGAACCAGAGCAGGGAGCCCGCTGCAAAGAGAAAGCCCCCAACAAACCCGTACCGAAGTCGCGCTCGCACCGAAAGACCATCGAGTGCCACCAGCCAAAGGAGGGGCGCGAACCAAGCCACCGCGTACCACTCGAAAGGAGGGAACGAAGCCCACATCAGGAACGCTCCCCCAATCAGGGAGAGGATCCGCCGCGCTGTGACTCGCAGTTCCGTTGTGTCAGGTCCAGCCGGAGAAGGAGCGACCTCGCTCACGTCTCGCGGGGAGGCTGCTGATAGTGAGAAAGTTCCCGTGCCATGAAGGTTTCGATCCCCATCGTCTTCCGGCGGAAGGCCTCCTTCTCGAGTTCCTTGTTTACCTTGGATCGTTCGGCGTTGGCGGCCTTGATGATCTCGTTCACATAAACGCTGTAGGAGAGACCCTTTTGGCGTACCTCGAAGCCGGGTTTCTTGGCGACATGCTGAACAGCTTGGCGCAAGTCATCCGCCTTGCAGCCCAAGTTCAGCAGATCGTTCCCCGACATGCGCCGTGCGGCCTGCGACTCCGGCGGGGTCACCTTCGGATGAGTTAGGAAAATCAACTGGGTCCGGGAGAGGCGGACGTTCTCCTGCAGCATCCGCCCCAGATCCAGCCCTGAATAGACGGGGGTCTTGATCGAGGCGACGACGATGTCCGGCTGGAAACGGACGATGACTTCGAGCGCTTCGACTGGGTCCTCGAGCGGAAGGAACTCCGCGATCCCGCGCAGACCCTCATGTGCCGCTGGGAGCAACTCGACATGATCGATCATCACCAGCACTCGGGGAAGGGCGGCGGTGCCTGTTCCCTTTCCTGCCTTCGGCGCGGCTGAGAGGCCAAGAGCCTGACGCCGACGGGCCGCCATGATTTCCCGTGCCTCGGCGAGCTGTGCCTCGCTGTACCTTGAGGTCTTGCCCGTCGCCGTTGCGGGAGGGGGAGGGGGGGGCGCTGCCTGGGGGGCGGGCGCCATCGCCTGAGGTGCAGGCGCGGCGGGCGCGGGCGCGGCGGGCGGCTGCGATGAAACCGGCGCCTGTGGAAGCCCAGGAGGATAGGACTTGGGCAACTCCGCCGGAGAGGGCGCGTGCGGCGGAATCCCTGGGGGAGGAATCGTCGCCGGTGTGTTCGGCGCGATGGGGCTCTGGGGTCGCCGATAGTTCGACGGCGTCGCCATCATCGGGATGGGCTTCGGTGTCAGCGACTCTGCCGGAGGTTGCGGGAACGAAAACGGATCTTCTGTCGGCGGGATTGGCGCCGGGCGACCATCGGGGCGACGCGAGGGATACGGGGAATCGACCGGCCTCGGTGGTGCGGGAAGTGAGAACGGATCTTCCGTGGGCGGAACTTGGGATGGCTCGGTCGGTGCCGGCGCTGCGGGCGGGGGAGCGGTCGGGCGCTCGAACCCGCGCGGGAGATTCACCGTCTCGGAGGACGCACCTGCCTGAGTCAGCGGCGCGGACTCGGGGCGGACGACGCCAAAGACACGTCGGCGCGGTTTTCCGTCGGCTCCCGGTTCGGCTGGGGGCGCTAGCGACAGCGCGGGTACACCTGTCGAGGAAGCGTTCTGCGCCGGGTTCAGCGTCTCCTCTTCGGATTCGTCCCGGCTCGCCGCGGTGAGAGGTGTGGCGTCGATCTTCTCAATCTCGCGCATCGTGAACAGCTTCATGCGCGGCGGGATGCGTTGGCCGTAAAGGTACTCGCGGATGCGGTCGATCAGCGCCTTGGTGTCGAACGGCTTCTCGACGTAATCGGTCGCCCCCGATGCCTTGGCTTCCTCGCGTGTGCCCTGGCTGGACATGGCCGAAAGGAAGAAGACCGGCAGGTCTGTATAGTCCTCGCGCTTACGGACGGCGCGACAGCACTGGAACCCGTTCATGATCGGCATGGTCACATCGAGCAGGAGGAGATCCGGCTCGTAGCGTTCGAACTTTTCCAGCGCATCCAAGCCGTTCGTGGCTTGGACCGTCTCAAAATCGAGGGACAGCAGCGAGGTAACGACAAACCGAACGTCGGCGTCGTCATCAACCACCATCACGCGATACTTGGACACGGGTCAGGGCTCCTCTGGGGAAACTGTCCCCAGCCTCACCCGCGTGGCTTCCTGTTGGCAAGAGGGGAGCGGCAACGGGTTTCTCCCAGCGCGGCCGGTCATCCCTCGAGGGTGCGCGGGGGGAATGAAGCGACCCCCGTCCATTCGCGTACTTGTTCTAACTCCCGCTTGAGCCACGCCTTCGGTTTCGTTGTCATAACAGGAATCTCACCCCCGGAGCACCCCGCCATGTTCACTCGTTCCAGACTTCGTGCGGCTGCCGCCGTTGCCGCGCTCGTCGTCTTCGCCCCATCGGCGACCACCCTCAATGCCCAGGCACCGGCCGTGGTACGCACCTACACCGCCGACCCCGGCCATTCCTTCGTCAGCTTCGTCGTCAAGAACCGCGACGTGGCGTACGTGCACGGGCGCTTCGATCAGGTTCAGGGCACGGTCGCCTTTGCCGCAGGAGACCCCTCATCCACCGCGATCGACATCGCCGTCGCCGCGAACTCCATCAGCACAGGCAGCCAAGGGCGCGACGCGCACCTGAGGAACCAGGACTTCTTTGCGGCCGACCAGCACCCGACGATCGAGTTCCATGGCAAGGGCGTCACCCCTGTACCCGAGGGCACGTATGACATGAATGGGCAGCTCACCATGCTCGGCGTGACGAAGCCGCTCACGATCCGATTCACCCACACGGGATCGGTCGATATGCCCAAGGCCAATCAGACGATGATCGGCGGCTACTGCACCTTCTCGATCAAGCGAAGCGATTACGGAATGAACTTCATGGTGGGTAAGGGGATCGCCGACGAAGTGACCGTCTCGGTCAGCCTTCAGGCGGTGGCGCCCCTGCAGTAAACCCGATCAGGCGATTTGCAGGATGATCTTTCCTGCATTGCCTGCACGCAGGAGTGCGAACCCGTCCTCGTACTTGCTCAGGTCCATTCGGTGCGTGAGCACAGGGTCGATGGTGCTTCCGTGGCTGATCAGGAATCGCTGGCTCTGATACCAGGTGTCGAACATGCGGCGTCCGTTCACGCCGATGATCCTGGCTGCCTTGAAGATGACGTCATTGCTCCAGTCAATCGCGAGCGGCTCCGACGGAATACCGAGCAGCACCGCCGTTCCCGCGCCGCGCAGACTGCGCAGGCCCTCGCGGAATCCCTCCGGGTGCCCCGACATCTCGAGCATGACATCCACGCCGTTTTGATCGACGTCGCGATGGATGACTTCGCTGATTTTGTTCTTCATGGGATTGATGACGATGTCCGCGCCCAGAGTCTTGGCTAGATCACCGCGGAACGCGTTTGGCTCGGCGACGATGATCGTCTGGGCTCCCATGCTGCGCGCGATGGGAATGGCGAAGAGGCCGATCGCTCCCGCACCGACAATCAGCACCGATTTCCCTGCGACACTTTCGCTCGTCACCGTGTGCATCGCATTGCCGAGAGGATCGAAGATCGCCGCGTGCTCGTCGGGGATGCGGCTATCGACCGGCCACACGTTCGACTGCGGCATGACGAGGTACTCCGCAAAGCATCCATCGCAATCCACGCCGATAATCTTCACGTTCTGGCAAATGTGTCCCTGCCCGGTGCGGCAGTATTGGCAATGGCCGCAGGTGATGTGCCCCTCCGCGCTGACTCGCTGATCGATGTGGAGCCCTTCGACTCCGTCGCCGAGCGCTTCGACCCGACCGACGAATTCATGTCCCGTAATGAGCGGTGGGCGCAGGCGTCCCTGGCTCCACTTGTCCCAGTTGTAGATGTGGACATCCGTGCCGCAAATGCCCGCGTGGGTGACGCGGATGAGGACCTCGCCGGCCTTGGGCCGCGGCTTGCGCGCGGTGGTAAGGACCAGGCCTTCGGCAGGGGATTCCTTCTTGAGGCAGCGCATTTGTGGGGGTGTGACTCCGAGCTTAACATTCGATCCGGCGCATCGTTCAATATATTGAACGGCCCGCCGGGTCAAGCGCGGGGGAATGGAGGCAGGACAAATTGCAAAGGAAACACGAGGGGAGCAGCCTCGTTCTCGCGAAAACTCCAGCGAGAGGAATATGGCATGGGGGTCTCGCCCGTGAGCTGTTGTGTACGCTTGTTTCGTTGGAAATGCGCTGCCCACGGCCACACGGGCGAGATGCCCGTGCCACCTTCGCGGTGGAATTTTGCGATTTTATGCGACAGTTCACATGAACGAAAAATCATGAAGGACAAATGAGGGAGATTGGTTCGGCACTGATGATCCGGGCGCACATATTTTCCCTGTTATTCCTCCGTGCGTCCGTGTCCTCAGTCGTAACAAAGTCAGCTCAACTCCCCTCGTCCCCCTTCTCCTATAACAATTTGCCTGTCAGCACCAAGGACGCCGCAGTGAAATAAATAATCAACCCGGTCACGTCGCACATCGTGGCGACGAAAGGCGCCGACGCGACCGCGGGGTCCTGCTTGAGGGCCTTCAGGATCAGCGGTAGCAGTGACCCGATCAGCGAGCCCCACAGCACAACCCCGAGCAGCGACAGCCCCACGGTCAGTGCAATGGCCAGAAAATATTCGCCGTAAATCCCCGGGTGGATCGCCTGCCAGAAGAGGACATTTGCAAAGCCCACCAACCCGAGAACCAACCCGAGAAGCAGGCCGCAGACAAACTCACGCTGCACGACTTTCCACCAGTCGGAGAACGTAATCTCCCCCATCGACATGGCTCGAATAATCAGCGTGGCGGCTTGCGATCCCGTATTTCCTCCCGAGCTGATAATCAGCGGAATAAACAGGGACAAAACCACGGCGCGCTGAATCGACGATTCGAAATGTTGAATGACCGTCGCGGTTAGTGTCTGCCCGACGAAGAGCACGATCAACCACCCGACGCGCTTTTGCACGAGATTCAAGATCGACGTGTCGATGTACGGAGTTTCCAGCGCGGCGACCGCGCCCATCTTCTGGATGTCCTCCGTCGCTTCCTCCATCACGATGTCCAGCACGTCGTCCACGGTCACGATCCCCACCAGCACGCCGCGTGAATCCACCACAGGGAGCGCATTGCGGTCGTAGTGCTCGAACGCCCGCACGGCCTCTTCCTGCGGATCGTTCGCATTCAGCGAAGTTACCTGCTCGTCCATTAGGTCGGCGATGGTCTGCGACGGATCGGCGAGCACAAGTTCCCGCAACTTGATGTCGTCGATCAGGACACCCTTCAGATCGCTGACATAGACGTTCTGAATAGTCTCCTTGTTTCGCCCGAACTTCCGGATGTGTTCGAGCGTCGCAGGCACCGTCCACTCTGGTTTGACGCGGACATAATCCGTCGTCATCAGGCGGCCGATGCTTCCCTCGGGAAACCCAAGGAGCGTGGCGGCGATCTTGCGCTGTTCCGCCGAGAGGAGATTGAGCAGGCGCTCGGTGACTGCGGGCGGGAGTTCCTCGAGCAGCGCCGTGCGATCGTCCGGGGCCATTTCGTTGAGGATTCCTGCGACGTCCTCGCGCCCCATCGCGAAGAGCATCGCCTCCTGCACTTCGAGTTCGAGGTGCTCGAAAATGTCGGCGGCGTTCGGCTTGTGGAGGATGCGGAACACAACCGCGCGGTCCTCTGGCTGGAGGTCGGTCAGGATCTCCGCGACGTCTGCCGGGTCCATTTCCTCAAGCGCGTCCCTCAGCGTGATGAATTCACGCTTCTGGATCATCTCCTTGATTTCAGGGACCAGCGCGCTCCCCAACATTTTCGAGCCCTCTCAGGCGGGTTTCCTGATGATCACTTCAATTCAGCACAGAATTTCCGCAGGCGTCCGATTGCGTCCTCGAGAATTTCCATCGACGTGGCATAGGAAATTCTCAGGCATTTATCCTCGCCGAAAACCGCGCCCGGAATCACTGCGAGCCCCGCACCTTCCAGTGCGGCCCCGGCGAATTCAAGCGACCCGGTCAATTTCTTCCCGTTCCACGATTTCCCATAATACGCCGAAACATCGGGAAATGCATAAAATGCACCCCCGGGTTCACACGGCAGCGACACCCCCGGGATGGATCGAAGGCCGTCGATCACCAGTCGGCGACGGCGCGCGAACTGCGCGAGCCAGTCCTTGAGGAATGCACGATCGCTGTCGAGCGCCACCGCCGCCGCGCCCTGACAAAATGTCGTCACGTTGCTCGTCGAATGGCTCTGGAGATTATCCATCGCGGCGAGTAAATCCTTCGGACCAGCGCACCACCCGAGACGCCAACCCGTCATCGCCCACGCCTTCGACAGTCCGTTCACGATGAGCGTGCGCGCGCGCAGCTCAGGCATTTCCTTCGGCAGTGAAAAGAATTCCGCGCCATCATAGAGCAGGTATTGATAGAGATCGTCGCTGATGAGCGTGATGTTCGGAAACTCGAGGAGCACCTTGCCGAGCGCCAACAGCTCATCGCGCGTGTATGTCGCGCCGGTGGGATTGCTCGGTGAATTGACGATCACGGCCACGGTACGGGGGGTGATCGCCGTGCGCAGTTGCTCCGCGGACATCTTGAATCCCGATTCGGGGGAACAGCGCACCACGACCGGCACGCCCCCTGCGCACTTTATCTGCTCGGGATAGGAAAGCCAGAACGGGGATGGGACGATGACTTCGTCGCCCTCCTCGACCAACGCCATGAATGCATTGTAGAGCACATGCTTCCCGCCTGTGGAGAGCATGACCTCACTCGCTTCATACTTGAGTCCGTAGTCGCGCGACAAGATCCCGAGGATCGCCTTGATGATTTCAGGCGTCCCACGGGCGGCTGTGTATTTTGTCTTTCCCGCGCGCAGATCGGCGATCGCGCGATCCTTGATGAAGTCGGGCGTGTCGAAATCGGGTTCGCCGACTCCGAGCGCGAGGACATCCCGTCCCTCGGCCTGCATCGCCTTGGCTTTCGCCGACAGCGCAAGAGTCAGGGATGGGGCAAGACAGGATACACGACGTGTCAAACGCATGGAAAAACTCCTAACTTAACAACTGAACAATTGGGGTAGGGCGGGAAAACTCCCGCGCACGAGAGGAGACGTGTTCTCGTCGCGCGGAACAAGCGACTTTCGCCTTCATCCCCTGCGCGAGTTGCGCAATAGTCGCGCGAGGAAAGATTCCCTATGGCCACCGACCCCGGATTTGTCGATCGCGTCCTTGAACGCATTCGACGCATGCCCCCCGACCAGATCGAGGACTTCATCACCCATCTGCTCCGGGAGATGCATTTCGTTGAGGATACGCTCGCGTCCCTTCCCACGGGGGTCATTGTGGCGGATCGGGATTTTGGGATTCGCTTCGCCAACGACGCGGCGAGGGAGATTCTCTCCCTCAGGGCTGGCGCGAAACTCGACGCCGTTTCCCTTCGCGAAGTCCTTCGCCGAGCGGAGCTCGTCGCGCTCTTGGATGAGTTTCAGGAATTCCACGAGGAAATCCGCCAGCGCGAGGTCAGCCTCCCTGCGCCGCGTCAGAAGATCCTCAACGTCTCTGTGCTGCCCTTCGTCGATCGCGGCGATGACATTGAGAAGGGCACGGTGTGGATCCTGGAGGATCGCACCGAAACCGAACGACGCAACGAGGAGCGGCGGCAAGGTTCACGCATCGAATCGTTGGCCACGCTGACCGCGGGGATCGCGCACGAAATCAAGAACCCCCTGAACAGCCTGACGATCCACATTCAGCTCCTGCGCAAAGGCGCAGCCAAACTTCGCGAGTCCAGCGGCGCATCCGTTGAACTCGATCGCATGTCGCGCAGCGCCGAAATCCTGGAAGAGGAAGTCCGCCGACTCACGACGATCGTCGAGGAATTCCTGACCGCCGTGCGCCCGATCAAGCCAGTCCTCCGCAAGACCTCCATCAACGACATCATGATGGGGCTGGCGCAACTTCTCGGACCCGAATGCGGTGAACTCGGGATCGAGTTGGTCCTCGACCTGGATCCGACGGTGCCACTCCTGCGCCTCGATCCGGAGCTGATTCGTCAGGCGATTCTAAATTTGGCCCGGAATGCCGTGGAGGCAATCCACCCCCCTGGAGAACCAGAGAAACGCAAGGGTGGGCGGATCGTCCTCCGAACGCAGCTTCGCTCGGACCACGCGCTGATCGAAGTCGAAGACGACGGCAGCGGCATCCCGGAGGTGGAACGCCTGCGGATTTTCGAACCCTATCACACGACCAAGTTTAACGGCACGGGACTCGGTTTGATGGTCGTCTATAAGTGCATCCATGCGCACGATGGCCGCATCGGACTGACGAGTCAGGAGGGAGTCGGCACTGTTTTCCACATCGCTCTCCCGCTGGACGAACGACCGGTCAGACTGCTCGCGGCCCCGACCGTGGTGCCGCTCGAAGTGGAAGCCGTCCCAACGCCGGAGTCTCGCGATTGATAGACTTTGGGAAACGAGTTTGGTTCAGGTTGTCTTCACGTTCGACCGGGTAAACCATCGCTAAGCTGGGCGACCTGATTCCAGTGGCATCGCCATTCAAGCTACGTGAACTTACCCGACCAATTGAAGATCTTACATCCTCAATTCCGCTCCGAACTGACCCCATCACGAATCATCCAGATCGCGCTCTGGCTCCTTGTCCTTGGGCTTGGGATCGCCCAACTGGTGGTATCGGAGGATGTCTTCGAAGACCATGTCTTCAACGACGATTTCCGCCAGAATTTCTTCTGGGTTAAAGCGCTCGTTGAGCGGGAGTTCTTCAAGGACGACGTGATCGCGCAGTACCAGCGGGACTTCAGTTCCGTCGGCATGGAACTGCTCTACTGGCCAGCACTCAAGCTGGGCCTCACCCCGAACGAAATCTCCAAAGTCCTCTCCGCAGTTTTTTATGGAGGGTTTCTCCTTTCCATCTTTGCGTTGGGGCGATGGCTGGACCGGAGGCGAAGTGGCTACTTCGCACCGCTCCTCCTGATCTTCGTGCTGCTAAACAACTACTACTTTCAGCGGTTCATCATGGGAGGGATTGCTCGCAGTACGGCATTCCCGCTTCAGGTGATTCTCGCCGTCTTCATGCTCCGGCGAAGATTCTGGTGGGTGCTGGGCACGACGGCAGTATGCGCGTTCTTCCATCCGCAGACGTTCCTGGTTGGATTGGGGGCCCTCTTCCTTTGGGTGGGGTGGGATTCGATCCGCAGGATTCGAATGCGCCGGGCTTGGCCAAGACTTGCCCAGCGAGCGATGGCCCTCCTCCTGGTCGCCGGCTTGCTTGGTGGTTGGCTTTCCTATCGATCCCAACGCACCGTCAGCAAGTATGGCCGCGCCATCAATGCCCAGGAAATCGCGAAGGCACCGGAGTACCTCGTCGGAGGGCGGTGGTACCGTGAGCGTCCAATCGCCTTCCCCTTGGAACTCCTGAGGGAAGTCGCCGAGGTGCATCCCTATGATGATGAGGATGGGTTCTCCTTCGACCTCTCCTATGTAACGGGGGCGTTCGAGTACATCACGTTGATCGCACTCTTTGTCTGGGCGATCCGGCGCCATCGACCAGCGCTCCTGCGCCTCGCGCCTTTCATCATCCTCATCATCAGTTCCTTGGTCTGCTATGCATTCGCCGCTGCGATGCTTGCGAAGTTCTATTTTCCGAATCGCTTTATCCGCCCCATCGTTCCCGTGGCGGCGCTCGTCGCTGTCGCGTATGTCACGAATGCCGCGATTCGATCCCTGATTAGTCGGCGCGATGTCGCATTGTCCCTGATCTGGATCGTCGCCACAGGGGTGCTGGTCTCGATCCCGTGGCGCTCTGAAAATGTCACGATGTACAACATCCCCGTGGACGGATTGAGGGACGTGGCGAAGTTCCTCAAAAAGCAGCCCTACGATGTGGTCGTTGCGGCCTACCCCCAAGGCGACGGCGACAACCTTCCTCTCATCTCCAACCGTGCGGTGTACATCGGCCGCGAGGTCTCGCATCCGCTCTACATCGGCTACATGAAGATGACCAGCGAGAGGCACTACAACGTCTTTCGCGCCCTCTTTCCAACGACACTGGAAGATGTCCTGAATCTACGCGCAGATGGTGTGGACTATATCTTGATGCGAAAGGAAATGTTGGACGAAGACATCGCCGACGGCCGCGCGCCAGACTATGATCAGCCATATGATCACTGGCTCCAGGCGAGGTTCAACGACATCCCTCCGGACCAGATGATGGGTGTCTGGAACGAAATGATCGAGCGGGGGCTCGCGTTCGAGGACGACGACTACCTGCTCATCGACCTGCGCAAGTTGTGACTCAGACGCCGCAGCGGAAATCACCCGTCGGCGATGCCGAACTTGGCGACTCTGTTGTTCGCATCATAGGAGAGTTCGATGCGTTGATTCTGGGTGTTGGTTCTCGTCTGCTCGGTGGAAATCAGCCGAAACGTCTCTGCGATTTCTCCGCTTCGTGTGCATCAAATTCCGTGATCTTGAGCTGCACGTCCGCGCGTTGCGTCCCCACGCGGAGGCCATGCCTCTGACCCAGAAACCGATCGGGGTGATTCGATTAGGCCTCCGGCCGTTCGACCTTCGAACGGGAGTGCCAGGCAAGCGCGGGTCTGAATCCCCCGCGCGTCTCCGCGAGCGCCACGAAGCATGCCCAGAAGACCCGTCTGTTCCCCGATCAAGCTCTCCTCAAGAAGGGAGGCTCCGGGGTTAACGGCCCCCGGGTGTATCGCGCTCCAACTCCATCGCCTTAAACGCTGCGGGGCGCATCAGGCTGCCATTCTCGATGTAGATGTCGTCCGCAGTTCTCGACAAACCATCTTCGCCCGGAGCCGTCACGATCAACTTGTCCGAGGCGTAAATCTCAATCGGGTATCCCCATCCATCGCGGACGAATGCTTCGCGGATCATTTGGTTTTCCGCCATCTGCTCAGGGCGCAGAATGCGCTCGTTGGCGGCCCTCATCCCTGAGGCCAGTCGATAAATCATGTCGATACGCTCTGCCGTGACGTAGTATCTCCGATAGTCCGGATCCATGCCGGACAACATCGCCTCTCGCTCGGACCTGGTGAAGAAGGACGAGGCCCATTTAAGATTGCTCACCTGCACCTCGTCGCCATCTCCATCGATGATGGTGTTGGTGCTGATCGCCATGCCGCCGACGATCAGGCCGATGACCACGAGGAATGCGATCGCCCACATCTGGCAACCGGACATCGGCTCCTTTGCCCGAGACTCCATGTTGACGCGGCGTTGCATGGCGGCCTGTTTGTTCGCCGTCGGCTTGACGTACATGCTCTCAAGGTCAACGTTCGCCACTTCGCCGAAGCGATGATCGACGATGTTCGACTCACCCGATGGCGGAGCATAGCCCCCATACCCCGTCTGAAGGTCACCGTCCTCCGGCGATTCGGAAGGGCCAGAACCGACAAGGTTCTCTCTGTCTTTTTCTGGATCGATTTCGTTCATGGCGACCAACTTGGGAGGATTGGAAAATCTTCGGCAATCTTCTACGATTGAACGGGACCTGAACACCGCCCCGCCAGAACGTCCAGCATAAATCGAATGCAGGGGAGATTCCTCGCGCCGGATCAGCGTTTACCCGACCAACCCTGGCACCCGCAGCGAGAGTCACATTCAAAAGGTGCCGCACGCCAGATGGCATCCTCCTTCCTCGCTGGCGCAGAGTGCCTGATGCCGCGCAGAACGGGCGCATTCCGAGCTGGCAAGGCGTGGGCAGGAACGGCGCGTGGACTATTTCCCTTGAGGCAGAAGTTCCTCGCGGCTAATCGCCTTCATTGACGTTCCGCCCTCCTCGACCCACGAAACGTGTGTGGCGTCGCATGAAACTCAGGGGCGACCGGAGATTCAGCATCCATGACCCATCTCAACAATTCGAAGAATTCGCCATTCCTCATGCTCCTGTGCGGGCTATACCTCGCATTGGCGCTTTCTCTGCCTGCAACCTTGTCGGCTGGGAACGAGGAAGGGATCGAGTGGCTCACCGATTGGTCCGTGGGAAAGACCCAACTCCTCTCTCGCCAGAAGCCCGGTATCATTTACTTCTACAACGAGAAGGCGCGCCCTTGCCACGAGATGGAGGTAAACACGTTCGCCGATCCCGACATCATCGCCAAGACGGACGGACTCATTGCAGTGCGTCTCGTTGATACCGAGAACCGCGATCTCGCAAACGTCTATCAGCTCATCAAAGTTCCCACGGTGATCTTCCTCGATTCGCAGGGACGTGAGATTGACCGCGCCGTCGGGTTCAAGCGCGCAGATTCTTTCGTCCAGTACCTCGACCGTCTGAACAAGCGCGCCACTCAAGAGGCCAGCGCACCAAAGTCCGCCAGCGGCGAGAAGTTCACGACCGGCGCGGTTGATATCAACAACCCCGTTGCCGGGTCCATGGCGACAACGTTCAGCACCAGCCTCGCCGACACGAGCCAGCTCTTCCTCGTCGGTGACTTCAACGACTGGCGTGAGGACGCCACGCCGATGACTCGTTCCGGGGATGGAACGTGGTCCTCGACAGTTCATCTCTTCGAAGGAGTGTACGAGTATCGCTTCAAGACCGCGGAGGGGCGTTGGCTGCAGGACCCGGGCAACGAGTATCGCAAGCCGAACCCATTCGGCGAATTCAACTCCGTGCGCATCGTGGGGAATCCGAAGCGCTCACCGATGATCTCAGGCCAATCGGTGACGTTCATCCTCTTTGATCCAACGGCGACTTCGATCGAACTCGCTGGATCGTTCAACGACTGGAAGCGGCTTCAGATGTATCGCAACCCGTCGGAGCCAGGCATGTGGGGCGTGCGCTATACGCTCCCTCCGGGCAAGTACACCTACAAGTACATCATGGACAACAAGTGGATGCCCGATCCCGAGAATTACACTCCCTCCGATGACGGGGCCGGAAACGTGAACAGCGGGTTCACGATCGAATAGCGTTTAGGTCACCGACCATCCGGAGCATATCGTCCGGCGCGTAGGGCTTCTGCAGGAAGGTGCCCCTCGGCGTGACGCATCCGTCCTCGTCGACCGAGTCGACCTCCTGGCCCGATGTGTAGATCACGCGCGTTTCAGGATGGATGGAAACAACTTCGCGCGCGAGTTCCTTTCCACGCATCTTGGGAAGCACAAGGTCGGTGATCAACACCGCGATCGGCTTGCGGAAACCATCCGCCATGGCAATCGCATCCGCGCCATTCAGCGCCTCGAGCACGCGATAGCCGGAGGCGCGGAGGTTCTCCGTCGTCGCATTGCGCACGGCGTGATCCGGCTCCACTACGAGCACCGTCTCCGCATGCCCACCATGGTTGGATCCCGTGTGGCGCGGCAACAGCGGCACTTCCTCCACGCTCTCGTGCGAGCGGGGGATAAAGATGCGGAAGCACGTGCCCTCTCCCGGCTTCGTCTCGAGCCCGATCATTCCCAGATGCTCTTTCACTATCGAGTACACGGTGGAAAGTCCCAGGCCGGTGCCCTTCCCCTCGCCCTTCGTCGTAAAGTACAACTCGAAGACGCGCGAGGCCGTGTCCGGGTCCATGCCCGTGCCCGTATCGCACACGCTGATCATCAGGTAATCCGCGATCTGCGACGGGTCCACGCCCTCCAGCAACGGGTCCCCTGCTGGAACGTTGCGCGTTTCCAACGAAATGCTCCCGCCATCCGGCATGGCGTCTCGTGCGTTCACGACAAGGTTCATCAGCATCTGGTCGATGAGCGCGGGATCCGCCATGATGTTCCACGGGGAGCGCTCCAGGCAGAGATAGAAGTTGATCCCGCCTCCGGCGAATCGCTGGAGCATCTTCTCGATGTCGATGATCGCAGCGTTCGGGTTCATCACCCGGAAATCGGTCGGCTGACGCTTGCCAAACATCAGTAGGCGACGCGTCATCGCCGCGGCTTTCTCCGCCGAGTTCCTGACCTGCTCGAGATGCGGAAGCAGATGCAGATCTTCACGCACCTGGATGCGCGCCAGACTGCCGAAGCCCATGATCACCGTCAGCACGTTGTTAAAGTCGTGCGCGATACCCGACGCAAGCTGGCCGACAGACTCGAGGCGCTGCGCGGTCTGCAGGCGCCGCTCCGCATCGCGGAGCTGCCGCTCCGATCGCTTGCTCTCGGTCACTTCCGTGCCATGGATGTGGACGATGTCGTGCCCGCGCAGCGGGTGATACAACCAATGGAAGTCCCGTCCGCCAGCCGAGGTTTCAATCGACGTGGCGTTTTCATTGGTCTCGAGGCACTTGCGCACGATCTCCTCGTGATCCGCGGGCAGAAGCTCATCCAGAACTTCCAATCCGATCTGTTCTGCGATCCCGCGCGCAGCCGGGTTTGCGTACACGATTTCGCCGGCCGAATCCGCAGACATGATCGGTTGCGGGCTCTCGTGCGGAATACTGGCGAGACGCGCATTCTCCTCCTCCGCAGCCCGCAGAAGGGTCACGTCCACGCCGAATCCGACGACGTGGTCGCATTTTCCGTTTGAGACATTGAGGGGACGCTTGATGGTGACGATGCGCCGCATCTCACCGTTCGCGTCACGCGACTGCAACTCGGGGAGGATCTTCTCCTTTCCCGAATCCATCACATCGAGATCTTCGCGCAGGAAGCGACGCACCAGCTCCGGGTTCGTATAGAGCTGCCTCTCGTTCTTCCCGACCAAGTCCTGAGGACGCACCCCGCGAAAGTCCGCGAAGGTACGATTCACCAGGACGAACGCGCCCTGACGATCCTTGACGAAAACCAGATTGGGGAGTGCATCGATGATGCGAGTATAAAACTCCATCTGGTCTTTGAGTTTCTGCTGAGCAAAGACCGCCGATGTGATATCGATGCCATTGAGCACGAAGCCCCCGAGGGCGTGATCGTGCAGAAGGTTGGTCACCCGAATGTGGAACCAGTGGGGGCGCTGTCCGGAATCGTTGATGCAGTACTCCCCAGCATCGACGGCCCGGGGCCGGTCATTCTTGACGGAGGACTTGCTCTTGGCCATGGAGGCGAGCAGGCGGCCGCGGTCCTCGTTGGAACAGAAAATCTCAAAGATTGAAGTGGTTCTTGGATCGAAGGCGGAATCTTTAAATAGCTTGTTACAACGACTATTAGCGTACCGCACGCGGCCGTTTTCCGTAATGACCATGACCAATTCGCGCGAAGCCTGATGAAGCGAACTCGAGCGAGCCGCATACGGATCGCGAGGGACGGAAGACTCGAATTCGGGGATGGACCCGAAGGAATCGGGATCAGGGGCTCCTACTTGGCGTTCATCCATATGAGTACTCATAGCGACAGCGATTCGTACGTGGTTATTTCGAAACTGGCTGTAAGGTAACTAGGAATCCGAGACCTGCCAAGTCAAAAAAATTCTCGGTATTTCTGGCATTTCCGCCAGTCTCGCCAACTTTGTTGTCAGGTTCTGAGCGCGACCAGTTTCTGACTCGCCAGCGTCCATGCGGCAAGACTGTACAACATTCTTGCACCTACATTTGCATCCCATTCATTCGCACCTGTTGCATCCGGCGACACTTCGTTTAGGTCAAATCCGACCAATCGGCGACCGCTCCGAACGACCCTTTCGATAAGATAGACCGCTTGGTTAAAGTCCAATCCACCCGGCGTCGGCGTGCCCGTGTTTGGGCACAGCGATGCAAGCAGTCCGTCGATGTCGAAAGAGATCCAGACATCCTGCCCAAGACCGCCCACGATCTCCTCACACGTCGCATCCCACTTCTCTCCGCGGTACGAACGCGCGGCGATCTCGTCGTCGAAGAAGATCGCGCATCGGTCCCCGAGGGATTCCGCGAACTCGATTTCCTCCTCGCAGAAATCCCGGATGCCGACCTGCGTGATCTTGCGAACGTGCGGGAGCCTCGTCATGACGTTGTGCATGATCGAGGCGTGCGAGAACTCAAACCCCTCGTAGGCCGCGCGAAAGTCGCAATGCGCGTCGAACTGAAGAATGTCGAATCCGCCGAACGCCTCGCCCGCGGCCTGGATCATCCCAAAGGGGGTCGAGTGATCTCCCCCGACGAGGGCGACGATCTTACCCGAGGCAAGCACGTGTGCGCTCTCCTGGCGAACCCACTCATTCAGCATTGCGCTCAGCTCGTTCACGCGGCGCAGATCCGGCGCGAGATGGCTCTCCTGCGTGACGCGTCCTCCGACGTCGATGATGTTGCGTGCCAACGGGCGGGCTTCGTCATTCCACGCACGCACTTCGGCGCTCTCATCCAGCATTGCCATGCCCGCGGTGTATGGGCGCAGGACATGACGATGGAAGAGGTCCACCTGCAGGCTCGCATTCAAGATCGCCGCCGGGCCACCTGCGGTACCTCCGCCATAGGAAGTCGTCGCCTCCCAAGGCACAGGAAGGAAGACGATCGCGGATTCCTCCGGCGTGAAAGGGAGGCCAAAAATCCCCGCGTCGGAATCCGCTGCGGCGTTTGGATCGAAACCGTCGAGTGTCATCGTGGATGCCTCAGGACTGCGTTTGATTTTCGCTCGGAACTTCTTCTTCCTGCTCGGTGATCGGCTTCATTAGTGGGAATAGAATGACATCGCGGATGGATGTCGCACCCGTCATCGACATGACAAGTCGATCGATGCCGATGCCGATACCCGCCGTCGGGCACATGCCATGTTCCAGCGCGCGGACGTAGTCCTCGTCGATACGTCCGACGGCTTCCTCGTCCCCCGCCTTGCGCCGCTCCACCTGGGCGGCGAACCGCGCGTACTGCTCGCCGGGGTCGTTCAACTCGCTAAAGCCGTTCGCGTGCTCCATCGCATTCATGTAAAGCTCGAATCGGTCGGCGACCTCGGGGCGCCCCGGAATGCTTTTGGAAAGCGGGCTGATCGACTTTGGGAACTCGATGAGGAATGTCGGCTGCACGAGCGTCTGTTCGACGTGTTCATCAACGAGGAACATGATCGCGTCTGCGCCTTCCTGACATTCATTCGGAAAACCGACGCCGGGACAGTTGCTCCTCACCTCGTCGAGCGTCATTCCCCAATCGAGGCGTGCGCCCACGGTGCGTTCGACTGCGGCCAGAATCGAGATGCGCTCGAAGCGTCTGCCGAAGTCCACCTCGACTCCCGCCGCGTTGACGACCACGGCACTCCCCGTGACGGCGATGGCGGTGTCGCGGATGACCTGTTCGCAGAAGTCCATCATGTCGCGCGCGTGCCAGCCACCCGCATAAAGCTCCAGCATCGTGAACTCGGGGTTGTGCTTCGTGCTGATCCCTTCGTTGCGGAAATTGCGGTTAATCTCGTACACGCGATCGAGACCACCAACCACGAGTCGCTTGAGATAAAGTTCCGGCGCGATGCGCATGAACAATTCCATGTCGAGCGCGTTGTGGTGCGTCGAGAACGGGCGCGCCGCCGCGCCTCCGTACTGCGTTTGCAGCATCGGCGTTTCGACTTCCATGAAGCCGAGATCATCCAACTGGCGACGCAGCGTGGAGATGATGCGCGACCGCTTGCGAAAAAGATCGGCCACTTCCGGATTCGCGATCAGGTCCACATAGCGCATCCGATAGCGCACCTCGACGTCGGAGAGACCGTGCCACTTCTCCGGCAACTGACGCACGGCCTTCGATGCGAGCGTCATCTCCTTTGCGAGGACCGTCGTCTCGCCCGTCTTCGTGATGAACACCGGCCCCGTGACGGAGACGATATCGCCGCCATCCAGGAATTCCTTGTAGAGGCGGAACCCTTCCTCGCTCGTCTCGTCCTTCTTCACATAGACCTGAATCGATCCACTGCGGTCGCGCAGTGGAAAGAAGGCTGCCTTGCCGAAGGCACGAATGTTCATCACGCGCCCGAGCAGTTTGACGTGCTTGCCGGTCGCGATCAGCCCTTCGTCCCCGGCGGCATTCGCGAGGACATCGGCGGCGAGATCCCCGCTCGCGACCTCAACGGGATACGGGTCGATCCCTGCGGCGCGCAGTGCCTCGACCTTCTGATAGCGTTCTTCGATGAGTCGGTTGTGATCGGGAAGGAAGGGAAATTCTGGCATCGGGAAACCGCGTGGAAATCGGATGTGCTTTCGCGAACTTGCGCGAGAGATGTGCTCAGGAACCCCGTGCCATCGTGCGCGCGGGGGCAAGGATTTCACGCTCGACGATCGCGTTTGCCTCGTCGAGCTGGGCTTTCCACTTCTCCCGATCGCGCACTGCCTGAAAGTACTCGTAAGCGCGCGCATACTCCTTCTTCTGCATGAAGTGCTCACCCAAGCGGATGTTTGCGAGGTCGTTGGATTCATCCCCTCGCGCGATCTCGCGTGCAAACAACGTCATCGCGCGCTCGGCGTTCCCCGCGAGGCGATGCGCCTCACCGGCGCGTGAACAAAGACCGGGAACGTCCGGGCGGATCTTCATCGCGAGGTCAAAGTAATCGGCAGCGTTCTTCCAATCTTCGTTCGCCGAGTAGTACCGCGCGGCCTTCTCATTGTAACCGTACGTCTCCTTCGCCTTCGGCCAGTTTTCGCCGAACTGGAGTAAGAGGCGCAGACCCTCGGCCTTGTCCCCCGCTGCGAATGTTTTATCCGCCACCGCGAGTTCTTCCGACCACTGGATCTCGTCGTCCACCCCTCGCAGGAGGAAGAAAACCGCTCCGTTGATCAGGAGAAACACAGTCACCACGAGACCGATGAGACGACCGCGTGTCAGCGTCGGCGGTTCAGCCTCGGCGATGGGCGTGGGCGGCCCCGAGGGTGTCTCGATGGCGGGTGCATCTGGTTCCGGGGCGGATAGCCCGCGCCCGCGGACTCGCTTCGCGCGTGAAGCCATTACTCTTCCTTCTCGCGGGAGAGACTGACCGGGGCCGTGGCAATCACGTTGTCCGATGTGTCCTTCAGCGTGATCTTGCCCGTCAGCGTCCTGGGTCCCAAGTCCGGCACCACACCAGAAAGTGAAGCCGAAAGATCAACCACCGTCCCGGGAAAGAGCGGAATCGTGTTTCCGTCGCTATGCGAGAGGGAGACGCTTCCTCTCACAGGGTTCGCTAGCAGCAGATCGAAGGTCAGCTTCGGCGACAGCTCAGGCATGTCCCACTTGTCGGCGAAGGCACCTTGCAGCTCGAAGACGAGTTCGTCCGCGGACCCGATGTACTCGATCGTGTGTTCACGCGATTCCATCGAACCACCGACGAGCCGCTTGCCACTCTTGTCCACGATCGCGAGCGATGCATCCGTCAGCGCGAGATACTCTTCCCGGGGGAACTCGATATGCACGCGAAGCCCACGGTAGCGCGTTCCCATCACGATCGAGTGTGAGCATCGGTCGGACAAGTCCCGCCCGCCGAGCGTCGCCGTGTCGTCGAACGTGAGAGCGTCGATTTCCACTTCGCCCTTCGCGCGTTGCGGCAGATCGAGCAGGTTCTGCGCGGTGAAAGAGAGCTTCGTTGCCCCCTCTTGCTTCCACCGCCCCGTGACCTTCGCGGGGGAGATGGCAACGCCGAGCAGCGTCGCCGTCAGTGTGTATGGACCGCTCTTCTCCCCGGTGCGTTCCGCGATCGGGAGTTCGACCACTCCCGCCTCGGACGTCTTCAGCATCGTCCAATCCGCGCGAGCGGGCTTGGCGTCCTTGGCCAGCGAGAGACCGGTATACGTGCTCCGCCCATCGGGATAGTAGAGCATACTCGCGGCGACGACGTGTTCGCGTCGCTCGGGGGCTTCGAGTTCGAAGCGGACGGCACTTGCCCAGGGCGGGATGTGGAGGAAGTGCCGGTTGTATCGATACGAATCGCGCGCCGTCTGATTCGCCCAAACGATCTGGTACCTGTTCTCGGGGGTGAATCGTTCCGGCACGATCACCACGGTGCGCAGGGTCGCATCCGGCGCGAGACTCGCCGCGGTCCCTTCTTCGCGAACTTCGATGTCCGCGACGTACAGCCCCGGCTTCTGCAACGCAGCCGCATCATACCGCACGAGCACCGTCGCCGCCTGCTTCTCGCGCAGGTAGATGCTCTCCTGAACGGGTGTGGCCCATGGAGACTTGGACGTGACGAAGTACCTGCGATGAAACGACTGGAGCGTCTTCTGAGACACTTCGCGCGAGAACGCCGCGCGCAGCGTGAATTTCTGCGGTTCGTCCGGTGGGATGATGCCGCGGAACACGGCGCATGCGAACACGCCACCCCCGTCGGGAGCATCCGTCTCGACTTCGATCGCACTTGGATCGTCCGCTCGCTGGCGGGACATCAATCTGGCGAGCGCCTCCCATGCCTTTGGCAGATCGGGCACACCGGATCCAGCGTCCAACACGGTCTCTTCGTCGGGGAGTGCTGCTGAACTCATGAGCGCGCGCTTCACGGAATCGCGCGTGGGCCAGATGTCCCCGTCATACTCCTGGAGCGCACCGCTCACCAGTCGCGCGCAGAGCCCCGCCGCGTAGGGAGACGCCATCGACGTGCCCGCATAGACATCGTTCCCCTTCGCGTAGAAGGGCACCGAGGATGCGGCGACGCCGGGGGTGGAAATCTCGGGCTTCGTGACCTCGGCGCCGCGGCTCGAGAACGGCGCGAGGGGTAGCTTCGGCAGCACAGTGCCGCGCGTTTCGCGCGCGGTCTCCGGCGGCGTCACCGCGCCCACAGTAAGCGCGCTCGGCGATCCTGCGGGAGTTCCGACGGTGCTCAGGCCCGGGCCCGCGTTTCCTGCCGAAACGCAAACGATCAGATTCGGATTGTCGCGCAGGACTTTCTCGAGTCCCGCGTCGATGGAGGTGCGCCCCTCGCGTTCCGAGTGAATCCCATAACTGATATTCACGATGACCGGGACATTGTTTTCGCGCGAATATCTTCCGGCATACTTGATCGCCTCGATCATGCTGCCGGAGGAAGTTGGCGAGCGGTGCTGCCGCCCATCGCCAATCTTGAGGCTCATGACCTGCGCCCCGGGCGCGACGCCGTTGAATTCCGGCTGTCCGCCGAGTTCATATCCCGCAGCGATGCCCGCCACGTGCGTCCCGTGCCCGCCACTGTCGAAGTGAATCGAGAGCTTGCGATCGGCGGGCTCGATGTTCACGGCAATGGAAGCCGCGGACGCCGAATCAGGATCGATGCGAGAGGTCAACCGGACGGAGTCCTGACGCACGTTGAAGTCGGCGATCATCGACTCATCGTCGAAGCTGCGGTCGCCGTTCGTATCGAACATGGCGACGTAGCGCAGATCGCCCTCGAGCTGTGTGCGGAAGATCAAAATCGGCACGCGGCTTTCGCTGCGACCATCGCCGTCGAAATCCGTCAGGTTCGAGTTCGTAAACTTGGTTTCGTCCAGAAACGTGTAGAAGATTTCTCGCCCGGCGAGGTCCACATCCTGCGTCGGAAGTTGGACGACGATTGGCTCACCCTTTGGCCCGCGCAAAGTCACCTCGCCATCAGACGGGCCCTCCTCCGCGCGCGTGTAGAACAGGTCACCCTCGCCGGAAAAATCCTGCACGTCCACAATCTTGGGACTGCCATCCGGTGTGGTCTGCAGGCCGGGGGCGTTGACCTCCACTCCGGTGTCGAGAATTGCAATGACGACCCCGCGTCCATCTGCCTCGGGGAGTGCTTCGGCGAATCGATCCACCCCGCACGTGCCGAGCGAGAGTTGTGGCCAAGTGCCTCCCTCGCGCGGAGACTCATACGCGGGCGCTTGAACAGCCGCGAGGATTAGAAGGGAGGTGACGAATCGTCTCATGCGGGGTGGGTGGCAGTTTCCTGACCTGACCACTCGGGCCAAGGGGTGTGAGCGTAGCGATTGTCGAGCGCGTATCAGCGCACGCCTGTTGTGCCGTGCAAAGGGGATTTGGCATTGTGGCCACTTGAGTCGCACGGCCACAGCTCACCCAAGTAACGCAAATTGACCGCCAATCCTTCATGTTCGGTTTGCCTGTGAAGCCAGATCGCCGTCTGGACCTGCTCGCCCTCGTCGCGGCTCCGCTGAGCGTCCTCCTGCAGGGGCACCGCTTTGGTGTCGGGAATCAGGAAATCATCATTTCGTTCATAAGGCGCATCAACGACCCGGGCTATCTCGTCCATGATTGGATGCTCGGGACAGCGGTTCCTCATCCGCTCACCACCGGCGCGGCGGCATTCCTTTGTCGCGCGCTGCCCGAGGTATGGGTCTTCCTCCTCTTTCAACTCGCGACGCGATTTCTGCTCTTCGCGGGTGTTGCGAGGCTCGTCCGCGCGCTCGCACCCAAGAGTGGCTCCATCGCCGCCGTCGTTGCGATGATCGTTGTCTTCCAGGAACCAAGGCTGAACGTCGGGTCGCACTATCTGCACAGCGCGACATGGGAGGCGGCCCATCTCGGAATGGCGCTCGCCGTGTGGTTGATGGCGGCGTTGATGCACTGGATGGAAGCCGACCAGGAGGAGTCTCGTGTCCGCGCGGCGGCGTTTGCTGGTTGGATCGGCGGACTCACACTGATCGGACATCTCTTCGTCGGAGTCCCGATCATCGGCGTGGCAGTGCTCAGCGCTCTCCTCCTTCGCCGACCCATCCGCGAGACCGCGACGTTTTTGGCGCTCGCGTGTGTCGTGGGCGCGCCTTCACTCGTGCCGGCGTTCCGCGGATTCCTGGAGGGAACATCCAGCGCGGCGATCTCGAGCAAGGAGCTCATCGCGCTCCTACAATGGCGTCACCCGCATCACCACATGCCGTGGACGTGGCCACCCGCGCATTATATTCAGGCGGCCGTGATCGTCGTCGTGGCTGCCGTGACGTCGGTCCTGCGAGGACGGCGCTTCCCGCAGATCTTCGCGATCTGCGTGGTGCTCGCTTGCTCACTCTTCTGGTGGGCGGGGATGGAGCGCGTGCTCGAGATCGTCGCGTACTCGCAGCCTTTCCGACTTTTCTCGCTCTTCATCGCCATCGCTGCGGCTTGGATGGGAGTCGCCGCCGAGCGCGCCATCACCAGGCACAGCCCCTCTTGGAGTGCGCACGCGATAGGTCTCGCGTTGTTCAAGACTGTGCCGCTCGCGGGGCTGTTCGCCTCGAGCGTCGAACTCGCGACAACCAAATCCACCGATCCCGAGACATCGCGCACCACGCCCACGACAAAGTCGCTCTTGATCGCCGCAGGCATCGCATTCGCATCCATCATCATGATCCAAACAGTTCCGGCGGCGGCCGCTCTCGCAAACAAGGTTCGCGAGAATCATTGGAAGGCCAGCTTGCAACCGACCGAGCCCGGGCGCGCCGAACTCGCGAACTGGGTGCGGCTTTCAACCAAGCCCGACGCGTTGTTTGTGACGCACCCCAACATGCCCGAATTCCGCATCGTCGAGGAGCGCGCGGTTTTTCTCGATACGAAAAACTTCCCGCATCGCGCGGAGGATCTCGCAGAATGGTCGCGTCGATACCGCGCTCTCTCGGGCGAAGTATCGAGCGATCCCCGCGATTGGGCACCGCTCAAGAAGATCAAGTTCGGGCTCGATACTTCGCGCGTGCTCGAACCTGAGCCCGACTTCGCGGTGTACCCGCGTGAGGACTTCGAGGAATCACATCGCAACTATCCGAACGTGCGATTCCGCGTCGTCTTCTTTAACAACAACTATGTCGTCGTTCAGATGAGGGACTGAGTTACCGACTCGACAAGATGGTCCAACTGCGCCTCGGTAAAGTTCGGCGCGAGTGGAAGTGTCACGAGTCGCGGCGCCACCTCGCGCGTGATCGGGAGGCGCTCGCGTTGATCGGCGAAGAACTCCTGCACGTGTGAAAACTCGTGGAGCGGCGGATAGTGCATGCTCGTCTGAACGCCCTGTGTCGCGAGCGCATCGCGGAACTTGCGGCGATCACTACCTTTGGGGAGAAGCGCCACCAGCAAGTGCGCCGCCGCGACTTCTCCTGTGGGTCTCCCCACGGGGCACTCGTGGAACGGAAAGGTGATGTGTCCCCCGGTGCGTTGCCCGATGCGCGCCACGAGGTCTTTCGCAACGCGCCGACGGTTTGCATTTGCCTCGGGCAGCTTCGCGAGCTGAACACGCCCGATCGCCGCGCGAATCTCGTCCATGCGCAGGTTCTCACCCGCGAGCTCCACATCATAATCCGAGGCATGGCCGCGCTCGCGATCCCATGTCATCGTGGTCATGCCGTGGCTGCGGATGCGCCGGGCGCGCTGAGCGATTGCGGCGTCTGCGGTGACGATCATTCCGCCTTCGCCCGTCGTCATGTTCTTGTTCGGGAAGAACGAAAAAGTGCCTGCCGCGCCGAAGGTCCCGAGTCCTTTTCCGTCCAGTGTGCCCAGCAACCCATGGCACGCGTCCTCGATGATCATCACGCCGCGTGCGCGGCAGAGGGACTCAATGTCCTGCATCGCGGGAGCCCAACCACCGTACGGCATCGTGACTAGCGCGCGCAGGTTTGGCTCCGCGATCAGCGTCGCCGCCAGCGACCGCACCGACGCGTTCAGATCGAACTCTGAATTGATATCCAACAGGACGGGCCGCAGGCCCATGCGCAACGCGACGTTGAGCGCCGCGACAAACGTCAGCGATGGCAACGCAATGGCATCCCCGGCCCGCAGTCCGCACGCCTCGTAGGCGCAGGAGAGCGCGTCCGTTCCATTCGCGACGGCGATCGCATGCGGGGAACCGACCGCGGCGGCAAACTCCTGTTCAAAGGCGGCAACTTCCGCCCCCATCGAGAGCCAGCCGCTGCGCAGGACGCGTGTTGCGGCGTCCTGTTCCCTCTCATCCAGCGTGGTCCGGGTCAGTGGCACGACCCAGCGCGGGGCATTGTTTTTGTCGCTCACGGAATCCTCTTGGCTTGAGACGCTCCTGAGCGCAGATTCGCTGTGATGACAATCCGGCGCAAGCCGCTCGTCCTGCAATCATCCCCAGAAACGTTGTACGCCGCCATGACACCACTCATCGCCGTCCTCACGCTGTGCGGAATCGTCGGTGCGGTGTTGGTTTGGGGGCTGCGCCCTCTTCCCGGCCCTTCTGTCGAGGAGTCCCTCGCGGACGATTCGACCCAGCCGATGGACCCGCGGACGACCCCGGGTGGCAAGGTCGCCGCGGACCTCCCAGACTCGTTCCTTCAGCATCGTCTCTTCCTGATGCGCACATGGGATGTGGACCTCCCCGACATGCAGGTGATCGCGTACGCGACCGAATCGGGAGGCGTTGAGTTCACCTCACAACAGTTCTTCCTCCCACTCGCCGAAGACCGCGACATGATGATCGCCGCGTTCGAGCGCACCCTGCTCGCGCGGGTGATGGCCAGCGAGGATGGCTCCGGCCGCATGGAGCGATTCCGCACCGCGTGGCACTTCATGCACGTTCCCTCGCGCGAACGGACACTCATGATCGAAACCACAACAGGCGCGGATGGCAGGTTTCGCCACCGCACTGTGCTGCTTGCTGTGAACGGCACGTGGGAGGCTTTCTCGGCGCGCAGCTCCGATTCCATTCTCAACCTCCTCACTCCCGTCCACCTCGCATATAGGAACGCCCTCGCAACGTGGCTCTCGCGGCACGAACCCGAGTCCGCGCGCAGGATGTTTCGCAACGTCCTGTCGGAGGACGGGAGCTATGGTGGCGCCCATGCGTGGCTCGCCGCGATTGCCTTGCGCGGAGACAACAATGTCGATGCGGCGCGTCGCCATCTCTCCTTCGCCGAGGAACTCGCGCCGACGCTGCCGGGCACGCGGCTTCTCGCCGTCGAGTTGCGCCGCATGCGCAACACGCATTCCGTGCCTGACGAAGCGCAGGCGCTTATCTCCGGAGGATATCAACTCTCCGCCGAGGGAGGCTGCCTCCTTGCTCAGGCGTTCATGGGGCTCGACCAGTTCGGACCGGCGCGTCACCTGTGCGAAGAAATTCTCGAGAAGTTTCCCCGCAATCGTGAGGCGCGCGAATTGATCGCGCAGATCGACGATCACGAACGGAGAGCCGAAACCTGACTTCTCCGGCCCCTGCGACATCGATCAACGAAGTGCCCGAAACCGCCGCGCCTCCGTCCAATTGGAGGCGGCGCTACCCTGCACTCGCGCGCTTCCTCAAGAGCAAGACTGCGATCATCGGCCTCATTGTGATCGTGCTCCTCACGCTTGCGGCGATCATCGGCCCGGGCCTTTGGAAGTACGAATACTTCGAAACCCTCGGACGTGACTACATCGGCAGCCCCGTCGCTCCATCGTGGGATCACCCGGCGGGTACAGACTATCAGGGGCGCGATCAGTTCGCCCGCCTACTGATCGGCGCGCGCATCAGTCTCGCCGTCGGCGTGATGAGCTGCCTCCTCAACATCATCATCGGCGTGGGCGTCGGCGTCATCGCGGGCTGGACCGGTGGCAAGGTCGATACGTTCCTGATGCGCACCGTGGACATCCTCTACAGCGTCCCGCTGTTGCTCGTGGTCATCCTGCTTCAGGTCTTCGTGAAGCCCATCCTCGTCGGCATCCTCGGCGATGGAGTCGATGTCCCTCTCATCATATCTCCCGATCTATTGAGTATCTATATCGCGCTGGGCCTTACGAATTGGTTGATGATGGCCCGACTGGCGCGTTCCGAGGTCATGTCGCAAGCCGCGCGCGATTATGTGCTCGCGGCGCGGTCCCTAGGTGTGAAGCCCGCGACGATTCTCCTGCGTCATGTGCTCCCCAACTGCCTGGGTCCGATTGCCGTCGCGGCGACTCTCGCCATCCCCGAGGCCATCTTTATTGAAAGCTTCCTCGCGTTCGTCGGGCTCGGCGTCAGCGCGCCCGCGGCGAGCCTTGGCTCCCTCGCGAGCGATGGGCTCTCCGGCATTCGCAACTACCCTTGGCTCCTGACCGGACCCGCGATCGCGATCAGCGTCACGATGCTCGCGTTCAATCTCTTCGGCGATGGATTGCAGGACGCACTCGATCCGAAGTCAGGTCGCTAAGAGATCCCTCACCAGGCAGAAGGGGCACCAACCAATGGCTGGTGCCCCTTTTCATTTCTGCGAGAAATAGCGCGGCGCTTACTGATCGAACGAGGCGCGATACTCCAGACGCGCCGAGCCCGCGAGCGTCTTGTCGATGCCTTCGATCTTCGACTGGATCGTGCCAAAGAGCGTCGGCCGGCGGACCGGTCCGCGGATCGTGGTGGGTTCTCCTGCGATTCCTGCCTTGCTCGCCGCGTAACGCACCGCGTCATCGAGCGTGCCCAACTCGTCGATCATCCCGTGCTCGAGTGCCTGGCGTCCGCTAAAGATCCGGCCGTCGCAGACCTCGCGTGCGTGGTCGTACACATCCTCCGCGGTGATCGAGCCCGAGGTCATTGTCTCGCTCAGGACTGTGCGGATCTTGCGCTCGCGGTTCATCACGACTGCCTCAAGGAACTGGTCATACGTGTCGAGGATCGTGTCCTGAAGCAGCGCGCGTTCCTCCGAGGTCATCGCTCGGGAACCCGAGCCGATGTCCTTGAACTCGCCGCTCTTCACGACGCGGGATGAGATGCCGATCTTGTCCTGAATGCCCTGATAGTCATAGAAGCTCATGATGACGCCGATCGAACCCGTCAACGTGCCCGGATTCGCAAAAACATAATCGGTCGCCATTGCAGTGTAGTATCCACCCGACGCGGCGATGTCCCCCATCGAAGTCACCACCGGGTTTTGGGTCTCGGCGGAATACTCGTGCAGCGCCTCATACAATTCCTGCGTGGCGCTGACGGCTCCACCGGGGGAATTCACGCGCACGACGATGGCCTTGATCGAGGAGTTCTCCTGCCAGGCCTTGACCTGCGCGATCAACGCCGCGGTGTCCGCCTGATAGGCGGTTCCTTCCCCGAGCACGCCGCTCACGTCCAGGATGGCGACCTTCTCCCCGAATGCGAGGAAGCCTGCACCGGTCGTTGTGGCAGCCCCGCTGCTATCCAATCCAGAGAGCGCACCACCGATCACGAAGATCGCGCCCCCGAACAAAACCATGAAGAAAAAGATCATGACCACGATCACACCCATCGAGCGCTTCTGGCGCTGCGGTGGCGCAAACCCGGGGGGACGGAATCCCGCGTTGGGGGGAGGACCGTATCCCGGAGGGGGCGGTGCATAACCCGGAGGCGGGCCTTGCGGAGGCGGACCCCACGCCTGTTGCTGTGGTGGCCCGTAACCCGGTTGGGGGGGAGCCATCGGTGGTGGCGCGTACCCCTGCGGAGGGCGCGGCGGCATTCCCGCAAACCCCATCGGTGGGGGCGAAGGTGGCGCGGCCGCGGGAGGCGGCATCATCGGAGGCGCAGGCTGGCTCGCCGGCGCGGGTGGAGTCGGTGGCGTTGGTGGAGAGGGCGGGAGCGCCGACGGTGCGGCCTCCGCAGCGGGAGGAGCGCCCTGTGCATCGACAGGGGCTTCGCTCGGCGGGGCTGGCACCTGCATCTCTTCGTTGTTCGGTTCCAAGGGCTTCTGTTCGTCGGACATGACTATGTTCCTTTTCAAGTTCGAGGGGAACCTTGGCGAAGATCGTTCCACCCTGTCAGCCGGATTCGGTGCGGATTGCCCGATCGTTCGCGCTCCCTCAGGGCATATTGGACTTAAATGGACGGCGAGAATCGCCGGAGATCGGATAAGTCGCAGTCAGCCTTTTTCGACCCCTTGCGCCGTCTTGCCTTGACCGCCAAGGGGGGTATCGCTTGATATCCCCGTCCCGCGGCGGCCAGCCGCGGCCGGTGGTCCTATCGTCTAGCCTGGCCCAGGACGCGGCCCTTTCAAGGCTGAAACACGGGTTCGAATCCCGTTGGGACCACCAACCAATTTCTTCCTCCCCCCTCCAACCGATTCACCCCGACGGACACTATTCTGGCACACCCCGTGCATGAGAGTCGTCTCGCCATGCGGTTGAAGCACGTCGCCTTTGTGATCCTCGCCTTCGTCGTGACTCTAGTCGCGGCAGGGATCTCGATCGCCCTGTTCGAGAGCCAAACCGGGGGGATCTCCCGCCACTTTGAAACAAAGAACAGGATGCTCTTCGATACGTATGCGGCATTCTTGGTTCCGAAACTGTCCGAGGATCGTGTTCTGGATGTCACAGGACCCATCAAGCGCACCGGCGCGCAGTCATATCAGTTTCGCTCGACTCCGTTTTCCACAAGGTTCACGAGCCACATCGCCGTCGATGGCGAGAAGGGGGAGTTCCTCCTCCGGATTTCTGCCGTGAACAAGGGGCGTAGGTGGGAGGAACTCAGCTTTGATATCGCTCCGCCAGAGATCCCATTTCAGCAGGAGGACTGGGAGACATCCATCACCCTCGAATCCATCGAGAGCCTTGGCGACCCCGACATCGACGAAATTGTGGTTCCGTCACGCCCCCAAGTACCCGATATTCCAGAAGTCCCGGAAACCGAGCCCGAAGAGTAGTTTCCCGTCTGCCACGAACAGCATGACGGCATGATTCCGCTTTTCCCCCCCGCGCCCGCGGTCTCCCATGACCCACCCCCCGGGAGCGCGCCATGGCCGGTCGCATCGCAATCGCTGCGGTCTTCCTATCTTTCCTCGTTGCATGTCTGATGATCCCCCAGCTCGGCTGGGTGATGGTCGCATTCATCGCAATCTCGGGATCGATGTGTATCCTGGAACTGCGCGCCATGTTCCGCGACCACGGGGTGCACATCGAAAAGCGTGTCGCCATCCTGGGCGTGCTGCTGATGGTGCTCGAGGGAGCGTACTCCTCGCTTGAAAACACGGCACTCGCGCTGGGGCTGATCACGACGGCTGCGTTCGCTTCTCGCCTCAGGGGTGAGGTGAAGGGCTCGTTTCGCGATGTGGCTTCCACGATCGGAGTTGTGACATACATCGGACTCCCGAGCGCGATCTGGGCCTCGCTCTTTCTCATCGGCGGCAAGGCACACGTTTGGTGCGCGCTTACGCTGACGGTGGTCTTCCTGACTGATTCTTTCGCGCTGTTCGTCGGCAAGGCGATCGGCAAACACAAACTGATCCCCTCGATCAGCCCGGGCAAAACCATCGAAGGCTCCATCGGCGGTCTGGGTGGCGCGGTCGCAGGGACCCTCGTCGCCTACTACGCATTCCCCGCCAAGTTTGAAGGCGTTCCCCTGTGGGAGATGTTCGTCTTCGCGGGTCTCTTCTGCGTCGTGACGCAAGTGGGGGATCTGGCTGAATCGATGCTAAAGCGCGACGCCGGAGTAAAGGATAGCGGGCTGGGCAAGATGCTCAACCTCGGGGGGCATGGTGGATTTCTCGACATGCTCGATGCGGTCTTGTTCACTGGAATCCCGCTTTACACCTATCTGAAGATTTTTCACCCCGAAGTCTTCGTGAGTGTTTGATCCAGCCCCGTGAAAAAGTTCATCCAAGCAGCCGTCGGGTTCGCCATCTCCGGCGTCTTTCTATTTCTGGCGTTTCGGTCGATTGACTTTGCAGCGCTCAAGGCTTCCTTCGCGACGATCAACGCCTGGTACATCATCCCATTCGTCGCCGTGACGATGGCGCAGATGTGGTGGCGCGCGGTGCGCTGGCGCGTGTTGCTCAAGCCGGAGAAGGATTGTTCGTCGCTCTCCCTCTTCGGTCCGATGATGGTCGGGTTCGCATTCAACTCGGTGTTCCCCGCGCGCGCGGGAGAAGTCGCCCGCCCGATGGCGCTCTCCAAGACGGAAGGCGTTCCCTTCGCTGCGGGTCTGTCAACCGTCGTGCTCGAGCGATTGCTCGACGCGATCACTCTACTCGCGATCCTTGCGATCGTGCCTGCTATTCTCCCCTTCGATCCAGCCGTAGAACAGGTCTGGGACGGGCGTCGCGAAGTCCCCGGCTCGACTCTCGCTGCAATGTTCGCCGCGCTGGGACTTGGCGCGGGAGCACTTGCTGGATTCCTCGGGCTGCGTCTCGCCGAGAAGAAGCCCGGCATCGCCAAGGCGCTCTTCGCGGTCTCCGTTGTCTTCGGCATCGGAGGACTACTTGCCGCGTTTGGACCGTTCATCGATCGCACGCACAACTACGAATTCGGTTCGCGTTATGTGCTCAACGCCGAGACGTTCAAGTCGCTCGGCAAGGGGCTCTCGCGCACGGTCGCGGTGTTGCTCATTGGCGTGATCGCGATGATGCTCCCTCCGGTGCAGCGCCTCACGCGTACAATCATCGATCGCGCGCCGCTGCTGCCGGATGGGCTGCGCAACCTGTTGCGGAATCTCTTCAACAAATTCGTCGACGGATTCCGATCGTTGCACGATCCAAAGTCGCTGGTGATCGTCGTGATTCACTCGCTCGGGATTTGGGCACTGGGTGGATTCAGCTTCCAGCTCATGTCGTGGGGAGTGCCCGGACTCGAGATGACCATCACGCACGCGCTGGCATTTCTCGCCATCACCGCGATTGCGATCAGCGTGCCCTCCGCGCCGGGGTTTTGGGGGCTGTACGAGGCCGGCGGAATCGTCGCGCTTCTCGTGCTCGGGCTCGTGCCATCGACCGCCGAAGGACGCGCGCTCGGCCTTGGCTACACCATCGTCTGCCACTTCTTCCAGTGGCTCCCCATCACCATCGTCGGGCTCTTCTATGCCGGCAAGATTCACATCGGGAAACCCGACGCTCAAATCGCGGGTTAACCACCCGCTGCGAGTTCCACCAGCACGCGGCGCATTTCTCCCGCGAGCGCATCCCACCTATATTCCCGTTCCGCCACGGTGCGCGCAGCCGCGCCGAGTCGCGCGCGTCGATCCGCATCGCCGAGCAGGGCCGCGATCGCGTTCGCCACGCCATCCGCTCCCTCTGCGACAAGCATCGCCGCGCGCGCCTCGGGGGAGAGCGCCTCTGCGCCGAGTTCGTTCGTCACGAGTGGCATCCCGCACGCCATCGCTTCGATGATCTTGTTCTTGAATCCGCTCCCTTGCAGCATCGGCGTCGCGAACACGTCGCATTGCGAGAGGAACGCGCGCGGGTTGCTCATCGGCCCGACCAGTTCCAGTCCCGGCGTCGCGCCGCACGCATCGAGCGCTTGAAACGGCGGGCCACCTGCGATGCGCAGCCGCGCGTCCGGCACCTTCGCGCGAAGACGCGGCATCACATCCCGCGCGAGGAAGAGGGCAGCACTGCGATTCGGTTCCCACGCCATGCCGCCGTAGAACCCGACTGTGCGCCCGTCGCCGAGCCGTTCCACCGGGGGGTGCTCGACGAGCGCCGTGCCATTCGGGAGACGAAGGAACGGTCCACCGGGCACGAGTTTTTCGAGATGGGCGCGATCAGCTTCGGCGGTGATGAGATAGACCTTTGCGCGCTCCGCGATCCACCGTTCGATGCGGTCGTACACACGCCCCCACACGACTGAGTTTGCGGCGCGCATCATGCTCGTGCGCGCGAGACTCTTCGCCCGCCGCGCGAAGTAGAGCCCCGCCGCGTCGCCCCCCTCGAAGACGCACGGCAGCCCAAGCGCACCCGCGACGAGCATCCCCGATCGATGCCCGTGGGCGACGATGGTGATGCTGCCATGCCGCGCGCGGAGCGCATCCAGCGCGGCACGTAGCCGCGCCGTCGTTTCGGGGTGGCGAGCGATGTACGTGTCCGGCTGTCGATCGCGGCGGCGGATCGAAAACAAGTGCGCGGCCACAGGAATGCGCGTGATGCTGCGCCACGGAAAATCACCCCGCGGATCGTCCACCGGTGGCTCGTCCACGGCGGCGAAATACAGCAGGTCGGCATCGCCGCCCCCGAGCAGATTCCACATGCGCAAATCGCTCCCCATTGCGGGGTGCGTGCAGCATCGGTCCGCCACGAGCACCGTGTGCAACGCGGTCATCGCACAGCCTCGAGCGCGATATCAAACGCCCGCGCGGCTGCTGCGCGCGTTGCGGGGAGACCCTCGCGAATCCACCCCGCGATTTCCTCGCGGCGTGTCCATGCGGAGCGAATCGCGTTCATCGCGGCGGCATCGCCCGCCATGAACTCCTCGACTGGGAGGAAGAGTCCCTCCCCCCGCGAATCACGCCCGATGACGCCGTTCATGATGCCGGGATATTTGATCGAAAATCCAACGGCGACCGTTGCGACGCCCGACGACAACCCCGCAATCGCCGCGTGCATGCGCTGCGAAACAACGAGATCACATTGCCCAATAAGTCCCTTGAATTCTGCCGCGCGCCTGTCCCCATCCGCGACATGGACGCGCGCAGGATTGCCGAGCGAACTCGCGATATCACGCGCCAGCACCCCATCGTTGCCATCCTCATCGAGTTCCTGAACATGCGGCACGAGCAGGACATGCGCGCCCCATTCATCGAGCGCCATGCGCGCCACCGCACTCCACTTCGCCGCGAGATCGGCGCGCCGAAGCCCGCGAATCCGCGTAAGGCTCATGGCCGGCGCCAGCGCGACGACACGCGCCCCCTCCGGAATTCCGAGCGCGCGCAATTCCTTGATGGTCGTTTCGCGTGAAGGGGGACTCAGCAGGAATGCCGGATCCGCGACGAGCGCGACGCGCTCCGACGCGATGCGCAGCTCACCCACCAGATATTCGCGTGTGAGCGCTTCCCGCGCGGCGATTTGCCTCGCGTGGCGGACGACGGACAGGAAGGTCTCGCCGTCATTCACATCGTGAAATGGGCCGATGGATTGTGCGAGAAGCAGGAAAGGCGTGTCGGTGTGCAGAGCGATCCTCGCGGGCCAGAGACCGAACTGAATCGCGCTCGATCCATAGTCGGGCCCGAACAAGTCACCGCCGGAGAGCGCGACGAACTCCGCGCCAGCAATCTGCGCATGCAGTGGAGAGAACGCCGGACTTAGCGCCCGTGCAGCGCGATGCCTCCAGATTTCTGATCGGGTGCGTGCGTGCGCCGCATGGAATGTGGCGCCATCTAGATGCCGCAGAGCGGCGGCGTCCACATCGGGCGTGCGTGTCAGCACGCGGATTCCGAGGTCGGGGCGTCGCAGCCGAAACTGCTCAACGGTCGTGACGACCAGCGCCTCGACCCCGCGATTTCGAACGCCGGTGATCCCGGCAAGAAGACACCAAGCCACGAATCAGGCAAGCGACCCGGCGCGGAATCTCGTCACGAACGCGTCGATGCGCGAGAGCGTCTCATCGCGCCCGAGCGCGACGAGCACTTCGAACAACCCTGGCGTCGCCGTGCGACCCGAAACCGCGAGGCGGATCGGTTGCGCGACCTTGCCGAGGCCAAGCCCGCGCTCTTCGGCGAATGCCTTCACGACACCCTCCGTCGATTCGACGTTCCAATCGACAACGCCCGCAAGTTTTTCACGCACGCCCTCCAACTGGGCATCAACACCTTCCTTCATCAGCTTCTTCACGCCGCTGGCGTCATAAGTCGTCGGTGCCTCAAAGAAGTAGCCCAGCGCATCGACGAACTCCGAGAGCAGTTTGCAACGCTCGATCTCGAGCCCGATCACGAACGCATACCACGCGTCGTCGCGCCCCGGAGCGGACAGCCCAGCAGCATCGAGGAACGGACGCACGCGCGGGACGATCACCTCGCGCGGCAGGTTTCGAATGTACCATCCGTTCAGGAAGAGGTACTTGTCCTCGTCGAAGTTCGCGTTCGCCTTGGACAGCCGGTCGAGGCTGAACGCCGCCTGAATTTCTTCGCGCGAAAGGATTTCCTTCTCGCCGTCAAAGCTCCACCCGAGCAGCGAAAGGAAATTGATCGTCGCCTCCGGCAAATAGCCGATGTCGCGTCGCGCGGAAACCGACACCGGGAAACGCGGATCGGCGTCCGCGTCGCGCTTCGACATCTTCTTCCCGTTCTTCATGATTAGCGGAAGGTGAGTGAACTTGGGCACGGGGAATCCGAATGCCTGGAACATCAGCACCTGACGCGCAGAATTCGAAAGGTGATCCGCCCCGCGAATGACGTGCGTGATGTTCATGTCCGCATCGTCCACCACGCAGCAGAAGTTGTAGAGCGGCATGCCCGGCTTTTCCTTCGAGCCCGGACGGTTGATGATGAAATCGCCAATGTCGCTGTTGAGGAAGCGGCACTCGCCCTCGCCCTGAAGCGTGTCCGGCACGATCGTCTCGCCCTCGTCCGGCACGCGAAAGCGCCACACGAACGGCACGCCCGCAGCGAGTTTTTCCTCCACCTCGGCGGGGGAGAGTTTCAGCGCGCGACGGTCATAAATCGGGTTCTGCTTCGCGAGCCGCGCCTTCTCGCGCATCTCGTCGAGCTCTTCCTTCGTATCGAACGCGCGATAGATGTGGCCGCTCTTTTCGAGGCGGTCGATGTGCTCGCGATAGATCGCCATGCGGTCCGACTGGCGAATCGGCCCCTCGTCCCAATTCAGGCCCAGCCACTTCATCGAGTCATAGATCTGCTCCACGCTCGCCTCGGTCGAGCGCTCCTCGTCGGTGTCCTCGATGCGGAGGACGAACGTGCCTCCCTGACTGCGCGCCCACAGAAAGTTGAACAGGGCGGTGCGGGCGCCCCCGACATGGAGAAACCCCGTGGGGGAGGGAGCAAAGCGAACGCGAACAGTCATGGAATTGAGGCCGGATTCTTTCGTCGAGTGTGTGCGGGATAGGAGCGTCCGGTGCGGGGAGGCGGGCAACGGGAAGGTTATTGGGGCGGAAGGCGAGGGCGCTACAAGCTCTACGACTCTGCGCGTTGCAAAGGGTCGCCATGCGCACAGCCCAGCTCTCTAAAAAAATCCACGACGACAAAAAAATGCATTGCCCCCCCCTTTTTTTTGCGACCCCTCGCAAAGATATGGACTTGGGATGGGGATTTGAAAGCTTCGAGAATCCAAAACCTCGACGTCAGTCCGCGTACCCCCCACACAAGCACCCCCAATCGCATCGAACACAGGAGCCCTGCACTTGAGCATCACTTCCCGAGTGCCATCCCCAAGAGTATCCAATGGCGTGAGGGCCTGGTTCTCTGTGCTCATGCTACTCATGGGCGCGGGCCAGACCTTGGCTCAAGGCCTCCCCGAGGAGGTCCTTCGCGTCCTTGATCAAAATGAGGCAACGTACAAGTCGCTGCCCACCTACCAGGTAAGCTACAAAGGGCATGCGGAGCACCGCGATCCTTCTGGCACGGTAGTAACCCGGTCAGACCACGAAGGGGTTTTGGAGTGGACTCCGGACGGTGTCTGGATCGATGGCATATGGCGATATCAAGCCGAGAAGGACTCAGACGGCGATCTTCCCCCGCTGCTAGAAACCGAGTTTGCACTCTATAGGATGAAGGACGGGATCGCGTATTGGGACATCGATCAGGAGCATTTGGTGCGAGTGTTCCCGAATGAAGAAGCGGACAAAAAAACAGGTGCCGCAACGGTCTATCAACAGCGTGTCAGGAACATCCTTGGGCATTCCGGTTTCCTCGATGATCAGGGCAGATCGATCAAGGAATTCTTGGTTTCCTTTGTCGATGAAAACCCAGTGAAGTGTACCCATGAAGTATCAGATGGCATCCTTGTACTAAAGATCGTCCCCCATCATCCTGTTGTTGGAATGATTCAGATCGAACATCATTATGACATGAACCGTGGTGGCGCCCTAGTGTTCGTGCGAACATCGGACCCGGTTACCGGGGCACCGCGGGTGGAAACCAAGCAGTTCTTCAGCGAGTCGGCCATAAGTTACCTGCCGACACGCATGGAAAAAAAGGTTTACAAAAGAAAAGGGGGCTATATCTCAGACACTGAGATTGTTGAATATGAAAATTTGTATTTGGGAACGAGTGGCCCCATCAGTATGGACAGATTCAAGCGCGCAGAAAATCCATCACCGGAGATTGCGATGCTCGATCCTGTGGCCATGATCGAGAGAGGCAAGACTTACCCACCGGGAGTCAGGCTCCCCTCCGGGGAAATCAAGCTCCACCCCAACGACCCCGGTGCTACCTACATACCACCTCGGCCACCTTTGCCATGGTACTTGGATCGATATTGGCAATACGGGCTCTATTCTGGAGTCTTCATCCTCGGGATAGGAGTTGTTCTGAAACTCTGTTTGCGACGACGACAGTGATGAGAAGTGCCAATCAAATTCAGGAGATACTCAGATGTTCGATAAAGGCTACCGGCCCCCTTCACGCCGATTCCGCGTATTCGGAATCGCCAGCAGCGCATTTCTCTGCTTGTTTGCAGTTTCGCAAGTAACGCCTCGGAAAGTGTCCTAAAACCATCACTCTCCCTCCGGAGCGAGCCGATGCAGCATGAGGTTGATCATGGCGATTCGGACCCAAGATTCGGACGTTTCGTGAAGGCGTTCGTAGTCCTTGGAGAGGCGGCGGCACTTGTCGAGCCGGGAGAACGTGCGCTCGACGATCCAGCGTTTGCGGATGACTTGAAATCCGTCTGCTTTGTCGCTCCGTCTCACGATGTCCAAAAGCCAATCGCAGATCACCGCGATCTTCGTGACGAGTTCTCACGCGTATCCGGCATCGGCAAACACACTGCGCAGGCGTGGCCAGTTGTCGCGCTCGTTTGCGAGGAGCAAAAGGCCACCGTCGCGGTCCTGTATCGAGGCAGGAAGCACCGTCACCGCGAGCACGAGTCCGAAGGTGTCGACGAGCAGATGTCGCTTGGTGCCTTTGACTTTCTTCCCCGCGTCGTAGCCGCGTGAATCTCCCCTTTGAGCGTTGTCTTCGATGTCTGCGAGTCGATGATCGCAGCGCTCGGGCAATCCTGCCGCCCCTCTGCAAGACGGACCCTTCGCCGCAGTTCGTCGTGAATCGCGGCCCACGTGCCGTCCTTGCTCCAAGTCCGCAGGTAATGATGCGCGGTTTTCCAATGAACAAGGTCGTGCGGCATCTGGCGCCAGGATGCTCCGGTGCGGAGGATGTAGAGGATCGAGTTGACGATCTCGCGCCATGGAAGCGGCGGCCTTCCTCCGTTCGGAGTGCCGCTCTTTCGCGCTGGCAAAAGAGGCTCGATGACTGCAAACTGCTGGTCGGTCAGGTCAGACGGATAAGCGGCGCGTGCGGCCATGGCGAGAGGGCTCCGGCGAGCGAAGAGCGCTCACGCAGAACGCAGGGCCGCGAACAGCATCAAGTTGTTTTCGGACACTTTCTCATTCTTGGCGCTTTCCGTCTCAAACACCCCGTGAACGGCTATTTGGCCTCCGGGCGGAGTCGCGTCGTTATCGGATGAGTCCGATCGTCACCGCGAGTTCTGGCGGATGGGTTCGTTTGGCGTCTTTAACATGTGCATGCGAACGCGATAGGCTTCGGAACTGATGATGGCCGGATGCTTGAGTAGAGTGTCGGTTTGCTCTGGAGTAAGGTAGGATGTCCCAAGCAGAAAGGCAACACGCCCACCAACACCTTCGTACACCTGGTTAAACTCGGAGGGGGTCAGGGCGTAGCCTTCGAGGAGCTCGGGAGTCATATTCCACAATTCATTGTTGATGACCCGACCGGCTTCCGACAATGCAAGAGAGAAATCAACATAGGCACTCCCTTCCGTTGAAGCTGGGATACTAACGAGTCGAGCCCTCAAATCTTCGGCGATGAAAGTCTCTAGCTCGAATCGAAATGTCGGATCGATGCAGGCCCCCTGTGAACTCAGAGCATACCGAACAAGGGCGCGCGCATCGTCCCTGCTCATATCGAGCTGGTTGAGGACGAAGCCGACGCGGAATCGACCTGCCTGGTTGATGAATGCACGACGTGACTCGACTTGGAGAAAATCTACATCGTTCTCGACATAGAACGCCTCGCTGAGGGAGCCGAGATAATTGACGTCGTCCGGCTCGAGCAGGAGAGCACCTGCGGCTGCTCGTTCCCTGATCTGAGCGATTGATTCAGCAAATCGCTCCGCAGTCATGGGTTGCTGATCAGAAAAAATTCTGCCGTGGTAACTGCTCACCGGTTCGAAGTGAGTCGCATAGCCACATCTCTGCGTCCCATTCCCAGCTTGTGAAAGAGAGGTTGATGGAGTAAATATAGAGGATGCGAGAATGAGGAAAAGCGAAACATTTCGAAAGGCTTGAGCGCGCGTCATGAAAGTATCCTAGTATTTTTGGATTTGGACTTCATCTGCATAACCAAGTGGGATTGTGGCTCCGCTGGGAGAGAGTCCAAGAACGGTGAGGCGGGAAACATCGAAGCCTAGGTGATAGGTCCGGGTCGGGCAATTTGCGCCCAAGTAACCGTTCACGGGGTAGGCAACCATATTAACATTAGAATTTTCAACCATTTGTGGAGTCCCTCTCATGCGGCTTCGGCGTCGGAGTGGAGGAGATTCACGCTGTCCACCATGTCCTACGAAGCGGAAAAGTCCTCATTTTTGGCGCTTTCCGTCTCAAACACTCCGTGAACGGCTATTTGGTCTTCGGGCGGAGTCGCGTCGCTATCGGATGAGTCCGATCATCAGCGGGAATTGTGGCGGATGGGTTCGTTCGGCGTGGTCAGCATGTGCATGCGAACGCGATATGATTCAGTACTCGTGATCGCCGGGTTTCGAAGAAGGCTGTCTGTTTGCTCGGGAGTCAGCAACCCGGACCCCAGCAGGGACGCGAGTCCACCTGCCATGTCTCGGCCGAGGTGATACACTTCGTTCTGGTCAAAGGCATACTCGCCGAGTGTTTCGGGGGGGGCGCTTCTTACCTCCCCGAGTAGTGAACGAGCGATTTCAATCTCCGCAACAGCCCAATCAAAGTAGAGTTCCCCGCCGTGCAACGGAGGGGTCATGCGCAAACTCAACTCATTCACTATTGCGTGATCAAGCGCGAGGCGAAATGTTGGATCGGTACAGGCCCCGTTTGAGGCAAGACCGAATTGAAGCAAATCCAATGTCGTATCGCGGTTTACGCCGAGTTGATTCAGCACGAAGCCTATCTGAAGTGTTTGAAACTGCTTTACGAACATGCGGCGCGTCTCCTGTCTCTGAAAGACAGTATCGCCATTTAGGTCGAAGGACTCAGCCAGAGGAGTCAGATAGTCTACATCTCGTGCGGATAAATTTCTGGCGCCCTCCGCTGCCTTCCCTCGGATGAAGGAGACAGTTTCGAGAAACTGTTGCTCCGACATGACGGGGCGGTTTGCGAAGAGAGTTGAGTGGAACGTGTTTCGCACCTCAAACAAGGCGACGTGTGCGCAACGCTGCATAGGCGGCTGTGCTGACACTACCGCTTGCTCAAGCCAAGTAGACATCGCCACGAGGCCGACGACCATAAACATTCGGCAAGGAAATCTGGTCATTGGGAAACAGGGCTCTTTTGGAGAGTGACGTTGTTTGCATAGCCTAGAAAAACTTCAACACCACTGAAAGGAAGGAGAAAAACTGCGTTTGCGGCAACGTTGAACTTCAGATTGTATGATTGCTCGGGGCAATTGGCCCCAACGCTATACACTTGACTTCGATTGAAGTATCCCCACCCCATCGGCTCCCGAAGGGCAAGATACGGAAGAGAAATCGTATGGTTGTCTACAAACTCATTATCCATTGGGTGAGAATCCTGAGGGTATCTTGCACCGACCATCAGAGTGCCGAGTGTTCTAGAGTTGATCACGTTATCAACAAAGCGTTGGTCAATAGGAGTGGGGTTTCCTCCGGCAGGCAAGACTTCCTCTGGAATTAGCAGACCGTTCCAATTCGCCTTTCCTGCTGGGGGAGTACCCGAAACAGAGTGCAACGCGTACAACTTGCCTTCGGTCCAGCCGAGGCCGCTTGGCGGAGCATTTAGTACATGATTTATTCCTGTGGCCTCTCCTAGATATTGAATAGTAGGGCATTCGTCGACGACCAGAATATCTATAGAGTATTGGTAGACAGGGGAATCATGAAAATGTGGGTCAGCATTTAGATCGCCTATCGAAAACGAAAGGGCAAAAGTTGTTCCTGCGACCACTCCGGAGCCCACATTGATGAAAAGTGGAGTTCCTTCGGGATTGGGGCGCCAAGGAGGTAGCATAAATGGCGCTCCAATGGAAGGGGTCACACCTACAAAAACAGCCCGCGTCCGATCATCCGAGTACGTCGTCGAACATGCGATACCCTGATTCGTCCAAATGTTCGAGTCTCGTTCTATGACATCGAAGAAATTTATGTATATCGTTTGACCGGGCCGTACGAGTCTCTCTTGCCCCGTCATGAAGTCGTCCCGCCAGGCTGGCCACGCTTTTACCATGTTTGGAATAGCTGGATCATTGTCTGGGCTGTTGCTGGTTATCTGGCAGCCGGAGTAAAAACGCGCCATGGCGGAAGCCCCAAAAACCGCCGATCTGTCAGGATTCTCTGAACATATCCCTTCCGCAACCAACGCAGCTTGCGTAGGCGTATACCCGCACATGGGCGCGATCCACTCTGCCAAATCGGCGGCGGTGCGGGCGCGGGACGACGGGGTGCTGGCTTCAGAGCGGAGGTCCGTTGTGACCTCGTGAAGGAAGTCCTCCATGATCCCGCCGTCGGTCCCGCAGCATTCGCCGGGAATCCACGGGAAGGAAGAAATCTGGGCCTGAGTGGCAGGGAGAAGGGCTAACATGATAAATACGGTAAGTGAAAGTACGTGGCGCGTCATGACCTTTTTTGCTCCCGAAGCATCGTGGTTTAGTCACGGGACGCTGCCCCCCCGGCGCCAAGCCAACTCGGTGTGCGATTGTGGCCGATGCGTTTGACCGCCTATGCCCGCTTCCAGTCAAAAGAAAATCCGCCCGAAGACCTTTCGATCTCCGGGCGGAGTTTACTTCGGTCTATCCTTTGCAGCTTACTGCGAGAGGATGATGCAGGTGTACGGGCCGATACCGACGTTGGCGTTGTAGCCGAGCCCGTCCTTCGCGCCTGCGTTCGCAGTTGTGTTATAGCTGTTCGTGTTCGCGAAGTCACCGCTGTATCCGTTCCAGTCGCTGTTGAAGCGCACGTACCATGTGCCGCCGCGCGGGAAGCCGAGGTTGTAGCTCGAGAACGACTGGTTCGACCAGTTCATGATCACGACCACGTCGTCTCCGGCGCCACCCTGATCATAGCGGTGGAAGGCGATGACCTTGTTCGTGTTGTTGATGTGGAAGACGTTGTTGCCCTGACCACGGAGACCGCGCGTGTTGTTGTACCAGTTGCGGCGCAGACGAACCAGGTCGCGGTGCAGGTCGCGGATGCCGGAGTACGTCGTGTTCTTTGACCAGTCGAGCGGGTCCTCGGCCTCGAACGTGCCGTCTTCGAGGAATTCCTGACCATGCAGCACCATCGGGATGCCGGGGGCGGTGAGGACAAGTGCCGAACCGAGTGTTGAGCGCTTCTTGGACGCCCAGCTTCCGGGGTTGTCCCACCAGATTTCGCTCGGCATGCGTGCCTTGCCGAGGCGGACCTCGTCATGCGATTCGGTGTACACGACGCGCTGGAATGCGTCGCCGTTGTAGCGTGCGTTGATCGCGTTTGCGACAGTGAACATGTTGCGATCGCCGTCGTTCTGCTTCTTGAGCTCGTCGCGGATCGGGTGAACGAACTGCGCGTCCCACTGCGAGTCGAACCCTGCGCCACCGGCGCCCGTCGTCTTGGTCATCCACTCGTTGTTCTGAAGGTCTTCGCAGATCGAGATCTTCCAGCCCTGATTGGCGTTGATCTCGTTGTTGATGTACTGAAGGAGGCTCCAGCCCTCGGGGATGTCGCCGCCGTTGCCGTTGTCCGAGTTGCGGATGTTCACCGTCGAGTCCCATCGGAAACCGTCCACGCGATAGTCCTGCAGGTACATCATCGCGTTGTCGCGCAGGTACGAGCGCACCTCGCCGCGGCCATAATCCGGACGCGTGTGGCCCCAGGGTGTAGCAGCACGCCAGTCATTGTAGAAGTAGATGCCGCCGTTGCCGTTCTGGCTCCAGCCGTCGAACTGCCACATGTCGAGGTCGGAGGGGCCAAAGTGGTTGTACACGATGTCCTGAAGGACCGCGATGCCGCGAGCATGCGCCTGCTTGATGAATTCCTTGTACTGCGTGTAGCCACCGTAGGCCGTCTCGACCGCGAACGGCGCCGCAGGGTTGTAGCCCATCGAGAAGTCCGCCGCGAACTCGTTGATCGGCAGGAGGCAGACCGCGTTGAAGCCGAGGTCCTTGATGTGGTCGAGCTTGGCAATCGCGCTCGAGAACGTGCCCGGCCCTCCACCCGGTGAGTCGTTGAACGTTCCGATGCTCATCTGATAGATGACCATCTCGTTCCAGGACGGCGAAGAGAAGTTCGTCGAGGAAACCGACTGACCTGCGATGGTCACATCGTCGATCGCGAGACCGTCGCTCGGGAGTGCCGAGTTGTCGTATTCCTGGAAGCGCACGCGGAAGCCAGCACCCGGCGTGAATCCTGCCGTGGCCGCGGCCGTCGAGAGATTGATCGTCTGCGTGCTGAACGAAGAGGAAATCGCGGGATAGCTGGCGATCTTGTACCACGTCGTCCCGTTGTTGGAGATGTGGATGCCGTCCTGAGTCTGAGCTTCCTCACCGATGTTGCGGATCTTATAGGTCAGCGTCAGGTTCGTCAGATCCTGAGCATTGATGGGCAGCGTGAGCTGAGCTGTCGTGTATGAACCGGAAACCGCTGGCGACATCGTGAGGCCGCGCGAGCCGGCTGCCTTGTATGACGTGCTCAGCGCGACCAGATAATTGCCCGTGCCGCTCGTGATCCACTGCGGATTCAGCGTCGTGGATTCGAAGTTGTCCGAGAAGAGCGTCTCCGTTGCGCCGGTCAGCGTCCAATTGAAGTTCGGGTCGTGAATGATCGAGTTGCCGACCGAATTCGTCAGGTGCTGCGCGCGCGGGTCCTTCTTCCAAAGGGTGTTTCCGCCATTCACGATTGCGTACTTGTACTGCTGACCGATCGAGGCGCCTGCGACGTCGCGCGACCAGTGGCCGTTCCCTTCGCTGACAAGCGGGGTGGCCGTTCCAGACCATCCGTTGAAGTCACCCGCAACGTTCACGGCGGAGGCGTTTGGCGCCCACACACGGAATGCAACACCACCCGTGTAGGGAATCGGCCCCATGCCACTACGCGAAGACGGAACGAGCGGCGCCGGCGTTGGCGTCGGTGTCGGTGTGGGAGTGGCCGTTGGGGTCGGCGTCGGAGTCGGCGTGGGTGTTGGTGTCGCCGAGGTCGTCACCGTCGCGCGGAGTTGAAACGTTGAAGAGGAAGCCCAGCCGTTCACCCCGATGTACCAACGTCCTGAGGAAAGCACCGGAGAGGACGAGGAATTGACCGTGACCGTCTCATTGCTCGTCGAGAGGTAGGGTCGGAAGTCCCAAAGGCTCGTCGTTGGCGTTCCGGCCTTGCGGACATAGAGGTCGGCGTCGCCCCCGGTTCCCGTCAGGGCGACCACCATCGAGGATCCGTTCGCGGGCACGTCGATGTAGTACTGTCTCCACGCACCGGATGCGACGGTGTTGGACACCTGAACGCCGCTCGTCAACGCGGTCTGTGCATACGAGACCCCCGGAGCCAGTATCGTAATGCAGGCGGCAGCGGTCGCTAGCGAGGTGCGGAAGTTCATGGTCGCATTCCCCGGGTTGGTTGGCGAGATCCGGCAGAGGGCCGAATTTCTGTCTGATTCTTAAGCTGAAGGGGTAGAGGTGAATTTGATTGTAGTCAATTCGAGCATGATTTTCGGAGGGCGCTTAACTGTTTTATCAAAGCCCGGGCATTGAAAATAAAAGTGTTAACGCGGGCGTCGCGGGGTCACGGGGGAGGGCGACTCGGAAAAATCGCCATAAATACAGACAAGGGCCGATCGCGGCTCAGAAATCGCCCAAAAAACGATAAACCCTTTGATTGGCCGCAATTACGCTGTGTCCCGAGGTGTTTCTTCTGTAAACCCTGAGGCGGCTCTCGGGGTTTCGGGGGCGCCAAGAATCAGCGTTCCCTCCCCGAGAATTCACCCTGCGTTTCCTCAGGGAACGCCCTACGCTTGATGTCGGGTGCACGGCAACTTCTCGCGGGTTCATTCCCCCGCCAAACCGGATTCCCTCTCGATGTCTTCGATCAGCACAATGATGTCCGGTTTACACGCGCCGCATGCCTCCCCCGCGAGACATGCCACCAGCACTTCCTGCGTTGTCGTCAGTTTTCCCGCGCGAATCGCGTCGATCACCGCGCGTGCCGTGATACCATGGCAAATACACAGCACCTCGTCCGGATGCTCGTGCCAGTGGCTCATTCCGGGAGAGGGCGGTCGCCCGGGAATCGGGATGAGTGAGTCGTCGTCTTTCATCTCTGCCTTGCTGTCGCTGGCGCATGGGCGCGAACGCAGACTGCACCGCCCGAATGCGGGATGTCAAATGAGCGAAGCTGCGAGCCACATTATCGCCGGAGCCCGTCCATGACCCCGATCCCGGGCACGGCCTCCAGCTACACCATCGCGATCTTCAAGTCGGGGAAAGAATCGCACACCATCATGCTTCCCTCTGGGGCACGGATTCGCATCGGACGCGACCCACGCATGGAGGTCTGCCTCGACGACAACTCTGTCTCGCGCGCGCACGCGGAAATCCGCGAACGCGGGGGCGAGGTCCGCCTCCGCGACTTGCGGTCGCTCAATGGAACGCACTGCAACGGCCAGGTGGTAAACGAGGCAATGCTCCGCCCCGGCGATGTGGTGCGCATCGGCATCTTCACTCTCGTGCTTTCGCTCTCGCCCACGGCGGACCGAAGCCGCGACGACGATCCGATTTCGAAGCACCTCATGCCGAAGAAGAGCGACGACTTTGAAATCATCCACGCGCTCGACCTCGACCAAACAGATCCCATGTCGAGCCGTCTCTCGACGAACCTGACGTCGATGGGGCTCGACGCAGAGGAAGCGCGCCGCAGCCAGCGCAAGCTCAGCTCTGCCTACTCCAAGTTGCTCTCGCTGATGAATGCGGTCGCGCGGATCGGTCGTCTGACCGAACGCGAAGCGATCATCCGTCAGTTCCTCGAGGCGCTGCTGACATCCTTCGACAACGTCGAGTCAGCGGGCGTCTTTGCGCTCGGTGATGGGAAGAAGGAGAAAGTGCGCCTTCTTCATTCCGAGACCCAAACGGGCAAGGGCCAGATCCACGACGACGCCGTCACGCAGGCTCTCCTCGAACGGTCGCGCGAGAGCAGCCGCGCCATCTACGCCGTCGAGGGTCCACCTCCGCGAGCGAACGATTCCAGCACACAGCGCACGCGTCGTTCGATGATGTGCGCCCCGATCATCGTGCGCGGCGAAACGCGCGGCTTGCTCTACGTCGAGAACACGAAGCGGCCGTACTGTTTCGACCACTTCGATCTGGACCTGCTCGCTGTGTTCGCGTTCCACCTCGCGACCGCGCTCGAAAATTCGCAGCTCATCCTCGACCTGCTGGAACGCAAGGCGGCGGAAGAGGAAATGCGCCTGCAGGAGGAATTGCTGCGCCATCTTTCCGCGCAAACTCTGGCCGCGCAGGAACACGAACGAGGCCGCATCAGCCGCGAGTTGCACGACGGCGTGGGGCAATCGCTCACCGCGCTTCGTTACCAGCTCGAATCGCTGCGAACGCTCGTGCGGCAGATTCCGAACAACGAAAAGGTGGTCGAGGAGCTGAAGCAAATCAGCAGCTTCGCTGCGACAGTCATCGACGACCTGCGGCGCATCTCACTCGACCTGCGCCCGACGATGCTTGACGACCTCGGCCTGCAGCCGACCATCGAATGGTTCGTGCGCCAGTTCGACGACCGCAGTTCCGTGCGCGTCTCACGCGAGTACGACCTCAGCAAGGGTGACGTTTCCGCCGCCGTCGCCACCGCAGCGTTTCGAATCATCCAGGAAGCGCTCGGCAACGTGTACAAACATGCGAATGCAAAGAACGTCTGGCTCAAGCTGGAATGCAGCGCGGATAAACTCCACATCACGATTCGCGATGACGGTTCGGGATTCGACCCCGCCGCGTTGCGCACGCGCCAGGCGCATCGCGTCGGCAGCGGACTCGTGAACATGCGCGAACGCGCGCACCAACTTGCCGGAGAATTCCACCTCGATGCCGAGGCCGGACGCGGAACCACGATTTCAATTCTACTCCCACTCACGGAGAACTAGCACCATGGTCACCAAGAACACTCTTCGCGTACTCATCGTGGACGATCACACGATCGTCCGTCAGGGCCTACGCAAGCTGCTCGAAGCCGAGGGCGACATCGAGATCGTCGGCGAGGCATCCGATGGCCGCGAGGCCGTGACAAAAGCCACGGACATGCAGCCCGCCGTCGTCCTGCTCGACATCTCCATGCCCGGCCTCAACGGACTCGAGGCGGTCCGCCAGATCCTCAAGCGCTCGCCCAAAACCCGCGTGCTCGTGCTCAGCATGCACAAGAACGAGGCGTATGTGCTGCAGGCGCTCCGCAACGGCGCGAGCGGCTACGTCCTCAAGGAAGCAGCGTCCGAGGAAATCGTCACGGCGCTCCGCGCGCTTGGCCGTGGCGAGAGCTACCTTTCTCCCTCGATCAGCCGCGTCGTCATCGACGACTACCTGCGCATCAACAGCGGTGGCGAATCCACGGCGCGCTCGCTGTATGAATCGCTCACCGCGCGCGAACGTGAAATCTTCCAGCTCCTCGCGGAGGGCCTCAAGAATCACGAGGTCGCCGAACGCCTGCACGTCAGCGTCAAGACGGTGGAAACACACCGCGCGCACGTGATGGAAAAACTCGGCCTCAACAACATCGCCGAACTCGTCAAGTACGCGATCGAAGTCGGCATCATCCAGCTCGACACTTAATTTGGAGCGCGGCGACGCGTCGCCGCTTTAACACCAAGTAGCACCCAACACCAAGACAAGCGGCGACGCGTCGCCGTGTTTCAAACATCCGTGTTCTTGCGCATAGACTTCCGTGCGAGGATCAATTACAACATTGGGCGCAACTCGACGCTCACTTTCGCGGGATGATCGAACATGACCGTGCTCACTGCCGAACGACTTTCGCCGACGCGCTTCACGATTTCCATGGGTGCGCGACGCGCCGCATCGCTGCTCGCGATTATCGCAGCGCTGGGCACGATCCCGCTTCACGCAGAAGAGTTGAGCGCGTTGGGCGGTGAATGGGTCTATGTCGAGGATCGCACAGAGGGTCGAAGTCTCGAAGACATGACCCCGCCGATGAGTTCAACGTTCTCGATGCGCAGCGAAGAAGGCGCCGTGATCCTTGTGAAGGGGCACGGCTCCGGGTTCAAGGATGTGCGAGTCGCGCTCGATGGTTCGATCACCGAGGTTACCGGTAAGGAAGCGGAAGTTGCGCGCTACACGGGTTCGTGGACGGAGGGTGTGTTCAAGTATCGGACTGAGTACACGCGCGGATCGGACGCGACCAAGACGAGTGTGATCAGCAGAGAATTCCGCCCCACGAAGGACGGACTCGTGGTGAAGGCCGTGGTCGGCGACCCTGCGACGTATGAATCGGTCGGGCTCTATCGTCACGCCGAAGACATCGAGATGCCCACCCCCGCCAAGGCGACGATTGATGACCTCGCTTGGATGAGCGGTGCCTGGGTCGGCACGCGCGGCGCAAACGGCACCACAACGATCGAGGAACGCTGGAGTCCACCCTCTGGCGGATCGATGCTCGCCACATCGCGCACGATCTCGCGCGGGCGACTCTCGGCGTTCGAGTATCTTCGCATCCTCGAGCGCGAAGGCGGGCTGGTGTACATCGCGCAGCCGGGGGGAAACGCGCCCACCGAGTTCGTCATGACCGAGTTCGACGCGACCCACGCCGTCTTCGAGAACCCGCGACACGACTATCCCAAGCGCATCACCTACACGCTTTCCGCCGAGGGTGACCTGACCGCGACCATCGGCTTTCTCATCGGCGGCACACCTCGCAAGTTCGAGTTCAAGCGCGAACCTTGAATCGAAGTGCAACGCCGCATCGGGGAGCTGTATGCGGTTTGAATGATTTGACCCGCTCGGTGTAAGGCGTCTAGCTCTCCGACGATGACTGAACCATACAAGCCAGAATCCGCCGAGACGCCCGAGGCCCCCAAGCCCGAGTCGGTACCTCCCCTCGCCGGGGGCGGCGGAGTCGTCGTGCCCATCGCCGGGTTCCTCGACCCACACCTGCGCAAAGTCGTGCTGACGATTGGCTACATGCTCATCGTCGCGGGGTTCGCCTATGCACTGAGCGTGGTGTGGCCCGTGATTGCGGCCACGATTTCGATCTGTCTCCCATTTCTGGTCGCGCTGATTATTGCCTACATTTTGAACCCGATTGTTACATTCCTGTGTGTGCGCCTGAAACTGCAGCGCATCGGCGGGCTGCTCGTATTCTATCTGCTGGTATTGCTCGTGGCCGGCGCGCTGCTGGGAATAGTCCTGCCGATACTCTACGACCAATCACGTGCGGCCTTTCACGGAATTACGCAGACCGTTCCAGAGCACGTGAATAATTACTTGGTTTCCCGGAACATCGACCCCGCTGTCTTGTGGCAGCAGGTGGACGATTTCCTCCGTGCAAACGGCATCGATACGGGCAAAGTGCTCGTCGAGGCCAGCCAGAGCGAAGGGGTGCAGCAAGCGCTCAAGAGCGCCACCACAGGGAGTCTCGTGCTGCTGACGGGACTCCTGGGGGGCGTCCTCAAGTTCGTCAAATCGATCCTGTCCTCGATCACGTTCCTCGTCTTTGTAATCTTGATCAGCTTCTATTTCATCGTGGATTTCGCGAGTTTCCGAGGAATCGCGCAGATCATGATCCCCGACGAGCACGAAGACCGCGCGTTCCGCATTCTCGGCAAGGTGGACGAAGCCGTGGGTGGATTCCTGCGCGGGCAATTGATCAGCGCGACACTCGTGGGAATTCTCGTGATGATCGGGCTGACCTTTCTCGGCATGGGGAAATACGCCCTGCTGATCGGCGTGATCGCGATTGTTGGAAATTTGGTTCCATACCTTGGGCCGATCTTGGCAGGTGCGCCCGCGGTCGTTTACATGATCTTGTCCGATGCGCATGACTCTTTTCAGGACAAGATGATTTGGGCAGCAATCACGGCGGGAGTTTTCATCGTCATCCAGCAAATCGACGGGTTTATTTTCCAGCCGAAAATCGTCGGCAAGGCCGCCCAATTGCACCCGGTGGCCATTATTCTCGCCCTCGTGGCGGGATCCAATTTCGGCATCATGGGCATGATCGTCGCCGTGCCGATTGCCTCGATCGCGCGCGTTCTCCTCAAGGAATTCTATTGGGACGAACGCGAAGCCGCATGGCGGGAACTGACAGGCAAGAAGCGGCTCGACGATCCAACGTGATCATGCTCGTCGATACTTTCAGCACACTCTCATTTCGATCAAGGATTCACGCATCATGCTGAGCATGACAGGCTTCGGACGTGGGGCCGCGGAGGGCCCGGCTGGGCGCATGACGGTGGAGCTGCGCACGCTCAATCATCGGTTCACGGAATTGCACCTGCAGCTTCCGCCGATGCTCTCGTTCCTCGACGGTGCCGTGCGGCGACGCGTCAATGCGGCCATTCAGCGGGGCAAGATCACATGCATCCTGCGATTCGAGGCAGGTGCGGGCGCGCCCACGGGACTCGTTGTGAACGAGGCATTGCTCGACGCGCTCGCAGCACATGCGCGCCGCCTGCGCGGCGGAACCGACATCGCGCCAGAATCGCTCTTCCTCGCACCCGGAGTGCTCCAGCCCGCGACGGATCCCGCCGCTGAGGAGGAGATTCTCGCTCTCTTCGAAACCGCATTCGACGGTGCCGCGGATGCGCTGCGCAGCGATCGCGCCCGCGAAGGCGCCGTGCTTGCCGATGTGCTCCGCGCCGCCGAAGAACGCATGCGCGCAGGGGCTGTCGCCATCGATGGCGGGCGCGATCTCGTCGTGGCGCGCTATCGGGAAAAACTCCACACGCGCATGGCTGAATTGCTCGATCCCGGGACACCTCTCGATCCGGGGAGGCTTGAGCAGGAGGTCCTTCTCTTCGCGGACAAGGCGGACATCGCGGAGGAATGCGTGCGTCTCGCGAGTCATCTCGACGAATTGGTAAAGCTCACGGCCTCGACGGATGGAGGCATCGGCCGAAAGCTGGATTTCCTCGCCCAGGAAATCGGCCGCGAGGTGAACACCATCGGGAGCAAATGCCGTGACCTCGACCTGACCAAGCACGTCCTCGCCCTGAAGTCGGAGCTCGAAAGCCTGCGCGAGCAAATCGCGAATATTGAGTAGGGTAGGTTGCCTCGGAGGGGGCGGAGGCACGGAATAAGGCGTGGAATTGCCCGAAAAAACCACATCGGACATTTTTTCAGAGACCATTTCGTCAGCGAGATTGTAACTCGCATTTGTTGCACGCAGTTAAGTGGAAATATTATCGCAATAATACCCGAAAATACACGCGGCATAATTCCCGGAGCTATCCCTCCGCGACCCTTTCGGTCTTCCTCCGTGCCTCCGTGCTCCCCGTGGTTACCACCGCATTTCCCCCTGCAGCGACGGCCTCCCTCAGCGCCTCGGCTCCGCCCACTCCTCGCGCCTGGGCGCACAGATATGCCCCCAGAAACGCATCTCCGGCGCCGGTGGCGTGTCCGGCGCGCACCACGGATGGCGATTCCGTCTCGACGCACTCAAGGGTGATGCGCGCCGCGCCGCGCGGGCCAAGAGTAAGCAATATCTCTCCCAAATCAAATCGGGATAAAATGGATGTCGCAGATTCCTGAGGGTTTTTCTCGTCAAAAGAAATGCCACAATAACCACATAATTCTCGAATTTCGTCGATGTTGGGTTTGATGCCCGAGGGCCCCGCCATCAACCCCGCGCGCAGTAATTCTCCGCTGGCGTCGAGCCACACGGGGATGTGTCGGGCGCGCAGAGCCGAGATCGCCTCCGCAACGAGCCCAGAACGAACCCCCGGGGGTGAACTCCCCGAAATCACGGCAATATCCCCGTCCTGACATTCCTCGACGAACGTCTCCACCAAGCGTGCGGCCCCCTCTGCTGCGCCGTTGGGACCTCGCGAGTTAATCTTGTAGGACCCTGAATTCGTGGAGATGACGAGGTTCGTGCGCGTCTCGCCCTCGACCCATTCGGCAACAAAGTGGATGTCTTCCCGCTGCATTAGAGATGAGAGCCTTCGGCCATTTTCCCCTGCCAGGAGCACATATGCGCACGTCGCACCCCCCTGCCGGATCACCTCGCGCGAGACATTCACCCCCTTTCCACCGGCTCGGGTCGCAGGTTCTTCGGCACGATTCACCTCGCCGGGCACGAGTCGCGGGAGTCGGTAGAAGACATCAAGACATGCGTTCAGTGTCAGGGTTCGAATAATCATCGGAATGGCTTTCGGGATCGGTAGGCCGAATTGACAGGATCACCAGTCCCAGTGCAACCTTTCGATCATGGACCTATTGACCGTTGGCTGGAATGATCGCGTTTTTCGGGCCTTTGACCCCCACCGTTTGCGGGGACTCGAACCGGGGCGTGTAGTGGCCGTGCACCGCGGCTGGTGCGATGTCGCGCTCGCCGGGGGGGTGGACACAGCGCGAGTGCCTTCGCGGCTATTTCATCTTGAGGGAGGCGCGCCGGGCATCCCCGCCGTGGGCGATTGGATCGCAGTCCATCCCCGAACCGCCAGCCAGCCCTACGTCGTCGCAGAAATCCTCCCGAGAGAAACCCGACTCTGCCGCCGCCAACCGGGGCGCAAGACGAGCGAGCAGGTCATCGCTGCCAATATCACGCGCGTTGCCATCGTGATGGCTCTGTCAGAGGACTATAACCTCAATCGACTCGAGCGTTACCTCGTGGTCGCGCACGAGAGTGGCGCGCAGCCCGTCGTGATCCTGACCAAGTCCGACCTCTGCGACGACGTCAGGGAAGCCACCGCCGACGTTCAGGCGAACGCGGGGGAGAGCGTGCCCGTCATCGCGATCTCCGTCCCGAAACGAAAGGGGTTGGCGAAGCTGAAACCGATCTTTTCCAAGGGCGAAACCGTGGCTCTGGTCGGGTCGTCGGGCGCGGGTAAGTCCACGTTGCTCAACCATCTTTATGGCGAAGAGCTGATGGCGACGCAGGAGGTCCGAGAGAACGATGGCAAGGGGCGTCATACCACCTCGCACCGCCAGCTCGTCGCTCTTCCCGGGGGGTGCCTCCTGATCGATAATCCCGGCGTGCGCGAGGTCGGCGCCTGGGAGGGGGAGGAGGAAGCCGTTGCCGACACGTTCGAGGATATCTTCGCCCTGGCGCATTCCTGCAAGTTCCGTGACTGCAAGCACGTGTCCGAGCCCGGCTGCGCCGTCCAGGCCGCTATCGATGAGGGGGACCTGACTCTTTCGCGCTTGGATAACTTCCGAGCGCTTCAGGGGGAATCGGTCGCTGTTCGGAAGAATCGCGCCGAGGCCCAGCGCATTCAAACGCGGCAACGGCTCAGGAAGCGGGGCCGATAGACCCCAAGCATCCGCATCCGTTCGGCAGAATCAGACAGTTTGACCTTTCCCCACCCCCCGAAACGAGGGTGACAAGTAGCTTACTATGGCAAAAGACCCCAAGGTAACTCCGATCATCGCGGCGCGACTCCAGCACGCAGGCGAAAACACGGCCGACTATCTGGAGGCGATCGCCGACCTGATCGCCGAAAAGGGGGAGGCGCGCCTTGTGGACATTGCCGACCGCCTCGGGATCTCCAAAGCCACCGCCAACAAGACACTTTCCCGCATCCAGCGCGAAGGCCACATCACCTCACAGCCCTACCGGGCGGTCTTCCTGAGCGACAGCGGAGCCGAAATCGCCGCTGAATCGAAGCGTCGACACTTGATTGTGCTGGACTTTCTTAGGGCCGCCGGTGTTCCCGAGGACGCAGCACAACGCGACGCCGAGGGGATCGAGCATCACGTGGGAGAGGAAAGCCTGCGGGTCTTTGTAGAACTGACGGAAATGCTCAAGCAAGGGCTTCGGATGCCCGGCCCCAAAGACCCCCGCTCGGGTGGGGATTCAGAAACAGCCAATACGCCCGCCAAAGCGGGACGCGGGGGCCGTAAGCGCGGGTAGGCCCTAAGCCCGCAGCAGTCAAAGATTTCCTTGTCGCCACAACGGCCCCGATGCTAGCCCCTCTCGTGCTGCTGAAAAGGTAGTTCGTAAAGGTGGGGGAGAAGCGCCCCTGGCACCCAAGCAGCCTTGTGAATTTTTTCACAAACGCGGCAAGTCGGTGAAGGTCAGTCACAGAGCAAAGGTCCCGCAGAGATGCTACAGTACTGGCGCGTTTATGCCATGCTCCTGGTCCTCCTCGGATTCGGCGTCACTAAGTTTTATGGCATATTCTCCAACGCGGGCTACGCCCCCATCCAGCCGATCCCATTCAGCCACGCGATGCATGCGGGCGTGCTAAAACTCGAATGCCTCTATTGCCATTCGAACGCGGATAAGGCTGCTCACGCAACGATTCCACCCCTCAGCACCTGCATGGGGTGTCACAACGTCGTGAAGGTGAACAACAGCCCCCACATCAAAGTCCTCGAAGAACACTACGCCGCGAACAAGCCCATCGAGTGGGTTCGCATCCATCGCCTTCCGGATCACTCAGCCTTTAGCCACCAGTGGCACGTCTCCGCAGGAGTTGCGTGCCAGACATGTCACGGCCCCGTCCAGGAGATGATCGAAGTTCGTCAGAACTCGAAGCTCGAGATGCGGGAGTGTATCGTCTGCCATCGCGAGGACACTTACGTCGCCAACATCGAATCCCCCGCGACCTTCCAGGAGGGCTTCGCGGAGACCCTTCCGCAGGACAAGGTTGCCGCACTCAAGAGCGACCCCGCCTGGCGTTCCGCAACCGCAGCGACGAAGAAGAAGACTCCGGTCACGGAAGCCGTCACGGATGCGCGCACGGCGTTGAATCTCCTCTTCGAACGTGACATTTACTACCACGGCCGAGGCTACCAGCTCCGGAACAAGAACGCCTCAACCGAATGCAGCACGTGCCATCACTAAGCCCCGGTCCGGAGAGGGCAAAAGCGACAACATGAGCCACACACACGATCACGATCACGACCACGGGCACGAAGCCCCCAAGGCCTCGTCCGAGCGTCCTCTCTACTGGACCACGCTCGAGGAGTACAATCAGACGCCCGAATACCTCGCGCGTCGCGACGAGGAGTTTTACCCGGACGCCAAGCCGCAGAAGTACTTCGATGCGCTTGACTGCGGCGAACAGAACCCCGGCGCCGTGGATTCCCCGATGCAGCGCCGCACGTTCCTCAAGCTCGGCGGTTTTGCGGCCGTGCTTGCCGCCGTCGCCGCCTGCGAACGCCCTGTTACCAAGATCCTCCCCTACGTCACTGCGCCGGAAGACTTGGTTCCCGGCGTGCAGAACTACTATGCAACGACATGCGGGGAATGCGCTGCGGCCTGTGGTATCGTTTCGACGAACCGCGATGGCCGCCCCATCAAGCTCGAAGGCAACAAGTCCCACGCGGTCAACAAAGGCTCCCTCTGTGCCCGCGCCCAATCGAGCCTACTGAATCTCTACAACCCTGATCGAGCCCAGTCGCCGATGGAAATCGATCGCGCGACCGGCAAGGGCATGCCCATCGAGATGGCCAAAGCGGACGAGGCCATTGCCGCGAAGCTCAAGACCGCTCCCGGCAAGATCGTCCTGCTGACGCCTTCGATGCACGGCCCCACGCGTGCTCGTCTGATGGCCGACATGAAGAAGGCATTCCCGTCCTTCGAACATGTCATGTACGACCCGATCACGACGGGGCTCGATGCGGAAGCGTATCGCAAAGCCTTCGGCATCGCAGGCGCCCCACGTTACATGTTCCAGAATGCCGAGACAGTGGTGCTTCTCGGTGGCGATCCGATCTCGCAGGGTGTCTCGCGCGTCGAGTACCAGCGTGGCTTGGCCGAACGCCGCAACCCGAACGACCACATGTCGCGCATCTACTCGTTCGAGCCAGTGCCGACACTTTCCGGCGCGTACGCAGATTATCGCTTCCGCGTTCGCACGGACACGTTGCTGTTCGTGGCGCTCGCGATCGCAGGCGAACTCGGATTCGGTGCGGGGCTTCCCTCCGTCACGGCATCCGAAGCGGAAACAGCCGCAGAGATTCCCTCCGGCACGATCGCCAAGATCGCGACGCGTCTCCGCCGCGATGCTGGCAAGAGCCTGGTCTATTGCGAGTCCTCGACGCTGAGCGGTCGCGAGGGTCGCGCGCTCGCCGCTGTGTGCGCGTGGATCAACGAATCGCTCGGCAACATCGGAAAGACGATCGACATCACCGGTTCCCCCTCGAATGCATCCGGCGGCAGCCACGCCGCGATGCTGCGTTTGATCGACGACCTCAAGGAAGGGCGGGTCGGCGCGCTGATTTTCCACGGCGTCAATCCGGCGTACACCTTGCCAAACCGCGAAGAGTTCGCGACCGCCGTCAAGGGCGTCCCGTACGTCGTGTCGCTGAACCTCAAGCATGACGAGACAACGAAGCTGGCGAACATGCAGGTGCCCGCCTCGCATTGGCTCGAGACGTGGGGTGACGCAGAGCCGCAGAAGGGGCTCTTCAGCATCCTGCAGCCGATGATCGAACTCCCGTGGCAGGTCCGTCCGTTCGAGGCTTCGCTCATCGCCTTCGCGAGCGCCGCGGGGAGCGATGTCTTCGTCCGCGAGATCCCGCACCCGATCGACGCCACCGAGGAAGTCAAGGCGACGCCGATGGCCAAGCGCCCGGCGACCATGTACGAATACACCCGCGAAACCTGGCGCGGAATGCACGAGGAATATGCCGTCGTTGGCGAGTTCGAGCAGTTCTGGGACTCGGTCCTGCGCCTTGGCGTGTTCGACCGCGCGGACGAAGTTCGCCGCGCTGCACTTCCGGCCAAGCCGTCCTATCGCGCCGAAGCAAAGCGCGAGGTCGATGCGCCCTCGACGTCCAAGAATGTCACGGCAGTCCTTCATCCCTCCGTCGCGCACGGTGACGGCGAATCGATGGGGAATCCGTTCCTCCTCGAACTGCCGGATTCACTGACCAAGGTCGCGTGGGACAACTACGCCGGTCTCTCCCCGGAGATGGCCGCGTCACTGGATGTCTCCGAGGGTGATTGGGTGACAATCTCCGCGGATGGCGGGGCGTCCATCGAAGCCCCCGTCTGGGTGTGGCCCGGTGTGGACAAGTCCACGGTCGCGCTGATGCTCGGCTGGGGGCGCACCGCCGTAGGCGACATCGGGGATGGCATCGGCGTCGACGTATACCCACTCGCCCGCATCGAGTCCGACACGGTCGCCTTCGCAGGTCGCAAGGTCACCGTCACGAAGATCACGGATGGTCTCGAGGAACGGAATTCGATGCGCAAGCCGCGCCTCGGGATGACGAATCCCTCGATCTCCGCAGCACTCGAAGGTCCGAAGTACCGCTTCGCCAACACGCAGGGTCACAACTACCTCGGCGGGCGCCCGATCTTCTTCGAGACGACACTCCACCAGCTCAACACTCCGGAGTTCGAGGGGCATCTTTACGACCACTGGTACAACGGCAAGAACAAGAACGAGTTCATCAACGCCTGGGGCAAAGAGCACAAGTACGCAGGTCACCACTGGGGCATGGTCATCGACTACAATGCGTGCTCCGCGTGTGGCGCGTGCCTTGTCGCCTGCCAGGCCGAAAACAACATCCCCGTCGTCGGCAAGATCGACATCATCAAGGGGCGCGAGATGCACTGGATTCGCATCGACCGCTACTATCGCGGAAACGAGGCCGATCCCGACCACGCATTCCAGATGATGCTATGCCAGCACTGCGGAACGGCACCTTGCGAAACGGTGTGCCCCGTCGCCGCGACCCTCCACAACGACGAGGGTCTCAACACGATGATCTACAATCGTTGTGTGGGGACGCGTTACTGCCTCAACAACTGCCCGTACAAGGTGCGTCGCTTCAACTGGCACCAGTACTCGGAATTCCGCACCGGCTTCCACGAGAACCAGAAGGCGGTCAGCCCTCTCGAGCTCTCACTAAACCCGGACGTCACCGTGCGCACGCGCGGCGTGATGGAGAAGTGCACGTTTTGCGTCCATCGCATCAAGCGCGCGAAGGAGAAGTCCCGCACCCGTGGCACCGCGCTCCTCGATGGCGAGATGGAAACAGCGTGCCAGACGTCGTGCCCCGGCAAGGCGATCACGTTTGGCGACCGCAACGATCCGAACTCGAAGCTTATGTCCCTCTGGAACGACCGCCGCGCCCATGGCGTGCTCTCGGACCTGAACACTCAGCCGGGCATCCGCTACCTCGCACTCGTCCGCAATCGCGACGAGGATGTGCCAAAGGATTATCTCGGGCTGCATCGCGGGGAACATCACGGTGGCAGCAAGGAAGCCGAGGGCGGCCACGGTGAAGAGGGCGACGGTGGCGGGAAGCACGGCGAAGACGAGCAATCGAACGACCACTCGCGAGGGCCGAAGTCACGTGGCACCGCAGTGGCCGGGCAAGGATAAGGAAATCGGCGAATGAGTCCTGAATTGTTTCCAAAGGATGCTCCGCTCCTCTCCCGGGATATTCGCTCGGCGGATGTGACGGACACCGTCCTGGCACCCATGGGCCGTTGGCCGGGGGTGAGCTGGTATATCCTATTCGGCATCGCCAAGGCGCTCATGCTCTTGCTGTTTGCCGTCGTCGGTCTTCAGTTCGTCATCGGTCTGGGCATCTTCTCGATCACGAACCCCGTTGGTTGGGGCGTGTACATCGTGAACTTCGTTTTCTGGGTCGGTATCGGTCACGCAGGAACGCTGATCTCCGCGATCCTCTTCATCTTCCGTCAAAAATGGCGCACGGCGATCAACCGATCCGCCGAGGCCATGACGATCTTCGCCGTTATGACCGCAGGTATCTTCCCGTTGATTCACGTGGGGCGTTCCTGGGTTGCCTACTGGCTGATCCCGTATCCCGCTGAACGCCTCCTTTGGCCGAACTTCCGTTCGCCGCTGCTCTGGGACGTGTTCGCGGTGACGACGTACCTCACCGTTTCGCTGCTGTTCTGGTACCAGGGTCTCATCCCTGACTGGGCGACGGCGCGTGACCGTGCGAAGAACAAGATATTCAAGACGATCTACTCGCTCCTCAGCTTCGGTTGGACGGGATCGGTGCGTGACTGGAACCACTACGAACGCGGCTATGCCCAGTTCGCGTGGATCAGCGCACCGCTCGTCCTTTCCGTGCACTCGATCGTTTCCTTCGACTTCGCCGTCTCGCTGATTCCGGGCTGGCACACGACGTTCTTCCCGCCGTACTTCGTCGCGGGCGCCGTGTTCTCCGGATTCGCGATGGTGGTCACGCTGCTCGTGATCATGAGGAAGGTCTTCCAGATGGAACACCTAATCACGATCCGCCACCTCGAATACATGAACAAGATCATCCTCACGACGAGCATGCTCGTCTCCTACGCGTACATCACAGAGTTCGTGATCGCGTGGTACTCGGGTCACCAGTCGGAACAGTACGCGTTCTACAATCGCGCGTTCGGTCCGTACGGCTGGGCGTTCTGGGTGATGTTCATCTGCAACGCGGTCATCCCGCACGCGTTCTGGTGGAAGAGCATCCGCACTTCGCTCGGCGCGATGTTCGTCATCTCGATCTTCGTGAACATCGGCATGTGGTTCGAACGCTTCAACATCGTGATGTCGCTGCATCGCGACTTCCTTCCGGCGAGCTGGGGCGAATACATCATGACGCCCTATGACTACGCGATTACGGCGGGCGGCTTCGGTCTATTCTTCACGCTGTTCCTGTTGTTCTGCCGCACGTTCCCGACGATCGCGATCGGCGAAATGAAGACCACCCTCCCGAATCCGAGCGGCACGCACGGCCACGGACATGGTCACGGTTCGCATCACGAAAAGGGGCACCATGCCCCCGCCGCAGGACACGCCACCCCCGCACACACGGGAGCACACTGACTATGGCACGCATTGAATATCCAGCCATCGTCGCCTACTTCCACGACGGTCACCATCTGGCCGAGGTCGCCGAGGCCACGCGCATCAAGTTCAAGAAGAAGAACATGGATGCCTATACGCCCTATCCGGTCCACGGGCTGGAGGATGCACTTGGACTCAAGCGCAGCCACGTCTCGACGGTGACACGTTACGTCATCGTGACGGGGTGGTGCCTCGGTTTCATCCTCCAAGCATGGACCTCCTCGGTGGATTGGGCGACGAACATCGGCGGCAAGCCGTTCGTCTCCTGGCCTGCATTCATCCCGGTGACATTCGAATCGGGCATCCTCATGGGCGGTATCACGAACCTGCTTGTGATGCTGGCTCTTTGCCGCCTGTATCCACGCCCGAAGACGCTCGTGCTCGATCCGAAGCTCACCGACGACAAGTTCGCCCTCATCGTCCCGATCACCTCGGGCGAGGAGGAATCAGACATCGTGGCCTACCTCGAAAGTCATGGCGCAGAAGATTGCGTCGTGGTCGAGGGCGCCGACCGACAGACCCAGGAGTATCAAATGCGCCCTGCCATCCTGCGTACGAAGGGGGTCCTGACGCATGAAGCGTCTCCCGCTCCTGCGCACTAAGGCCTTCGCGTTCGTCGCGCTGTGCGCCATGGCCCTGTCGGGCTGCGGCGATTCGGCCGAGCGTCGCGAAATCCGCATGATGCCAGACATGTATGATTCCCCGGCCGTCAAGGCTCAGGAACCCACCCCGTTCTTTCCGGACGGCAACGGCAGCCGCCTCCCCGTGCCGGGCACGCGCCAGCGCGGCTTTGAACCGCTGCGCATTGGATTCAGCCAGCCCGAACTGAGCGATGCCATGCCGAACCCGCTGCCGAAGACAAAGGACGTCCTCGAGACGGGCCGCCGCTACTTCAACACGTACTGCATCGCCTGTCATAACTGGAACGGCAACGGTGTCACCCCGGTGACCCAGCCGGGGCGCATGCCGATGCCCCCCGTCCTCTATTCGGACAAGGTCATGACCGAGTGGGTCGATGGTCGCATCTTCCATACGATCACGCACGGTCAGGGCAACATGCCGGGTTACGCCGAAAAGCTGACCCCGGAGCAGCGCTGGGCCGTCGTTCACTACGTTCGCGTTCTGCAGGTCGCGGCGCGTCCGAACGAGGTTCAGTTGAAAGCATTCGAGGAGGCCGGATCGAAGGGGTTCGAAAACGACAACCCGCTCGTGCCCAAGCCCCCGGTTTCACCCTTCCCGGAGAAGTGAGGAATAACGAGATTTCATGCACGCACCAGTCATGACAGAAATCAACGACCCGGGACCCCTTCGCGCGAGCGGTGGGCTAAAGGGCGGCTTGCTCGGAATCGGCGTCATCGCGCTGATCGCCGGGTTCGCTTTGGCCTACAGCCAAGACCCCGCCACCGCGTTTGGCATCCTGCTCGTCCAGTATTGCTTCTACTTCTTCATCAGCCTCGCGGGGTTGTTCTTCACCGCGCTGCACTATACGGCTGGGGCCAAGTGGTCCACCCCCATCCGCCGCGTGGCCGAGGGCATGTCCGCCTTCTTCCCCGTCAGCGTCGTCCTCCTGATCGGCATCCTGCTCGGCGCCGGTTACTTGTACGACTGGGCCCCCGCAAACGCCGACTATCCGTACCACGGCTCGCTCAAGGACATGTACCTTTCGACACCGGCGTTCTGGTTCCGCACGCTCGGGTTCGTAGCGCTCTGCTTCTTCTTCCAGCACCTGATCATCGGCAATTCACTCAAGCAGGACAAATCGAAGGACCCTGAGATCTACACGCGCAACGTCACGCGCTCGATCCTCTTCCTGATCGTCTTCGCGATGGGCTTCACGCTTTTCGCGATGGATATCCTGATGTCGCTCCAGGCGAAGTTCTTCTCGACGATGTTCGGGATCTACTGCTTCGCGGGGATGTTCCTGAGCGGCATCTCGGTCATCACGCTGCTCACGATGAACTTTCGCCGCACGGGCTACCTCGAACCGTTCGTGCGCCACATCCACATGCGCGACCTCGGCACGTGGTTGATGGCATTCGCCACGTTCATGATGTACGTCGGGTTCTCGCAGTACATGCTGATCTGGTACGCGAACCTTCCCGACGAGACGTTCTACTTCATGGAACGCGCCGCGAGAGGGTGGGGCGCAGTCTTCGTGCTGCTTCCACTCCTCAAGTGGATCATCCCCTTCTTCGTCCTGATGCCGAACAGCATGCGCACGAATCCGAAGGCGATCATCTTCGTCTGCACCTCGATCCTGATCGGCCAGTACCTCGACATTTACTGGATGGTCATCCCGACGCTGTTCGATTCGTTCCGCATTCCGGGAATCTCCGACCTGCTGATGTTCGTCGGCGTGGGCGGGCTGTTCGGGTTCAGCATCATGTCGTTCTACGAGAAACACTCGCTGCTCGCGTTGGGTGATCCCTACCTGCTGGCATCGGTGAACGGAGAACACCTCCAATGAGCAACCCGCACGGTGAAACACCCGAGCGCGGAGGATTGGCCGCGTTCACGATCATCACCTTCATCGCTGTCTTTGGCGTGTATGTCGCCTCGATGAAGGCATACAACCACGGTATCGAGGTTGGTCGTCTGCAGCGTGTCACCGACCCGCCCAAGGTTCGCGAAACGGACGAGCCCGCGAAGGTCTACGACATCGGACAGCTACGCACCGCGACCCCGGAACTTGTCGCGCTCGGCGCCAAGGTCTTCGCGGCGAACTGCGCTTCCTGTCATGGTGACACAGGGCACGGCGATGGCGCCGCAGCGGCGCGTTTGGCCGTGAAGCCGCGAAACTTTACACAGGCTGCGGTCTCAGAATACAAGAACGGCGCAAGTCCCCTTCAGATCCTCAAGACGCTGAACGAAGGTGTCGGTGGCAACATGCCGTCGTTCCCGATCTTGAACCCGGAGCACAAACTCGCGGCCGCTCACTTCATTCGCGAGTGGATGCCCTCCAAGCCGGAGGATCCGCAGGACCTCATCGACGCGATTCCGCCACCTGCAGCAGTCGCGAGCGGGCCGATCACGATTCCTGACATGGGACCGCGCATCTCGATCGATTTCGCAATGGCGAACTATGTTCAGCCCGATGATCGCCCGCTGAACTCACCCCGGAACGTGGACCCGGAAACGGCCAAGACGCTCGGTGGGCGCCTCTTCCTCCAGCACTGCGCATCGTGTCACGGGGCCGAGGGTCAGGGCGGCATTCCCTATGACACCATCAATCACGTCCCGAAGGTTCGCCTGCGTGCAAAGTCATTCGCGCAGGGCGAAGGCAACTGGACCAAGGATGAGAAGGAATTCGTCTCGATCGTGACGAAGGGACTGCCGGGTCGCCTCAAGCCGGGCATTGCGCTCTTCACCAAGGCCGAGATGGACGCGCTGTATCAGCACACGGTTTCACTCGCGCGCGGAAGAGAAACCGCCGACGTGACCAAGTGACCGCCAGAAAGGAAGTCTCCGGGTGAACATCCCGAAAAAAAATCTCCTGATCCTTTTGGCTGCCCTTACGGCGGCCATGGCGGCAACGGCGTTCGCGGACTCCAATCCGCCGATCACCAATTGGATCAATGATCCTGTCACTCCGCTCGCAGAGGGCGTTCGCACCAACTTCTACATGATGTGCGCGATGACCGCGCCGTTCTTCTTTGGCCCGATCATTGCCCTTTTCTACGCGATTTACCGCTTCGACGCGAAGCGCAATCCCAAGCCCGCGACGTGGCATGACAACCTCCCGCTGGAAATCGCGTGGACCGTCATCCCAGCGCTTCTTCTCGTGGTCGCGGCGTTCGTCACTTACCCGCTTTTGGTCAGCTTCAAGAACCCGCCCAAGGCACGCCCCGACCTCGTCGTCGATGTCGTCGGTCAGCAGTTCTTCTGGCAGTACACCTATCCTCGTTACGACGTGACAGTTGTCGACGACGGAACGGGTGTCTCTCCGTTGATCCTTCCGGTGGACAAGGTGGTGACGTTTAATGGCACCGCATCGCAGGTAAATCATGCCTGGTGGGTGCCCGCATTCGGGATCAAGTTCGACGTCATCCCGGGGCGCATTTCGAATGCATGGGCTCAGGTCAAACGCGAGGGCTTCTACAAGGGGCAGTGCGCGGAACTTTGCGGCGAGGGTCATGCCGTCATGTTGATCCATGTCAAGGTGGTCTCCGACGAGGAGTTCCGTCGCTTCATCCTCTCGAAGAACCCGGAAGCCACATTCGATGACAAGACCGCTGTCGCCGAAGTACCGAGCGATTCGCTCAAGGACATTGCGTCGGCGAACACGACTATCAAGAAGGAGATCGGCCAATGAGCGGATTGCTTGAAGAACGCGCCAAGGCGACGGAAGTTTACGTCCCGGGCGGCGAACACGCTCCCGGTCATCCCGGACATACCGGAATCATGCGTTGGCTGACGACAGTCGATCACAAGCTGATCGGCGTCATGTATCTTTGGCTCTCGCTCTTCATGGCCCTCGTGGGAGGCGCCTTTGCCGGCGTCATCCGCGCGCAACTCGCCGTGCCCATTCCGGGCAAGGACGTCGTCAGCGCCGCGTTCTATAACCAGATGATCGGCATGCACGCGACGATGATGCTCTTCTTTGTGCTCATCCCCGCGTTCGCTGGCTTCGGCAACTACTTCGTGCCGATCCTTATCGGCGCGCGCGACATGGCCTTCCCCAAGCTGAACGCATTCAGCTTCTGGCTCCTGATTCCTTCTGCGATCCTGATGTTCACCTCGTTTGCCTTCGGGGCGACGGGCGCAGGATGGACGGGATACCCCCCGCTTTCGAACTCGACGTACTCGGCGAACATGGGCGTGGACATGTGGGTGTTCGGCCTGCACCTCGCCGGCATAAGTTCCATCCTGGGCGCCATCAACTTCATCACGACCATGGCCAACATGCGCGCACCGGGCATGAAGTGGTTCTGCATGCCGATGTTCTGCTGGGCGTGGCTGGTGAACTCTTGGCTGATCCTGATCGGTACACCGGTTCTCGCCGGTGCGCTCACGATGCTCCTGACAGACCGCATGATGGGCACCGGGTTCTTCGATCCGGCCCGCGGCGGCGACCCGCTCCTTTATCAGCACCTCTTCTGGTTCTATTCACACCCCGCGGTGTACATCATGATCCTGCCGGGCTTCGGCGCGGTTTCGCATGTGCTCGCATCCTTCTCCGGCAAGAAGCTCTTCGGCTACAAGGGCATGGTTTACGCCGTCGCGATGATCGGTATCCTGGGCTTCCTCGTCTGGGGTCATCACATGTTCACGACAGGCATGGCAACATGGCTGCGTAACTTCTTCGGCTTCATGACGATGCTGATCGCGGTTCCGACGGGCGTGAAGATCTTCTCGTGGCTCGCGACGATCTGGGGCGGCTCGATCCGCTTCACGGTCGCGATGAAGTTCGCACTCGCCTTCATCGCAACGTTCACCTGCGGTGGCATCTCGGGTCTCTTCCTCGCCAACATCCCGTTCGACGTTCAGGCCCACGACTCCTACTTCGTGGTCGCGCACTTCCATTACGTGATGGTCGGCGGATCGATCATGACGATCTTCGCGATGACCTACTACTGGTTCCCAAAGATGAGCGGCCGATTCCTCTCCGAATCACGCGGCAATCTTGTGTTCTGGTTCTTCCTGATCGGCCTGAACCTGACCTTCTTCCCGATGCACGTCGTCGGCATCGAGGGCATGGCTCGCCGCATCCACACGTATCGCCCCGAGTTCATCGAGATCAACCGACTCATCAGCTTAGGTTACCTCTTCATGGTGCTCGCCGGGGTGATTTTCGTGGCGGACATCCTCCACACGGTCATGAAGAAACCACGCACCGCCCCTGCCGATCCATGGGGCGTCAACGACATCCAGAACACCCTCGAGTGGGAGACGACCTCGCCCCCCGCGCCACACAACTTTGACCGACTTCCGCGCATTGCCCCGGCAACGGGCCACTGACGTGGGGCTGGAGCCTCACCTAATTTGAGCAGTTCATCACCCGCAACAACTCGTACACCGCCGGAGCGTCGCGCGATTTCCGCCGCGACACTCCTCGCGGTTCTCGTCTTCCTGATGGTCGGCGTGGGCGGATTCGTTCGCCTTTCCGGCTCAGGACTTTCCATACCGCATTGGCCACTCATCAACGGCAGCCTGCTTCCCCCGGGTGACGAACCCGGTTGGATGCTTCTGCTCGACCAGTACCACAAGGACGTTCAGGGACTCACGATCCCGAAGGTCCCCGGCTCCACCGAAATCGAGCAGTTCAAGATCATGTTCGCGATCGAGTACACGCACCGCGCGCTGGCCTCGCTCATCGGGTTCGCGTGGCTTTGGCTCCTCGTGATTACGCTTCGCTCCCGGGAAGTCGCCGCTCGCATCAAGGGGCTCGTCATCACCTTGGGTGCGCTGATCTTCTCACAGGCACTCCTCGGCGGGCTCGTCGTGCTCAGGCATCTTCCGGCGGAGAAAGTCGCGCTGCATCTTGGCGTCGGCTTCATCATCTTTGCGATCATTCAATGGTCGATCCTGAAGCTGAAAGCGAGCGAACTGGACTCTTCGCGACGCAATCCGCTGCGCACGTTTTCCTACATCGTGCTAGGCTTCGTCTTTGTGCAGGTCTTCCTCGGCGGTTTGGTCGCGGGGAGCGGTGCGGGCTACATGATCAACACTTGGCCGCGCATGGGTGACTACATTGTGCCCCCGGGCATGTGGTCCATGGACTCCCTTTGGCTCAACATCTTTGAAAACAAGATCACCATCCAATTCATGCATCGCTGGTTCGCAGCGGTCGTCGTCGCGGGTGTGCTTGCGATGTCGCTACGGGCGATGACGTTGCAGGTGCCCGCGCGCACACGCTGGGCGCTGCGCGGAGTCATGGCGATCGTCACCCTCCAGTTCCTCCTCGGCGTGATGACGCTCCTCGCGGGAGTGCCCGTGTGGATGGGACTCGCGCATCAGATCCTCGGCCTCGTGCTCTTCGCCACGGTGACACTGATCACCTTCGACGCAACGTATGGCGAAGTGCTCGCGGAAGATCAAATCGCGGCAGCGCAGGACGCCCCCTCCACGGCATCCGCGGGAAAGCAGGCGGCACATGCGTGATTTTCTTTCCCTGACCAAGCCGACGATCAGTTTGCTCGTCGTCATCACCGGCGCCGCGGGACTCGTCTGGCAGGGCAGCCTGCTCAACGATCCCCTGCGATTCATCGGTGTCCTGATCGGGCTGTTCCTCGCTTCTGGCTGTGCGAACGGGCTGAACCAGTACTTCGAGCGTGATCTCGACGCGCTGATGGAGCGCACCGCAAAGAAGCGCCCGCTCGCCTCGAAGCGCATCACACCCGCGGCGGGACTCGCGTTTGCGATTTCCTGCGGTGTGCTCGGCGTCGCGCTCTTCGCGGTGTTCTACAACATGCTCGCGGCGTCGCTCTCGCTCGCGACGATCGTGTTCTACTCGCTTTTCTACACGCTCTGGCTCAAGCCACGCACCCCGCAGAACATCGTGATCGGCGGCGTTGCCGGCGCGATGGGCCCCGTCATCGCCTGGGCTGCCGCAGCGGGCACGGTCTCGATGCAGGCCGCCCTCATGTTCCTGATCATCTTCTTCTGGACGCCGCCGCACTTCTGGGCACTCGCCCTTTGCCTGCGAGAGGACTACAAGGCCAGCAAGTTGCCGATGATGCCGAACGTGGCTGGTGAGGATTCCACGCTCAAGCAGATGCTAGCCTACTCCGTGGTGCTGATGCTGGTCAGCTTCGGACTGATGTTCTTTGAGGCCGGTCTCGTGTACGGACTGCTTGCAGTTGTTTCCGGCGCGATCTTCATGTGGAAGATGGTGGACTCGTATCGCAAGCGCACGACGCGGTCTTATTGGATGCTGTTCGGCTATTCGATCATTTACCTCTTCCTGCTCTTCATCGGGATGATGGTGGATGTCGCCTGGAATGTGAAACTGACATGACCGACCAAACCCCCACCCCTGATTCCGAGCGCCGCCCCGACCACGTCGTCGCCGCGCGCAGCCGACGCAGCCTGATCATTCTCTCTGTGCTGGCCGTGGGGATGTTCGGATTCGCGTACGCCAACGTGCCGTACTTTTACAAGGTGTGTCGCGCGATCGGCGTCCTCCCACCCGAACTGGGCGAGGCCAAGCCCGCCATCGATACCCCCGATGCGGCCCGTCCGCTCGAAGTGTATTGGATGGCGAACTCGAATGACGTGCCGATCGCCTTCTCCGTCAAACATCGCGTTCAGGACACGACCGTCGGCGGTCGCAAGATGAACGAGTATCGCTTCGTCAACCTGACGAAGGACACGCTCTACTTCCGCCCCGTGCATGACGTCGCGCCGATGCAGGCTGGCAAGGAGGACATCCTCACGCTCGAGAAGTGCTTCTGCTTCGACGTGCAGAAAATCCTCCCGCGTCAGGAATACGTCCTCCCTGTGATCTACCGCTTCGGCGAGGGCCTCGACCCCGAGACTCGCACAATCACGATGTCCTACACGTTGTTCCCCTCGACCAAGGAGCAGTACGACGCTTTCATGGCCGAGGCAAAGAGTGCGAAGTCGAAAACCAAAGCGGAGGATGCCGGTGACAGCAAGTAACGAGGCCGCGCCGCTCTCGCCGCCGGATCGTCTCACCCCCGAACAGCGCCGCCGGAACATGTACCTCGGCTGGGCGCTTGGAGTTTTCGTGCTCGCCGTCGTTGGCTTCACGATCGCCATTCTCGGATCGACCGGCTACAACCCGTTTGCAGAAGACCCGCAGTTCATCATCAAGCCCAAACCCTCCACCAACTGAGCATCCAGACCATGTCCTCCTCAACCGCCGCCATGGGCCACGAAGAAGAACACTTTCACATGCCCCCCCCGAGCATCTGGCCGTTCCTGGCCGGGACGCTCCTCGTGTTCATTCCGTTCGGTTTGATCTTGATGGGGCATGGCAAGCCGGGTCTCGGTGCCGCCCTCTTCGGCGCGGGAGCCGTGCTCTCAGTCATCGCCGGCATCGGATGGGTGAACTCCATCATCGTCGAGAAAGCCGACCTCGACATCTTCGTCGCGGCCAAGGACCTCTCGCTCTCGTGGAAGCTCTTCCTGCTGAGTGAAGCTGCCATCTTCGGATCATTCTTCGGACATTACTTCTATTATCGCTGGCACGTGGAAGGTCACTGGCCTCCCCCGGGCGTTCCGCACTTCCACCTTCTCATCCCGGTCATGGGCACGCTCATGCTGGTGACGAGTTCATTCACCTGCGAGTTGGCGCACAAGGCGCTCGTCGTCGGCCGTCGCGGGCTCTGCAAGAACTGGATGCTGGTGACGATGATCCTCGGCATCGCGTTCCTCTCCCTCCAGGCGTACGAATGGGGATACCTCGGCGCATACGACCAGTTCTCCCTCAGCAATAACGTCTTCGCGACCTGCTTCTACATGATCACCGGATTCCACGGTTTCCACGTCATCACGGGATTGCTGATGCTGATCCTCGTATACGCGCGTTTGGAGATGGGATCCTTCGATCGCAGCCGTCACTTCTCGATGCTTGCCGCGAGCTGGTATTGGCACTTCGTGGATGTGATCTGGATCGTGGTGCTCTGCTCGATCTACCTGCTGTAACGAGGGCGGGCTGGCGGGGCGCGACTTTCGACTCTCGGGAGAAAGGAGTGCGACATGGCCTGGTCGAATGTGCCGCTCAACCGAGAAAACGCGTCGCGCTTTGTCGAGAGCATCGAACGCATCCGCAGCTCCACCCAACGTCAGTGGGGGACAATGGAGCCATCTCAGCTATTCCGTCACCTGCGCCGTTCCATCGAGCTCTCGCTCGGCGAGGTTCCTCCCGAGGGAAAGCCCAACTTCCTGATTCGCACCGTCGTGCGCTGGCTGGTCTTCGAGAGCGCATTGCCCTGGGGGAAGTGCATGAAGGCGCCCTCCGTCTTCTTTCCCGATGACCACTCCACGATGGATGAGGAACGCGCCCTCCTTCGTCAGGCCATCGCCCGATTCACGGCCGCCGTCGAGGAAGCTCCTCAACGAGTGGTGACTGGCGGACAATTCGGCCCCATGCCGATGAGCTATTGGACCCGCGTCCATGGTCGCCACTTCGAACATCACCTGAAACAATACGGCGTCTGGTGAAGGGATTCCTGCGCGCGATCTTCGGCATTCCGGCGGGCTGCGGAATCAAGTTCGGCTTGCTCTGGAGGCTGGGGCGTCTCGTCGGAGTGAACTCCAGTGTCCCTTGGCCCGTGCACTTCACGACGACGGTTCGCTGGGCACGCAAAGTGAAACTCGGCGCGCGCACATTCCCAGGCGATTCCCCCAACTGTTACATCAACGCGCAGAATGGAATCATCATCGGCGATGACGTGAATCTCGGCCCCGGCGTGGGACTGGTCAGCGCGAACCACGACGCCACCGACAACTCGCGCTACACCAAGAATCCGCCCATCCGCCTCGGAGCGCGCTCCTGGATCGGCATGAACGCCGTCATCCTCCCCGGAGTCGAACTCGGCGAAAACACCATCGTCGGCGCCGGCGCCGTGGTAACGAAGAGCTTCCCCGAAGGGTATCAGGTCATCGCGGGCAATCCCGCAAGGGTGGTGAAGAAAGTTGAAAAGAAGTAGGGGGCGGCCAGGATTGCCGCGCGGGTTCCGCCACCACCCAATCAAAGTCACTTGCCAAAGCAGTCGCCCCCCCTCCCCCAAATTCAGATTGCTCGCAGCCGTACTCCGACAAGACCTTGGGAGCGTCGGACGGGAATGCTGTGCCTGTGGCAGTTTGTGCCCGGGATGCGTCCCGTCTGAGTGGATCCCTCCCTCGCCAGAGCCTTTCGCCTGTGTGGGACGCCCGGTTGGGTTACGGGCGACGTAGCTTCGTATTGCCGCAGGATTTCCCCCGGATCGACCACACCGGGTGCCTGCCATGCCTCGACCCGGAGGAGCAGTGATGTTGAAAGTCGTCCAGCAGATGGTCGAAATTCAGGAACTCGACAAGGAATTGATCGAGCTGAATTCCCAACTCGCACAGTACCCCGGCATCTGGGAGCAGACCAAGAGCCGACTCTCCGCCGCGAAGAACCGCGCGGACGCCGCCAAGGCCGCCGCAGAGGCGAACCTGCTCAACCGCCGACGCATCGAGAAGTCCCTCCGCGAGCAGGCGGAGTTGCTCCGTCGTTACCAGATGCAATCCAACCTCGTCAAATCGCAGAAGGAACTCACCGCGCTCTCCACCCAGATTGAAGGAATCCGCGGCCGCATCTCTAGTCTTGAGAAGGAAGGTCTCGGCGAACTCGAACGCGAGCCCGTCGTCGCCGCCGAAGTCGAGGACTCAGCCAAGGAATTCGCCGGCATCGAGAAGGAAGCCAAGGCGGAGCGCCTGCGCATCAAGGCCCAAATCGCCGAGAAGCGCAGCGCCATCGCCGAGTTCGATAAACGCCGCGAGAAGATCTTTGCCGAGCTGCCCGAGCGTGAGCGCGCCCTCTACGAGCGCACGAATCGCCGTCATCCCGGCTCTGCCGTCGTCCCCGTTCGTCCCTCGGGGCAGACTCAGGAGAAGAGCTGCTCCGGTTGCAACTTCAAGGTCCTCGCCCATACCCTCTCCGCGCTGCACCACGGAATCAAGATTCAGCTCTGTGACAACTGCGGTCGAGTCCTCAGCCATGACGAGAGTTACCAGCCTCAGGAATCCGAAGTCGGCTAAGCACCGCCGCTTGGATTCTGTGATTCGCCTAGGCGCCGTCGCCCTCGTGGTGGCGGCGCTGGCGTCATGCACCACAATCAAGGTCACCTCGCAACCCGACGGTGCGCGCGTTGTCTGGTCCCCGGACGGGGCCGAGCCGTGGCGCGATTGGCCCCCGCGTGCCTTTGGCGGTGAGTCCGCACCCACCACCCCATTTTCAGACAGTGGCCGATACGGCGATACGGTCTACGTGACCGTGGAGAAAGAGGGCTATCGCCGCCCCCTCCCGAAAATCGCGCAGCTCTACACCTTTCGCCGCAACAAACTCGAATTCGTGATGGATGAACTTCCGGAGGCGCTCGCTGAACGGAAGAAGCGCGAAGGACAGGTGCTCTATCTTGGCGAATGGGTCGACCCCGCAGCAAAGGATCTCGTGGTCGTCGATGGCCGAGCCATGCCCCGCTCCGAAGCTGAACGCGCCGAAATGCTTGCAAAGGGTCTCGTCCCCTGGGAGGACCGCTGGGTGCTCCCCGCCGAGCGTGAACGCCTCTATGGCGATAAGATGACCGCAGAGGGAAAGGTCCTCTTCAAGGACCGTTGGGTCATGCCCGAGGTCGTCGAACTCGAGACCGCCTGGGACGAGAAAGTCTCAGCCGTCGAGGAGTCAGGCGAATACCTCGACCTCGGCGCGCCCAAGGTCCTCGGCCGCATTGATGCGCCCCTCGCACAGCTTCAGATTTTCAACAACTCCGGCCAACCCTCGACGGTGATCTTTAGCGGACCGACGTCGCGCAGCATCGACCTCGAGCCCTACCAGTCCTGGGGCATTCAACCCGGAGAAACGATGTATGTCTCCGGTGGGCGATATCGCGTGGCGATGATCCGCCGCGCGCCCAGGACAAACACGACAGCCCCCGAATCGAGCGCCACCCGCGCCTCGCGCAGCGTGACGCCGTTCAGCGACCGGCCCGCATTTACCAGCCAACCCCTCACCGCAGGATTCCAGTACTCGTTCACCATCGGGACGGGGGAGCCGCTCACGCCGGAATCACTCGCGGACTACGAACCGCCCAATGTGGAACTCCCGGTCACCACGACGGAGATCAACGTCCCCGACATCGACAAAGTCAAAGCCGACACGGCGCCCAAGATCCCCGATGCGAACTCAGGCTCGGCCCCCGGAAGCGGCCCGGGACGTCGCCCACCCCGCCAAGGTGGCTCCGGCGGAAGTGGCAGCGGCGGGCGTCCGCGCGGACCCTCGTGACGATTCTGCTTTCATAGAATCATCGTCGGCGCATAATCCATCGGCAGCTACACTCCGCCAAGAGGGATGTGCGTGCCGTTGATTCCCGTCATCATTTCGATCGCACCCGTCGTGGGTTTTTCGTGGCCCGCGCTCGCTCCGTTGATCCTGCTTGGCGCGGGGTCCCTCGGGCTCAAGCAAGTCCTCGACACGCAGGACAACAGCGAGACCTCGATGGAGATACGTCGACGCCTCCTTCAGGAAAACTCCGTCTCCCTCCCGATCAGCGAAATCCTCAGTGAAGCCGTGCTCGAGGAAGTTCGCCGCGGTGATGCGCTGATCTTCGAGAAGGGCCAGATTCTCCTCAACGTCTCGCGCGACGAGCGCAATCGACTGCGCGTCACTGCGACCGGCCCGAAGACCATCCCCAAGCGCGAGATCGAGGCCGCCGGGCGGGAATTTGCCCGCGAGATCGCTCAGCTATTCGCGCAGAGTCGCATCGTCGATCAGCTCAGCCGCCTCAACTTTGACGTCGTCGAGGACAGCGTGAACGAGCATAAGGAAATCGTGCTCAAGGTCAGGCGGCACACGGGAGACTAAAGAGTGATGAGTGCTGAGTTGGAAAATTTGTCACGTCCTGACTTCCCGTTGACTCATTTTGCCTTCCGTTCGTCCTGTTCTCCGTTCCTTGTACCGACTTCGTTCGGCTGGGTGCGCCACTCAGCATTCGCGCGAAGCGCCGCGTCGCGCCTCAGTACATCATCCAGTTCTCTGTCGAACTTGAGGAGAGCGAGTTGATCCACTGGCGGACGAGGGCCGTGGCGGCCTCGTCTTCGCGCGTCGTGGAAAGCGGCGGCATGCGCACGCCCTGCTGAAGCGATTCCATGCGCAGCAGGAGCACTGACTCGTCCGGGAGGCCGGGCTTGACGATGCGCGCGTCCGGCACCCCGAGGTCTCCACCCGTTGGAATCTCGTCCATGATATTCATCGATGCGAGGATCGTCTCCCACCGAAGATCGAGACTGGTTCCTGTGGGTCCGCCCGGCATGTGGCAATGCGCACAGTTCGCCTGCAGATACGACTTCACGCGGTCCTCCAACGACGCGCCGAGATCCGTTGAGCCGGGCATTGATGCCAGAGTCCCCGGCGCGCCCGGCAGCGCTGGATTGAACAGCGCGATGTGATCCAACGTGCGGAGCTGATTGTCGGTAACTCCGGATGTCGGATACAAGAAGTCGCAATTCATCTGAACCGTCTGCAGCCCGAGCGCGCGATTCGCCGCCGTCGTGTGACACTGGAGACATTGCGATGAACTCGGGAACTGCCACGTGTACGAGAGCGGCCCTCCGCCCGTCTGGATCGTGAAGTCGCGCGTGCTCGCCGCCGTAAGGAGGAATGCCTCTGTCTCGGCCTCGTTCCAACGGTAGCTGAACCCGCGCCAGTCGCCCGCGTTCTTCACGAGAAGTCGTGTCTCGACGCGCACTGCAGAACCCGCATCGCCATCGATCAACGGCAGCGAGTAGTTCTTGATGAGCGTCGTGCCGTCCGGGAAATCCCAACCAGCAGTGGGCTGATACGTCGCCTGCTGCACCCCCGGGATTGCCATGTGACGCGTCTTGATCGCGCCATCGGTCCAGAACTGTTCCTGCGGTTCGTGGGGGATGATGCCGGGAACTTCCGTGCCCGTCGAAATCGCGTAGAGCGCGGCGTTGTCGCTGAGCTTGACCGGCACATCACTCACCGGAGGGGAGCCGCTCTCGACGAAGCGACGCACGTTGCCATTCGCGACGAAGAGCAATTCGCCGCTCTCCATTTCGCCAAAGCTCGTTATGTTCACACCGGGGGAAGAGATCAGACGATCGTCCGAGACCGAGGTCCCATCCCACAGGAAGCCGCGCACCCAGCCGCTGCAATAATCAGCGTAAAGGTAGCGACCATAGAGGCTCGCGATCGGGCCGCGATAGACATACCCACCCGTGATCGAACATCCGCTGATCGCGCCTGAATGCGGATACGTCAGCACTGGATCATCATAGCCGGTCAGGTCGCACGTGGACGAGACGCCCGGCGTGCAGATGTCACCTTCGACATCGCGCCACCCGTAGTCGCCACCGGCACGCAGCAAGTCCACTTCTTCGCGCTGATTCTGCCCGACGTCGCCAATCCACATTTCACCCGTCACGCGGTCGGGACTAAAGCGCCACGGATTGCGGATCCCGTAGGCGTAGATTTCCGGGAGGACGCCGCTCACGCGTTCAAACCGCACGGCGTCGGCGAACATCGATCCGCCCTGCGTCGCCGTCTCGGTGATCTCGACAAAGTTCGAAGTCCCTGCCTGCATCGGTACATTGCGGCGGATGCGCCTCCACTGGTTGCCCGTATTGGCTGAGGTCAGCGCGACGCGGAACGTGCGATCTTCACCATCGCACACGATTCGATACGTCGTGTTCGCCGCGTTCGCGGATGAATCGTTCGTCGTGGTGACATAGACATTGTACAACCCGGACTGGACGATCGTCGGGGTGAATCTCGCCGTCGCGGAAAGAGTCGTGTTCGTCGAGAGACGCGAGCCCGTCCCACCCAGTCCGGACGCCGTGCTCTTCAGCGCTGAATCGACGAAGTCGTTGAACTCCATGTAGCCCTGGGCGATGGATGTCAGCGCGCCTCCGGGCTGGCGGCTCTCGACGTAGATGTTCGTTGCCGTGCCTCCCGCATCAACCAGCGGATTGTCGGGAGGGACGCGGTACTGTTTCCCCGCGTCGAACGGGCCGTCCACATCGATGCGGAGTATCTTGCCCATGAACGTCGTCATGCGCTGGCCGTTGTCCTGCGGGTCGTCACCGCTTCCGCCGTCACCGATGCCGATGTAGAGGTACCCATCCTGCCCAAACTGAAGCTGGCCTCCATTGTGGTTCGAGGCGAAGTCGGACTGCGTCAACAGGACGCGCTCGGTCGGTGTCGAGGGTGGATTCCCCGGGATGTTCGAGTTGATGTATTCCGAAACAACGTGCGCGCTGTCGGACAGTCTCATGTAGAAGACGAAGAACCGACCGTTCGACGCGTAGTCCGGATGAAACGCTACGCTGAGGAGACCCTGCTCGCTCCCACTGCTTTCGACCTGAGAGGTGATGTTCAGAAACGTCGAGATCGCCGGGGTCCCAGCGTCGTCGGCGTCATAAACACGGATTCGCCCCGCTCGCTCGACGACGAAGACACGGTTCGTTCCGTCGTTCGCGTTCGTGATGTGCACGGGTGAACTGAACGAGCCTCCCGGAAAAAGCGTCTGCGTCGTGTACGATCCCGCGGCGGGCGGGAGGTTGTTGATCAGGATCCCTGTGTTTGGATCGCGAGAGTCGATGCCGAAGGGCTGAGCTGGTGCGGCGAATGGGGCGATGGCGAGCGCGAGAGTCAGCGCGACGCATCGCGGCGAAATCAACTTGGCGGAACTAAACATGGGGAACCTTGCAACGATGGGGGTCTCGGGACGCGCGGCGTGGGGTGCCGCATCCTGATTCAAGTTGGGCGCGTGCGCGCTCGCCACGTCAAGTTGAACGCAATCCTGAGAATCACCACGACCTGAAAATCAGTGAACACCCAGCGGTGAAGTTTCCAAGCCAGGACGCCCGTGCCACCCTAAGACATGGGGCATTCGCGTTTCCTTCACGCCCCTTCCCAATTCATTCTTGAAACTTCTCCCCCTTGCCAGACGGGGGCGCACCACCCGATGTTATCCCACGGAGAGTGCGGCACGATCGCTGCCGACCCCTTGTGGGTCGGGGGAGGAAAGTCCGAACTTCACAGGGCACGATGCCAGGTAACGCCTGGGCGGGGAAACCCGACGGAAAGTGGAACAGAAAACACACCGCCGATGACCCGCGAAAGCGGGAACAGGCAAGGGTGAAATGGTGCGGTAAGAGCGCACCGGCGGCGCGGCAACGTGGCCGCCTGCAAAACCCCATCGGAAGCAAGACCAAATAGGCGGGGACGGGCTGGTCCGGCCCATTGGGGTGTCCCGCTGGGACATCTCGGGACTCGCGGGTTGGTTGCTTGAGGCGTCGTGTGAACGGCGCCCTAGAGGAATGATCGTGGTCGTTCGCGAGAACGTCACAAAATTCGGCTTACAAGCGCTCTCCAAAATCAATGTGCCTGCGGGAACCGGAGACGGGGCTCGCAGGTATTCTTTTTTCGGGCCCTACACCTTCGGGTTTGGGCTTCTTTGACGCGATTGGCGCACACTTTCTGCGACGAATCACGGCCCCGCGAGACCCCCTCCGGCACGAATCTTGTCCCCTCGATGGCGTGGCTTTCATTGACGCGCCCGGCGCCATTCGCACGCTGGTTTCAGCAACTGCGCAGGACATCCGCAGGCAATGACGTCGCGCTCCGATTCGGGGCGAGGCGCCCACGGGGCTGACCGCTTGGACGAGATGAACAACTACCTCAAGGACGACCTCCGCCGCGCGCACGAGTGGATGGACAAGGTCTATCAGCCCGAGGGCAAGTTGATGTCCGAGGTCGCGCGCTACGTGTACGACCTGCGCGGCAAGATGCTGCGCCCGTCGATGGTCTGCCTCTTCGCCCGAGCGCACGGTCACGACCCGGCAGACGACCGCCACACGCGCCTTGCCGCCGCGATGGAGATCTTCCACGTCGCGACACTCCTCCATGATGACGTGATCGACAATTCCCCCACGAGGCGTGGTCGCCCCACGGTGAACGCGCGTTGGGGAAACGACGTCGCGATCCTCTTTGCTGACTACCTCTACGCGAGCTGTTTCGACCTCGCGCTCTCATCTCTCGATCCCGAGGTCATGCGCGTCCTGACCCGCACGACGCAGAAGATGACCGAGGGCGAAATGTTCCAAATCGAGAAACGCGGAACCTGGCTCACCGTCGATGATTACCTCCGCATCATCTCGATGAAGACCGGACACCTCTATGCCGCGTGTGCGGGTCTCGGCACGTTGCTCGGTGGGGGGTCGCGCGAACGCGTGCTGCGCATGATGGACTATGGATTGTACTACGGTATCGCGTTCCAGATCACCGACGACACGCTTGATTACGAAGCGACCGGCGAGGCCTGGGGGAAACCAGTCGGAGGCGATGTCGCCGAGGGTAAGCAAACCCTTCCGCTCGTCCACGCCCTTCAGGTCGCATCCCCCGCTGATCGCGCCGCTCTCGAGGCAACCATGAGCGATGGCCGCGACTTCCAGACGATTCTAGGCTATGTCCGCAAATACGACGGCATCGAAGTCTCCATCGCAAAGGCGGGCGAGTACTCCCGCAAGGCGATGGAATTCCTCGGGGACCTCGATCCCGGGAACGAAGCGACCGAACACATTCGCGCCCTGACCGAAGGCGTGCTCGTCCGCCTGTCATAGTCATCCTCCGGCCTACGCCCAGCCCCCTGGAGCGACCGGGTGAATCCTGCACGCGCACAATCTCTTAAGGATCGCTACCTCGCGCACATGCGAGGGCGTCCATTCCGCCCGGCACGCTGGTGCCACGGCAGCCACGCCCAGACGATTTGGGGACCGCTTTTTCGCAAGTCCCGGACGCCACGCCTCCGCACGGAGAGACTTCGTGCGCGCGATGGGGTGCCGCTTACGCTCAGGCATCTCGACGGGCCGCACACTGCGCCGCGCGTGCTTCTCTTGCACGGGCTGGAGGGGTCCGCCGCGTCACACTACATCGCGGGAATGTTACGCGTTCTGGCGCGCAGAAAATGGCGCGCGACGGTGTTCGAGTTTCGCACCTGCGATGGCGCGATGCCGCGCGGCAGACAACTCTATCACTCGGGAGCGACGGATGATCTGGACGTCGTCGTGCGCGATCTCGCCGCGAGAGACGCACGCGCGCCCTTCTTCGTCGCGGGGTACTCGATGGGTGGAAATGTGCTGGGCAAATGGCTCGGCGAATCGCACCAGGACGCCGGCATTCATGGCGCTGCACTCGTCTCTGTGCCCTACGTCCTTCGCGAATGTGGGCCCGAGATCGACCGACGTCTCGGCGGAATCTATTCGCGAAGGTTCCTGCGCACGCTTATCCCGAAGGCCAAACTCAAGTCACAGGAATTCCCTGACTTGCTTGATGGCGAACGCATCGCGCGCGCGAACACCATCGTCGAATACGACGACGTGGTGACGGCGCCCCTGCACGGCTTCGCGGACGTGTGGGACTACTATGACAAATCGAGCTGCCGTCAGTTCCTCGACCGCGTGCGCGTTCCGACTCTGCTGCTCTCCTCGTCCGATGACCCGATGGTACCCGCGCATACTTTTCCACACGAGGCAGCCAAGCGTTCGCCTTACCTCGTGCCCGTCTGCGTCGCCCAAGGCGGCCACATCGGCTTCGTTTCCGGGTCGGCCCCCTGGCGAGTGCGCTACTGGGGAGAGGAGCGCGTCATGACGTGGTTTTCCACCGTCGCGCGAAGCGCGCGCGCCTCCCGCGAGTGATGAATGATGAGTGCTCAATGCTGAATGGCCGGATCAGGGATCAGTCGGGACATGGGGAACACTCGGTCGCGGTCATCCGCAACTTTTACCCTCGCACGCGCCGAAAGTCCATTGCCGCGGTTGGGCGTCGGGTCGCATATCCGATGTTCCCGTTTGCGCGAGAGCACACCCTTTTTCCGAGGTCTCATCATGGCCGTTCCCTTCATTGATCTTCAGCGTTTCGAGGAGGGTTTCCTCGATCGATGGATGGAGAAGTGCCACGAGATCACGCGCAACACGCGCTTCATCTCCGGCCCGGAGGGCACGAAGCTCGAGGGCTGGCTGCGCGACGAAAGCGGTGTGGCGGAAGTCGTCGGCTGCGCCAACGGCACGGACGCAATCCAGCTCGCGCTGCGCGCGGCGGGTGTTGGTGCGGGCGACCTCGTACTCATCCCAGACGCGACTTTCTGGGCGACCTTCGAGGCAGTCGTGAATGTCGGCGCACGCCCGGTGACGGTTGATATCGATCTCGAAGACCTGCAGATGGACTTCGAGCTCTTCCGCAAAGCCTACTCGCAGTACAAGCCGAAGGCCGCCATCCTCGTGAACTTGTACGGCTGGGGCTCGCGCAAGCTGGACGACTACCGCGCGTTCGCGCGCGAAAACAAGCTGCCGCTGATTGAGGATTCCGCGCAGGCCTACGGCGTGACGTGGAAGGGCGCGTCGATCTATCGCGATGCGTGGATGTCCACTGTGTCGTTCTATCCGGCCAAGGTGCTCGGTTCATGCGGCGATGCGGGCGCGGTCTATTGCTCGTCCAAGGAACAGGCAGACACGGTGCGCAAGCTCTCGAACCACGGACGCACATCGCACTATGGCTATGGCTTGATTGGCTGGAACAGCCGCATGGGTGGCTTCGATGCGGCGTTCCTCAATCTCTCGCACGAATACACCGAGGAGCGCATCGCATCGCGTCGTCGTTCCGCAGAATGGTACCGCCGCGAACTCGCCGCGCTCGACATTCGCACAGTCGCGCCGCCAACAGGATACGTCGAAAACGGGTACCTGAACGTCACGCTGCACGATCCGGCGGTTCGTCCGCAAATCGAGGCGGTGCTCAAGGAACACGGCATCGGATTCGGCAACGTGTACCCGGGCTCGATGTCCACGCAGCCCGGCGCCGAGGGCTTCATCGCGGGGCGGGTCGGTGGCGAGAACGCCGATTGGCTCGGCCGCGCGGTCCTCAACCTGCCCCTGTTCGCGTACATGAAGGACAGCGAACTCGACGAAGTGATGAGCGTGCTCAAGAAGGCTCTCGCTGCGCGTTGAATCTGCGCCCGAGGGACCCGCGCCATTGATCATCTACCTCAACGGACGATTCACGCGTCGTGACGAGGCGGGCATCGACCCGCTCGAGCGCGGCGTGATTCTCGGCGAAGGCGTCTTCGAAACGATGCGCGCCGAATCGGGTCAGTTGCTGCATGCGGATCGGCACCACGTGCGCATGGCGCACGGCGCGCGGACACTCGGCCTCGCATGGACGATGACCGCGCCGACGTTCCGGGATGTCTGCCAGCAAGTCATCGACGCCAACAAGCACTCCGAAGCCCGCGTGCGCGCGACACTGCTCGCGCCGGCGCAGGAGGGCTCACCGCCGACGTTGATCATCTTTGCGGTGGCGCTCCCCGGGCCGGAGATTCTCGCACAACTCTCGACCAAACCGAGCAAACTCCGCGTCGCATCCACCCCGACGAATCACCGCTCTCCTCTCGCAGGCATCAAGTCCACCAGCTACCTCGCGCATCTCCTTGCGCGCCGCGAAGCCGTCGAGCACGGCGCCGACGAGGCGCTGCTCCTCAACACCGATGGCGCAGTCGCTGAGTGCGCGATGGCGAACATCTTCATCGTGCGCAAGGACGGCGCGATCGCCACGCCACGCATGGAGGACGGCGCGCTCCCCGGGATCATGCGCAGCGAGGTCCTTCGCATCGCCGGCGTACTAGGCATCTCCGCACTCGAAGCCACCATCACGCGCGACGACCTCTCACGCGCGGCAGAAGTATTTACCACGAACGCGATCCAGCAGATCCACCCAGTATCCGTGATCGAGGGAATCTGGGGTGGTGCGCCGTTCGGCCCTGTCACGAACCGATTGTTCGAGGCGTATCGCGCATCGGTCACCAACCACCTCGAGGCCATCCGCCGAGGATGAGACGCGCCGCAAGCCCAGGCCTCCGGCAGCTCGATCGGCGCTTCGTGGCGCTCGCGATTCTTTACGCGCTGGTGGTGCTGGCGGTCGGGCAGCGCCCGGCGAGCAACCTGCCCAAACTGGATTTCGGCCTCGCGGGTATCCGCGTGGATAAGTACGCCCACTTTGCGATGTATGCGCTTCTCTCGGGGCTGATTTGGCGGGCTCAGGTTCCCCGCAGCCCACGACTTCCCTCCGCCACAAAGTGGCCCGCGTTCTGGTGTATCGGGCTCACGGCCTGTGTGGGGTGCATCGACGAACTCTGGCAATCGGTGGCGAACCGTGGGCGCTCCGGGGACGTTCTGGATCTGGTGGCGGATACGCTGGGGGCCTGCGCGGCGGTCGGTTGGGCGATGTGGTTTCGCCGAAGGATTTAACGAGGCCCAAACTGAGCATTCTCAATGGGGCGTTTTCCAGAAATCGAATTTAAACCACTTTTTTGCGCCAGGAAATTCCTCCGGCGCCTCCAACGCCCACGAATTTTTTTTCAAGATACCAAGTTCTTTCATATCAGCGACCCGCATGCCAAGGTTGCACGGAATCTATTTTCTGTGATTTTTGTGAATTTTTGCCCCCTTGACCCCGAGGGTTGGCTTGTGAGGCACTATAAAGTTACAGTGGAATAGAAGGGCAGTTTTTCAAAACCCACGCTTCGCAGGAGAAGTCCTCGATGTCGCTTGCCTTCGGTTTTCTGTCCGGAATCACCCAGGTCTCGGCGTCCATTCGCCGTGCCGCCGTCCTCGCTCTGGCACTTGCCACGATCACGGGCCTCACGAATGAGGCCTCAGCTCAGACCCGTCTCCGCATCATGGCTGCCAACATCTCCAGCGGCAACTCACAGAACTACGACCCAGGCCACGGCATCCGCATCTTTCAGGGTCTCGACCCGGATGTGACGCTCATCCAGGAATTCAACTACGGCAACAACTCGACGACCGCGATCCGCGGGATGGTCGATACGGCCTTCGGCACGAACTTCTACTACTATCGCGAACCGGCGACCTCTGGCATTCCGAACGGCATCATCAGCCGCTATCCGTTCCTTGAAACGGGAGAGTGGGTGGACACGCTCGTCGGCGACCGTGATTTCGCATGGGCCCGCATCGACATTCCGGGGACCAAGGACCTCTGGGTCGTTAGCGTTCACCTCAAGGCATCGAGTGGTTCCGCCAGCACGCGCAACAGCGAGGCGATCAACCTCCGCAATTTCATCAACGCCAAGGGCATCCCGGCCTCGGACTATCTGGCCATCGGTGGCGACTTCAATACGTACAGCCGCACCGAGTCCTGCCTGAACACGTTCTCCTCGCTCGTTGTTACGGCATCTCCCTATCCCGTCGACCAGGCCGGCGATGGCGACACGAACACGAGCCGCAACACCCCGTACGACCTCGTGCTCGTGGATAGTGATCTTAACGCGATCAAGACCCCGGTCGTCGTCGGATCGAACTCGTTCGCAAACGGCCTCGTGTTCGACAGCCGCGTTTACTCCCCGCTCTCGGCGGTCTCGCCGGTGCAGTCCGGAGACAGCGGCGCGACGGGAATGCAACACATGGCGGTGATCAAGGACTTCATGGTCCCGGGCTCTGGTCCAACTCCCACGCCAACGCCCACACCGACCCCCACCGCTACCCCGACCCCGACGCCCACTCCCGCGCCGGGGATTACGAGTCTTACGAGTGGTGTATCAGTCAACGCGACCGTCGCACAGGGCGCGTGGAGCCATTTCTCGATCGTCGTGCCGAGCGGGAAGACCCAGCTCGTCGTCGCGATGAGCGGCACGAATGACGCCGACCTCTACGTCAAGCGCGGCTCGCAGCCGACCTCGACCAGCTATGACTTCCGTCCGTACCTCGGCGGCTCGGCGGAAAGCGTGACGATCGACGCGTCGAGCAGCCCGGCACTCGTCGCGAACAGCACGTACTATGTCTCCGTGTACGGCTACTCGTCGGCGGCATCGGCCATCACGCTGACGGCAACGCACTCGGGTTCGTCTCCCACTCCGACGCCAACCCCCACTCCGACACCCACGGCCACGCCGACTCCGACACCGACGCCGACCCCCACGCCGACACCGGCCCCCGGGAACGACGCCTACGAACCGGACGACACCGCCGCGACAGCCAAGTCGATCACCGTGAACGGCAGCATCCAGACCCACAACATCAACCCGAACAACGACACGGACTGGGTCACGTTCACGACGACCGGCACGAGCAACATCCGAATCGAAACCAACGGCCCGACGAATGGTGACACGTACCTCTCGCTCTACAACAGCACCGGCTCGAGCCTCATCGTTTCCGATGACGACGGTGGCGTCGGCTACTACTCGTTGATTTCGCGCGCCAGCCTTGCCGCGGGGACCTATAAGGTCCGCGTGCAGTCCTACAATCAGGCGTCATCGATCACGGGTTACACGATCCGCGTCTATACGTACTGAACCCGACAACTCGAACTCCAAGACCACGTGGCCGGGGGAGCGAATCCCCCGGCCACTTTTTTTGCCGCGTGACACCCCGGGGGAACGGCTGCTTCGATGCGCCGCATGACCTCCCTTCTACGACTCCTACTTCCGCTCGCACTACTTCTGAATGCGTGCGCGACAACACCATCCGCTAGGAAGGCCCCACCGCGTACCGATCGCATGTTCTCCGTCGAGGTCACCGGCGAGGGCACGCCGATGATCCTCATCCCCGGGCTCACGTGTGACGGCGCGGTATGGGACGGCACGGTCGAGCATTTCCGCGACCGCTATCAGTGCCACGTCATCACCATCGCAGGCTTCGCGGGGCAGCCGCCAATCGAGCGCCGCCCCATGATGGAAAACGTCGTCGCGGATCTCGCCGAGTACATTCGAGTGGAAAATCTGGATCACCCCGTCATCGTCGGCCACAGCATCGGAGGCTTTACCTCGATGCTGCTCGCGAGCATGGAACCCGATCTGGTCGGGCCGATCATCACCGTGGACGGAATGCCGTTTTACAGCGCGCTGACCAACGCGGCGGCCACCGAGGAATCCGCGCGCCCCATGGCGGAGATGACGCGCGCCATGATGCTCAATGCCCCTGCGGCACAGTTCGCCGCGCAGAATAGAGCAGCGGCGCAGTCCATGGTCCTAAACAAAGAGTATGTCCCGTTGATCGCAGGCTGGGGTGCTGCCTCCGACCAACCAAGCGTGGCCCAGGCCATGTACGAGCTGATGACGACAGACCTCCGCGAACGGATCTCGGCCATTCGGACACCGACCATGCTTCTTGTCGCGTCCCAGTTCTCCGCAGGGACGAACTTTCACGAGAAGTACCGTCAGAACTGCGAAGCCCAGATGGAAAAAATCCCGAACCACAAAGTCGTCATGATGGACAAGGCGCGCCACTTCGTCATGTACGACGACCCGGAGGGAATGTACGCGCAAATCGAGGAATTTCTCACCCGGCCGTGACCTCGATGGGGCATGGTGGGGGTATCCACCACTTCGGGATAGGTCTGGTCAACCACCCGGAGCACGCCTCCCACCCTCGCACTTCGTACCTCGCACGGTCTTTCCCACCTTGCCAAGCGGCGACCCCTGAGCGTACCCTTCTCAGCCTTATTTTGGCAGGAGAAGAACTGCTTTGGCACGTCGTCCATCACGCATTTCCAGCACGCAGGGACTCACCGAGCTTGGCTCGGCGGGGAAGAACGCGCCCACGCGCACCATTGAAACATTTCCATTTCGCGAACGTGGCCGCGAAACTCTCGTGGTTTTCAAGTGCACCGAATTTACCTGCCTTTGTCCCCTGACCGGCCAGCCCGACTACGCACAGTTGGAAATCCACTACATCCCCGGCGCACGCGCCATTGAGAGTAAATCCCTCAAGAATTACCTCTGGGGATTTCGTGACACCGGCATGTTTCACGAGGACGGCGTGAACGTGATCCTCGACGAATTGTTCGACATGGTTTCGCCAAAGTGGATGAAGGTCATCGGTCGATTCAACGTGCGGGGTGGCATCGCCATCGATGTCGAAACCGAGCGCAGCGCCGAGACCAAGCGCTGATGGAATCTCGATTTACGAAAGACATGAACGTCAATCTCTCGGAGCTGTTCTTCAGCATCCAGGGGGAGAGCACGCGCGCAGGGTTGCCCTGCACGTTCGTGCGTTTCGCCGAGTGCAACCTGCGCTGCACATGGTGTGATTCGCGCTTCTCGTTCAAGACCTCCCTGGTCGTTCCGCTTAGCGCCATCGTGGCCGAGGTCGAACGCGTCGGCTGCCCTCTCGTGGAGATAACCGGCGGGGAGCCACTCCTGCAACGCCCGGCCGTCGATGCCCTCGCGGCGAAACTCCTAACGCGCGGCAAGACTGTCATGATGGAGACCACGCTCTCGATGGAACTGGGCGGGCTCGATCCGCGCATCATCAAGATCGTCGACATCAAACCACCCGGCAGCGGCATGGAGAAGAAAATGCGCTGGGAGGAAATCGAGAACCTCACCGAGAACGACGAGCTCAAGTTCGTGCTCGCGTCGCGCGAGGACTTCGACTGGAGCCTCGACGTCATCTCGCGCTATCCGCGCTTGATGAAGTTCCCGATCCTCTTCTCTCCGGCCCTCGGCAAGATTCAGCCAAATGACTTGGCCGAGTGGATCCTGGAATCGGGCGCACCCGTGCGCATGCAGGTCCAGTTGCACAAGTTCCTCACGACCGAGGAAACACGCGATTCCTTTGCTGCGCACCGCGAGCGCCTCGAGAAAAACCACCCCGCCCTCGTGGCTGCAGCCGTCCCGGCGGGAGACGCACCGGCGATCAGCAATGCCTGAGACACGGGCACGCCGCGCCGTCGTGCTCGCATCGGGCGGGCTCGACTCCACCACATGTCTCGCAGTCGCCGCCGCAGCGGGCTTCGAGATCTATTCACTCACGTTTGACTACGGCCAAAGGCACCGCGTCGAGCTGGAGGCCGCCGAACGCTGCGCCAAGGCGTTCAATGCCACGCAGCATTTGGTGATCAAGTTCGACCTGCGTGCCATGGGCGGGTCCGCGCTGACCTCCGCCGTCGAAGTTCCCAAGGGACGCGACGAATCCGAAATGACTTCGGATATTCCGAATACGTATGTCCCTGCGCGGAATACGATTTTCCTCTCCTTCGCGCTCGGCTGGGCAGAGGTCTTGAATTCCTCGGATATATTTATTGGCGTAAATGCGGTGGATTATTCAGGATATCCAGACTGTCGCCCGGAGTTTATTGCGCAGTTTCAACGTCTCGCGGAGGTCGCCACCAAGGCCGGAATTGAAGGCAGCACCCCAAATATTCACACGCCGCTCCTTCCTTTGAGGAAATCCGAGATTATTGCACTCGGAGTTAATCTTGGAGTCGACTACTCCATGACGCATAGCTGCTATGATCCCGACGAACTCGGGTTCGCCTGTGGCCAATGCGATAGCTGCATCCTGCGCCGTCAAGGTTTCGCGGACGCAGGCGTACCAGACCCAACGCGATATTCAACATCTCCCAGATAGCCTCGAACCGAGCCCGCCGATGCGCCCCTCCCTGTTGGCCCTGATCGTCCTTGCGATTCCCTCGTTGGTGATTTCCGAAGAGACAAAGCCACGGACCGAGCGTTGGTCGCTCGATGACTACGCGGGGGTGGAAGGGGCATATGAGCCCCAGATTTCTCCCGATGGAAAATCCCTCCTCTGGACGAAGACCACCGCCAACGACGAGGCGGGAACGAATGTCAGCTCGCTGATGCTGACGGGTCTCGACGACGAGTTCGAAATCCAGCTTACGCGCGGCTCGGTCAGCGCATCCTCGGCGCGCTGGTCTCCCGACGGAAAGAAGATCGCGTTTCTCTCCTCGCGCCCCGACCCGGACGCGGGTTCCAAGCGCGCACGCAGCGCTGGAGATGAAGAGTCACTCGAACAGATTTGGATTCTCGACATGCGCGGCGGCGAGCCTTTTGCGCTCACGTCCGGCACGCGTGACGTCTCCGCATTCGAGTGGCGCAGCAACGATTCCATTCTCTACATCGCGCAGGAAGAGGCATCGATCTACGAACAGGAAATCGAGGAGAGCGAGGACACTTCGACGATCGTGGAGGATGCCAGGAACGAGCCGCCCGTGCGGGTGTTCGAGGTGTTCACAGAAGATTCGTCCGTCCTTCGCATCACCAAGAACACGGATTGGATCGACACCATCTCAGTGTCCCCCGACGGCAAGCAGATGGTCACCGTTCATCAGAAGAGCCTGAGCTACGGGTGGGACAGCAAGACTCCGCCCGAGGTCTTCATCACCGAAATCGAGAGCGGCAAGCAGACCAAGATTTTCGAAGATCGTCGTTACGAGATTTCAAAGATTCTGTGGGAGCCGAATTCCTCCGCATTCTTCGCCGCAGGTCTCTACGGCAGCTCACCGACGACGACCGAGGCGACGATCACTCGTCTCTATCGCTACGAAGTCGCGAGCAACACGTTGGAGGACGTTGATCTCAAGTGGGGGAATGGTCTCTCCAACGATCCGGGATACTACGCGCCGACCTATACGGTGGTGCCCGATGGATTCGTGGCGTTGCTTGCGAACGGGGCGGTGAATCGAGCCGCGCGTTACAAGCGTTCCGGCAAGACGTGGAGGCAGGAGTTTCTCAGCGGCGACAACATCGGGAGGATGTTCGACGTGGTCGGCTCCCCGACGTCAAAGTCGCTCGTCTATCTCGTCTCTGCTCCCGACATGCCCGAGCAGTGGCACGTCGCAAAGATTGATGACTACAAGCTGAAGTCACCGCGCCAACTGACGACACTCAACCCGCAGTTCGACACCAAGCGGCTAGCGAAAGCGGAAATTATAACATGGATGGGTGCCCGCGACCATTCCATCGAGGGAATACTGCATTATCCGCACGATTACGAGCCCGGCAAAACCTATCCCCTGATCGTGAATATTCACGGAGGACCCTTCGGGGCTGATTATTATTGCTGGAACCCTTCCTGGTACGACGTGACCAATTATTATTGTCAGGAGGGGGCCTTTGTTCTCTCGCCCAATTATCACGGGAGTTCGAATTACGGCCTCGAATTCGCCGAATCGATCTCGAACGGAAAATATTATGAATATCCAGTCGAGGACATCGAAAAGGGAATCGATGACCTGATCGCCAAGGGTCTCGTGGATGGCGACAGAATCGGTCTCAAGGGCTGGTCGAACGGCGCCATCCTGACGCTGGCGTTGATTGCAAAATCGCCTCGTTACAAGGCGGCAGCTTCAGGCGCGGGTGGGGCAGAGTGGATCGCGGACTGGGCAAACTGCGCGTTCGGCGATTCGTTCGGTCGCTACTACTTTGGTGGGAACCCGCTCGACAATCCCGAGATTTACCGGAAACTTGCGCCGATTTTCGATTTCAAGAACGTCACGACTCCGACGATTATCTTCCACGGCGACATTGATACGGCCGTCCCGACGCTGCATGGCTGGATGCAGTTTCGAGCGCTCCAGTTCTATGCGAAGACGGATGTGCGATTCGTTCTCTTTCCCGGCGAGGAACACAGCATCCGGCAGAACGCCCACAAGAAGCGCAAGGTCGAGGAGGAAGCCGCGTGGTTCGCGAAGTACCTCTTCGGCAAACCGGAGCCGATTGGCGAGACCCCCGTCGCGCGCCCGGGCACGCAGCTCGAGCGGCTGGTCCACGTCGCGAGCGCATCGAACGACGGCACACGATACGGCGTCATGTCCTCGGGCATTCTCGCGCCTGAAATGGTCGAGTATTCCGGCTACACCATTTCCAAATTCGAAATCACTCGGGCCCAATTCGCCGAGTTCAGGCCGGACTCAAGCCTCCGCACCGACGAGAGCAACCTGCCCGCGACAGATGTCACATTCGAAACGGCTCAGGCCTATGCGAAATGGCTGAGCGAAAAATTGGGCGAGAAATGTTCCCTCGTCGATGCCGGGACGGCGGATGCTATCTATGGCGATCCCGACGCTTCGCAGAATACACTCGATTATTGGGCTGGATATTCGCTGAACCCGGAGGAGGCGGCACGCGCCCTCGCTGCAATTGGGGGTAAATCGCTTCTGTTGCCTGTCGGCAGCTTTCCGGGGGACGCCGATCCACACAGGAAGTCGTCCGTGGTCTTCGACCTGAATGGAAACGCTGCGGAGTGGACCCTTGATGAGGAGGGCAAGGGAGTCCTACGCGGAGGCAGCGCGGACCTCCCGATTGATGCCATGGTGAAGAATCGTCAGGCCGCGCCTGCGTATCGAGGATTCCGCGTCATGAAGGCGGGCGGCCAGTGAGCCGCCTCATCCCGCGACGCGTCCTGTTCGGAAACCCGGAACGCGAGGTCCCGCGGATCAGCCCGGACGGGAGGATGCTCGCATTTCTGGCTCCACTCGACGGGCGTATGAATATCTTCGTCGGTCCCGTGGATGATCCGTCCAAGGCCCGTCCGATCACGCACGATACTGAAAGAGGAATCACAAATTTATTATGGGCATTGTCCGGGGAGTGTGTCCTCCATTTTCAGGATTCGGGTGGGGACGAAAACTACCATTTGTTCGCCACGCACGTCGAAACCGGCAAGGTCCAAGATCTTACCCCCTTTCCTGGTGCGCGCGCGAAAATATTCAAACATAGTCCAGCGCACCCTGAGACCATCATCGTCGGGATAAATAATCGGGATAAATCAATCTTCGATCCGCACCTCGTCACGATCGCGACGGGCGAAATCGAGAAGCTCCTCGAAAACCCCGGCTATGCGGCGCTGGAATTCGACGACGAGCAGCGTCTTCGCATTGGTGGCAAATTTGTTCCGAACGGCGATTTCGAATATGTGCTGCTTGATCATGGGCAGCCCGAGCCTCTCATCACGATTTCCCATGCCGACAATCTCTCCACAGGAATCGTGAGTTTCGAACGCGGCGGAAAATCGCTCCTGATGCTCGATAGTCGTGGGCGCAACACCGGGGCGTTCGCACGGATGCACTTGGAATCACGTGCGATTGAGATTCTTGCGGAGGATCCGCGCTGCGACGCGTCACACCCGTTGCTCCATCCTGTCACCGGGCATCCGGAGGCGGTCGCGTTCGAGTGTGATCGCCGCCGATGGAGCGTCTTGGTCTCCGGAATCACCGAGGATTTTGCGTCGCTCGCAGATCTCGGACAGTTCGAGATTGTTTCACGCAGCCTCGATGACCGGCGCTGGGTGGTACGTATTGAGAAAGACATCTGCCCTGCGGAGTATTTTCTCTGGGATCGTGATTCCCGCACCCACCGGCTCCTCTTCTCATCGCAGCCAGCATTTAGAGAATTCAAGGGCGCCACGACACACGCGCACGTGCTCCGCTCGCGCGATGGACTGGCTTTAACCACTTATGTGACCCTTCCGGAGAACGCTGCGCAGGAAGATGCACTGCCGACGGTTCTCGCCGTGCATGGCGGGCCCTGGGCGCGCGATTCGTGGGGATTTAACTCGACGCACCAATGGCTCGCGAATCGTGGCTACGCCGTGATTTCCGTGAATTTCCGAGGCTCGACCGGTTTTGGAAAGGAATTCGCCAACGCAGGTGATCTGGCTTGGGGTGCGCAGATGCAGGACGACCTGTTCGATGCAATCGAGTGGGCCGTGAATCAGGGAATCGCCGATGCGGGCAAAATAGGCGTTTATGGTGGAAGTTACGGGGGATATGCGGTGTTGGCAGGGCTGGCATTTAATCCGGAGTATTTTGCCTGTGGCGTCGATTATGTCGGTCCGTCGAATCTGGTGACCCTGCTGGAATCGGTGCCTCCCTACTGGCTTCCGCTGATTCACCAATTCCGATCGCGCGTGGGTGACAACACAACTGAGGAAGGCCTCGCGCTCCTCCGCACACGGTCGCCGCTGACGCGTGCCAATGAAATCAGGCGCCCGCTGCTCGTCGCACAAGGGGCCAACGATCCTCGTGTCAAACGCGCCGAATCCGATCAGATTGTGAATGCACTGCAGGAGCGCGGAACACCCGTCACTTACCTGCTTTATCCGGATGAGGGGCACGGATTCGTGCGCCCGGAGAACCGTCTTTCCTTCTACGCTGCGGTCGAGCAATTCCTCGCGGAACATCTGGGAGGCAGCGCCGAACCTATCGGCAACGATCTCGAAGGCTCATCGGTCGAATGCCTCGCCGGAGCGCTCCCCACCGGCGTGTGACGGTTCAGCGTGCGAGCGCCGCGCGCAGTCGCCCGGCGTCGAAGACCGGAGCCTGGCACGTCCGGCCGCGGCAGACATACGCGGCCGCACCATCCGGACCGGGTGCTTTGCCGTGTAGGATCGCAGGAACATGATCGCCCGCTTCTGTCCCACTGGTGCGGAGGATGAGGCGATACGGATGGAAGCCCTGATTGCAGACCGCGTAGAGCTCATCGGCAAGCGCACCATTTCCAGAAACGACGACAGTCTGGATATCGGCATGGGCTAAATCTGCGGCCAGCATCAGGCTCGCAAATGCTGAAGGGTATTTTTCGGCAACGCCGGAAAATGCCTTGAAAATGTCCTCTGCGCGCTTGCGCCAGAGATCATCTCCGGTCCATTCGGACATCCACAAGAGCACGGTGGCGGCGACGGAATTGCCGCTTGGGATCGCGTGATCAGTTGGATCTTGTCCGCGAACGATAAGCCTTTCGTGGTCCGACGCGGTAAAGAAAAATGCCCCATCCGCGTCGGCAAAGTATTCCAGAATCAATTCCATCAGGCGACGCGCGCCCCAAAAGTACTTCAGATTCCCTGTCGCCCCCGCGAGTTCCAGGAGCCCCTGCGCCAGAAACACATGGCAATCAAGGTAGGCCTGCAGCATCGCGCGCCCTTGCCCATACACGGCATGCAGCCGTCCGGCAGCATCGAACATTTGCGAAAGGGAAAAGTCTGCCGCATTCGAGGCAAGGTCGAGTGCGTCCCTGCCGAGTCCACCCAAGCGCGATGCGCGCACCAGACCCGTAATCATCAGGCCATTCCACGCGGTCAGGATCTTCTCGTCGCGATGCGGTTTGATGCGTTGCTCGCGCGCCGCGAACAATCGCGCCCGGCACGATTCCAGAATCTCCGCAACGTGGCTTGTGGTTGTCGAGAACTCGGCCGCGAGTGTCGGGGGAGGAACGCGTCGTGTTAGTGCGGATGTGCCATGCTCAAAGTTTCCCTCTGGCGTCACGCCGTATGCGCGCATCGCGAATGCCGCGTCCTCTCCCAGGACGGCGCGCAACTGGTCGGGCGTCCAGGCGAAGAATTTTCCCTCTTCCCCCTCCGAGTCGGCATCCTGAGAGGAGTAGAATCCGCCCTCCGGGCTGGTCATTTCGCGGCGCGTGTATTCGCAAATCTCAGTGGCAATCCTGCGGAATTCCTCCGTGCCCGTCGCGGCAAACGCCTCGGAATAAACCCCAATCAATTGCGCATTATCGTAGAGCATTTTCTCGAAATGGGGAATTTCCCATTTCTCATCCACCGAATAGCGGGAAAATCCACCCCCCAGTTGGTCGTACATTCCACCCTCGATCATTCTTTGTAGGGTGACCCCCGCCATCGCGAGTGCGTCTTCATTCCCGTGGGCACGCCATGCCCTCAGCAGAAGCGACAGCGAGGACGACGGTGGAAATTTCGGCGCCCCTCCCGTTCCGCCCCAGCGGGAATCAAATCGCGCGCCGAATTCTGAGACGCAGCGCGCAATCGTCTCGCGCGAGATAACTCCCGACCCCCCGGCCACGCGCAGACGCGTCGCGCGCCCGATGGCTTGGGTCAGCTCAGTCGCCGTCTCTTCGATTTCATTGCGGCGCTTTGCGTACGCATCGGCAACGGCTCGGGCCAGAGTGCCGAAGCCCGGTCGGCCGTACCGATCCACGGGGGGAAAATAGGTCCCGCCGAAAAATGGCTTCAGATCCGGTGTCAGGAAAACGCTCATCGGCCACCCGCCCTGACCTTCATTCATAAAGAGGACGGCCTGCATGTAAATTGCGTCGATATCGGGGCGCTCTTCGCGATCAACCTTGATGTTCACAAAGAGCGAATTGAGCAGTTTCGCAATCTCCGGATTCTCGAACGACTCATGCTCCATCACATGGCACCAGTGACATGCCGAATATCCGATGGAGAGGAAGATCGGTTTATCGAGTGAGCGCGAAAGTTCCAACGCTTCCGGGCCCCAAGGAAACCAGTCCACTGGATTGCCCGCGTGTTGGCGCAGGTACGGACTGGTTTCCTTTGCGAGGCGATTCATGTGCCCTTCCGTGCCGCTCACGGACGCTCTGAGGGTGTCAGCTTCAGCGTGACCTTCTTGCCATCGCGCTCCACGACGACGTCGGTCTCGACGCCGATCTTGGCGGATTCGAGCGCGTACATATATTCGTAAATGTTCGTCACCGTCGTGGTTCCGAACTGAACGATGACGTCGCCCGCCTGCATGCCCGCCTTTTCCGCTGGGCCGCCCTCGGCCACACCAGAGAGCGCCATGCCTTTCACTTCGCGGCCGTAGTCCGGGAGAGTGCCCGTGTACACTCGCGGGCCTCCACCACTCCGTCGCATGTTTTGCCCTTTGCGTTCGTACTTAGCATAGGTCAGCGCGCCGTCTGCAGATGCCAATTCACCCAACAAGCCCGCAGAAAAATCGGCGGTCGAATCGATGCCTTCGTAGTTCAATTTGTCCGGCGTATCGGTCGGGCGATGGTAGTCCATGTGCAGGCCCGTGAAGAGTGTCAGAACAGCCGAGCCCGATTGATAGAACTCCTGGCTGTCCGTGGGCTGATAGGGGTCTTCTTCGAGCACGAGATTCAACCCGACGGGCACGTTCACTTTTTCGATGAGTTCAACCCACTCGTGGCTCGAGCCGGTGCCTTGGATGGTCAGCGTGTCGTCCTTCATCTTCCCGACCATGTCAAGATTCACATAGGCCGAAACGGGGCGATCGCCGAAGTGCTTTGCTTTCACGAAGTCCTTCGAGCCCAAGAGGCCGAGCTCTTCCCCCGACCAAAATCCGATCATCACGTCGCGCTTCCGCTCAACGCCCGACTCGGCGAGCCTCCTCGCCGCTTCGAGCACGGCGGCGGTTCCCGACGCGTTGTCATCGGCGCCGTAGTGAATCTGATCCCTCTCGCCACGACGAGCGAGTGAGCCCGAGCCTTCTCCGCGCCCGAGGTGGTCGTAGTGCGCGCCGACGGCGATAATGTCGGAGGTCGCGTCGTCGTAGCGCTCCGCCTTTAGCAGCGCGACCACGTTGTTCGCCACGACCTTCGTTTTCTCCAGATTCACCTTCAGCTTCAACTTGGCGTTCGGGAACGAGAATCCACCGACATGCGGGTTGCCTGTGTCAAACTCGCGCTGCACTTCCTCGACATTCTTGCCGACCGTCTTGAAGAGCGCATCTGCGAGGTCACCCGTGGCGGAGACTCCAAGCATGCCCGAACCCGCACCACCAACTTCATAGTCCAGGTCGATCAGCTTGCCAGCGTTTTCAGAACGCGGGCCGCCAAAAATGATGATGCCCTTGGCGCCTTGTTGGCGCGCCGCCATCGCCTTGAAACGAAGCGCCGACGCGCGTTCCAACTTTGCCTTCAAGTCGGGGTCCGCATCGACGGGGGAGTACCGGAACACGAGGACGATCTTGTCCTTCACGTCGAGGCCAGCAAAGCTGTCGTAGCCAGCCTCGTCCGTGGCGCGCGGCTTTAGGCCGTAGCCCGCGAAGACCACTTCGCCCTCAAACTCACCCGACTCAGAAAACGAGAGAGGGAGGAATCCCGTCTTCGCGGAGAAACTCCGCTCGCTTGAAATGCCCCGTTCATCCGTGGTCGTCAGCGTGAGCTCGTTGCCGTTCTCCGCCGCCGCCACTCCGGACGTGAATTCGAATGGCACGAGGAAACTATCGCGGCCGGGGAGGGGAACAGCACCCATCTCCTTCAATTCCGCGATAAGATAGTCCGCAGCGAGGCGTTCCCCTTCGCTGCCGGTCATGCGACCGCCGAGTTCTTCGCTCGCGAGGTACTCGACGTGCGTGCGAACGGCCAACTTGGTCTCGGTCGCCTGCGGCCACGCGAGCCCTGTCGCAAGGACAGTGGCGAGCAGTGTTGCGCTCAGGGCGTTGCGGGATTGGATATTCAAACTCATTGGTGAGAGTGTCCTTCAGGGTGGATGTGATTTGACGTGTTGACTGGTTCCTTCTTCGTTGCGAGGGGGGCCTGATCAAGCGCAGCCAAGGCGGCTTCGTGATTCCAATTCGCGATCCAAATCTGACTGTCACCCTTCGCGCCGCGGGAAGAGGTCCACGTCAGTTTTGTACCGTCCGGAGAAAAGGAAGCCAACCCATCAAAGCCATTGGAATAGGTGACGCGGACGGGTTCTTTTTTTCCTTTGGAATCCACGATGTATAACTCGAAATTCGAAAATCCGAGTTTATTCGTCGTAAACACGATATATTCCATCGATGAATGATAAAATGGTGCCCAGCTCATCGCAGAAAATTGCGAAATCCGGGTCTGATCCGAGCCATCAATATTCATCGTCCAGACATCGGCAATCATCCCGTGCTCGTCAAATCGACGCCACACGATGCGCGTTCCGTCCGGAGAGAAAAACGGCCCACCATCGTATCCCGGGGTGTTCGTCAGCCGCTTCTGCTCCGAACCATCGGAGTTCATGATGTAGATTTCTCCGAAGTACGAAGGGTCGATCGAGAGGCGCTTCTGCTCCTCCTCGCTCAATTCCTCGGTGTATGCATCCCTCATCGAAGCAAAGACGATCTTCGACCCGTCGGGGGAATACGCGCCCTCGGCATCGTAGCCCCTTGCGTCGGTGAGGCGACGGTACTGATCCGTTCCCGCTTGAACCGCGAATATGTCAAAGTGCTCGTCATAATCCCACGAATATCGCCGCTCCTTGCCCGAAGCGCGAAAATCCAATTCCGCCTTCTGCAGTTCCAGGGACGCGGAATCGAGGTGGGTCGAGGCGAACATGACGTCGCCCGAACTCGGATGGATGTAGGCGCAGGTCGTCTTGCCGTGCCCCGGGCTGACGCGAATCGTCTCGCCCGTCTTAAGGTTCATCTCGAATATCTGAAAGAACGGGTTCTCCGGGTCGCGCTCCGACTGGAAGACGATCTTGTCCCCGCTCGCCGAGAAGTACCCCTCGCCCGCACGCTTGCCCGACATCGTGAGCCGACGTGCCTTGGTGATGAAAGTCCCCTCGTCGGAGATTGGTTCGGCGATCGAAGTACCCGGGTGAACTGCCCCCAGGAGCAGAACTGCTGCGGCGACTTTGAATGAATCCATCTAGAATCAGTACTCTTCATAGGGAATCGAACGACCAGTGCGCCGCCCGGCGCGCATGGGTGGCAACGAAAGACGACACCTCATTCGCCCCTTCCGTTTGCCCGGATGGCTGCCTGCGCGGCCCATTCGGCCTACGGTTCGAAGACCCGAAGACCTCCTTTGCGGCCGTTTCTCTTGCGGCTACAGAGTGTCAGACGATTAGAAGGCGCTACCCATGAGCTATTCACCGCCGAATTCCGACAGCGCGAACTGGCAGCCTCACACAGGCAAAGCCCAGTACGACATCTCTGTCGTTCGCCCGATCAATCCCGCGATCGAGTGGGTGAAGGGCGTCCTGTTTCCCTTCGACTTCACGCGATGGCTGACCCTGACGGTCCCGGTGTTTCTCCTCTTTTGCGCGGAAGGCGGAGGAGGAACGGGCGGCAACTTCAGAACGGGTGGCCCCCCCGGTCCAGCAGGTGGGCCCGGCGGCACGGGTCTCGATGATTTCCCCGCACAGGTCCACGACTACCTGAGCAACAACATGGGGACCGTGATCCTTGTGGGTGTCGTTGTCCTCGCATTGATCACGCTCGTGGCCGCACTCGTGCAGTTTCTTGCCTCTCGCGCAGAATTTATCCACCTCGAGAACATGATCACCGGCATCCCTGCCTTTTCAGAACCGTGGAGCCGCCTTGGCTCGCTTGCCAATTCCCTGTTCCTCTTCAGGATGGCGGTATTTGCGGTCTCCCTCCTTGTCTACATACCTCTGACGATCATGGTGTTCTTCCAGTTTGTCTCCTTCTTGGAAGGGAACGACTCGCAAGAGATGTTTTCATTGCTCATGGGATTCTTCATCAAGGTGATCGGGTTGCTACTCATCCTCTCCCCGATCTTCCTTGCATTCCTCCTGGTCGGTCTCTTCACCCAGGACTTCGTGATCCCGATCATGTATCGACGCAACGTCGGGGTGATGCGTGCTTGGGGGGTGTTCTGGAGCCTCCTGATGAGCAACAAGAGTACATTCGCGATCTATGTACTCTTCCGCGCCGTGATCGGCGTGGTTGTGGGCATCATCATGGGATTCCTTGGGTGCCTCCTCACCCTCGCCTGCTGCATCGCATGGATCCCTGTGGTTGGGCAGATGGCCTACCTCCCCCTTTACGGGTTCCGGCGAATCTACACGGTGCTCTATCTCGAGCAATTCGGCCCCGACTGGGAGATCTTCCGCCGTGACTACGCCCTTCCCCCGGATAACTACGAGGGTCCCCCGATGGGATATCAGTACTGACCCTCGCCAGTTCAACAGCTTGACGCTCCCTTCGCCGTGGGGTGGCTTTGATCGGCCCCTCACGGCGAAATGCTTGAGTTCCGGATTCTGATTCAACACAGTCGATGAGAGCCCCCAAGCCTCGGACGGAGTTTCGCGATTCCGGGCTTGCGCAGCATTGGGGGGGGGCTTACTTTCAGTCGTTATTTCCCAAGGAGATCATCGGCTATGCCCACGTTCACGTACGCCGCGCGTACGGAAGCAGGCGAGACCCAGTCCGGAACCCTCGAGGCGAACGATCAAGGCACCGCAGTACGCCTTCTCCGCGAGCGAGGGCTCGTGCCGACCAGCATTGCCCAGTCGGCAGGTGGTGGCGTCTCCAAGGCTCCCGCAAAGAAGCGCAAAGGTAAGGGTGGTGCCTGCAAGCTCGACGACCTGTGCGTCATGGCGCAGCAGATGTCCGTCATGATCCGCGCCGGTCTCCCCCTGATCGAGGTTCTCGACATCCTTGGTGACCAGACGGAACGCATCGTCCTCGCCAACGCCATTCGCCAGATCGAGAAGGACGTCAGTGCCGGCGCGTCCTTTACCGAGGCTCTCCAGAAGCATCCCGCCATCTTCAACCAGTTCTTCATCTCGATGGTGAAGGCAGGTGAGGCGTCCGGTATGCTGGACGCCATCCTCGATCAGGTTGCCACCTATCTCGAGCGGATGGCGTCCCTTCAGCGCAAAATCAAGTCTGCCATCATGTACCCGGCGACCGTTTCATGCGTCGCTATCGGCATCACGATCTTCCTCCTCGTGAAGGTCGTTCCTGTGTTCGAAGTCATCTTCGCCAGCTTGGGCGGTGACCTCCCGGGACCAACCAAGTTCACACTGGCCTGTTCCAAGTTCATCCAGAGCCGTTGGTACATCCTGCTCGGCGTCGTGATGGGGGTATACTTCTTCCTCAAGTATTGGGGTAAGACGAAGAGCGGCCGCTTCGCGATCGACAAGTTCGTTCTCACGATGCCGATCTTCGGCCCGCTGATCCTCAAGTCATCCATCGCCAAGTTCACACGTACGTTCGGCACGCTGATCCGCTCGGGCGTGAACATCTTGTACGCTCTTGAGATCGTGGCGAAGACCTCCGGCAACTCGGTCATCGAGGCCGCCGTCATGCGCACGCGCACCTCGATTCAACAGGGTGATTCCATCACCAAGCCGCTGATCGAATCTGGCGTGTTCCCACCCATGGTGACGCGTATGATCGAGGTCGGTGAACGAACGGGTGCCCTGGAAACGATGCTGACCAAGATCGCCGACTTCTACGAAGATCAGGTGAACGCAATGGTCGCAGGTCTAACCTCCCTGATTGAACCGCTGCTGATCGTGTTCCTCGGCGTCGTCGTCGGCTTCATCGTCATCTCGATGTTCATGCCGATGTTCAAGATGATCGAGCTCGTCTCAAAGAAGCCCGGCAAGAAGTAAGGGCAGACCCTTCAACGCATGACCCTCGGCGGGTGGGCGCAGACATCGCCCCCCGCCGAAAGATTTTTCCAACAACTCAACTAATGGAATCGCTTCAGCCCAATGATCGACCCAGCCCTCGAACGCCGCTTTGCCGACTGCCAAGAATTGGTCGAGGCATGGCGCAGCTTCCTCGAGTTCTATCACATCGCCGTCAAGAGCCCCGAGAACATCAACCCCCAGAACGAGCAAGGGTTCCTGAACTCCAAGGCACGCGTCGCGATGCTGCATGACTCGTTCATGGACTCGCTGACGCGCGAGCGCACCACGGGCGCAAACATGCTCGGGCTGATCAATCGATCGATCACCCTGCGCCACCTGAACAAGCTGGGCGCCGCCGATCACAAGAAGATGGAAATCGAGTGGCACGAAATCTACCTCTTGCTCAGCGACACCGTCACTGCACTCGAGGAAGAACGCCAGCGCCTTGCCGAAGTCAGCCAAACGTCCGCGAACATGAAGAAGTTTACTGCCGCCATCGCCAGTTCGATGAAGCAGTTCTTTGGCTCGATCTACTTCAAGGTGATCGTGTTCGTCGGAATCCTGTTCGCCCTCTTCGGATCTCTGCTCATCTTTGAGGATGAGCTTCGTCAGGCCGAGTTGTCGAAGAAGCACTTCACCAAGGTCCTCGCGTTCCAGCGAAACGTTCTCGGGCTTCAGGCGCCCTACAACGACGTAGGGGAATTCGCTGCCATAGCATTCAAGCAGCGCGATCCCAAGCCTGATGGGATCACCGAATGGAACGACAACGGGATGACAAAGGACACCGTGGCGACACTCCTCGGCGTGCGCACGTCTCCGGAAATCAAGGACCTCGCATCCAAGGCCACGAGCGGCGGAGCATGGGACGTGAAGACCGCGAGCAATGCACCGCAGACACTCATCGGCGTGCTTGTGTTCTTCTCCGCTGGCGAGGCCAATCAGTTCGAAACGAAGTTCCGCGAGGTCGCGGCAACCAAGTCGAACCTCCCATTCGAAGTCACGCGCAAGGTCAACGTCATTGCGATCATCGCGGGGCCCGATTCGGCGACCCGCGGCCAGATGAAGAGCGGTCTGATCGACCCAGTGTCCCCGTAATGGGGCGCAGGTCCCGCCGCGACGCGGCGGATTGGGTCGCGCTTCTACTCGCGCGCTCCACGCCGAAAACTCTCTCCCGCCTTGCCGGATTCTCAGGCACGGCGGGAGATATTTTTGCCCTCCCCGACAAACGACTTCGCGAAGAGTTCGGCCTGCGTGCCGAGGAAATCACGCGCCTGCGCGCGCCCGTCGACGTAAGGGCTCAAGAGACCGCACTCGACGCATGGGAACGCCACGGCATGCGGCTTGTGACGCTGGGCGACCCCGAGTATCCGCGCAACTTGCTGTCCTCGGGGATTCCTCCCGGCGCGTTGTTCGTGCGAGGCGAGCTCCTGCCCGAGGACACCCTCTCGATCGCTATCGTTGGTTCGCGTGCGGCGAGTGCCACGGGGCTCGAGATGGCATCGAGGCTTGCACGTGAGTTTGCCTCGATGTTCACGGTCGTCTCCGGCTGCGCGCTGGGCATCGACTCGGCCGCGCATGCCGCCGCGCTCAATGCCGGAGGACGCACGATCGGAGTCGCTGCCTGCGGACTCGACATCGACTATCCGTCGGCGAACCGTGATCTGCGCGAATACCTCCTGCGATGCGGGCGGGGCGTCATGGTGTCGCCGTTCCTGCCAGGCACTCCGGCGATGCGCGCCAACTTCCTCCAGAGGAACGCCATCCTCGCGGGCATGTCGCTCGCCGCCGTGATCGTCGAAGCGGCAGCGCGAAGTGGCGCGCTCTCGACGGCACGCTACGCCGCGGATGACGGCCGCTCGGTCTACGCCGTGCCTGGCGACGCGACCCGCGCGACGAGTGAAGGCACCAACGCACTCCTTCGCGAGGGCGCGTCGATCTGCACGCGTGCGGCGGATGTGATTGCCGACCTCGAAGGCATGCTGACCGGGGAGATGGCGCTGCTGCGCGAGAGCCGCCCCGCGCTCGCGCACGTCGAGAAGGACGACTATGCGCCAACGCCCGGTGCCGCGTCCGCGCGGGCCACGCGAGAGGCTGACCCCCCGACGCGCACAACGACTCGCGCACCGCAGACCGAGCCACGCGTCCAAGCGCCGCGCCAGCCTCGCGTACCCGTCGTGCCTGAACGAGCGATCGTCGTTCCCGACGACGCGACTCCACTTCAGCGTGAGATCCTGCTGCGCCTGTCGAGCGCCGGCGAGCCGCTCCACAAGGACGCCCTGGCACAGTCGTTCGTCCCCGATCGCGCAACGATGGGCGAACTGGCGGAGGCGCTTCTCATGCTTGAGCTCACCGGTTGCCTGAAGCAGATTCCGGGTGGGCTCATCTCACTCTAACAGGCGCGGAAAATCGATGTGATCGCGCGGTCACGATGACTAAAGTCGCTCGTCGCGGGTAGGTGATCCGAAGGGCCACGCCAAAACCAAGGCAGCAGCGATGAACCACAGCCATATCCCAACTCGCAATGCAGGCGCGGCGACGATCTTCCTGTTCGGGAGTGGTGGCCTCGTTGGTGCGACGTTCGTGCTGCTTGCAGTGTCCGCGTTCGCATCTGCATTCGGCGTGCGACAATCGCTCAAGGCTGTGCTGCTCGCCTTCGACAAGAAGGAAGCGATCGGCATCGTTGAACACAGAACCAAGACGAATATCTCGATCGGCGGAAGCAAGGGACGCAGAGGGAACCCGGTCTTTATGACGACGTTCACCTACACGGACGGCGCGGGGGTCACGCGCTCTGGTGCGAGCTACTCATTGCGAGGACCCGCCGTGCCCTCGGTCCACGAGAATTCAACGATCCCGCCGGATCTCATCGAGACGATGGAAGCCGAGAATCCGAATCGCACGCTCTGTGTTGTCGAGTATTCGCAGCTTCTACCGATTGCATCTCGTATGCGTGATTACAGCGCGTCCCCGCTCGGAAGGGGCAGCGCGATTTTCGGCGCAGTCATCTTCGGCACCATGATCTGGGTTCTAACTGCGATCAGGAAAGTCTTCACGACGAAGTCGCTGCTCGAGCGCGGCGCACTCACGACGGGAACGCTGCTTCAGGTTCTTGTGATCAAAGGAAAGAATCATCGATCATGGCACGCGCCCGCAGACTTTGCGGCGAATCCGCCGGGATTCTACAAGGACGGCTCGACCTTGTCGTTCCAGGTGATGTTCTCCGCTGGGGGACACGGGCAAGTCGTCCACCAGGCCACCGCGCCTCTCACGACGGCGATGTTGCATGGGGCGCCGATCGCGGTTCTCTACGATCCGGAAAATCCGAAGCGAGCGCTCCTCCTGCACGAGATCCCGGGCATGCCGATTCCCGACGCGCACGGTTCATGGGTGCCGCAGGAACCCGCAGCCGCAGTGCGTCGCATGGCGACCAGCGCGCTCTTCCTGCTCGGTTCGATCCTTGTCTTGTTCGTGCTCCCTTCGCTGATGGCGAAGTAATCATAGCAACACGATCCCATATCGGATCGAGCCAGCGACGCGTCCCGCAAGCGACGCCGTCTGCATGACCAGATCCATGAGCGGCTCGCGTCGCGCATCGGCGTCACGCCCCGCTAGCAGAGCGATCGGAATCCGCTGCAACGACCGACGGATGTCGCCCGAGGTCTCGACACCGATCCAGACGCGACGCCCCATGCGATCCGCGTGCTTTGCAAACAATCCCGCCGTCGCGAATCCATAACCGTAGATTTGTTTCCAGTATCTCAGCAGCGTCGCACGATGGAAATGACGCACGCGCGCAGCAGGTGCATAATTCAGTCGCCAGCCCGCGATTTGCATCCGCCACGACAGGTCGGCGTCCTCCGCAGGATGGATCGACTCATCGAAGTGGCCGACTTCCTTCAACGCCGATGCGCGAAACCCGGCATTCGCCGTGATCACAAACGGGAGATAGAAACCCGGCAGCCCGCGCATCGCGTCTTCCTGCGAGAGGAGGCGCCGCGCCGCCGCGTGGCGCTCCGCAGCCGTGTCGAGTTTCCCCGGGATCACTTCGCCGCCGACGACCGCGATGGTGGGATCATCGAATCCGCGCACGAGTCCCGTCGCCCACCCGGGCTCGACGGTGCAATCGCTGTCCGTGCATAGGATGAAGTCACCCTTTGCGTGACGGAAGCCCATGTTGCGCGCTGGCCCTTGGCCGCGCTTGCGGCATCGGCGCACAATCGCGCCGTGTTGCTTTGCGATCGCTGCGGTGCGATCGGTGGATCCGTTATCGACGACGATGATTTCGCGCGAATCGAAACCGGGCGGGAGTGGATCCGCTGCGATCGAGCGCAGACACGCCTCGATCGTTTCCTCCGCGTTCAGTGCGGGGATGAGCACGGTGAAGACGCTCATCTCTTCCCCCGCGCGAGGGACTTCTGCATCGCGAATCCCACCGCGAAGAGCGGCGTCACAATCGCCGTCGTCAGGAACGCGATCACGAGGTTCAGCACCGTGATGAGCATCTTGCTCGTGCCGCGCCGCTTCGGCTTCACGCGCTGCGGTTTCGGCATCAAGGGTGATTCGGGAAACTCATAGTACCGCGCCGGAGGCATCGGCCACAGCGCAGCCGCGAGCGCGATCGGTGCCGCGATCACGGCGACCATCCCGCGCATGACGATCTTGCGCACGACGGCACCGAGTCCACCGCGCTCCACGCTTGCCGGGGCATTCGTCTCGCTCAATCGCACGCTGAACGGCGCGAAGTCCTCGAAGAGGAATCGCGGGATGTTGGTCGTCGCGAAGACTGCGCGATACCTACCGTAACTGTTCACGAGGTACTTCATGCGACTTGTAAATGATGCAAACGGGACGACGACTGCCCCTGGGATATCGCGGTTGATCAGTTCCTCTGCGTGTTCGTGGATGAACACATCGATGCGCGCGCCGGGGTATTGCGATTCGAGAGCGGCGCGCTGGCTCGCGATCAGCGCAGGGCTCACTCCACCGATGAGCAAGATGCGCGGCTTGCGACCGAGGCGCGGGAATGCTTCCTCCATTGCGCCCTCGTCGAGCACAATCTCCCCGCCGCACTTTCCCATCCGATGTCGAAAGAAGTCCTTCATCGCCAGCGTCAACGCGTACGTGATCGCCGACTGTCTCGTGTTTCGAAAGAGATACGCGTCCCCTAGTAGTCGGCGAAAAATCCCGTACATCAGCGGCAGGTTGTTCGCGAACTTTCCATTCCGGCGAAAGAAATACAGCGCGTTGCGCACGCTGTAATAGCAACTCACGAGGATCTGTTTCGGGCGGCGCGCAAAGTAACTCGCGTGGCATACACGTGCCTCGGACGTCGCGACGACGCGCCAACCGTGGCGCTTCATGCGCGCGCCCCACTCGACGTCGTCGAATGTGATAAAGTATCCGGGGTCCCAGATGCCGGCTTCACGCGCGGCGGCCGCGCGGGCGAAGAGCGACGATGCAGAGCCGAAGTCCACCTCGTTGATATGCCGCGGAGGATTGACCGCATCCTTGTCGCACTGGTTCAGGCGTCCCGTCTTCCAGTCGATCTTCGATCCGATTTCTTGCGTGCGATGTTGTTCCTCGATGTAGAGCACATGCGATGCAACGAGGCCGATGCGACCATCGGAATCCATCGTGTCGCGCAGCGCGCGGTATGCGCCCGGGAAGACGAGGATGTCATTGTCCATCAACCAGAGGTACTTGTACCCGAGCCGCAAACCCTCGCGCATGCCGCTGTTAAAGCCGCCCGTGCCGCCGAGGTTTTTTTCATTCCTGAGAATGCTGACCCAGGGGTACTTCCTTGTGATGAATTCGACCGTGTCGTCTTCGGATGCGTTGTCCACGACGAGCACGTCGAACTCGATCGGGCCACTCGCGATGAGCGACTCGAGCATGCGATCGACTAGATCCCGTTTGTTCCAGGTCAGAATGATCGCGAGCGCATCCGCCCGCGCACCGACGCGTGTATCAGCCACCCGGCACGCCCTCGTAGGAAGCGCCACCCGTCTGCGCGCGGAGCCGCGCCTGCCAGCGTTCGATGACGTCGGTTTGCTTGCCGCCGAGTCGCAGATACGTCTCCAGCGCATGCAGCGCCGCAGGGAAATCCTTGCTGCCTTCGTCCTCGAGGATCGCGCGGTTCAACCACCCCGGTCCATAGCCCGGGAAGCGATCATTCAGGTCGGTCAGCACGACGCGCGCGTTTCCGTATTCGCGCTCGCGCACATGCAGCGCGCCGAGGTTGTTGCGCACTTCCGCGCTCTCGGGATTGAGGCGAAGTGCGGTCTCGTACGCGTCGCGGGCACGGCCCGGCTCACTCACGAGCGAGAGGAAGTTTCCGTACTCGAACCACGCTTGATCGTTTGAGGGATTCGCCTTGGTCAGGTTCTCGAATTCTTCTCCGGCACGGCGCGTCTGACCCGTGCGAGCGAGAGCGCGCGCGAACGACAACCGGGCGCCGAGATCCTGCGGTTCGGCTTCCGCGATTCTGCGCCAGCGACGGGACGCTTCGTCCCAGCGACCCAGCTTTTCCGCGTCTCCTGCGAGGCGTCGTTCGTTGGTGAGGTCCAGCTTGGCCGCCCCATCACTCAACTCCGGGAAAATGACAGCGCGCGCATCGCCCTTCGGGATTTCCTGTGCGGCACCGGTGCGTCCCGAGTCCTCGTCTTTGCCACCCTTCAGCGCGCTGATCGCACCGCCGAATCCCTCGATCGGGTTCCCGCCGCCCGCAGTGATTTCGGGAGCCTTCCCTTCGAAGCGCGGGATGTCCGCACCTGTCAACGTTGCGGGCGTTGGCGTGGGGCGTGGCGTTGGACGTGGAGTTGGCGTCGCGGTTGGGCGCGGCGTCGCCGTGGGTGACGGCGTCGGTGTTGCCGTCGGTTCTGGCGTTGGCGTGGAAGCTGGACTCGGCACCGGAGTCGGCGTCGGGCTGGGCGCGGGTGTGCTCGTCGGGACCGGGGTCGCGGTCGGCGATGGAGTCGGCGTCGCGGTGGGTGTCGGTGTTGGCGATGGCGTCGGGCGCGGTGTTGGAATCGGCGTCGGAACCGGCGTCTGCATCACGACCGCAGGAGTTTCCTGAGGCGACGCGATGGCAACATCCATCGGCCCGGAACCACGCGGCTTGGCGGGTGCCGCTGCGTTCCCTGAGGGCTGCTGTGCCGCTGCGATATTCTCGCGGATTTCACTCTCGCGCAGTTGCAGCCGCACAAGGTCCAGCTCAGTACGCGCGAGCTGAAAGTCCGGAGATTCCTTGAGAGCACGTTCGTAGTACGGAATCGCCTGATCCAGATTGCCGAGGCGATAATGACAATGCGCAACGTTGTAGAGAAACGCAGGACGCGGGGACATCTCGACGGCGGCGAGAAATTTGTCGCGCGCACGCACATAGTTCCCCGAGGCCATGTAGGCCTCGCCTTCCTGTGCGATGGCAAACGCCAGATCGCGCTTCTGCTCTCCGCGTGTCTTCGAATCGAGGAAGCAACCCGTCGGCCCGGCGACGAGCGCGACGCCAATCATCGCAAGCGCCAGCGCACTTCGACTACGCGAAGTCAGATCTGCAATCATGTTCGAAGTGCGGCGTTGTGCCATGGAGGGATCAGTAACGGAACTCGCTGATCAGGCGTTCATTCGTGAACGTGACCTGATGGCGCGGAGTTTGAAAGATGCCAGTATAGTAGAAGAAGTCGCGACGCATTCCCGTGACGGGCGCGCTGTACGTCGCCTTCTGCGGGTAGCCGTGCTTGATCAGATAGCGATCCATCTCGCTCAGTTCGCCCTCATAGACAAGCTGCCCCTGCACGAACTGGCAGGTGACGCCGCGATCCCAGAAAGCCCACTGATCCACCAACTCATTCGACTCGGCCTTAAAGCGAAGGCGGATGTACTCGGGCATGCCGTGGCGGTCGAGCACGTCGCGCTGATCGGCGGTGAGGGGCTCCTCGATCTCCCCGGTGCGTTGCTTGTACGCCTCGGCACGGAATCGATTGATGAAGTCCTGCTCGTCATACGTCGCGAAGCGCTTGAACTGCTCGGGCATCAAATTGCTGTCCACGTTATAGCGCGGCACGCGGTTCAAGTTCCCGCACCCTGCCAGGAGGGCGAGGACGGCGATGAGGAGAAAAGCGGAAAGAAGGCGAATCATGACCAGTGGCTCCACGGTGCGTGGTTGTCGCACGTCCGGATGTTGTCGATGCGCGGCTTGGGCAGCGTCAAGCCGGGGAATGCAATTCACGCGCCATTGGGCGGTTCTCTTCGGTCGGGGGGAATCCGCGCGATCGCCAACAGCCGCCGGGCTTGGTCGATTCTGTCTTCGATTTTGGATCCGGGTAAAGCAGGTACATAGTACCCCCTTTTGCTTTCTCTGGAAGTGGCGCGTTCTGCGCGGGCTTTTGAGAGTGCGTCGAGGTCGAGAGCGGGGAGGAGCCAGACGTTTGGGTTCCGTTTGGCGT